>Ga0209169_10000038_pt1 | contig 71233 bp, 58 predicted proteins | sample HubBroMetageWRM4_FD_188346 | JGI IMG/M metagenome (GOLD analysis project Ga0209169, IMG submission 188346) | Warmed soil microbial communities from the Hubbard Brook experimental Forest, New Hampshire - Hubbard Brook CCASE Soil Metagenome WRM 4... | ecosystem: Environmental > Terrestrial > Soil...
ACTGATCACTGGACACTGGTTTTGGGGTTGACGGTAAAGATACGTAAACGTGGTAGAAATGTGTTGACCTCTTTTTGGTTTGCGGATACATTATCAAGTTCAACGGACATTCGGAGTCCTAGTCTGTTCTGAGAGATACCTCGGCCTTTGTTCCCAAACTAGGAAAAACGAGCATCTTCGGGCTCCGGTGGCGCATCTATTCTGGTAGGAATTGCGCTAACTCCTTTACAACCTCAGTAGAATCAGTGGGTTAGGACTGCTTTTGAGGTTCTGGCCGACTTTCTTGGGACAAGGGCGAAGGCGAAATGCCCATACTTATAAGGAAGGAGTGAGACAGACATGCGCTCTGATCGGGTGTTTGACGCTTTACAAACCCTGCGGAATCGTTATATGTTATGCCAGCTCGCCTCCAAGGCCACGCGGAAGTTCCATCGGCCCAGCACCAGAATCCAAGAAACAATGAATGGTGTGTTGGACCGAATCGCGGGTGCGGAGCGACAGGATGTACTGTCGGAGCCGGAGAATTTTGCTGAGGCACAACGGCGGGCTGCTTAAAACAGCCCCGCCTTCCTGCCCGGTGTTTTTGTCTTCCCTGAATACCCTCCTTTAGAAAATCTCCCGAAGCCACTAACGAACAAGTTTTAGTGCACGGGTTTAGTTGAGTCGCTTTCTAGGACAAATCATGACCATTGCTGAACTAAAAGAAAAGAACATTACCGAGCTGACCAAGATCGCAAGGACCTTGGAGCTGCCCGGGGCCAGCGGGCTGCGTAAACAGGACCTGATCTTTAAGATCCTGCAGGCGCAGAGCGAAAAAGAAGGACACATCTTCGCCGAGGGTGTGCTGGAAATATTGCCGGACGGCTATGGATTTTTGCGGTCTCCGGATTACAACTACCTGCCGGGGCCGGACGATATTTATGTGTCGCCGTCGCAGATTCGCAAGTTTGATTTGAAGACGGGCGATACGATCAGCGGGCAGGTTCGGCCTCCGCATGAGGGCGAGAAGTATTTCGCTCTGGTGAAGATCGAGGCGGTGAATTTTGAGTCGCCGGATGAGGCGCGGAATAAGATCCTGTTCGACAATTTGACGCCGCTTTATCCGCAGGAGCGGTTGAAGCTGGAAACCACGCGGGAGAACGCGAGCGCGCGGGTGATGGATCTGCTGACGCCGCTCGGTAAGGGACAGCGCGGGCTGATTGTTTCTCCGCCGCGGGCCGGCAAGACGATGTTGCTGCAGAATGTGGCGAACTCGATTACTACGAACCATCCGGAAGTGGTGTTGATGGTGTTGCTGATCGATGAGCGGCCGGAAGAAGTTACGGATATGCAGCGATCGGTGAAGGGCGAAGTGATTTCTTCGACGTTCGATGAACCGGCGGCGCGGCACGTGCAGGTTGCGGAGATGGTGATCGAGAAGGCGAAGCGGTTGGTTGAGCACAAGCGCGATGTGGTGATTCTGCTGGATTCGATTACGCGGTTGGCGCGGGCTTACAACACGATTGTTCCGCCGTCGGGGAAAGTGCTTTCGGGCGGCGTGGATTCGAATGCGTTGCAGCGGCCGAAGCGGTTCTTTGGGTCGGCGCGAAATATTGAAGAAGGCGGGTCGTTGACGATTATCGCTACTGCGTTGATCGACACCGGGTCGCGCATGGATGATGTGATCTTTGAAGAGTTCAAGGGCACGGGTAATTCGGAAATTATCCTGGAGCGCAAGCTGGTGGATAAGAGGGTGTTTCCGGCGATCGATATTCAACGGTCGGGGACGCGTAAGGAAGAACTCTTGATTCCGCGGGAAGATTTGTCGCGGATCTGGGTGCTGCGCAAGGTGCTGAATCCGCTGTCGCCGGTGGAAGCGATGGAGTTGCTGATTGATAAGCTTAGCAAGACTAAGTCGAATGGCGAGTTTTTGGCTAATATGAGTGCTTTGTAGGGCTAGTACCTGGTACCTAGTACCTAGTGAAAGCTTACAGAGATTCCAGGCTTTGGTGCTTTTTGCCGGCGAAGGAGTAACCTCAGCGGCTAAAGCCGGAGTCGATTTCGATGATTTACGGCACGACTGAAGTCGTGCCCTTCCCGAGCTGTCGCCTGTCTCTGTCTTTGTTTTGTCTTTGTCCCCTGCATTTTATCCTGAGCATTTTCTATTGTCGTCCCCGGCGAAAGTGTCATACTTTGGGAACGGGCAGAAGGTTCATGCCCGTATTCGAGGACACCGTGCGATCCCAATCCATCGGCTGGACACTTTCTATCTGTTTGCTGTTCGCGATTTCCGGTAAAGCGCAGACCCAAGCTCCGAGCCCCGTGCCTCCCGGGAGAACCGACGCGGGCCCGGCGAACGCTGATGCGGACGAAAGCCGGGAGCGGCTGGCTCGCGATTTGGCGAAGAAAGCCAACCAATCGCGGCAGGCCCTGCTGAAGGCCGATACCGACAAACTGCTCAAGCTGGCGGTGGAGCTGAAGGACTACGTGGACAAGTCGAATGAGAACGTTTTATCGCTCGACGTGCTTAAGAAGGCGGACGAGATTGAGAGGCTGGCGCACAGCGTGAAGGATAAGATGAAGGGGCCGAACTAGGGGCATTGGGTGATTAGGGCGATTGGGTGATTTGGCGATTTAACACCTTCTTCGTGGTGGGACGTCTATAGGGAAGCGAGCCAAACGCGCCCTTCAGTCGCTATCGCTGTCTCAGGGCAGGCTCCGTAAGGGCGCGGCTCGCCCGGGTCCCCTCGGCAAGCTCGGGGCAGGCTCTTCGTTCGCGCAAAGAACGCGCTCTCTCAGGATGACAATCTTTTTCACGACCTTATGAGACGGATATTTTCGTTGCTTCTTTGCTTCGTCTTCGTTGGTCTTTTGGCTGCCAACACTTCTTCCGGCTCCGATGCCACACCTTGGGATCCTAAACCGTGGATTGCGGATCTTGAGCAGGTCCGGGAAACATTTTTGACGAAATACGCGAACCTTGAATGGGCGGTGTTTCCGCGGGAAGCTGATCTGCCGAAACTTTTTGCGGATACTGAGGCGCGGATTCAACGGGCTAGCAACGATTGGGAGGCTCGCGCGGCGCTTGAGAGGTTGGCGCGCAAGCTGGGGGACGGGCATGTGGTGTTCGAGTGGCCCCGGAGCGGTGGCCATGCTGCAGAGGCGGCCGGTACGCCGCAGGAACGGTGTGTGGCTCTGGGATACGATGCGCGAATGCGCGCGGCGCCGCTTGCCTTGAACGCGGCGGGCTACCAGGCCCTTTCAACGCCGCTATCGGATGAGTTCCCGACGGGATTGATTTCTTTAAATTCGCAACGCATTGGTGTTCTTCAGATTGGCGTGTTCACGCCACAAGGGTTTCCGGCGCTGTGTCAATTGGCGTTGCGGGAGCTCTCCATCGCAGCGGATAAACCTTGCGACGATGCCTGCGGCGACCGGATCGAGGCTTGGGCGTCGGATAAGCTCACGGTCGACCTTACGGCGCAGCTGCGGGCGCTCAAAGATGCTGGCGCCACCGTGTTGGTGGTGGATGTCGCGGGAAACGGCGGCGGGTCGGAGTGGGCGGAGGCGGTGGCGCGAATGGTCACGTCGATCCGGCTGCGATCGGAGGAGATGGAATTTGTGCGCGGCGAGCATTGGGCGAAATCTTTTGCCGACGATGAAGCCTCGTTGCGGCGTTTTGCGGATCAGGCGAGCGGGGCGGACCGCGCACTGCTGCTCAAGCTGGCGGATGATGTGGAAGCCAGACGCAAAGTTGCGCTGACTCCGTGCGATTCTGCGCCGTTGTGGCAGGGTACCCGTCCTGCATGCAGTTGGCTGGGACACGGATTTTACGGCTCGGGATTTCTGGCTTCGGCGGATCCATCGCAGTTGCGGGGGAAGCCGTGGGCTTCGCTGTTGTTCACTCCTATGGAGTTTCCTTATGAAGAGGGTGTGTGGACCGGGCCGCTGATCGTTTTGATAGATCGGAACACGGGATCTGCTGCTTCGGAATTCGCGGCTGTGCTGCAGGACAATCATGCTGCGATCGTCATGGGAGAACCGGCAGGGGCGGGCTGTGGGCACACCAACGGCGGCACTCCAACCACGCTGGCTAATAGCAAGGCTACGCTGGAGGTTCCGGATTGCGCGCGGCTTCGGGCTGATGGTTCGAATGAAGTGATGGGGATTCAGCCGGACGTGGCCTTGGCATTTGGCGCGGTTGATGGGGCGCATTTGCGTGCGGTGCGGTTTATGGCGGGGCTTCCGGAGGCGGTGGGGCGGGCTGGTGGGCTGCGGTAGGGTTTTTCGGCATGTCGACGGGCTGGGCTGAAGCCCACATCTTTTTGGACCTTTACGTGGCGCTGAAGCGCCGCTCTTCCACGTTACTGCATGGTGTGCATTCCTATGCTCTGATGAAGGGCTAAGGCACGCGGGCGAGGGCGCCCGCGCCACACGTGTCCTACACGAACCATCCTGCATCCATCGCTGGCGGGACGCTGGCGCTACTCTGCGTTGCCGCTTCTTATTCGCATGCTGTAGAAGGAGCGGTAGACGAAGAAGAAGGAGATCAGGAAGAACACTAACGCAAGGACGTTTGTGATGGTTGCTCCCTGGTCTCTGGTCAGAGTTACTGCGAGTTCTACTGCCAGCAGTCCGAAGAGGGTGGTGAATTTGATTACTGGATTCAGGGCCACGGATGAGGTGTCTTTGAAGGGGTCGCCGACGGTGTCGCCGATAACCGTGGCGTCGTGGAGGGGAGTTCCCTTCTGCTTCAATTCTACTTCGACGATCTTTTTTGCGTTGTCCCAGGCAGCGCCGGCGTCGGCCATGAAGATGGCCTGGTAGAGGCCGGAGATGGCGATGGAGATGAGGTAGCCGATGAAGAAGAACGGCTCCACGAAGGCGAAGGCAAGGGTGCCGAAGAAGACGGCGATGAAGATGTTTAGCATGCCTTTTTGCGCGTACTTGGTGCAGATCTCGACGACCTTTTTGCTGTCCTCAACCGAGGCCTTGGTCACGCCCTCGAGCTTGATGTTGGCTTTGATGAATTCGACGGCGCGGTAGGCTCCGGTGGTGACGGCCTGGGTGGATGCTCCGGTGAACCAGTAAATCATGGCTCCTCCGGTGACCAGGCCTAGGAAGAACGGGGCGTGGAGCAGAGAGAGATTCTCTTTGTTGATGGTGAGCCCGTTGGTAAGAGCCATGATGATGGAGAAGATCATCGTAGTAGCGCCGACTACGGCGGTGCCGATCAGCACGGGTTTCGCGGTGGCTTTGAAGGTGTTGCCGGCGCCGTCGTTGGCTTCGAGCAGGTATTTGGCGCGCTCGAAGTTGGTGGAGATGTTGAAATCCTTTTTGAGTTCGGCTACGACGTTGGGAACCTGCTCGATCAGAGAGAGTTCATATACGGATTGAGCGTTGTCGGTGACGGGGCCGTAGGAATCGACTGCGATGGTGACGGGGCCCATGCCGAGGAATCCGAAGGCGACCAGGCCGAAAGCGAAAACGGCTGGAGCCAGCATGGTCTCGGCGTCAAAACCCATGGTGCTGAGGCCCATGGTGCTGAAGTAATAGGCGATGGACATGAGGAAGACCATCGAGAGGCCCAGGTAGTAGCAGGAGAAATTGCCGGCGACGAAGCCGGACAAGATGCCGAGCGAAGCGCCGCCTTCTTCGGCGGAGGTGACGACTTCCTTCACGTGGCGGGATTCGGTGGAGGTGAAACTCTTGACCAACTCGGGGATGAGAGCACCGGCGAGGGTTCCGCAGGAGATGATCACGGAAAGCTTCCACCACTGGGAGTCGTCGCGGCCGAGCATCGGAATGATGAAGTAGGAAACCAGGAACGTGAGCGCGATCGAGATGATCGAGGTTAGCCACACCAGAGTGGTGAGCGGGGTTTCGAAATTCATTTCGTCGGCGCTGCCGAAGCGCGCCTTGGCGATGGCGCCGTTGATGAAGTAGGAAAGAGAGCTGGCTACGAGCATCATGACGCGCATGACGAAGATCCAGACCAGGAGTTGCACTTGCACGCTGGGATCTTTCACGCCCAGAAGGATAAAGGTGATGAGGGCCACGCCGGTTACGCCGTAGGTTTCGAAGCCGTCGGCGGAGGGTCCGACGGAGTCGCCGGCGTTGTCACCGGTGCAGTCGGCGATTACGCCGGGGTTGCGGGCGTCGTCTTCTTTGATTTTGAAGACGATCTTCATGAGGTCGGAGCCGATGTCGGCGATTTTTGTGAAGATGCCGCCGGCTATTCGGAGAGCGGCTGCGCCGAGGGATTCGCCGATGGCGAATCCGATGAAGCAGGGGCCGGCGTAGTCGCCGGGGATGAAGAGCAGGATGATCAGCATGATTAACAGCTCGACGCTGATCAGCATCATGCCGATGCTCATGCCGGCTTCGAGGGGAATCTGGTAAACGGGGAACGGCTTGCCGGGTAGGGATGCGAACGCGGTGCGGGAGTTGGCGAAAGTGTTTACGCGAATGCCGAACCAGGCTACTCCGTAGCTGCCGGCGATGCCGACCAGGCTGAATAAGAGAATGATGGCGACGCGCATGGCTTCCATGTGCTCGAGCAGGCCGAAGTACAGCACGATGATGACTGCGATGAAGGCCCAGAGGAGCAGGATGAATTTTCCCTGGGTGACGAGGTAGGTTTTGCAGGTTTCGTAGATCAGTTCGGAGATTTCGCGCATCGAGCGGTGGACTGGCAGGTTCTTGAGGCGGAGGTAGATGACCATGCCGAAGCCGAGTCCGAAGATGCAGAACAAGATGCCGATGAGGAGAAGCTTGTGGCCGTCGATGGCGCCGTTCAGGAAGCTGACCGAGGAAAGGTCGGGGAGCTTGAGGGAGGCTTCTCCGCCGGGTTCTGGCTGAGCGAGAGCGGTGGCGGCGCCGACGGTGAGGAGCGCGGCCAGAGACAAAGTTTTCTTCAGGAAAGTGCTTTTTAGGAAACCAGAAACCATACGGCGTCCTTCGAACGCAGCGGTGGCGAGCCAAGTGCGCATCATGAGTCCCTCCAAATTAGTAGCGATTCAGGAATATATAAAGGTGCTTAGGCACTGTGCTCCGGCGAAGCATCCCAGGTCCGAGCACGCTTCGTGCAGCCCACGAGGGATTCCGTTGCCGGAATTCCGAACACGCTTCCACCGCAAACCTTCAACGGAGAGTTGGAGTTTGGCCGCGTCGGAGTTTGCACATGGGCGGTGGAGAATAAAGACTCTACTCCGGCACACAGTGCAAAACGGGCATTTATAACATTTTGAGAGGAAAGGGTCAATCGGGCGAAGGTGGGGTGGGGGGTGCTCCGGCATTTAGGAAGCTGCTGCTGGCCGGGCAAAAGCAGGTTCCTCGCGCGATAGAACTGCGCTTCGGAATGACAAGCCTTTCAACCTGCAGGGGCACGATCTAGGTCCAGTAGGTGCGGTCCAGGCTGCGGTATTGGATGGCTTCGGCTATGTGTTTGGGTTCGATCTGCGGGGTGTCTTCCATGTCGGCTATGGTGCGGGCTACTTTCAGGATGCGGTCGTGGGCGCGGGCGCTCAGGCCTTGCTGGGTCATGGCGCGCTCGAGCAGGCGTTCGCAGTCGGGGGAAAGTTCGCAGAAGGTGCGAATGTGGCGGGAGGACATTTGGGCGTTGCAATAGATCTTTTCGCGGGATGAGGCGAAGCGTGCCAGCTGCTTTTGGCGGGTGCGCACGACACGCTCGCGGATTTTTGCTGAGCTTTCCGGTTCGTTGGTGGAACGCATTTCTTTGAAGTTCACGGCCGGGACGTCGATGTGGATGTCGATGCGGTCCATGAGCGGGCCGGAGATTTTCGAGATGTAGCGCTGGATCATCGGTGTTGTGCATTGACATTCGCGGGTGCGATCGTTGCGGAAGCCGCAGGGACAGGGATTCATGGCGGCGGCGAGCATGAAGCGCGCGGGAAAAGTCAGGGCCATGGCGGCGCGCGCTATGGTGACGGAGCCATCTTCGAGGGGCTGGCGGAGGACTTCGAGGACGTTGCGGGGGAATTCGGGGAGCTCGTCGAGGAACAGCAGGCCGTTGTGGGAGAGCGAGACTTCGCCGGGGCGCGGGATCACACCTCCACCGATCAGACCAGCATCGGAGATGGTGTGGTGCGGGGAACGATACGGGCGCTTGCCTACCAGGCCGCTGCCGGGGTCGAGGACTCCGGCTACGCTGTGGATTTTGGTGGTCTCAAGTGCTTCTTCAAAGGTTAGCGGTGGGAGGATGGTGGGCATACGCTTGGCCAGCATGGTTTTGCCGGAGCCAGGCGGGCCGATCATGAGGATGTTGTGGCCTCCGGCGCAGGAGATTTCGATGGCGCGCTTGGCGGTTTGCTGGCCGCGAACGTCTTTGAAGTCGACGAGGAATTCCTGCGATTCTTTCAGCAGGGCGTCGCCATCGGCTTTCAGAGGGACGATGCCGTTGCCCGAGTTCACGAAGTGGATTACATCGAGCAGAGAGCGGACGGGGTAGACGTCGACTCCGCCGACCATGGCGGCTTCGCGGGCATTGGCTTCGGGGACGACCAGCTTGGAAATCTTGCGGGTGCGGGCTTCGAGGGCGATGGGGAGGGTTCCGCGAATGCCGCGGACTCCGCCGTCGAGACCCAACTCGCCGATGAAGAGGCAGTCTTCGATGGTCTTTTGTGTAAGACCTCCGTAGGCGCCTACGATGCCTAACGCCATGGGCAGGTCGAAGCCGGAGCCTTCCTTCTTTATGTCGGCGGGGGCGAGGTTGATGGTGATGTGGGTAGGCGGGATGTCGTAGCCGCAGTTTTTCAGCGCGGCACGGACGCGGTCGCGGCTCTCGCGGACGGCAGCGTCGGGCAAGCCTACGGTGTGGAAGTGGTCCTGGTCAGTCTTGATGCCGGAGCAGTCGACTTCCACCTCGATAATATTGGCGTCGATGCCGTAGACGGCGGCGCTTAGGGTCTTGTAGAGCATGGGTGTCCGGGCGCGAGACTTTTCGTGCCGCCGTCGGCACACCGAGACCTGATTCCAGAATGTAGTTACGTTACGCGTGGGGAGGTGGGTTGCGCTGTGACGGATGTCACAGGGTGGGGCTGTGGATAATCGTTTCAGGGACTGCGGCAAGTAGGTCTCGCTTTAGGGGTGGTGCGGTTTAGGCTTGCGCGCTGGGCCGGTGGAGAGGGAGATCCTTCGCTACGCTTGAAGAACGGCTTCGCTCAGGATGACAGTTGTCGAGGCGCCTCCTCGTGGTTACCGAGCGACGGCGCAGTCCGACTCTTCGTGGTCAGAACATAACAAGCCGCCGGACACTCGAAAGTAACCATATTGCGCGACGCTTTGGCCGACCGTTCCAGTCTCGCCAGTATAATTGCGCATAGCTTAAGTGATTGATGGCTTCGTCGTTTCCGCAGACGTCGAAACCACGGACTTCCTCATGACCCTGTCCTCTCCCGAAGCGCCTCGACGCGCCCGTGTTCCACAAAATCTGGAGCGCGAAGAATCCCAGCTGTGGCGATGGGTTCTTTTGTTCATGGTGCTGCTGGCGGCGGGATTTGCCTACCTTGCCTGGGAGCGGCTGGAAACCCTGCCTTACCATTTAGGTCCGGCGGCGTTGGGCGTGCTGGTGTTGTCCATGTTGCTGGCGGTGTATGCCTACGGCCGGCGAAGGGAAGTTGTCGAGCTGAAGACGTTGCTGCAGGATTTGCAGGAGCATGTGGGCGCGGCTCCGTCGGAGCAGCAGCTTGACCAACTGAACGAGATGATTGCGCGGTCGCAGCGCAGCTTCAAGGAGCTGATTGATTCCTTCGAAGATGCCGCTTGCGCCGTTTCTCTGGACGGAACCCTGCGCACGGTCAACAAGAGTGTGAGTGACCTGGTCGGGCTTCCCTTCAGCGAGATTGTCGGGAAGAAGGCTTTCGACTTTCTGGAAGAACCGAGCCGTGAAGGTCTGGAAGCGGGAATCGGCCGCTTTCTGGACAAGAGACACTGGACGGGCACGGTCCGGGTGCGCTTGAAGAACAACTCCCGGCCGCTTTACTTCGATTGCGTACTCAATGCGATTCTGAAGAGCGGCGAAGTGGTTGGGGTCAGCGTGCTGGGACGGGATGTGACCGGGCAGCACGAAAAAGAGCTGCGCTTCACCGAACTTTTCGAGACTCTGCAGGAAGGCGCTTATTTCAGCACGCCGGAGGGCAGACTGCTGGACGCAAATCCCGCGCTGGTGAGCATTCTGGGCTATGCGACGAAAGATGAGCTGCTGGCGCTCGATCCCAACAAACTGAATGTGGATCCGGCAGAAGAGCCGGTGCTGGGCCGAGCTCCCGATGATCGCGGCGGGGTGCGGGCGCGAGAGATCACGCTGCGCAAGAAGGATGGAACTGCCGCGGTTTTCCTGGAGTCTTCGCGAGCCGTGTGGGATGCGGCGGGGAAGCTGATCCGTTACCAGGGCACGCTGGTCGATGTGACGGAAAGGCGCAAGCTGGAGCGGCGACTGGCGCAGCAGGAGGAGTTCCGCCGGTATTTGCTGGAGAGCTTCCCTGATCTGATTCTTGTGATCGATCTGCAGCAGCGCTACACCTTTGTGAGCTCACGGGTGCGCGACCTGCTGGGATATCAACCTGAGGATCTGGTGGGCAATAAAATTTCGGAGACCGAGGACCACTCGCCGGAACTGGTGGCGCTGCACCACGATGTGGCGTCGGGCATCCGGATTTTTGGCTCGGCGGAATACAGCGCGCGCCACCGCGACGGAACCTGGCGTACCATGCGGGCTTCCGCCAGCCAGCTCTTTGACGCTGATTCCAAGCCTGGCGGCGTTATCGTTTCAGTGCGCGACATCACCACGGAAAAGAAGCTGGAGCACCAGATCGTGCAGAGCGAACGCCTGGCGGCCATGGGCGCGATGATCGGAGGAGTTGCCCATGAACTTAATAACCCTCTGACCAGCATTCTCGGGGTGAGCGAGCTTCTGCAAGACAGCCAGACCACGGACGCCGCGCGCAAGCAGATCGCCATATTGCAGCAGCAGGCCCGCCGCGCCGCCGAGATCGTTCATAACCTCACTTATTTCTCACGGCCGCCGGCGCCGGGAAAAACTCCCGTCAATCTGGCAGAGGTGGTGGAGCGCACGCTCAATCTGCACGCCTACTCGCTGCGCAAGAACAACATCACGGTGGACTTTCTGCGGGAGCAGGGACTGCCTTATGTTCAAGGCGACCCGCACCAGTTGATGCAAGTGTTCCTGAACCTGATTCTAAATGCCGAGCAGGCGATTCGCGAGGCTCGCGACCGCGGTACGTTACGCATCCGCCTGGGAAATAACGGGGAATCGGTTTGGGCCAGCTTTCAGGATGATGGTCCGGGGATCGCCGCCGATATTCTGGCGAGCATCTTCGATCCCTTCTACACCACGAAACGGCCTGGGCGCGGAACCGGCCTTGGCCTGAGCATTTGCAAGGCGGTGATGAAGGAACACCACGGCACCATCGAAGCAGCCAACGCTCCCGGAGGGGGAGCTGTGTTCACGGTAACGCTGCAGGCGACGGCCGCTTCTGCGTCTTTAAAGTAGCTCTTCAAACTAGCGGCATCCTAGTTTCTTTCCACTGCCATAGCCACGGCGTTGCCGCCACCAAGGCAGAGCGCTGCGATTCCACGCTTCGCGTTGCGGCGGGTCATTTCATAAATCAGAGTCACCAGCACGCGAGCACCGCTGGCTCCGATGGGGTGTCCGATGGCTACTGCGCCGCCATTCACGTTCACCCTGTTGGGATCGAGTCCAAGCTCGCGCATCACTCCCAGCGCCTGCACCGAGAAAGCTTCGTTGAGTTCGTACAGGTCAACGTCGTCTTTTTTCCATCCCGTCTTCTCCCAGATGGTTCGCACCGCGCCCACGGGAGCCATCATCACCCACTTCGGTTCAACGCCGCTGGTGGCTTGCGCCACAATTCGCACCATAGGCTGTGCGCCAAGCTCCTTCGCGCGCGACGCGCTGGTCACCACCACGGCCGCGGCTCCGTCATTCACTCCGGGAGCGTTGCCCGCGGTCACGGTGCCGTCTTTCTTGAATGCGGGTTTCAGCGCGCGCAGGACTTCGATGGTCGTATCCTCGCGTGGCGATTCGTCTTTCTCGAAGAGCCGCGGGGCTTCGCCTTTTTTCTTTGCAGGAAGTTCTACCGGCACGATCTGAGACTTGAACCGGCACTCTTTCATTGCGGCGACAGCCTTGCGGTGCGAGTGGACCGCGAACTCGTCCTGCTCTTCGCGGGTGATGCCGTACTTCTCAGCTACGTTCTCGCCGGTGATGCCCATGTGATAGTCGTTGTAGATGTCCCACAGCCCGTCGTGCACCATGGAATCGATCACCTGACCGTTGCCGAGACGATATCCCTTGCGCGCTTGCGGGAGCAGATAAGGAGCGTTGGTCATCGATTCCATGCCGCCCGCGACCACGATGGAACTATTTCCGGTCTGCACTGCCTGGGCTGCGAGAGCCACTGCTTTCAATCCTGAGCCACAAACTTTGTTGATTGTCATGGCACCTGTCGCCGGCGACAATCCTCCGAAGATTGCGGCCTGCCGCGCCGGATTTTGTCCCAGACCGGCGGGGAGAACGTTGCCCATGATGCATTCATCGACTTGATCGGAGTTCAATGCAGCGCGCTTCACCGCCTCGCGCACCACCACCGCGCCCAGCTGCGGAGCACTCAAATCGGCGAGACTGCCTTGAAATTTTCCTACCGCCGTACGACAAGCCGAAATGATGACAACATCATCGAAAGCCGCCATTGATCATGCTCCCGCGAAGATTTCGCTCTTCCATTATAGATGCAGCGGAGCTTGAAAACGATGAAGTTCTGATGAAGTGCGGCGGAGTTCTTGCGACGCAATTCGATCACGTGCACACGAAAGTGGAGACGCGCACGCCGGATTACAGCTGCGTCTTTCTCGCTTGTGATCGCGTAACGGCGACGAGTTTTGATGGAGCGACATTAAAATTCTCTTGCTCACTCTCGTCTCTCTGTGACTTTGGTACAACACCGCCCGTTCGACGCGTGCATTTTTTTCTTGACTTCATTTTTCATTAACTCTATACAATCAATTAGTCGCAACAAATGATCGTTGCAGATTTTTCCATGAAAAATGGAAGGGAGAATAGAAACAATGGCAACCAAGAAAAAGGCAAAAAAGAAAAAGAAGCATTAAGAAAGTCAGTACGAAGTCAAAAAGGGGGACGCCGCAAGCGTCCCCTAAGTTTTTTGTACGGGAAATGAATGCGCGGGTTGACGATCAGATTTAGTCGAGCGTTAATCCGGCGACCTGGTTCCGCTCTTCGTTTGCTTCCCCGCCTGAGTCGATGAAAGATTTGGTATCCACTTTTCCTGAGCGGGACATAATCCTCGAAACGCGCAAAAGTTGCAGTGCCGGCCAGTCTTTGGGTCGAAGTTCCCGGCAGCAATTCCGCGGGCCGCATCCAGCACTTGTTCCCGCGCGCTCTCCAGCTGAAACTCCGACCGCCTGGAGACAACCGGAACGTTGCCTTCGAGATTATGAAACACCAATGCGCCCACGGGGTATCCCCACTTCTCGCGCGCGGCCATGGCATAGATGGAGAGTTGCAGGCTCTCGTCCGCATCCTCCTGCGACCGAGCCTTGCCGGTTTTGTAATCGACGATCGCAACGCTTCCATCGGCCGTTCGATCCATCCGGTCGATTCGCCCGGCAACCTTGGTTCCTGCGATCTGCACCTCAAACCATTCTTCCGTGTGGAGAACCTCCCGTGGAGGAGCTGAGCGGGTCCCGGTGAGAAAATCCTGCAACTGCTCGATACCCTGCTTCAGGTACAGTTCGCGCTGATAGTTGTCCTGGATTCTGGATGCGGCTAGGTCGTCACGAAAAAGCTGGAGCAACGCTTCGTCGCTTCTGGCTTTGCCCAGGCGCAAAGAATCGTAGTACGTGCGAAGCACGCGGTGCATGGCCGCCCCATACTGCATGGCGGCGTGGACCTGCCGCGCCAACTTCCACTCGCGTTCAAACTTGAACTGCAAAGGACATGTTTCATAGGTCTCGACCGCGGTAGCGCTCAAGCGCGCGTCGAGCCCTGCGATGGCAGGAAGCGCGAGCCACGCCGGCAGCCGCGAGCCTTCCGTCTGAGTCGCATCAGCGGCGGCGGCGAGATCAATCAACTCAGGCTGCGAAGGCAGCGCTTGCCGGGCCCTAAGCCACGGTTGCAGCTTAGGATTATTGATCAGTTCGCGCATGTATCCCGGAGGCGTTTTGTCGACGCGTCCGATTCCCTGCTTTCCATACAAGTGCAGCGAATCTCTGGCTCGCGTCATGGCCACGTAGAAGAGCCGGCGCTCTTCCTGAGGGTATAACGTCCTGTCATCGCCGCCCGCGGCTGAATCGGGGTCGCTCAATTCTCCAGGGAACTCCACTAGCGTCTCCCGGTAACTGGCGGGGAACGACGGGCTGGTGGCGCGCAGGATGAAAACGTGAGCGAACTCGAGACCTTTCGCCCCGTGGACAGTCATGAGACGCACCGCATCCTCGTCTTCTTTCGAGGTCATCGGAATCACTCCGCCGGCCTCGCGGAAGTAGTTCAGGTACTCGATCCATTCGCCGAGTTCCCCGGATTTGGTGGTTGCCTTCCGCTCCCAATCGCCGGCAAATTTCAGAGCTGCCTGCAGGACCGCGGAGTTGAGGTCGAGCTGGAACTGTTTTGCGATTAGCTGCAGAGCCGTGTGGGTTTTCGCGCCCTTACGACTGACTTCATCACGCGCCCGGCGCACGGACTCCAGCACCGCGGGGCCGCCGGCAACTTCACCTAGCACCGAGGCCAGCGGGATCACCACCCCGTCGTTATTTCTTGACTCCTTGGCGATCGCACGTAGGGCTGCCCTAAGCTGCTGTGGATCCACATCGAACTGAGGGAACGCTGCCACGCGAAAAAGACTGGCGTCAGATGTCAGATCCTCCACGACCGCGACGCAGGCAAAAAGATCCCGCACTTCGGGCGTGTCGCTGACGTCCATGTTCTCGATGGAGAAAGGGATTTCGCGCTCGGCCAACTGCTGTACAACGTCATCCCGGTGAATGTGCAAACGGTACAGAACGCCAAAGTCTTTCCAGCGGCAACGCAAACGGCGCCGCGTTTCCTCGATGAGGCTGGCCACGTCCGGCGCTTCCGCATCCCTGCCGCCAAAAGAGATCGCCTCTACGGGAAAGGTGGGCACCGTCTTTCCTTCCTTCTTCGCTTCCTCCTCCCGCGCCGACTGCAGAGGAGTCCGGCGGTAGGCCAGTGCGTCTTTCGCCGAGAACACAGGTGGGTTTTTGTCGACCACCGCGAAGGCACACTGCAGAATCGGAGTGGTCGAGCGGCGGTTCTGCCCCAGCACGACCAGCTTGGTCTGAGGAAAATGCCGGCGGAAGAGATGAAACGCCGCGCTCGATGCCCCGCGAAAACGGTAGATGGCCTGATCGGGATCGCCGACGCCGAAGACGTTCGCCTCGGCTCCCGCCAGCAACGCGAGAATCTTGATCTGCGCGAAGTTGGCATCCTGAAACTCGTCTACCAGAATGAAGCGGACGCGTGCCTGCTCCTCGGCCAGGATCTTTTCGTCGCTCGCCAGCATCTGGTGAGCTCGCGTGATCATGTGAGCGAATGTGCCCAGATTTTCTTCGCGCAACCAGCGCTCGGTGGTGGTAAAGACGCGGGCAATTTCCCGGCAGCGTCCAATCACCTCGGCATCGCTCAGCTGATCTTTCGATTTCGCAACCCTGGGAACCGGCGTTTCTCCCCGCTCCAGCCGGGCAACGTACTCCTCGTACCTTTCGGGGGTGACCAGTTCGTCGTGACAGCGGCTGAGGAAGCCGAGCAGATCGCTGAGAAATTGCCCTACATTTGCTGCCCGGACGTAGTGCTCGAGATGAAGCTCGTGAATGCGCTTGCGCAGATAAATCCAGAGGTCTTTCTCGTCGAGGACGCCAAACTTCTTTCCGGCACGGATCAGCAGATCGTTGCAATAGTCATGGAAGGTCGCGGCATGAATCGGTTTGCCAACCAGGCCACGCACCCGGTCGCGCATCTCTGTGGCGGCGGCCACCGTATAGGTGAGGGCAAGCATCTCCCCGGGCTTGGCGTGTCCCTGCACGACGAGGCGTGCAATTCGGTGAATCAGGACGGAGGTTTTCCCGGTGCCGGCTCCCGCCACCACCAGCATTGGCCCGTGAACATGCTCAATCGCTTCCCGCTGAGGACTGTCAGGAGCGAAGGGAGCGGATTGTGATTTGGAAACTGCCATTGCGGCTCAGAATACCACCACGATCAGCGGCGCGCAGGAGAGGCTCGAGCTTCGCTCGACCGGACAGCCGGGGGGCTGTCCCCACATGAACTTTCTTAGACTGAGTAGGAAGCCACGATTGCCGTGGCGGCCATGGCGGCCGTCTCGGCGCGGAGAATGGTGTTGCCGAGCGACGCGGAAGTCCATCCGGCTTGCTGAAATGATTGCAATTCGCCTTCGGTCCAGCCGCCCTCGGGACCAACCGCGAGCACCACGCTGTCCATTGCCGAATCAGGTTTCACGACGTCGCGCAGCATGGTTCGCGCTTCCGATTCTGCCAGCACAATTCGCAAAGCTCCGGGAAAGTTCATAACCTCTGCAACTTTGAGTGGCTCGGCAATGTCGGGGGGAGCAGCGCGGCGCGACTGCTCCGCCGCTTGCCGGGCAATACGCTGCCAACGCTCAACCCGTTTGGCCGACGCTGCAGCCAGGTGCGAATCCGTGCGCCGCGAGATCACCGGCACAATGCGCGAGACCCCGAGCTCGGTGCATTTCTCAATCGCCCACTCCATGCGGTCGAACTTGAATACGGCGATAAGCAGAGTGATCTCGGCCTCGACCAGGCCCGCATCGGAAACTGCTTCGCCTAAATCGAATTCGACACGCTTGTCTTTAGCCAAAGTGATTCGTCCGCGGCGGACGGCTTCGGGGGTGGCAATATCGAACTCCTGCCCGACGCGAGCCCGCAACACGCGCACCAGATGATCGGCATGCTCTCCAACCAGGGCAGCGCGATCACCCGAGACTTCGTCGGCAATAAAGCGGCGGCGTGTCATGGGGCAGTTCTCAGGCGGTAGAGACGTTGCTTGCAACGTCTTTGCGTGCGGCGTTTCAGAAGCTGGCGAGCGAAACAGTAACAGGCACCTCAACCGCGTGCGGGATTCCAAACGCTGGCAGCAGAGACGTTGCAAGCAACGTCTCTACGGACCGCAATTCTCTCACCCGAACATATCCTTCACTTTACCCAGCAGAGCCCGCACCATCGGCTGGTTGTCGACCTTCGCCGTCGTCTCCAATTCCTGAAGCAGCTCTTTCTGGCGCTTGCTCAGCTTGGTCGGAATCTGCACGCGCACTTCCACGTACAGGTCACCTTTGCCGCGTCCACTCAACACCGGCACTCCCTTATTGCGGATGCGAAACGTCGTGCCAGGCTGCGTTCCATCTGGAATCTTGAGCGCATGCTCGCCTTCCAGAGTAGGCACGCGAATCTCCGTGCCCATTGCGGCTTGCGCGATCGACAGCGGGACGGCGCAGTGCAGATCATTCCCTTCCCGCACAAAGAACGGATGCTCCTTCACATGCAGCACCACGTAAAGATCGCCCGCCGGCCCTCCGAACGGCCCGGCTTCGCCGCCTCCTGTAAAGCGGATCCGCGTTCCATCCTCCACGCCAGCCGGAATCTTCGCTTCCACCGTACGCTGCCGCAGAAGCCGTCCTTCGCCTCTGCACTTCGAGCACGGATCGGTGATCACGCTGCCCGTTCCCTGGCACGTAGGACAAGTCCTTGCGATGCTGAAAAAGCCCTGCTGATACCGCACCTGCCCCCGGCCGGCGCACGCGCGGCAGGTTGAAGGAGCCTTGCCCGGCGCCGTTCCCGAGCCTCGGCAATCCTCGCAAGCTTCGTGACCGCGCACCGTGACGCGCTTTTCCACGCCAAAGGCAGCCTCTTCAAACTCGATCGTCAAGTCTTCGCGCAAATCGGCGCCGCGCTGAACCCGGCTGCGGCGGCGTCCACCGCCTCCGAACGCATCTCCGAAACCAAAAAACTCTCCAAAGATGTCGCCGAAATCCTGGAACACCGTGCCGTCGAAACCCGCGCCCGCACTGGCCCCGCTACCCACGCCAGCATGGCCGTAGCGATCGTAGAGAGAACGCTTCTCAGAGTCGGCCAGTATGGCGTAGGCCTCCGTGACTTCCTTGAAGCGCTCTTCCGCGTCCGGATTGTTCGGGTTCCGATCGGGATGGTACTGCATAGCAAGCTTGCGATAAGCGCTTTTCAGTTCCTGATCGCTTACCGTTCGGCTTACCGACAACACTTCGTAATAATCGCGTTTTGCGTTCGTGGCCAGAGCAGGCGCCTTTCCTCAGTGAAAAAACTACAAACACTCAAACATTATCAGAGCTTATTTCCCGTGATTGCTGGCCACCTTCACCATCGCCGGCCGCAGCAGCCGGTCCTTGAACTTGTAACCGCGCTGCAACTCCTCGATCACATGATGGTCGGGAGCTTCCGTGGTTTCCACCATTTCAACAGCTTCGTGGTACCGAGGGTCAAACGCCTCGCCCTGCGAAACAATGGGATTCACCGCAAGCTTGGCCAGCGCTGCCTGCAGCTGCTTGTAAATCAGTTCCACTCCACTCCGTAACTCGGCGGCATTCGATTTCACTTGCAGGGCGCGCTCCAGGCTATCCACCACTGGCAATAAAGACTTGATCGCGTCCGCCACAGCGTAATCTTTAAACTCCTGCTGTTCCTTGCTGGCCCGCCGGCGTGCGTTTTCAAACTCTGCCTGAGCCCGTGCCAGCCGGTCGAGCAGCGAGTCGCGCTCCGCCTTCACCTTCTGCAATTCAGATTCCGAGCCGGACAATTCCCCGCCAGCCGCCTCGGCCTCGTCCCCATCGGCCGCCGGCAGTTCGTGATCCAAATCCAGCCCTGCATTCTTTGCTTCTGATTTTCCGTTCACTTTGCTCATAAACAACGATGCTCACTCCGATTCATTCAAAATTTTGTCAAACAGCCGCGCAATGTAAGAAACCGCGGTCATCGTATGCTGATAATCCATCCGCGTCGGTCCAATCACCGCCAGCGATCCGAACATATCCGTTCCCGACCGCGCCGGCGCTCCGATCAGCACGAAGTTCTGCATCGACGGAAGCGTGTCATCGAGCCCGATCACGACCCTCACCGCCTCCTGCTTCACGTCGAGATAGGCCCCGAGAAGCTGCGCGACTTTCTCTTTCTCCTCCAGCGTCTTCAGCATCTCCTGCAGACGTTTGCGGTCTTCCTGACCGGTCACCAGATTGGCCGCGCCTTCCACAAAAACCGACTGCGCGCCGGGATCGGCGGCCAGCGCGCCTTGTTTGAAGAGTTGCTCGATCGAATCCATCAGCCGGTCGTACTCGCTGCGTTCCTGCTCAATCCTCCGCCCCAGCTCGGCGCGCATCGATTCCATCGTCCAGCCGCGAAAATTCTCGTTGATATACCGCGCCGCGAGATCCAGCTCCCCCTGCGGCAGATCAAGCCTTAACACTCGATCGCGCACCAACCCGGAGCGTGTCACCAGCACGGCCAGCACTTTCTGGTCGCCCAGGCGCGAGAAGTAAACATGCTCCAGCGCATTCTTGGCGCCGGTGGTGGCCACGGTAACGCCCACGTTCCGCGAAATCAGCGACAGCACATGCGACGTCCGCTCCATAAACTCGGGCACATCGGTAATACCCGCGAGCGACTCAGAAATCAGGTTTTCTTCCTGCGGTGCCAGGCGCGCCGTCCCCGTAATCTGCTCCACGTAATACCGGTAAGCGTCGGTGGTTGGCACGCGCCCCGACGAGGCGTGGGTCTGCTCCAGAAACCCCGCGTCTGAAAGATCGGCCATCACATTGCGAATCGAAGCTGGACTCAAGCCCTCGCGGTTCGACCGCGCCAGCGTGCGCGAACCGACCGGCTCGCCCGTGGAAATAAAGGTCTCCACAATCGCCGTCAGAACTTCGCGTTCGCGCTTGCCGATATTAGGATCAGATGGCATCTTTAGTGTTAGGGATCGGCCGGGCTCCCGGCCAACTCGAATCTCCAGCTAAGTATTTTAGATGCAGAAACTTACCATAGGACGCAAACCCGCGCCCTGCTTGGATTCTAGGAACGCTCCACCTTCCTGTCAAGGACCGCAGGGCTCGGCTCGTGGCTCAGTTGCCAAAATGATTGCGTGGGGACAGCCGCCCTCGGCTGCCCGTCGAGCGAAGCTCGACTTTCGCCTTGGCTGCCCGGCAAACTGAGGCCCCTCCCAAAGACTCCACTCTCTGAACCCCCTCGCATCTTCCCCTGCCGAGCCATCCCCGGTATTCTCAACACGTATCCGCAAATCGCAAGCAGCAACCCTTCACAATGAAATCCAAACCACACATCGCCGTCATCGGAGCCGGAGCCTTCGGCGGCTGGACCGCCCTCCATCTTCTGGAACGCGGAGCTCGCGTCACGCTACTCGATGCCTGGGGTCCGGGCAACTCGCGCGCGTCTTCAGGCGGCGAAACTCGCATCATGCGCGGCACCTACGGCCCCGACCAGCCCTACACCGGCCTTGCAGCACGCGCCCTCAAGCTGTGGCCGAAATACGAACAACGCTGGAAGAAGCAATTCCTTCACCGCATCGGCGTTCTCTGGATGGTCAGCAGCAGCGACGACGCCTATGAACGGGGCTCGCTCGATGTGCTTCGACAGGCCAAAGTAAAGTTTCAGGAGCTCTCCACCCGCCAGATGAAACAACGCTGGCCGCAGATCAACCTCGCCGACGTTCACTGGGGAATCTTCGAACCGGAGTGCGGATATCTCGAGGCCCGCGCCAGTTGCCAGGCGGTCGTCGATGCATTCGTCGCGCAGGGTGGAAATTACCGGCAACTAGCAGTCTCAGGCCATGGCCTGGAAGATGCCGGGAAGAACTCGCGTCTCAACAGCATTACGCTTTCAAACGGCTCACAACTCAAAGCCGACTACTACGTCTTCGCCTGCGGCCCGTGGCTGGGCAAGTTGTTCCCGCAAACTCTAGGGGACATCATCCGTCCTACCAAGCAGGACATCTTCTTCTTCGGCACGCCCGCCGGAGACTCCCGCTTCACCGACGAGCATCTTCCCGTGTGGGGCGATCACGGCAAACGCTTCTTCTACGGCATCCCAGGCAAGGACCAGCGCGGCCTCAAGGTCGCCGACGACACGCGTGGCTCAGCCTTCGATCCCACTTCCGGCGAGAGAGTGGTCAGCCCGGCAACGCTGAAGCGGGTTCGCGAATATATCGCCTTCCGCTTTCCCGCAATGAAGGATGCGCCGCTCCTCGAGACCCGCGTCTGCCAGTACGAGCAGACCGCCGACAGCAACTTCATCGTGGATCGCCACCCTCGAATGAACAACGTCTGGCTGCTCGGTGGCGGTTCGGGACACGGCTTCAAACACGGTCCCGCGCTGGGAGAGATGATGGCAGAAATGATCCTGAAAGATGGCGAACCCAATGCCGTCTGGCGGCTGTCGCGGTTCGCTGAGCAGCCGCGACCTAGAGTTCGCCCTTAACGTAGAATGCTGTCTGATTGAAACCACTATGCAAGTGTCTGTGAAATATCTTTTGCGCTTCGGAATCGCGGGCTGGCTGATTTGCAGTGCTCTTTCGGCTGAACAAGGGTACGCTTCAACCGAACCGAGGCAGCAACCTTCAACATCGCCCGCTGTGACGCAGAGTCCAAGCCAGTCGACCGAGACCCCAGGGCGCCCTGGGGGCGTCGATTTGCTTAGCGATACAAAGGGCGTTGATGTCGGCCCCTATCTGGAATCTGTCCTGAAGATCGTGAGGCAAAACTGGTACCGCCTGATGCCGCAATCCGCCCGCGCCCCGAAAACGGAGCAGGGCGAGGTGTCGATAGAGATTGCCATCCTTAGGACAGGTAAGGTTAAGGGAATGAGACTGGTGGGAAGCTCAGTAGATGCCTCGCTGGGAGCAGCTGCATGGCACGCCATCGGCGATTCGAGGCTTCCCCCCTTGCCAGCTGAATACTCCGGCCAGTACCTGGCCCTGCGCTTGCACTTCTACTACAATCCCAGCAAAGCGAACGACACAATACTTCAGTACCGAGAATGAGAACCACGGAGTATTCCCCTTCTTATTCCTCCGATGTCCTCTCTCGTAAGGATTCCCTACTGAATCTGAATCACGCTGGCCGACTCGCCCGCCTTAATCTCTCCAACGCGCGCAATCACATTCCGCGCAAACGCAAAGATCGACCTGGCGTGCGGCGAGGCCTCACCCTCAAGCACAATCGGTTTCCCGCCATCGCCAGACTTCCTTACCTCAGGATCAAGCTCAATGCTCCCGAGAAACGGCACGCTGAAATGCGCCGCCATCTTCTCCGCCCCGCCACGCGAGAAGATATCGATCTCGTGGTTGCAATGCGGACACGTAAAGTAGCTCATATTCTCGACCACACCCACCAGATCCACCTTCATCTGCCGGAACATTTCGATCGCCTTGCGTGCATCCTGCAACGAAACATCAGACGGAGTAGAAACCACCACCGCCCCCGTCAGCGGCACCGACTGCACCAGCGACAACGCAATATCTCCAGTCCCCGGCGGCAAATCGACGATCATGTAATCCAGATGCCCCCAGTCGACCTGTCCTAAAAACTGCTTCACAATCTGATGCAGCATCGGCCCGCGCCAGATGATCGGCTTGTCCCCGGGATTAAGAAATCCCACCGAAATCACCTTCAGCCCATGCGCCTCCAATGGATCGATACGGTTTTCCGCACCCACCTTCGGCTGCCCGCTCACGCCCAGCATCAGCGGCACGTTCGGCCCATACACATCGGCGTCGAGCAGGCCAACCTTGTGCCCCATCTTAGCCAGCGCGACGGCCAGATTCACTGACAGCGTCGTCTTGCCCACGCCGCCCTTGCCCGAACCCACGGCAATGATGGCATCCACTCCGGGCAACGGCTGCGGCCCCGGCGCGGCTTGCCCGGGATGAGACGGCATATGTGCACTCAAGGGATCACACTCCAAGAATCAATCAGGATGGCTCAAGCCTAGATTATACAGGGGAGAAACGATGCTCATGTAGAGACAGCCGCCTCGGCTGTCAGAGCCAGAGCCTGCCCTGAGCTTGTCGAAGGGGCGAAGCCCGGCGACGATCAAGGAATCTCAAGAAGCTCGACTACCGTTTCGCCTTCCTCCGCCGCTCCAACTCCGCCCGCCGGATCTCGCGACGCCTCCCGGCGTCGTCGTAGCGCCGCCTCTGCTCATCCGTGTCCGGCACCACGGGAGCGACCTTCAAACGGTTTCCCTTGCCATCAATGGCGACAAATGTAAGATAGGCCGACCCAACGTGCTTCGCTGTATCCGCAATGTAATTCTCCACCCAAACCTTCACGCCCACTTCCATGGACGAATTAAACACGCGGTTCACCGACGACCTCAAAATCGCCAGATCCCCAATCTTCACCGGGACCAGGAAGTCAATATGATCCACCGAAGCCGTTACCACATAACTCCGTGAATGGCGGTGAGCGGCCAGTGCACCTGCCAGGTCGATCCAATGCATCAACCGGCCTCCGAGCAGGTCACCCAGCGGGTTGGCATCATTGGGCAGAATAATTTCCGTCATCTCCGATTGCGAATCCCTGACAGACCGGGGCCCCAAATTCTCATCGTTCATAGTCGTCTTCCTCTTTCTAAAGCTCGAAATCCCAAATGTGATCCTAAATGCGGGGACAGCCGCCCTCGGCTGTCCGCCGGGCGAAGCCCGGCAGCCCCTCAGTCACCTAACTAGCCGCCTGTGTGACTTCCTGCCTTCTCTTCTTCTCCACATACGATTCCAAAAAGCACTCCGCCATACGCTGCACGCGCCTGTCGCCATGCACCTCCACCCACCGCGCCTCGAGCGCATCAAATTCCAAAGTCCCATGCTCCGCGGGAAGATGCTCACGCTCACAAACATACCGAACTTGAACATTTCTACCCGCACCGTTCCCGTCGCCACTCACAGTCCTGGCCGCAAACCGGACCGAATCCCACGTCCGCTCCCGCGGCAACCGTCCGCAACCCTGCGCATAGCCCAAATTGCAGAACTCCCGTAATTCCTCCTGCGATGGAATCTCACCCTCATGCCCTGGAGCGGTGCACTGCCCACTCCACCCGCATCCCAACGGAAGCCGCCCCGCATGCAGCCAATTCCCGTTCTCCAACCTCTCCACCGGCATGAAAAACGGACAAGCCACACGCACCCCGCAGCAATGAAATGTTAAGGACCGCCCATTCTACTAACGAAGCAACTGCAAGCCAACACAAAGGCACCACGAAATCCCGAAGCGAAGACGCAGTTTGTAGTAACCTCGTGTGAACTGGCCACTAACCACTGGCCACTGACCACTGTCTATGGACCGTATCGCCGCCCTGAACGACATCCTCACCCAGAACCCGAGCGACACCTTCGCCCGTTATGGTCTTGCGATGGAATACTCCAGGCAGGGCGACCTCGATCGCTCCCTGGCCGAATTCGCCATCCTGCTCAAGACCAATCCCGACTATACCGCAGGCTATTTCATGGCCGCCCAAACCCTGAACCGCGCCGGCCGAATCGCCGACGCCAAGACCATGCTCGCCGACGGCATAGCCTCCGCCCGCCGCACCGGCAACCTCCACGCCCTCGGCGAGATGGAAGCCATGCTGTCCGAACTGGGATAGGAACTGCCGATTGTCAATTTCCAATTGTTTGTCATCATTCGGCAATTGGAAATCGACAAGCAATCGCACTCACCCCGCCATCCGCCCCATAGCCCATTCCACAACCGCCGGAAAAAGCTGATAAACCTTCTGCGGCACATACATAGTCCAGGGCACAATCACTTCCCTCTTCTGCTTCAAATATCCCCGCAGCGTAGCCCGCGCCACACGCTCCGCGCTAATCCCCCGCACCGATCCCGGACGCACCTGCTTCAACTCATTCCCCCGCACCGCATTCTCACTAAACGCAGTCTGCACATAGCCCGGACAAACCGTGAGCACGCGGACCCCATCTTTCTTCAACTCCACGCCCGCCGCCTTGCCCATCGCATTCAGCGCAAACTTGGTTGCGCTATAACCTGCGTGAAACGGGATCGGAATATGCCCCGCCACGCTCGAAACATTGATGATCGTCCCTTCGCCCTGCTGCCGCATCACCGGAATCACCGCCTGCATTGCCCCCACTGCTCCAAACAAATTCGTCTCGAACATTTCCCGGCACGCCGCCATATCCATCTGCGCCACCGAATCCAGCAATCCGTGCCCCGCATTGTTCACCCAGACATCGATCCTCTGGAAATGATGCAGCGTCAGACCAAGCGCCCGGTCAACATCCTCGCGGTGTCTCACGTCGCAAGCCATGGCCACCGTGCGCTCGCCGTTCCCCACCCGCCCTCGCGCCGCTTCCACCCGGCCCGCGTCGCGCGACAGCATCACCACGCTCGCCCCCTGATCGGCAAAAATCTTCGCAATCGCTTCCCCAATCCCCATGGAAGCACCCGTCACCACCACAACTTTCCCTGAAAGTTCCATAGCGCGCTTCTATTCCTCTGTAACTTGTGAAGTCAAGCGCTGCGTTACAATCAACCACAGCGCATCAGTTCTCGCGCCAATCCCCGCGCTCACTACCGGAGACTGCTTGGACGCCCTCATCCCCCTGTTCCCGCTCGACGTCGTCCTGTTCCCCGGCACGCCTCTGCCCCTGCATATCTTCGAGCCGCGTTACAAAGAAATGATTGGTGAGTGTCTCGCCCAGCGTCGCACCTTCGGCGTAGTGCGCGCCCTCGAACAAGGTTTAGCCGAGATCGGATGCACCGCCGAAATCATCACCGTAGTAAAAGAATACCCCGACGGCCGCCTCGACCTCGTCACCGAAGGTCGCCAGCGTTTCGAACTCATCAGCGTCAACCAGGACCGTTCTTTCCTCCAGGCCGAAGTCCTCCTGATCGATGACGACCCAGGACTCCCGCCGCAAGCCGACGCCGCCCGCGCAATTCAGTTGCACTCCGAACTTCTCACCATCGCCGGCGCCACGCAAGATCTCTCCGCCGCCGACCCCTCGTCGCTCTCGTTTTATCTTGCCGGCTCCATCCCCCTCGATTTGGATTTCAAACAAAAGCTCCTGTCCCTGCGCTCCGAACCAGAACGTCTAACCCTGCTAATCAACTATCTGGAAACCGTCATCCCCAACCTACGCCGCGCCGCCAATGCCCGGCAAAAAGCCGGCGGCAACGGCCACGTGCATTAAAACCCCGGCTTCGGCTATCGGGCTTCGGGCTTCGGCAAACCCGAACACCGGAGGGTAGGCCGTTTTGCCGAAGCCCGACAGCCGAAGCCCGAAGCCTGGCCCTTGAAGCCCGCACTTCCGCGTATAATTTATGAAAGTTCCCGGGGGTCCTATGCCTCTTCCGCGTACGCTAGGCGAGTTGCGCCGCAGCACTTTTTCCGAAGAACGTCTGCGCACCCGCCGCGTCAAAGACGAACTCCGCGATAACCTCATCGTCCGCCTGCGTCAACACGAGGACGCCGGCATCTTTCCCGGCATCGTCGGCTATGACGATACCGTCGTGCCGCAAATCGTGAACGCCATTCTCTCGCGCCACAATTTCATTTTGCTCGGCCTGCGCGGACAGGCTAAAAGCCGCATCCTGCGCGCCTTGACGACGCTGCTCGATCCCCACATGCCATATCTGACCGGCTGCGAGATTCGTGACAACCCCTACGCGCCCATCTGCCGCCGCTGCCGCGAAGAAGTTGCGCGCCTTGGCGATGAAACTCCAATCGCCTATCTCACGCCCGAAGAACGCTACGTCGAGAAACTTGCCACCCCCGACGTCACCATCGCTGACCTCATCGGCGACATCGATCCCATCAAGGCCGCCCGCGGCGGCCACGAACTCTCCAGCGAGTTCACCGTCCACTACGGACTGCTTCCCCGCGCCAATCGCGGCATCTTCGCCATCAACGAACTTCCCGACCTCGCCGGAAAAATTCAGGTCGGCCTCTTCAACATCATGCAGGAAGGCGACGTACAGATTAAAGGCTACCCCATCCGCCTCCCGCTCGACGTCGCCATCGTCTTCAGCGCGAATCCCGAGGACTACACCGCCCGCGGCAAAATCATCACGCCGCTGAAAGACCGCATCGGCTCTGAGATTCGCACCCACTACCCCGCAACGGTCGATGAGGGCATCGCCATCACCGCGCAGGAAGCCTGGACCAGCCGCACTCCTGGCGCAGCGCAGGCCATGCACCTGCCCACCTATATTCAGCAAGTAATCGAGCGCATCGCATTCGCCGCCCGCGAAGACAAGAAAATCGACAAGCGCAGCGGCGTCAGCCAGCGCCTGCCTATCAGCGCCATGGAAAATGTAATTTCGAATGCCGAACGCCGCGCCCTCCGCAACGACGAAAAACTGGTCGTGCCCCGCATCAGCGACGTCTACGCCGCGCTCCCCGCCATCACCGGCAAACTCGAACTCGAATACGAAGGCGAGATGAAAGGCGCCGACCACGTCTCCCGCGAACTGATCCGCGCCGCCATCGCCAAAACCTACGACGAATATTTCACCGGCGCCAATGTACAACAGATCGTGCAGTGGTTCGACCTCGGCGGCGAGATTCAGCTGAGCGATTCCGTCCCCGCCCTCGAAGCGCTGGAAAATCTGAAAGAAATTCAGGGCCTGATCGACAAATTAGGCCCGCTAGGCGTCTCCCGGAAAGAAAGCCCCGAGCAGCAAGTCTCCGCCGCCGAATTCATCCTCGAAGGCCTCCACGCCCACAAGCGCATAGGCCGCAACGAAGAACGAGTATTCAAAGCCGGAGAAAAAAAGCCCGAGCCCGTGCGCGACAAGAGTTTCGAGAAAAAAGAGGAACCACCGTACCGGCAGAGAAGACAGTTTAACTAAGATCAGTGGCCAGTGTTCAGTGTCCAGTGGCCAGTCAAAGCCAACCGACCAACGGTGTTACTGGCACTGATCACTGACCACTGGCCACTGCTTATGAAACGCGTCCGCTACTCCAAATACGTCCCCGACCCCGCCGGCGAAATGAGCATGGAAGACCTGCTCAGCGCGCTCAGCGACTATCTGCTGCAGAGCGGCTTCCAAAGCGATATGTGGTATGAAATGCCCGAGGGCGAACAGACTCTCGACGACCTTCGCCAGGCCATCGAGCAAGCCCTGATGGAAGGCGATCAATTCGACGAAGACATGCGGGAACGCCTCGAGCAAATGGCGGCGGATGGCGAACTCGACGACCTCATCGAACAACTAATCGAGCGCATGCAGCAGGAAGATTACATCTCAATCGATCAGCCTCCCGACCCCAGCCGCCCATCCGGCGCAGGCGGTCAAGTCGGCGAGAACGCTCCGCAAGCCAAATTCGAAATCACCGACAAGAGCCTCGACTTCCTCGGCTTCAAATCCCTGCGCAACCTGCTCGGCTCGCTCGGCAAATCCAGCTTCGGACGCCACGACACTCGCGACCTAGCCACCGGAATCGAAGCCAGCGGCGCATCCCGCACCTACGAGTTCGGCGACACCCTCAACCTCGACATCACCGCCACGCTGTCGAGTGCCATCCAGCGCGAAGGCCTCAACCTGCCCCTCAACATCGAATACCGCGACCTGCAAGTCCACCAGTGCGAGTACCAATCTTCCTGTGCCACGGTTCTGATGCTCGACTGCTCGCACTCGATGATCCTCTACGGCGAAGATCGCTTCACCCCCGCAAAAAAAGTCGCCATGGCGCTATCGCACTTGATCCGCACACAGTATCCCGGCGACTCACTCTCGCTAGTCCTCTTCCACGACTCCGCCGAAGAAGTCCCTCTCTCACAACTGGCCCGCGTCAAGGTCGGCCCCTACTACACCAACACCCGCGAAGGCCTGCGCCTGGCGCAAAGAATCCTGCAGCGCCAAAGAAAAGACATGAAGCAGATCGTCATGATCACCGACGGCAAACCCTCCGCCCTCACCCTCGAAGACGGACGCATCTACAAAAACGCCTTCGGTCTCGACCCGCTAGTAGTCAGTCAGACGCTAGAAGAAGTCTCGAAGTGCAAGCGCGCAGGAGTCTTAATCAACACCTTCATGCTCGCTTCCGACTATGGCCTAGTCCAATTCGTCCAAAAAGTAACGGAGATGTGCCGCGGCAAAGCCTACTTCACCACCCCGTACACCCTGGGCCAATACCTCCTAATGGATTACATGTCGAGAAAGACAAAAACGATCCATTAGCCGCCCCTGATTCCACTCGCGAACCTCCTCATCTGCGTCATCCCGAACGTAGCCGTTCTTCAGGCGGAGCAGGGATCTCCCGCGCGCATCGTGATTGCGATCGCCACTGCACCTCGCGACCGCCCAATCAAAAAAAGAGAACTCGCCAAGCCACTTAAAGGTGTCCTAATCTTATTTTGCTTTTCTTTGCGAGCTTTGCGAATCCTTTGCGCACTTCGCGGTTAAAGGCTTTTGCTTTCCCATCCTCGCCCGAACCCCCAAACTGCTGATACTCTTTTAACAACCCATGGCAAACTGCATTCGATGTGGCCGTCAGCTTCCCGGCTTAGCCTTCGGCAAGAAGATCTGCCAATGGTGCGTCCAGCACGAAGCCTATCAGCGCGGCGAAGCCCCCGATGACGCTCCGCAACGCGTCATGCCCACCCCCTGGGTCCGCCCAGGCGAATCCACCATAGGCCTCACGCAAATCATTTTCGGCATCAACGCCGCTGTATTTCTGGGAATGACCCTCGCCTCTTCTACCATGATGAGCTTCCCGGTGCGCGAACTCATAGCGTGGGGCGCGAATGTAGGCGCCCTCACACTCCAGGGGGAATGGTGGCGCCTGCTCACCAACGTCTTTGTTCATGGAGGCATCATCCACATCGCCTTCAACATGTGGTGCCTGTGGAATCTAGGCCAACTCTGCGAGTCGCTCTATGGACGCTGGACCTATGCCGCGATCTATCTCATCTGTGGCTTGGGAGCAAGTCTCGCGAGCGCCGCATGGCACCCATCCGTGCCCAGCGTCGGAGCCTCCGGAGCCATCTTCGGCCTCGCTGGCGCTCTCATCACCGCTCTCAAGTTAGGCGAGTTCTCAGTGCCGCGTGCCGCCCTGTCAGGCACCCTGCGCAGCCTCGGTGCATTCGTGGTCTACAACCTCATCTTCGGATTCGTACTTCCCGGCGTCGACAACACCGCCCACATCGGCGGCCTGATCACCGGACTAATCGTCGGCGCGTTAATCGCCCTCATCGCTCCCCAGCAGGATCAAACTCCTCGCCGCGTAGCCGTCTTTCTAGTCGTGATCCTCACGTTAACCGGAGCCGCAATCGGGACGGCCCACTACTACGAAGTCCCCTTACGCTTCGGACGAGTCAACCTCGAGCACTCCTCAAACATAATGTTCGAGGCGCCCTCGAAGAGGGCAGCCCATCCTTTCGCGCTCCTCGCGAAAGGGTGGGATTCCACAACTCCCACCCCGTAAAGATGTTGACCCTGTGGAGCGGGCACTCCTGCCCGCTGCCTTTGACTTTCGTAACCCCCGACAAACAGCCACAAATATCGACGCACATCGATATACATCGCTCACGAGCCACTAGGTACTGGGTACTGGGTACTAGGTACCGAAACCTAGCTCCCCGACAGCCCGCCAAGCCTGATTAATCGCCTCATCTGTGTAAGCAGCAGCCCCCGCATCAGAGTTGGCAATCGCGATCCGTCCAAAAGTTTTCCGCGCGCGTTCACAAGGAGTCTCCCCGCCTTCCAGCACGAACTTATCCCACAAGCTGCTGTACTCGTACGCATACCCATGAGGCCAGCGGTTGACAGTAATCGCCAGGATGTCCCGCGCAGGATCAAAGCCGCCCGCGCCAAGGGTCCGAGCCAACTGCTGGCGAATCTTGCGCTCCATCGTTTCAAAGGTTGTGTTGTAGAGCTCGATGCGGCCCGCGATGTGCTGGTCGCGAGCGGGGCGACCGGCAAGGCAAGGAGCCTTGCTCATGTGCACCACGGTCGGCTCCTCGGGCGTTTGCGAGCAGTGATACTCCCCGATGCTGACCGGGAGATCGAGATCGACGTAGGTGTGATAGCCGCCGGGGGCGTAGATCGCGTTCGCTCCCAGCTTCTGAAACGAAGTCCAGTTACGCAACAGCACATTGGTATAGAGCAGCGGCACCTTGGTCGCGAAGGCCAGCGCCTCCTTCTGCGCGTCCGGCAACTCTTCGCAGAGATAAGGAATCATCATGTTCCAGCAAGCCAGGATGGCATGCTTGCCTCTGACCGCATACACCTTGCCGCCCCGCGCGTAGGCGACCTCAACCTCGGTAGCCCGCGCCGAATCGCCCACATGCTTCACCCGCACCGCCGTGCTGTTCAATCGAAGGCGCAAGGGCGAGCTCTTGTCATCGAGCTTCGCGTAATTCGCCCGCGCAGTCACCACATCAGTCGCGGAGTTCCCCGGCATCGCCTCCGGGATGAGTTTCCGCACCAGCAACCGCGCGATGCTTGCATTGCCGTCGGGAAAGTGGAAGAAATATTTCCGCTCGTTGCTCAGCGCTTCCGCCTCGACACCCATTCCGCTGAAGCCTGGATAGCCTGTATCCGCTGCATCCGACGCTGCCACCGCTTCGATTCCTACACCAAACAGAGTTTGAGAAATGGTTTGGTAGAGGCGAATCACATCACTATGCACGCCCACCTGCTCGGTCAGGAACTGGGCATAACTGATGCGCGCCAGGCGCGCTTTTTTCTGCTCGGCACTGAGTCCTGGAAGGTAATCTTTCTTCTCCCGGCACAACCGAGACACATCCTTGCGAGCCTGTTCCGCGATCGGGGCCTCGGACATGAAGTGGGTCCAGGCATCGGGCGCGGCGACGGCGAGATCATAGGTCTCGCCGCCAGGAAACGGGCACGGATCATCGACGAGCTTGTCAGTGCCAAAAGTTTCTTTGTCGAAGAAGATCTTGGGACCTCGCCCCATGGAACTGTAGAGATCGCGGTCGAGATATTTTGGGAAGCTGGTCACGTTGATTCCCAATTCCTCGATCACGCCTTTCGAGACCTCGCTATAAGGTTCGGGACTCTCGATCGAGTACGTGCCGCCATAGCCGAGAAGAGTTTTCTTGCCTGCCTGGAATTCGTTGCGCTTGGCGTGGCCGCCAAAGTCGTCGTGGTTGTCGAGGATCAGGATGCGCGCGTTCGCGCCGGCGCGCTTGCGATAGAAGTGTGCGGCGGCGAGGCCGCTGATGCCTCCTCCTACGATGATGAGGTCGTAAGTTTCGCCAGTGTCTAGCGGCGTGCCAGCTGTGTCCCAGAAGGTGCCGTCGCGCAAGGCATGCGCTGCGTCGAAGGAGCCGGCGTGACTGCCGCGCAGTCCGGTGAGCGCGGGTGGATAGTAGTCGGGCGACTTTTCGGGGTTCTTGTCTGCTTGGGCGAGGTTTGCTTGGGCGAGGTCGGCTGCGGCGAGCTGCGGCCAGGGCATGAAGGCAGCGCCTGCAGTCACGGCCACGCCGTTGAGGAAGTCGCGGCGCGTGATGTTGCGCTTCATTCCCAGTTCACGGTCGCCCAGTTCACGATCGCCTAACTCACGGTCGCTTCGGTCGCTCAAAAGGCCTCCGAATCGTCTGAATGTTCCAACCGGAACATAGTGCTGAATGTTCCAACTGGAACATTTTGTGCGTACCGGTTTGTCCGTACGATATTTAGGTTCCAGCGAGCAAGGCGCGCGGAATCAGCCGTTTGCCGACGGATTAGGAGTCTTATCTAGCTCTTCGGCCACAAGCTCGTCGCGGGCTTTTTCCACAGGCTTCCACAGTTACCGGGCTCGTGCCGCCCTTGACAAAGGTGGTTTCAGGTACCCTCGGTCAAAGTTTGTGTGCGGTGCCGTCCCTAACGGGACTCGCTTTGTGTTCGTCACTCTTCCCGGCACTGCCGTGCCGGGCTTTCACATGCCACCCCTGCGGGGCTGAGGTCGGATGATGCCGTCCTACATCTTCCACACAAACCGTGTCCTGATTCCACTCAAAGGTACCCTGAGAAAGAAAACCGTCTAGCCGTCGGCCTTTTTGACGGCTAGTTCTGCGCCCTGGAATCCGATACGACTGTGGGTGCCGTCGCAAAAAGGTTTGTTGACCGAACCGCCGCAGCGGCAAAGAGAAAAGGCGGGCTTGCCGGTGAGGTCGTACTGGTTTCCGTTGACGTCGACGAGTTCGATCGAACCTTCCGGCGCTTCCACGCGAAACGGGCCATTGGGACGAACTGTGATCTTTACTTGAGCCATGACTTCGATTCCTCCAACCTTACGGGTTTCTAGTAAGCCTAAGAAGATACCATTAAGCGGGGATGGGTGTCGCGGGGGAAACGAGGCCGACGGCCCCGATAAACGTCAACTTAAGAATTACTTCCGGTTTGCCTGTAGTCCAGGTTGACTTGAGAATCGAATTGAAGCAGTCAGCAGACTAGCGCACGCCATGGAGACATTCATCCATGCTTCGCCGTGGTGGATGAACATCGCCAAAAGTGGCCGGAAAGCGTGTGAGCTTCAGGCGGGTTCCGCTTAAGTTAGCGATTGTGGGGGTCTTTGACTGGAGGCGCGGTTGACGGGGCCGGCCTCAGTGGTGCGCGAGGTCGTGGCTTCCCAGTTCGTGGGTGCCCGTAAATTACCGGGCTTTAGGCGGTGCTGGATTTTCGGGCTTCGCTGGCTAGCTCTTCGGCTAGTTTAAGGGCGTTCCTGGAGTGTTCGTGGGCCTGTTGGCTGAGTTCGTGGGCGGTTAGATGGTCTCCCTTGCCGTGGGCGACGGCGGCGGCGTTGTGGGCGTGGGCTGCGAGGTTGTGTAGCTCTCCGACTCGGTTGTGCGGGCTTTGTGGCATGGGGTTCTCCTGGTGCTTCAAGACATTAGACCACGACTGGCACGATTGAAGTCGTGCCCTTCCCGGTTTCGTGGCGCCGCCGCCGGCGAGTTGCATAGGTCCTTCGTTGGGAGTCCACGGCTTCGCCGAGGACTCCGCTGCCTCAGGATGACAAGGAGTTGAGGTAGGCCGAAGGAGGTGCGCCGGGGCGCCTCGCTGCGCTTGGCTGGGCGGCCGAGGCGGCTGTCTCCACATTTGGAGATTCAAGAACAAGGTCAAAGGCAGCGGGCAGGAGTGCCCGCTCCACACAAGCTGCTCCACACGGGCTTGCTTTATACGACCGATCGCTTAGGCTGCTAGCGTGTTGGCTGCGATCAGGCTGCGGTAGAGGTCCAGGTAGTCGTCGATCATACGCTTGGTGGTGAAGCGGTCGCGGGCGCGGGTGTAGGCGCGATCGGCGTAGGCCTGGCGCAGGGGCCGGTCGGCGTCGAGGCGGCGAAGAGTTTCGGCGAGGCTGCTGGCGTCGTTAGTACGGAAATAGAGTGCGGCGTCGCCCCAGACTTCGCGGAAGCTCGGGATATCGTTGGCAACGATGGCGCAGCGGGAGAACGCGGCTTCGAGCGGCGCGATGCCGAGCGGCTCGTAGCGTGCCGTGGCGGCGTAGACGGCTGCACGGCTGTAGAGCGCGCGCAGTTGAGACTCGGTCTGGGGACCGCGGACGGCGAGGCGACTCTGGTCGGTCTTGACCATGACGTCGGCGCGGATGGGAATGCGCGGAACGGCCACGGTCTGCTCTGCGCCGACGATGCACACCGAGAAGGGATAGGTGTGCTGCGTGAGCAGGGAGACCTGCTTGCCGGCGTCGAGCAGGCGGCCGATCGAGAGTACAGAGTCGTCTTTGCTGACGTAGGGATTGAAGAAGATGGGATTGCGGCCGGGGTAGATTACGGCTTCGCGGCGCGGGCGAGTGTAGGTGGCGCGCAGGGTGTCGAGCATCCAGGCCGAAGGCGCAATTACGGCATCCGCGGCAGCGATGCCACGGATTACAGTATCGCGATACCACTGCAGCTCGCGGGTAGGGCGCGGAGTGCAACCCTGCACGGCTTCGGCCCAACTGATGAGGTCACCGTGGGCCATCACTACACGCGGGATGTCGACGGGGAGATTGCCGTGGCAGAACTGGTGGAGGTGAAGCAGGTCGGGCCGAACTTCGCGCACCAGGCTGGCAAGGAACTCTGAAGATTCGGGGAGGTCGTGCGGCGCCTCGTCCATCCATTCCAGGCGGAAAGCGGTGGGGCGATATTCGAGGCCGTGAAGAAGATCCATCCAGGCGGTCTGGTCGGGGAGGGGAATCTCGCCGAAGCTGACCAGGGTGACTCGCACGCCCCGCGTGACCAGGCCCGTGACCAGCTCGCGGGTGTAGGTCCAGGAGCCGGACATCGTATCGGCGGTGACGAGAACGTGCACAAGCGCCTCCGGGAGAGCCGGATGCCGCAGTGGTCGCGGGGTCCGGCGGGTCGCGCTTGGCTATTCTAGTGCTTATGGGGTTAGCCGGGGAAGGTTTTTTGTGAGGAATGGGAAGCCCTGTCTGGCTTACGCGCTGGGCCGGTTTAGCGGGAGATCCTTGGCTACGCCTGAAAAACGGCTTCGCTCAGGATGACAATAGGGACGGTTGATTCAGTTGGCGCCGAGTCTTAGGCGCATGTCGCGGGCGAGATTGTCGATTAGCCGGATTCTCTCCGCCAGGGGGGCGGGGACTTCGGGCACAGCCATGGCCAGTTCGCATGACAGCAGCATGGCGGTGAGCGATTCGCAGACTTCGCTGCGAACTTGTTGCTCGACGGAACGGCGGGCCTGGGTTTCCTCGCGTTTGCGGCGGTGCAGCGCGGAGCGGACTTCGCGCACCAGTCGCTCCATGCCGCTGACGGCGAAGTTGAGATAGACGGGGAAGGCAGTGCCCAGGTGCTCGAGCACCTGGTCGCTCTCGCTAGGCTCGTTCTCCAGGAGGAATTGATCGAGGACTACGGCTGAGTACATCTGCTCGCGCAACCGGGCTACCGCTTGCGGCAGATTCCCTGCCCAGTGGGTTTCCTCGCCGGTCGCTTCTTTTACCGTAGCGGCACACTCTTGGCCGCGTGCCGAAGGGGTTATGAGTAGGATCATGCTGTTTTCATTGCACGCTGGGCACCAATACTGCTGACATTGAAAAGACTTGGGTTAGAAGGCGGTGTTGATCCGCTGTTCCCGTTGCGGAACGTTTGTGGAGCGCGAACTCATTCCATAAGTGAACGCCTCGACGCCTGTCATCCCGAGCGAAGCGAGGGACCCTGGTGTTTGCCTGCAGCGCAACTAATCTGTCAGGCGTGTAGTGTGCAGTTCGAGAAAAAGATTCGTATCAGGGCATCGCTTCAGCGATGCCGACAACGGCCTAAGGACAGCCGGCTTTAGCCGCTGGGGCTTGCCTGACAGCCCCGGCGGCTGAAGCCGGTCTCAAACCTGACGCTGAACCGGCATGCCTGAAGGCATGCCCCGATACGAATCTCTTCTCAAACTCCACCACTACTCTCAGGCGATAGATGCCCCTAGGCGATTACGGGCGTAAACCGAAACGTCTGCGGCTGGTCCCACTCGCGCGACAAATCATCCCACTTAGGATTCGTCGATTCCACCAGCCCCAGCCGCTTGGCGCGAGTCCAAGCCTTGATCTGCTTCTCGCGTTCAATCGCGTTGCGTACATCTTCGAAGCTCTCGAAGTAGACGAGCCGGGTCATGTTGTACTGCGTTGCAAAACTAGGAGTCAGTTTCAGCTTATGCTCCCGAACCCGCCGTCGAATGCTGTTGGTCATGCCGGTGTAGAGCCTTTTCGAAGCGTTCGCCATGATGTAGACGAAGTAGCGTCGCTCTTCACTCATCCCACCCTCCACCGCTTGTCATCCCGGGCGAAACTCGGCTGTCGTTTGCGCTGTATGCAAAAACCAAGGTCCCTCGCTTCGCTCGGGATGACAACCTTCTTTTGATCCACCTTCTCTTGATCCGCTTTCTTTTGATCCACGCTACGTCCAAAACGGTTTAGATCTGGGCTGCTGCGTAGTCTTTTAGTTTGCGGTAGAGGGTTGTTTTGCCGATGCCTAACAGGCGGGCGGCTTGCAACTTGTCGCCGTTGAGTTCTGCGATGGCGTTCAGGATGGTCAGCCGCTCCAGTTCCGCCATGGGCACGATTTTGTTCTGGTTGTGTCCGTTGCCATTCGTTGGGACGGTGGCGTGCGCGCCGGCGATGGCTGGAGGCAGATCGGGTACATGAATCAAGGGTCCGCTGGTAAAGGCGCAGGTGCGTTCCAGACAGTTTTCCAGCTCGCGAACGTTGCCCGGCCAGTCATAGGCCAGCATCGCCTTGACGGCTTCGTCGGTGATTATTTTTTCCTGGGCCGAGGCGCGGGACGTGCGCTCCATGAAATGAGCGATGAGCAGCGGGATATCCTCGCGACGCTCGCGCAGCGGAGGGATTCGCAGGCTCAGAACATTGAGGCGGAAATAGAGGTCGCGGCGGAAAGAGCCTTCGGTTACGGCCTGCTCCAGGACGCGGTTCGTGGCGGCGAGGATGCGGACGTTGATGGAAATGCGGCGGGTGCTGCCTACCGGACGAATCTCCTTTTCCTGAATCGCCCGCAGAAGTTTAGCCTGAAGGTCGACAGGAAGCTCGCCGACTTCGTCGAGAAACACGGTACCACCTTCGGCGATGGCCAGCAGCCCTTCCTTGGCTTGATTGGCGCCGGTGAACGCACCCTTGACATAGCCAAAGAGTTCGCTTTCGATCAGCGTCGGGACCAGCGAGCCGCAGTCGACGGGGATGAACGGCTTGTCATGGAAAGGTCCGGAGTAATGAATGGAGCGCGCGACCATCTCCTTGCCGGTGCCGCTCTCGCCCAGAATCAGCACGGGATGGGAACTGTTGGCGGCTTTGGCGATGATGCGGTAGAGCTTCTCCATCTCAGGAGCGCGGCCCACGATGCCGCCGTAGCCTTGCTTCGACTTGAGCTTCTCGCGCAGCATGCGGTTCTCGGTTTTCAGCTTGAGGTGGTTGGAGACGCGTTGCAACAAGAGCTTGAGTTCCTCGGCGCTGAAGGGTTTGGTCACGTATTCGTAAGCGCCGTGCTTCATGGCCTGCACGGCTGACTGTACCGTGCCATAGCCCGTCACCACGACGACGAGAGCTTCAGGGCGATAGCTCTTGATCTGGCGAAGAGCCTCCAACCCGCCCGCACCGGGCAAGCGCAGATCGAGCAGAATGGCATCGATGCTTTGGGTTTGGAGCAGGCGATAGGCATGTTCGGCGGAGTCGGCAACGTGGGTGATGAAACCGAGAGAGAGAGCGACCTCGCGGCAGGCATCGCGGATGGAGCGTTCGTCGTCGACGATGAGAAGGTTGAGGAAGTTTGCGGCCATGATCTGAGGAGTAGCGAGGGTGTGGGTTACAACAGCTGACGTCATAAGAGTGATTCCTTCTTGATTTCCTGAGATGGTGTTGCTGATGGGTTCCCTACGTCTGGATTGGCTGGGTCCAGAAGATCGGAAACGGGCTGGGGTGTTCGGGGGAACAAGATCATTACGCGAGTGCCGCGGCCAGGTTCGCTTTCGAAGTGGATCAGGCCGCGATTGCTGATGACGATGCTGCGGACTGTAGTCAATCCCAAGCCCGTGCCTTGGCCGGCGTTCTTGGTGGTGAAGAAGGGCTCGAAGAGACGCTGCCTGGTTGCGGCGTCCATGCCGTGCCCGTTGTCGCCCACCACGAGCAGGATGCAGGGAAAGGCGGGAAGATCAGGTAGGTAAGGACGGCCAGTTCGTGCGCTGGTCCCGGCGAGAGGTTGGAAGTTGCAGTTGCTGGTCTCGACCGTAATTCGGCCGCCGTTAGGCAGGGCGTCACGAGCGTTCAACACCAGGTTCAACAACACCTGCTGGGCCTGCGCCTGATCGATCATGACTGCGCCCAATTCCGGATCGAGATGCAGGTCGAGCGCAATGTTTTCTCCAATGAGCCGGGTCAGCAGATCGCGCATGGCCGCGGCAATTTCATTGAGACACAGGGTCCGAACCGGCGTGGCTTGCGGCCGGGCGAAAACAAGCAACTGCTTCACCAACCCGGTAGCTTGCACGACGGCGGAGCGAATCTCTTCGGCGTAACGCCGGCGGAGGTCGCGAGGATCGAGGCTCGATAGTAGAAGATCGCAGTACAGCATGACGCCGGTGAGCAGGTTATTGAAATCATGAACCACACCCCCTGCCAGGCGACCGACCGCCTCCCATCTCTGAGTTTGCAGCAGGCCTTCCCCGCTGGGAACGGTATCGCTGGTCTGCTCCGCGATGAGCAACGCATGGTTCGACTCGTTTCCAGAGGCGGGCTGGCGCCATGCGGTCCACTTCGAGATTGGCTGCCGCGGAACTTGCCGAGTATGACTCGCGACTCCGGCTTCGATGGTGAAGCTGTCGCATCGGGAATCCAGCAAATCGCGCAGCGACATCTCAGCTTTGTCACGTTCTTGCGGAGGAACCAATTCACAAAGTCGCAACTCGCGTCCCTTGGCCGCGTCGCGGTCGAGGGTCCTCTCGAAGGCGGGATTCATCTCGACAATCAGTCCCTGCGGATTGCACCGGGCCACGGCAAGAGGAGCGTGTTCGAAAATGGCGCGGAAAGGCGTTCTGGTGTTCTCTTCTGTTGTCAGCTCCGACGAAAATGGGGTTGCGGCATTCATACTGATACTGTGGCGCGGGACGATTCCCGGAAGGAATGCCACGATGGGCTATCCGAGACCTTGGTGCTCCCGAAACGGGAAGCCCTTCGCCTTTCATCCTTCACTGCAAATCGCCCCGCGATTTCGATCCCTCTATTTCGATCCCACTATAGGAGGACGAATCTGACCCTGCGAAGGGCAGACGTCACTCAAATCAGAAAGAGCCTGTGGAAAACCGGGGAAGAGTCTTATTTTCTGCTACATAGGGAAAATAAAAAGCATCTGAGACCATTCAAAAAGGGAGATAACGGAAGGAATCCAGCCGGTTTATTCGGGGATGGGGCCTGCGGATTGACGATTGGCCACTGAGTTTGGAGCGTCAAGCGTGACGGGAGCCGTTAGGCGGAAGGTCAAACGGTGTCCTTTTTCGACTTGGAGGCTACGCAAGCGCGGGTCCGGCTGGCTAGCGGAGGCCGAAACCGGCGAAACCTTCAATGGCTGGGCACTCCCCCGGGCAAACAGGCTGGAGGTCTGCACCGGAAGTTGTTTGCCCTCGACAGTGATCGCGCTCAGAGTCAGGCGGAAATAGCCGGAACCGGGAATCAGGCCGGGAAGGTCATCCTGTGATTGCGCCGACTCGACGCGCCCGGTCACGGTAGTGCCGCGTTCGATGAGCGTGTCCCCGTCAATGATAAGCGGAGCGGCAAGGGAGGCCGCGAACGCGTCCCCGGCACGCACCTTGTCTGCGGAAAGCGAGTCTTCAAGTTGCACGGTCAGGAGGGTTCCGGAGGGCAGAATTCGCGGATGTGACAGCGCCCGAAAGGGCAAACTGATGGCAGGTTTGGAATCGGGCGAAACTGCGGGATGCATGCCGTCGCTGGCCGAGGCTGAGTCAGCATCTGGACGAAACGGAGCCTTTTGCTCACCAGCCGGAGAACTTGCGTTTGTCGGATTCGAGGGCTCTGAGCGAGCGCAGCCCTGATTCAAGGTGAGGGCAATACATAACATCCCGAACAGGCAGAGGGATCGAAGAGACCTGCGAAATCTCGTCATCGCGTACATGGTTCGCATACATGGTCGCGCGGCTTTCTGTTTTGCAATAGTGGCAAGTGAAGTACCAGATCGGGCTTGCATGGAATCAGACAGATACGGACATAGAGCGGTCTTGCCGTGTAGAAGTTGCCTGAAGTTGCCCGAAGTCGCCGGACTTAGGGCGGCTTGGGCAGGCACGAGAACGTCGAATCCCTTTGAAAAGAAAATCGCGGAGGACGCTAGCGTCCTCCGCGAGAGGTATTGCGATTCTACCAGTGTGACGTTACGGCGTCTTCGGAGCCGGCTTGGCTGCTTTCTTCCTAGGTTTAGGCTTAGCCTCGCCCTCCCTGCCGCCGATGAGCGTCAGGGCGTCGGTGGTGTTGAAGGGGAACTGGCGAACCGAGGTTTCGCCCGTCGTGCTCAGGGTGACATCAACCCGGCGATTGCTCGCCATCCTGATGATCACGATGTTCTTGAGAATCCTTTGCCGCTCTTCTGGAGACAGCTCAGGATTACTCTCCACTTCACTCTTTACCTGGTCATCGTTCAGGTTGTCGTCCTTGCCAAAGGCCTTGGTGTCGATGTTGGCCTCGGGAACGCCCTGTTCTACGAGGAAGCCCTTGACGCGATCGACTCGGCGTTCGGTCAGCGCCTTGTTGTATTCCTCGGAACCACGATGATCAGCGTGGCCGCCAAGAATCAAGTGCGCATCCGGTTTGCTTTGGAGGTATTGCTTGAAGTCGGTTGCCAGCGAGATCAACGTCTTTTGCTGAGTCGGTAGCAAACCGCCTTTGGGATTCGCAATCTTAGGATAGTCGGTCACGAAGTAAACACTGTGCAGCGAGAGCCGGGCTTCCAGTCGTGCAACCTCAGGATTGACCGGCGGGGTCTCGATCATTACTTGGGTTGAGGCTTGCGCGGTGAGACCACGCGTGTCGGTGCAGGTCGCGCCGACGGTAATTGTCCCTGGCGATGTGCCGGCGGTGTTCAGCGTGGCCGAACTGCCGCTGCCGGAAACGGTTCCTGTGCTGGCCGTCCAGCTGGCCACCGATACTCCAACGTTATCCGGGCTGCTGCAGTTGGCGGACAAGTTCACGGTTCCACCTGCCTGCAGGCTGGTTGGGCTGGCGGAAATCGAGATGGTGGGCGGGTTCTTCGGCGGCAGTGGCTTCACGATGAAGTTAGCCGAGCAGCTCGCCACGTTGTTGTTTTTCTCTTTGGCATCGGTTACATGAGCAGTGATGGTGTAGCTGCCGGGAGCTGCGTTGGTGGTGTCGATCTGCGCGGTCGTGTCCTTACCGGTGATCTGGCCTCCATTGCCGCTCCAGGAATACCCAACGGTATGCTTGGGGTTGAAGTTGCTGGCAACAACAGTTGCCGTGATCGGTTCACCCACCAGCACTTCGCCCGGCTGCACGGAGCAAGCAGCCGCCGGCGCTACCGGCGGCGCTCCACCCCAGCTGAATACAAGCCCGGTGCGCAGGCGGACGCCTTCGAATGATGGTCGCCGCAGAGAAGCAAACTCGGGATCCGCAAAATCGGCATAGTTGTGCCGGCCCCATACGTAGTCGGCCTCAAACAGCCGAAACGCCAATCTCTTGGTGATAGGCAAATCCATTCCTCCACCCAGGACGGCTCCGATTCCGTTGCTCGAGCTAAGACCGTCGACGTTTAAACGATTCAGGCTTACCAGAGCATTCAAGAAATAGTTCGCGCCATCGGTGCGCCATATGAAGCGCGGACCTACCGAGTAGGTGCTCTCGTAGTTGCTGTTCCCCCAGTTATGACCGATGTCGAACTCCGCTCCCCAATGCCGATCGAAATTGTAGGTGAAGGAACCGCCTAGCCCCTTAGACATATCTGGTACATTGAAGCCAGTGGGGCTGCTGGGATCGCCGCCGGCTGCGGGGACTGAGCCGCCCGGATGCAGCCATTGATATCCTACAAACACGTCATATTTTGGATTCGAATCGCTCTGTGCGAACCCGCGACTCGAGATCAGTGACACTCCGAGAACCACTAAAAGGGCTATTAGTACTCGGCCCTTGCTTGCTATAGAACAGGGTGACATTCCATCCTCCAGATGATATATGCGCGCTTTGCCCGCACGTCAGTGTGCTTGCCGCGCAAAAGATGACGCAGGATTGACAGCTTGATATGGACCTCTAACGGGGACCGAGCGATTTTATCCCACGGCAATCTTAAAGCGAAGCTTGTTTTTCAAGGGTTGCCTATTGTGACAACCAATTTGGGACTTTCTGCTGTGAGTTGCCGTCCTTGTCTCAAATTGATATTGATATTGATGTCGGTAATGACAACCATAGGACCCGGCTCCGATGTTTGATCGACTGACGTGCGGCTGCGTTCGAGAACGGCCCCGGACAAGGCCTCCAGACCTTGCCCCACAGGAAGCTAGCCGCGTATGGTTGTAGTTTCGCCGCTGACCAAGCAGCGCGGAAGCACACTGAAGAAGCGGACAGAATCAAGGAATGAGCCACGAAAAAGTACTAATTGTCGAGGACGAAGAGAACGAACGCACGGGCCTGGCTGAATTAATTTCATCCTGGGGATATCGGGCCGAAACCGCCCGCGACGGACTGGAGGGCCTGGAGAAGGCGGCGCAATGGGTCCCCTCGATTGTGATTACCGATCTCAAGATGCCGCGCATGGGGGGCATCGAACTGCTGGAACGGCTGGCCGAACAATCCCAAGCCATGGCGGTGATTCTGGTCACGGCGCAGGGCACCATCGATAGCGCAGTGCAAGCCATGCGGATGGGAGCGTATGACTACCTCACCAAGCCCATCGACACCAATCGCCTGCGTACGATGCTGCAAAACGCATCTGTGCTGGTGGGAACGCGCGCGGAACTGGAGAGCGCTCGCCGCAAGCTGCGGGATTCGGGTTCACTGGGCACGCTCCGCGGGGCATCCCGCAAGATGCAGGAGATTTTTCGGCTGATCGAGATGGTTGCGCCCAGCACCGCCTCCGTGCTGATTACTGGAGCCAGCGGCACGGGCAAGGAGTTGGTGGCCCGCACCATTCATCAACTGAGTCCTCGCCGCGAGCGGCCCTTCGTCGCCATCAACTGCGCAGCCATCCCTGAAACCTTGATCGAGAGCGAGATCTTCGGCCACGAAAAGGGCGCCTTCACCGGAGCGCTGGAGCGACGCACAGGCTGCTTCGAACTGGCTGAAGGTGGAACGATCCTGCTCGACGAAATTGGAGAGATGCCCGTCGGAACTCAGGCCAAGCTGCTGCGTGTGCTCGAGGACCACAAGCTGCGCCGGCTGGGCAGCAAGGTAGAAACCTCGGTGGATGTGCGCGTGCTCGCGGCGACGAATAAAGTTCCCGACGAGGCCGTGGCCAGCGGGGAATTGCGCAGCGATCTCTATTACCGGCTCAATGTGTTCAACATTCACATGCCTCCGTTGCGGGAGCATAAGGAAGATATTGCCGATCTGGTGCAGCTCTTGCTGTCGGAAATGAGCGCGAAACACTCGCGCAAGGTTGCCGCGGTGAGCGAGGCGGTATTAAACCAGTTCACCAACTATTCCTGGCCGGGAAACGTCCGCGAATTGCGCAATACGATCGAACGAGCAGTGATTGTCTGCGACAGCGGCATGATCGAAACCAAACACCTGCCTCCGGGATTCGGTCAGGCACCCCTGCGCACGTCCGCCAATGACCCGGACGCGGTGCGTCTGGGCGTGGGCACGACCGTCGGAGAGGCGGAAAAGATGCTGATCCTCAAAACCCTGGAGTCCACCAGCAACAACAAGACGAAAGCCGCCGAAATTCTCGGCATCAGCCTGAAAACCTTGCATAATAAGCTCAAGGAGTACGGCGGCGGCAGCGCCCCGGACGCGGCCTCTGACAAGGAGGAGCAAACACAGTGATCAGTGTCCAGTGGGCAGTGGCCAGTGAAAGGCCCTTTGCCACTTCATGATTTCGTCCGTTATGCACATTTCAACTGGCCACTGATCACTGGCCACTGATCACTGACCACTGGCCACTGTTTTTTGGGCCACTGTTTCGCTATGCGACGCAAAACCATCATCGTGCTCGGCATCACCTTCATGGTGACAGTGACGGTGACTGCGTTCTCGTATCTCTACATCTCGCAGATTCTTCGCCAGCGCATCACCAACGCCTATGAGAGCGCCAGCCGCCTGACTCAGCAGCTCGCCTACTTCGCCTCGAATGATCTTCCGGATCTGAGCAGCACCCGCATCGATACCAATAATCAGGTAGCGGTGCGGCGCGCGCTCTCCGAATACCTGGCGATGGATACCAACATCCTGAACAGCCTGGAATCCGAGATCGCGCTCTGGCCCTTCATCTACGATGCTTCTATCGTGGACGCCAACGGTAAGGCACTGCTCCACACCAATCCTCAGCTGCTGGGCAAGCCGTTCGTCCCCCGGCTGGATTTTCGTACGGTGATTGCGGCTCACTCCTGGGAGCAGCTCCGCCTGGTATACAGGCCCGCCAAAGTCTACGACGTAAGTTTCCCGCTGCAGTTGAATGGCGCGCCCTTCGGCACGATCCACATCGGGGTTTCCACCGTTTTTCTCCAAAGCGAAATCACACCTCGCCTGATGCACGCGCTTTATTTCTCAATCGTGTCGATTTTCGTCTCTCTGGTGCTGGCGGCCGGCGTGTCCAATCTTGCGCTCGGACCGCTCAAGGAAATCAGCCGCAATCTGGATAGCGTGAGTTTAGGCGCAGCCGGGGAGCTCTCGGGAAACGAGTCGGAACACGACGAATTCGGCCTGGTCACGCTGAAGATCGCCAACCTCGGCCGGCAGATGCGCGACAGCCGGGAGATTTTTTCCGCGTTGAAAGACAATGTGGATCAGCTCATGTCGAAGCTGCAGGACGGTTTGATGCTGTTCGCGCGGGACAGCCGAGTGGTGCTGGTGAGCGCTCCAGTGGAGCGCTTCCTAGGCAGGCCTCGAGTAGAGCTGCTGGGCAGAACCGTAAATGAAGTTTTCTCCAGAGACACCCCGCTCGGAGTCACCGTACTGGATGCTTTCGAATACCGGCGCACGCTCTCCCAACGCGAGTTCGTCGCGGCCGCCGGCAGGCGCGTGCAGGTTTCTTTGGATTTTGTTCAGGAGAAGAACACTCAGATCGGCGCCCTTCTGATCATGCGCGACGCCGAGTCCGTGCGCCGCATCGGAGACGAAATCGAGATGTCCCGCCGCCTCTCGGCCAGCGGTCGCGTGACCGGCGGCGTCGCCCATGAAGTTAAGAATCCAATTAATGCCATCGTGCTTCACTTGCAACTGCTGCAGAATAAGCTGGCGCAACTCGATCCCGATACCCGCCGCCACATGGACATCATTGGCAGCGAAATTCATCGGCTCGACCGGGTGGTGCAAACCCTGGTCGACTTTATGCGCGCTCGCGAGCTGCACCTCGTGGAAGTAGACCTCCGCCGTTTGCTCGAGGAGGTTGCGCTGCTGGCGGCTCCGGACGCGGAGCAGCACGGCGTCACCATCCGGCGTGAAATGGCTGCGGAACCGCTTCTCGTCAAGGCCGACCTCGACTTTATGAAGCAGGCTCTGCTCAACGTCTTGCTCAACGGGATACAGGCCATGCCCAAAGGCGGCGATCTCACCATCTCCGCCCACCGCAACGAGCATGCGGCGGTCGCCGAGATCCGCGACCGGGGCATGGGTATTGCTCAGGATGTGCGGGACAAGATTTTTGAGCTGTACTTCACCACTAAGAAAGATGGCAACGGCATCGGCCTGGCGCAGACTTACCAGATTCTGCAGTGGCACTACGGTTCGGTGGAATTTGAATCGGCGGAAGGTGAGGGCACGACGTTCCGCTTTCATCTTCCTCTGGCCACATCGAGTCTGCGCTCGGAGCGCGAGACCGCGGCCCACTTGAACCAGTGATCCCGGAAGAATGATCCCCGAAGAATGATCTCGGGATAGGATCGCGAAACATAATCCGTCAAGTTATAACTCGATGTCTTCAGGGGCGCTGCAAGGCGTAGGATTCGAGTAGTTTCGTCGCATAGCGGGATTAAATATGGGTTTGGCCGCAATCCTCGGGTTTTATTTGCTGAGCGCCGGTTGGTCCCCGGCGATCGGCGGACCTGTGCCCCAAACCGCGGGCCAGTCGCCCGCAGCTACCTCGTCAGAGCCATCCACGCCGTCGACAACTGGCCAGACGCCGAATACTCCAGCTCAAGCCAAGCCATCTCCCCCGAGGCCCCGGCGTCGCAAGAAGGCGCCTACGAATTGCTCGAGCGCCCCAACCCCGCTGAATGCGGCGGTCACCCAGCCTGCCGATTCGGCGAATTCGACCGGCCAGTCGACTGACGCTGCTTCAGCCAGCCCAGCTTCAACGAACGCTGCTCCAATCGTTGGTTCGACGATCCCTGGGGCCACGGCTTCAAAACCCTGTCCACCACCCAAGAAAGTTGTTCGCGACGGAGGATCGAGCGAGCCCAAGGTTCAGCTAACGGGCGGCACAACCGCCGAACGAGCTTCGGAAAAATCCTCGACCGAGCAACTCAAGGCGGCAACAGAAGAAAACCTGAAGAAAGCTCAGGAACGCGAACTCAGCGCCAGCCAGCGGGAAATCGTGACTCAGATCAAGGAGTTCCTGGAGCAGTCAAAGGCAGCGGTCGCTGCGGGAGACCTGGAGCGCGGCCACAATCTCGCGCTAAAAGCTCAGCTGCTTTCCGAGGAACTGGTGAAGCCCTGAACGAGTCCTTAGCAATTTCTCGGTAGGCGCAGCCCCCGATTGCGTCACTTTGCCAGCTGGGCAATGTAGAATTGCGCTGAAGTTTCAACGAGTACCAAATTCTTGATCTTGGTGCTGACGTGATGACGGCTAGCAATCGACGGCGCGACCTCTCCTTTCTACTCCCCATTTTGATTGTGTTAGGCGTGGCTGGGTACAGGTACGCGCGATCCTCACCTCTAGACGGAACCTGGTTGAAAACGGATGGCGTGGGCTACCTGGCCAACGAAATGAGGCTTCAACTGACACGCAACGAGTTCACTGTGAGATTTCGGAGGGACGAAACGATGGGGCTGGCGGGCGTAGAACACATTACCTTCCTACTCGACGGTCGCGAGCACCTGTTTGAGGCCCAGCCCGGAGGAGCCAGAATGATCTATCGCGCGGAACTGGACGGTCGCAAGGTAGTTGTCATTAAACACGTCGCCCCCCCACCGGAGACGTGGGACCTTTCATGGAGAGTTGGGAAGCTATTGAGGGCGGCCGCAAACTCGTGGTATCAGCACAAGGGAAGGAAACCGTCTTCCGGCGAGTACCGTTTCTAAGTTCCTTCGTCCGTTCGCTGTTCGTAAATAACAACCCGTAGTTGACGCAACCTCGCGATTACACTCGCCGCGATTTTCTTCGGACGACTCACTTCCCTTTCGCACCTACGCCAAGGTTAGCCGGGTGAACGAAGCCCGCGACATGTTGATGGAGGCCGTGAAGATTTCCGGTCCGGTGCAAGCCATGTCACAGGATTTGCTGAATAAGGTGAACGCGGCGCGGGGTTTCGAGCGTGAACCCGAATGCGCTTTAGTGGGTATCGCGTAATGTCGCGAGTAATAAAGAAACTTCTACATTACGGACGAGGAAACTGTGGCTCCTCTGCCTTTTCCGCGAAGAAAGGGACTTCGTCCTCCTGCAGGGTCATCTCGATCTTCCGCCGTCGTTCGATCTCCTTGCCATAAGCGGTGCCCTCAAGTTGTGCGCGGGTCATTGATACTGATATGAGAGCGTCGCGGGGCCCGAGAAAGAGAAGCGCATCGGCACCGTCCTTTAGCTTTGGTTTGCTATATGGATATCCGCCCTCGATGAGTGACTGCGCAGGCAGTTCACCCAACCAGCCACGAGCGGCGACGACGCTTGGTGTTGGCCAGGAGTCAAATCGATGATCCACCTCGCAACATTCGCCCGGCGTGTTGGTACCAGACACAATCAAGTAAGTTTTTGCTCCTGTCTTGCGCAGTTTTGACTCGACATCGTCCGAGGGACGTGGAGAATTGCGCAAAAAATGCATTGCACCCATGATCAGCAATGCATGATGGCGCTTGGCCAGAACCTCATCTTTTACGACCCGCGCATACCAGTCATCGCGTCGATCCGAATACGGAATGACATCCTTCATGCTTTTGACGGTATCCCAGTCAATCGATGGATCTCCGCAAAGGATCCGCATTTGGTGTTTGCCACGCCGCTCGATATTCATCTCGCGGACTGCCCGGTAAAAATCCGCGACCAGGGGAGATTGAGGACCAACTAATCCCACAGTATTGCGCCATGCCTTCTGAACATCCTCCAAGGGAACATCCTCGCCCCTGACATAGCGATCAACCGACTGTTGATAGCGTGAGTTCCCCATCTCCAACACGATGTCATCCACGCGGTCGGCGAATTCGGGAGTGGTCACCAACGAACGATACCAGTCGTATTCCTGCTTATTTGAGTGAATCTCGCCGATCAGGACAATATCGTGGGTTTCGAACGCCCGTAACACGGCAACAGTCGCGTTTTCGGGCTCCGGATCGTCTTTAGCACCGCAGATCGCACTGTGAATCAGCGCGAAAACTAAAACCCGAAGGAAGGTAGACTTCATCGGTGCTTTCCGTAGCGGATTACAATCCGACACATCATCTGTTGCATCATCATAATGCTAAAGCCGCCGAAGCCGAGCGCTCCGCCCGCCCTCACTTCCCTTTCGCCCGCGCCGCGTTCACCTTATTCAGCAAATCCTGTGACATGGCTTGCACCGGACCGGAAATCTTCACGGCCTCCATCAACACGTCGCGGGCTTCGTTCACCCGGCTAAGCTTGGCGTAGGCAAACCCCAGACGATACAGCGCGATGGAGTATTGCTGATCGTCTTGACCTTTCAGCAGCGCAACGGCTGACTTCAGTTCGGGGATTGCCGCCGCCGTCTTGTCTTGCTTGAGGTAGGCATTTCCCAGAATCGAATGCGCCACGCCTCCCGACAGTTTACGTGTCTTGTCGGCATCCGGATCATCGGCTTTGGCAACCGCAATCGCTTTCTGCGAGTAGGTCACAGCCTTTGCAACGCTGCCCGGCTTGGAGTCATCAACGTAAGACCCGGCCAACAGCAGCAGCGCAGGCAGCGAGTTGGGATTCGCCGCCAGCGTCTTTTCTCCATACGCGACCAGCCGCGCCTGATCGTTCAACTGCCCTGCGCCGAGGGTATACATGGCGTAGCTTGAAACTTGATCCTGAAACTTCGAGTCCGGAAATGCCGCGGAGTACTTCTCGATGTCAGCCATGCGAAGTTTCGCATCGGTCTCATTAGCAATCACATTGAAACCCGCCGACTCCAGAAAGTCGCAGTTGTTCTTGGCCGCGTCCTTCTCTTCCTCCACTTGTTTGCGGAACTCCTCGTCGCTCAGGCCTTCCGGCTTGGGTTCCTTGCCAATAGAACTGCAGGCCGCCCCTCCTCTCGCCGCATAGTCAATCAACTTCCCGTTGTCCTTGGCCTGCTGCGCGATGCTGGCCTGCGACACCAGAATATCGAGGTTCCGCGGACTCCCGGCCAGCGCCTTATCTCCGTAGTCAAGCGCTTTACTCAAGTCGCCCGAGGTTTGGTAGGTCTGCGAAATCTGCCAGTTCCCATAAGCCACGGCCGCCGGGTTCGAGGAGTATTTCTGCACGAAGTCCTGGTACATGGCGAGCTTTTTCGCCGTGTCCTGCTCGTTCGAAATGGACTGCAGATCGTGGTCTTCAGGCGTGCCCGCGGGAATCACGATCTTGTCCGTTTGTGCGTTGGCTTGCGGCACGCTCAGGAAAAAGCAGAAGGCAGCAACCAGCACCAGCGACCCTGCATAACGCTTCATCGGTCACCTCCGCCGTGGAGAGAATGGAACTCACTACAAAACCGCACGCGAATCCTAGCGCCGAATGCGCACGGAAGCAAGCAGACCAGTGGCCACTGGACACTTTCTTGCCTCGTGGTAAATGACGGTTCCCTGCTGTTATTCTTTCCCCTTCCAAGGAGCACTCATGTCCTCTGACTTGCAAGGCCGTAACGCCGTCGTCTTCGGAGTCGCCAATAAGCGCTCGATTGCCTGGTCCATCGCCCAGGGACTGCACGCCGCCGGCATGAAGCTGGCCATCACCTACCAGAACGAGCGTCTGGAGCAGGAAGCAAAGGATCTCATCCTCTCCCTGCCCGGCGCCGAAGGCTACATGTGCGACGTCAGCAAAGACGAAGAGATCGACCGCCTCTTCGCCACACTCAAAGAACGTCACGGCAAACTGCACACGCTGGTGCACTCGGTCGCCTACGCTCCCGCCGACGAACTGAAGGGAGAATTCATCAACACCACCCGCGAAGGCTTCCGCATCGCGCTCGATGTGAGCGTGTATTCGCTGGTTGCAGTTGCACGCCGCGCGGCCCCGCTCATGGAAGATGGAGGCTCCATCATCACCATGACCTACTACGCGTCAGAAAAAGTCGTACCTCGTTACAACGTGATGGCAGTCGCCAAGGCTGGCCTCGAATGTTCAGTGCGTTATCTTGCGTACGATCTTGGGAAAAAGAACATCCGGGTGAACGCTATCTCCGCAGGTCCCGTTAAAACCCTGGCCGCACGCGGCATCTCAGGCTTCGGCGACATGCTGAAAGCCCACGCCGAACATGCTCCGCTCGGCCGCAACGTTGAGATAAGCGAAGTCGGCTCCACTGGAGTCTTCCTCGCCTCCAACGCCAGCAGCGGCATCACCGGCGAAGTTATCTACGTGGATTGCGGTTACAACATCATGGGATTTTAGAAGGCTATCGCTACTAGGTCACGGTTTTAAGCGCCAAGTCGAGGCGACGAACATCCCGTTTACCCACGTCAATGAGCGGTATGGCGATTTTTTCGCCAATCGGCAACAGTTCCGGGAGTCAAAAGCAAGTCATGAGTTGACCATGCGTTTGACGTTCCGCTCCGGCTTGAACAGGAGGGATCGAGATTGTCGCACCAAAGTGCGGTACTGTTTATCCTGACCGTCCAGGAGAGATTGAAATGGATCGAACTCTGGTTCCGCTTATCACACCGGAACGGCCTGTGCGCAGATGTCATTTGCGTTTCAGCTTGTCCCTGATATTCCTGTTTGCTCTATTCAGTGTTCGCGGCTGGTCCCAGTCGCTTGTGATCAAGGACGTAACTGTGATCGATGCCACCGGTCGCGCTCCCGAACCGCATAGCACCGTGGTCATTGTTGGCGATCACATCGTTGCCGTAAGCCGATCGAAAAAAACACATCTTCCAAAGAACGCGGTAATCGTCGACGGCACGGGCAAGTTCCTCATCCCCGGCTTGTGGGACATGCATGTCCACGGTGCGTCAGACACCCGCTCTCCCTGGAGTCATCTTCTTTTTGTGGCGAACGGAGTGGTCGGCGTCCGTGAAATGTCAGGTCCGCCCGACGCCCATGCGTGGCGTGCCACGCAGGCGTCCAATCCTGATCCGTCGCCCACCATTTACCTAGGCAGTCCCATCGTCGATGGTCCAAACCCAACCTGGCCCGATTCTATTGTTGTTGCGGATGAAGCGCAGGGGCGCGAAGCGGTGGATCAACAGCAGCAGCGTGGTGCGGACTTCATCAAGGTCTACAGCGGGTTGTCGCGCAACGCTTACTTCGCAATCGCCGACGAGGCCAAAAAGCGCGGCATCCCCTTCGAAGGTCATGTGCCGGATGCGGTGACGGCAGCCGAGGCAACGGGCGCCGGCCAGCGAAGCATCGAGCATCTCACCCAGGTGGCTGAGGGTTGTTCAACGGAAGAGAAGACCATCGCCGCAGAACGGCAGAGGCTGGAAGCCTCGTTCCGGGCACCGGACGCGACCATGCCCCAAAAAATCGCCGCCGGACAAAACATCATTCGACTCAACTTTCATGTGGTTGAATCTTTCGACGAAGCCACCGCCCAGTCTCTCCTTGCGCAGTTCGTGAAGAATGGGACCTGGCAAACTCCTACGCTCACCCTGCTTCAAGGCCAGATCGACGATCCCTTGAATACGAAGGACCCACGATTGCAATATCTGAGCAAAGAAGTGCGGGCAAAATGGGACGCCGGCTATTACAGTCACTTTCCTCCCCCGGCTCGAGCCGCAATGGTCCAGTTGGCAAAGGCTGAATTCGACGAATCCAAGAAAATTGTGGCTCTCATGTACCGGATGGGTGTCCCCATCCTCGCCGGCACTGACACCATGAATCCGCACTGCCTCCCCGGCTTTGGCATCCATGACGAGCTCGCGTTCCTGGTCGATGCCGGTTTACCTCCGCTTGCCGCTCTCCAGGCCGCCACTCGCAATGCGGCTCAATTTATCGGACAACAGGACCGGCGCGGCACGATTGAAGCCGGCAAAACCGCCGATCTCGTTCTACTCGACCAAGACCCGCTCGCCGAAATTCATAACACCCGCTCCATTCAAGCGGTCGTGCTTAACGGCAAGCTCTTCCCCCGTGCCGCTCTCGACGCCATGCTGACCAAAGCCCAGACGCTAGCCGGCATCCCGGATGCCGCTGCATCCGAAAAATGAGGAATAGAATTTCCTGAATACAAGGCGAATTGAATCCAAGTTGTAGAGAACGGACCTCACTCGCCTATCCGAATCCGCCGCCCACTTTCGCCGTCGCGGTCCAACGAAATCTCCACATCCCGCTCCCGCAGCAAACGCGGAAATTTCTCTCCCCATTCAATCAGCAAAACGCTGTTGTCAGAGCGCAGATCGTCGAGTCCCAGCGTTTCCAATTCGCGCTGAGTATCCACCCGGTAAAGATCAATGTGATAGATATGGGCGCGCGGACCTCGATACTCGTGCACCAGCGTGAAGGTGGGGCTGGTGACGTCTTCTTCTTCCGCCGCCTCGAACCCGGCGGCGATTCCCTTGACCAGCGTGGTTTTCCCCGCCCCAAGATCGCCGCGCAGCAGAACCAGCTTGGGCGGCGTCAGCAATCCTGTCAGAGTGCGCCCGAAAGCAATCGTTTCCTCAGCCGAGCGTGTAGTGGTCTCCCGCGTCATCCCGAACAGTATAGCGAGACCGCTCCTCCAACAGTTCCGGCAGACTTACCGAAAGTTTTAGGAAAGGCCCAGAAATGCGGACAGTAACGTGGAAGAGCGGCGCTTCAGAGCAGCGTCAAGCGCCGTGAACACTGCCGCGCTTTCAGCCCCGGTGCTCGCACTAGATCGTCTTCGGCACGTTGAATGCCGACGACTTCAAGCCCAGCAGACTCCGGTCCGTCACGTGATCGAGCGACACGCGTAAGCGGCGGTTGTCATCATCCTCGAGCGCGACAAAGCGGAACGGCTGCAGCACAACATCCTTCGCGTTTCGCATAGGGCTGAGGATCTCGGCCATAGCGCGCACCGGGCCTGACTGCGTTTGAAACGCAACTTCCACGAAATCGCCCTCTGCCAGCGGATGCGGCACTTGCAGCAATCCACCCGTCACTGAGATTGTCCTGAGTTTAGCTCTAGCGTGCCGGCCATCTTCGAAACGAATCGCAGCCAGGACAGAAGCTCCTAACTGGACCCGGGCCGCGCGCCGCGAAGGGTGCGGTTGGGGGAAGTGGGTCATAAAGGTATCTGCACTATCGCACGCCAGCCGGAGGGGTAACAGGTTACGGAAGCAGAGTGGCCGAATTCCCGCTCTGGACGCCTGTTTCGGACCGCCCAAGCTTGTGGAATGCAAGCACTTAACTCCCGCAGTTACTATTCAGATAATGTCCTTCACCGCGCCATGGAAGATTTTAGGACAACCGCGAGAGCGCCCAATTTCTCGTTCCCAGCTTCAGGAAAGACCATTTAATTCCCGGCGTCGAGACGAAAGCAGTCGGTTTCAGCCGCCCCAGCTAACCAGCTTCTCCTGCGCCTTCAGCCGCGTGCGCCGGAAAGCCTCCGGCAGTCCCTGCAAAAGATCAGTCGCAACCAGAGAGTGTTCCCCCACCCGATCGCGTATCACGTCGCCGGCAAGGCCATGCAAATGAACCGCCGCGAGTACCGCCATGAAAGCGTCTGCCGAATGCTGTGCCATCATCCCCGCAACCATGCCCGTCAGGATGTCTCCCGTTCCACCGGTAGACATACCAGGATTCCCCGTTGTGTTCACCCAGGTCTCACCATCCTGCTGCGCGACCAAAGTTCGATGCCCTTTGAGCACTACGACAAGTTCATGCTCGCGCGCGAACTTCCGCGCCACTCCCAGTCGATCTTTCTGCACATCCGCAATGGAGCATCCGGCCAGACGCGCCATCTCACCCGGATGCGGTGTGATCACCAGCGTCCGTCCCTTGCCGTTCAATTCACCAGTGCGGCCCTCAAACGCGTTCAGGCCATCGGCGTCCAAAACCACGGGGAGTTGAAGCCGCCCGATCAGACTGCGCACCATCTCTGCAGTCTGCGAATCCCGCGAAATCCCTGGCCCGATCGCGAGCACAGTCTTACCCTTCGCCAACTCCTCAATCCGATCCCGTGCGCCGGTCGAGATCGTGCCCGCATCCGTCTCGGCCAAGGGCTCGGTCATCAACTCGGGATGAAATCCGGAGACAGTTCCCAGCACCGACTTCGGTGTCGCCACCGTCGAAAGCCCGGCTCCCGCGCGCAGCACCGCTATCCCTGCCATCGCCGCTGCTCCAGCTTTCCCAAGCGATCCTCCGACCACCAGCACATGCCCGTAGTTGCCTTTGTTCGACTCTGCCGGACGCGGCCCAATCAGCTGCGCGATATCACGCGCCGTGATCACGTTCAGTTGCAGCGCCGAGACAATCGCCTCGCCCGGAGACCCGATCTCAGCCACCAAGGTCGGCCCCGCCGTCAATAAACTGAACACATGCGCCGGACGCGGCGCGGTGAAAGTAACAATGGAATCCGCTCGGGCGATCGTCCCGGCTTGTGGTCCCATCGCGTCCGCGTCTGCACCGGAAGGAATGTCCACCGCGATCATCGGAACTTGACTCGCATTCATGATCGCGATCGCGTCCGTATAAAGTCCGCTAACCGGAGGCTTGAAGCCAGTGCCCAGCACCGCATCCATGTACAAGTCTCCCTGCAGCGAGAGCTGCACTCGCTCACTCTTCAACTCTTCTATGGAATGCACCGTGATTGCCGGGGACGGTAACTTGCTAAACATGGCAGCCGCATCGCCCCGCAGATCTGCAGGGTCGGCCAGCAGGATCACCTGAACTTCCTTCCCCTGCTCATACAGTCGCCGCGCCGCCACAAATCCGTCGCCGCCGTTATTCCCCTTGCCGCAGAAAACTACGATCCGTGCAGCCGAAGCATGGTTCGAGAGAACATAGTCGGCCACAGCCGCGCCCGCGTTCTCCATCAAAGTGAGCGAAGGCACGCCAAATCGCTCGCTGGTAGCGCGATCAATGCCTCGCATCTCTTGTGCGGAAACGACTTTCATAAAAGCAGTGGCCAGTGTTCAGTGGCCAGTGGCCAGTCAAACACTTTCTTCCTGACTATAAAACAAAAAGACCCTCCGCGCCGTGCGGAGGGCCAATCGAACTCACCGAATCAAACGTGCTAAGTCGAAGTTACTGGATACTGGATACTGGATACTGGGTACTAGCCACTGGCCACTAGCCACTAGCCACTGATCACTGGCCACTGTTCTTCAGCGCCTGCACCCGGCTATGTTTCACGCTGTAAGTGAAGTAGACAATCAGTCCGATTCCCAGCCAGACGACCAGCCGGATCCAGTTCCACATTCCCAGCTTGAGCATCATGTATCCGTTCGCGATCACGCCCAGGATCGGGACCAACGGTACCCACGGCGTACGGAACGGCCGCGGCTGAGTGGGATTGGTATAACGCAACACCATCACGGAAATCGAAACGATCACAAACGCCAGGAGTGTGCCGATGTTCACCATCTTCCCGATATCTTCGATCGGAGTCACACTCCCCACAACCGCCGCCAGCAGGCCCACCAGAATCGTATTCTTCCACGGAGTGCGGAACTTGGGATGAACAGCAGCGAAGAACTTCTTGGGCAAAAGGCCGTCATTGGCCATGGAATAAAGCACTCGAGTCTGGCCGAGCAACATCACCAGCATCACGCTGGTCAGCCCCGCCAGAGCCCCCAGCGTGATGATATTCGCAGCCGTCGTTAGGCCCCGGTCCAGGAACGCCACAGCGACCGGCGCCTCAATGTTGATCTGCTGCCAATGAACCATACCCGTCAGCACACCGGCCACGGCAATATATAAGACCGTACAAATCGCCAGCGAAGCAATCATGCCGATGGGCAAGTCGCGCTGCGGATTTTTGGCTTCCTGCGCGGTAGTCGAAACCGCATCGAAGCCGATGTAGGCAAAGAAAATGTAGGCCGCGCCCGCGCCGATGCCGGCGAAGCCGTTGGGCGCATACGAGTGCCAGTCCGTGCCCCAGTTCGCCGTATTGATGTAGCGTGCGCCCAACCCGATCACAAACAGCACAACCGAAACCTTAATCACGACGATCCCAGTGTTAAACCTGGCGCTCTCCTTGATGCCTACAACCAGAATCGCCGTGATTACGAGCGCGATGAGAAACGCCGGAAGGTTGAAGCCGATGTCCATCCCAAATAGTTGCGGCGCACCGAGCAACTCATGTGCCCGCTGCAACAATTCGGGCGACTGCGCGCTCACGATCGCACTGACTCGATCCAGAAACCCCTGCGTCCCCGGCACCAGGCCGGAGTTTCCAGCCTGCGCCATCTGCCGCGCCACAATGTTCTCCGCAGTCTTCAGCGCCGTCCAGTGATCGTAGGCCAACCACAACGGCATCTTGATGTGGAAGATATTCAGAAGTTCGATAAAGTGATTCGACCAGCCCGAAGACACCGTGCTGGCGCCCATTGCGTATTCGAGCGTAAGGTCCCAGCCGATAATCCAGGCAATCAGCTCGCCCAGCGTGGCATAGGCGTAGGTGTAGGCGCTGCCTGCCAGCGGAATCATGGCCGCAAACTCGGCGTAGCACAGTCCGGCAAATGCACATCCCAGCCCGGAGAGAACGAATGACAGCGTGAGTCCAGGCCCGGCGTACTGTGCCCCGAGCCCCACCATTACAAAGATGCCTGCTCCGATGATTGCGCCCACACCCAGAGCGGTGAGCTGGAAAACTCCCAGCGTCCGTTTCAGGCTGTGTTCGCCAGTCTCGCGAGCTTCCTCCATCAGCAGGTTCAGCGGCTTGGTTGCGAACAGATTTGCCATTCGTCTGGTTTCTCCTTGGCGCCCTACGCCGATGCGCGCTTCGCCCCCGCGCTTCTCGACCACGCGTAATATACCGGGATGCCCAGCAGCACCACAATCAACCCCGGCCACGTGAACTGCGGTTTGTAGCGCAATAGTACGACATCGATAAACAAAGCCATCACAATATAAATCGCAGGCAGTACCGGATAACCCACTGCCCGGTAGGGCCGCGGAGCGTCGGGATGCGTCCTCCGCAGCACGAACAATCCCACAATCGTCAAAACGTAGAACAGAAGCACCGCGAAAATAATGTAGTCCAGAAGCTGCCCGTAGCTGCCCGAAACGCAGAGCAGGCACGCCCACACCATCTGCACCATCAGTGAAGCGACCGGCGTTTTGTACGTGGGATGCAGCTTGGCAACGCTGCGGAAGAACAAGCCGTCCTTCGCCATGGCGTAGTAGACGCGTGCGCCGGATAGAATCAGCCCGTTATTGCAACCAAAACTGGAAATCAGGATCGCCGCCGCCATCAGCAGCCCGCCGACGGCCCCAAACATGTCAGTCATGACCGCGGTGGCAACCCGGTCTTCCGCGGCATACTTAATTCCACGTCCCAGAATCGTTGCTGCTCCCGGTGTTCCGTCCAGAGGCAACGCCATCAAGTAAATGAAATTACAAGCAATGTAGAGCGCGATCACCACACCTGTACCCACAGCAAGTGACAGCGGCAAATTGCGGCTGGGATTCTTTACTTCCCCCGCAGTGAAGGTCACATTGTTCCAGGCGTCCGACGAAAACAGCGAGCCCACCTGCGCCACCGCCAGAATCGTCAGCGTCCCTACCATCACGACCGGACCGCCCACTCCCACTTGCACCGCGTGTTGCGCGCCCAATCCCGCGTTCCGCCAGAAGTGGGTGAAGTTTGTGGCCAGCGCCTCCGCATTTCGCCCCAGCGCCAGGCCGAACAGGCCCAGTCCCACCAGCGCCGAGACCTTGGCCGCGGTAAACACATTCTGGATAAGCGCTCCCGTCTTCAATCCAAAGATATTCACCAACGACAGGAAAACAATCAGCAGCATGGCGACCAGATTCTGCGTGTTGATTCCCATATCCATGTTGCCCAGAACCATCGGACCCAGACGAATCGGCGGGACTTTCCAGAGATGCAGAATCCAGTGCGAAGAAGAAACCGCAGGAAAGAAGACTCCGAGAAACTTGCCAAACGCCACGCCCACAGCCGCAATCGTGCCAGTCTGAATCACCAGAAACAACGTCCAGCCATAGAGAAAGCCCCACAGCGGCCCCAGCGCCTCGCGGAGGTAAACGTACTGCCCACCGGCCCGCGGCATCATCGCCGCCAATTCACCGTAGCTCAGCGCGGCCACAATGGTCATGAACCCCGCCACCGCCCACGCGCCGATCAGCAGCGCGGGCGAATCCACTTCCCGCGCAATCTCCGCCGACACTATAAAGATCCCCGAGCCGATCATCGACCCGATGACCAGCATGGTCGCACTGGTCAGGCCCAGGCCCTTGACCAGTTCCTTATCTTGAGAGCTATGAATTTCCCAGTCGCTGCGTGCCGCCGTTGTCGGTGTACTCAGGGCTCCTCCGGAATAGCTGGTCGTTGACCGGCCGTCAGTCGTTGGCCGTTAGTCGTTCGTCGTTAGCCACATCGCTTTGTCATCCTGAGGAGGGCGCTCTTTGACCGACGAAGGACCTATGCACTTTGTCGGCAGCAGACACGCCCCACGCCGAATCCATAGGTCTTTTCGCTTCGCTCAGGATGACGGGCGAAGTAAGCACTCGAATGCCTGAGAACTTTACCTCAATATCCGAAAAAAATCCTCTGCTGATTTTCGGGGGGCCAGTAACAGATCAGATATCACCGCCACCGAATCGGCCCCGGCCTCAATCACAGAAGCCGCATTCCCTCGCGTAATCCCCCCAATAGCCACCAGAGGTTTTCGCGTCATTTGCCGCGCCCGGCGCACCCCTTCAAGGCCCACCACCGGACCAGCCTGCGCCTTGCTGGAAGTCGAAAACACAGGCCCAATGGCAAGATAGTCAGCCGAGGTCCGATCCGCTTCCTCCACCTGCTCTGGATTGTGGGTCGAAACACCCAGCCAGCGCTCCGCGCCAATGATCCCGCGAACCGCCTCCGGCGAGAGGTCGTCCTGCCCGACGTGCACACCGTCGAACTCCGCCATCAGGCATAGATCCGCCCGGTCATTCATAATGAGCCGCAAGTGCGGCGCGGGCACCCCCAGCCGCGACTGCCGGCGCAATTCCCGAGCCTGCTCCAGCAGCACGCGAGCATTACCAGACTTATTCCGATATTGAATCAAAGCGACACCAGCAGAAGCCAGTTCCTCCGCCGCAGCAATCAGTCCCGCAACATCGGAAAAACAACCGGCATCGAGAATGGGATAAAGACGGGGAAGGACGATCATGCGTCATCGAATGGATATCTTACCGCGAAAGCTCGCAAATCCAATTAACCTCCCAGGTCTTGCCGCCGTCCGGCGAGTAAGACTGTTCCATGCGCGAAGAATTATGAGAAATGTCGAGCCAGACGTAGCGCACCAAAATTGTCCGGCCTTTAAGGCTCTCCTGATGATAAAACTCCCCGCGCTTGCCGCTGAACCCGCCTACGACGGGAGGTGTATCGAGCGTGCCGTTATCGAGATCGACGAGATAGATGCTCCACTGCCGCGACGCGGGATTGTAAAGGCGCAGCGTCTGCGCTTTAATGCGAAGCTTTTTGTCGGTGCTGGTCACGTCGAACTCTTCGAAGTTGGCGTTGCTGTCGAGCAGTTTATGGTGATTGGAGATTCCTTCGTACTCAACCCAGACATTGGAATTATTAAGCCGATCCGGAAGTCGACGGACGTGCGCCTTCCAGTCGCCGATCAGGAAGTCAAAGTCGTGCGAGCCGTCGCGTTGCGGAAGGTTTGCAGGATCCGATGACGTTTGCGCCTGAAGTGAAACCGCGAGAGCCATGCCGAGAATGAGCACTGAGAGCACCACGGTCTTGCTGGCTTTCATGGCAGTTCATCCTTTTCTAGAGCAGCCTTTTCCAGAAGAAGACACACGCAAATGATCGTTTCGTTAGCAGGCGGCAAGCGCCGGGTCCTCAGTTTACTGGAATAATCACAATGGCCACGGAGGTTCCCCCAAACATCACAAACGGCTTCCCTGTGTCCGGATCAGATTGCCCGGATGGTAACCCTGACGCGTTCGCAACTTTCGCGCTGAGAATCATGATGTGCGGCGGCATTCGAATGTACGCCTTCTGGCCTGGGGCCAACTTCGCTGCTTTGGGATCTGTGTTACTCCAGGACGATCCGCCCTGCAACATGTAGGAATAACCGACGTGGCCGGGATCTGGTTCGCGGCCGGCCATGTAGTTCTCAATCCACTCCAAACCGTACTTGTCAAAACAGGCGGGATGATGGGCGATACCGTCCTCGGGAAGACTCAAGTCCCGAGTCATACAGGTCCAGCCGTTGGTTCCAGCACGCAACTCCTTTTTGCTCCCTTTATCTCCGAGGACTACGACCGATGCGTGCGCCGCGATCGATGCGGGTGAGGCCGACAGTGCCTGGGATATTTCCGCTTCTGTGGCATCTGACTGGCCAACGGCGCATATAGCCAAAATGCCGACAGAAGCGACCGTCCAGATTGCCTTCAGCAACAGCATTTTGCGTGCGCCTTTGCCGCCAAGAACCCGGATATTCATTTTTTCGCCAGAAACCTTTCGATGAATCCCGTATCAAACTTCCCTGCCCGAAAATCCGGATCAGCCAGAATCCTCCGATGCAGCGGAATCGTTGTGTACACGCCCTCGACGATAAACATCTCCAGCGCCCGCGACATGCGCGAGATAGCCTCGTTGCGATCCTTACCCCGCACAATCAATTTAGCGATCAGCGAATCGTAGTAAGGCGGAATCGTGCCTTCCGCATACGCTGCCGTGTCTACCCGGACACCGGTGCCGCCGGGGGGATTAAACGCCGTAATCTTCCCTGCCGACGGCGTGAACTTCTCCGGATGCTCCGCATTGATGCGGCATTCGATGGCATGCCCGCGGTGCACAATCGGCCCCTGCAGCACATCCCGCATATGCGCCCCAGCCGCGATCATGATCTGGCTCTTCACCAGATCCACATCCGTCACCATCTCCGTCACCGGATGCTCTACCTGAATCCGCGTGTTCATCTCAATGAAATGCAGCCGCCGATCCTGGTCCATTAGGAACTCAATCGTCCCCGCATTCGTGTATCCGATCGCCGCCAGCGACTTGCACAAAACTCCACCGATCTGGTCGCGCAACTCTGGCGTGACCTGCGTCGACGGAGACTCCTCAAGCAACTTCTGATGCCGCCGCTGGATCGAGCATTCCCGCTCCCCGAGGCTCACCACATTGCCATGCTCGTCAGCCAGTACCTGGAACTCAATATGCCGCGGATGCTCGACATACTTCTCCATGTAGAGATCGCCATTGCCGAACGCGCCTGCTGCTTCCGATTGCGCTGCCTTGAATAATCCCGGCAGTTCCTCTTCGTTGCGAACGATGCGCATGCCCCGTCCGCCGCCGCCCGCCGAAGCCTTCACAATCACCGGAAAACCCACTTGCCGCGCCCACTCCACGGCTTCGCCTTCAGACGCGATGATTCCATCCGAGCCTGGCAGAATCGGCACGCCTGCCTGTCTCATCGCCGTGCGGGCTTTTTCTTTTTCCCCCATCAGCCGTGTAACTTCCGGCCGCGGACCGATGAACTTGATCCCGCTGGTCTCGCACACCTCGGCAAAGTTGGCATTCTCGGCGAGCAGTCCGTACCCCGGATGCACCGCATCCACATTGGCAATCTCCGCGGCGCTGATCACCGCCGGAATGTTCAGGTAGCTCAAGGCCAGTTGCGGCGGCCCGATGCAGATGGCCTCATCGGCAAAGCGCACCGGCAGGGAATGCCGGTCTGCCTCGCTGTAAATGGCCACGGTGTGGATGCCCAGCTCTTTGCACGCGCAAATGACGCGCAGCGCAATCTCCCCGCGATTCGCAATCAGAATTTTCTTAAACATTTCAGATCAAGTGTGGAGACACAGGAGGGCATTTTGCAATTTGGTAATTTGGTAATTTGAGATCCCGAAGGGTTTTTCAATTGCAAAATTACCCAATTACCAAATTACTCAATGTCCTTCACTTCTTCGCCCGGATGGCAAACAGCTCCTGCCCATATTCGATCGGCTGGCCGTTGCTCCCCATCTTCTTTACGATCTCGCCGGCCACGTCCGACTCAATCTCATTCAGCAGCTTCATCGCCTCGACAATGCACAGCACCTGCCCCACTTCCACCATGTCGCCAGCCTTGACGAACGGGGGCGCTCCCGGCGAAGGTGCCTCGTAGAAGGTTCCCACGATCGGAGATTTCACTATATGCAGGTCTTCTTCCAGCGCAGGAGCACTCGGCGCTGGCGACGCCGCAGCCGGAGCACTCACGCCTGAAGTCTGCTGCGGCTCCGCCCCGGACCCGCCTGCCGGACGGGGCAACTCCCCGTGCGCATACACCACGGTGTGCTCGCCAGCCCGCTTGATCTTCACCTTGACATCGCCGCGCTCCAATTCGAACTCGGCAATATCTTTTTCGATTAAGAACTCGATGAGTTCTTTCAGCTCTTTTTGATTCATTCGTGTACGGTGGGACCGCTTGCTTCAGGTCTTAGGTCGTAGGTGTTTGGCCTTCGTCTTAGGCCGCTTTGTAATCGCCTGCCGTTTCGCACCCTGTGGCCTTAGCCCCAAGACCTGACACCCAGGACCTGACGCATAAGACCCTTCCCTAGACTGCCAAAAAATCCTTGCTGGTCGGAGTCAGCACTTCACGGCCGCCCTCATTGACAGCCACCATGTCCTCGATCCTCACGCCCCACTTGACGGGGAAGTATACTCCCGGCTCAATCGTGATGACCATGCCCGGCTTCAGCACTTCCCTTTGCCTGGCCGCAACCCGGGGCGCTTCGTGAATCTCCAAACCTACTCCGTGTCCGGTCGAATGCGTGAAATAACGCCCTAACCCAGCCTTACGCAGTACCCTGCGTGCCGCCGCATCTACTTCCCCCACGCTGACGCCGGGCCGCGCAGCCGCAATCGCTGCCTCCTGCGCCTCCCGCACCGCCTCGTAAGCTTTCCCGGCTTCCTCCGAAGGCGGACCCACCCATACAGTGCGGGTCTGGTCTGAACAATAACCAGCGAGTATAACACCGAAATCACAGACCACGAATCCGCCGGACGCGATCACCTGCTCGCTGGCTCTCCCATGAGGCAACGCCGACCTTGCCCCCGAAGCAATGATGGTCGGAAACGACATCTCTTCCGCCCCCGCCCGCCGTGCCACGTACTCCATCTCCGCCGCCACCTCGCATTCTTTGATCCCCGGTCGCAACACTTTGAGCGCCCGGTCGAACAAACTCGCTCCTAATTTCACCGCTGCACGGATCAGCCTGAGTTCGTCCTCGTCCTTCAGCATGCGCGCTTTCTCGATCAGAGCCGGCGCATTCCTCAACCGGATACCTGAGGGCAGCAGAGCGACCAGGCGTTTTCTCTCCGCCACCGTGAGGTGTTCAGCTTCTATCCCGATCGTCCATCCCTTCGCTCTCTTTCGGCGGGCTCCAACCCACTCCCCAAGCGCTGTCAGTAGGCCCTTGCGCGCAATCATCACTTTCGCACCTTTCACTTCCTCGCGCCCTTGGCTGTCATAGCGGACGTCGGTAAAGAACATGCTGCCCGCTTCCTCCACCAGCAGCAGCCCTGCGCTGCCGGTAAAGCCGCAAAGGTATCGGATATTAGGAAGGTGGCTGACCAGCAATCCGTCATGCCCGCTCGAAGCGAGGCGCCTGCGAAGTTCGTTCTGGCGAAGCTTGTAATCCATTTTCAAGGCCAAGTGTACCAGCCTGCGGAAGCAAGACACCTCTGTATGTTCATAAGAGGCAGTTGTGATCTTGGCGCCTGCAGAGAGGTAGAATGTCCGCCATGTTGCTTCTCATCGCTATCTTGTTCATGCAGCTGAAGGACAATGCGCCATGGTGGTCCGTGCAATCGTCCGCGACCGATGCAAATCTCCGCGGCGTGAGCGTGGTTCTTGATGCCGGCAAGAACGACCGGCTGAAATACATGATCTGGGCTTCAGGATCGGATGGGGTCATTTTGCGCTCGACCGATGAAGGTAGTACGTGGAGACAAATCCCCGTTCCGAACACCGCCGGCCTGGATTTTCGGGACATCGAAGCCTTCAGTGCGGATGAAGCCTACGTAATGTCGAGCGGCGACGGCCAGAAGTCGAGAATTTACAAGACAACCGACGGCGGGAAAACATGGAAGCTCCAATATTCAGGGACGACACCCGAATTCTTCCTGGACTCCATGGCCTGTGATTCAAAGACCCATTGCGTTGCGTTGAGCGATCCCGTAAATGGCAAGTTCGTCGTCTTGGTTACAAACGACGGGGAGTACTGGTCAGAACTGCCCCAGGACAGGATGCCTCCGGCGCTTACCAAAGAAGGTGCGTTTGCGGCGAGTGGGACTGCGATTGCGTTGTGCGATCGGGGCGGAATCTATTTCGGAACCGGTGGCCCGGCAGCGCGAGTCTTTCGTTCGCTTGATCAAGGCCGGTCGTGGACCGTCTCGGAGGCTCCGATCGTCAGCGGCACGGCTTCCAGCGGTATTTTTAGCATTGCTTGCGAGGGCCCGGACGACCTTGTGGCCGTGGGCGGAGACTATAAGAACCCGAATAGCGACAAGCGCGTCGCGATCTACTCCGATGACGCCGGAGCCTCATGGCGCCTCGCTGAAACACAGCCGGGCGGCTACCGGTCAGCCGTAGCATCGTTTTCCTACGGCGACTTTGCCGCCGTTGGACCAAATGGGACGGACATCAGCCACGACAAGGGCATTCATTGGCGGCATACGGACAATCTGAACTTAAATGCGATCGCCTTTGAGGGCACAAACGGCTGGGGAGCAGGTCCGAAAGGAGCGGTAGCGCGATTTAAAACTCACTTCGAGTACAGGGTTGAAGTGCTCCCCAAAAGACAAAACCGCCGGCCCTGACAGGTTCTTCAGGCGCCGGCGGCTTTAAATCTTCAACTGCGCTGCTAAGTCTGACGTTGTTACGTCTGAATGATTCGCGGCGTAATGAAGAAGATCAATTCCTGGTTCTCTGTGTTTACCGTCGTGTGCCGGAACAGGTTGCCCAGGACCGGGATGTTCCCCAGGAACGGCACCTGATCGATGTTGATCGAGTTCTGCGTCTGGATGACGCCGCCGATCACCACCGTTCCGCCATCGGTCACCAGCACCTGCGTAGTCGCTTGCTGCGTGATCAATTCCGGGTTGCCCTGCACTTCCTGGCCGAAGTTCGGCGTGGTGTTCTCCACGTCCACGTTCAGGAAGATGGTGTTCTCCGAAGTGATTTGCGGAGTCACCGTCAACCGCAGGAACGCATCGACGTAAGTCACAGTCGGAGGACCGCCCAACTGCGCCTGCGTCACGATCGGTACGCGCACGCCCTGCTTCACCAGGGCTTGGATGTTGTTCTGGGTCACCACTCGCGGCCGCGAGAGAACCTTCAGCAATCCGCGCGACTCGGCCATCGAAAGAATGGCGTCGATTCGCACCGTGTTGCTGGCGTTCAGGAAGGTGAAGCCGCTGGTCGGTGAGGTTGACCCCAGGTTCGAGAACAACGGAATCGACGATCCCGTCGTAGCACCCGACCCCGGCACCGTCACGTACCCCGGATTCAAGCCGTTGACGGTCGTCGGCGAAGCGCCTACAGCCTGCGCGCCACCGATTGCGCTGTGGCCGTTGCCCCAGCCAAATCCGAGCTGTGTACCGATGTCGCGTGCGAACTGCCGCGTCGCCGCCACCACCCGCGCTTCGATCTCAACTTCCTGCGTCTTGCGGTCGAGCTGGCTCAGCAGGCGATCGATAATCGGGAGCACTTTCGGAATGTCGTTGACGATTACGGCGTTCGTGCGCTCATCCGCAACCACGTCGCCCCGCACCGAGAGGAACTTTTTCACGGTCAGGATCACATCCTTGGCATGGGCGTAGCTCAGGAAGCGAGTGACGGAAACTTTCTCCACCGCCAGAGCTTCCGATTCGATCTGGGCACGCCGTCCATCCGCTTCTTTCTTCAGCGTATCCACGGTGGCGATGCGCAGAACATTGCCTTCCAGTTCCCGCGCCAGGTCGTTATTCTTGAGCACGATGTCCAAAGCCTGGTCCCACGGCACATCGTCCAGCACCACAGTCAGGGTGCCGTGCACGTTGGGATCGAGCACCACGTTCAAGCCGCTGATCTCATGGATCAACCGGAAGAAGTCTTTCAGATCTACATCCTTAAGGTTCACTGAAATCGGCTCACCCGTGTACTTGGGACCGACCGCAACCGGCGCTTGTCCGGCCTGCGCCCTCTGCTCCGCCGCCAGATTTACCGCGGGCTGTACGCCCGTGCTGGAAGAAGTGCTCTGTGATGCCTGCGCCGCGTTCGCGCTCACTGGCAGCAGTTCCGCCGCGGTCTTGTCGGCAAACTTTGCCGCCGCATCCTCTGCACGTACTGCGGGCTCGACCGTCGCATCAGCAGCCGTCGTATCCGCAGTCGTTGTCTTCTTGGCTTCGTAAGACGGTTCGACGAACACATAATCACTCGTCGAAGCTGTAGCCGCGTCGGACTTCTGAGTCGTCGCAGGAACGACCGGCACTGGGGCGCTGGCCGCAACTGCCTGCACCTTCGGTGCGTCTACTTCCATAACTCGCGGTGCGAACGGAGAGACAACTTTGCTGGACGGCGCCGGCGAAGCGTCCGCCACTGTCTTTGGAGCGCTTGTCTTAGCCGCCGCTGCCGCAGGCTGCGTATGCAGCGTCAGCACCAGTTTCCCATCCGCCGACGGAGTCAGCTCATAGCGGCAGGCATGCTCCAGATCGATCACCACACGCGTCGTGGGTGGCGTCTGCCCATTCATGCCGATGCGCACTCCTTTCACTACGGCGCTCCCCACCATTATGTGGGTCAGCCCCGTCGCCATCACGGTCCCGGGCAGGTCCACCACGAGACGTGCAGGCGAGCTTTCAGTGCTCAGCTTGGGCGCCACTACGCCACGAGCGCTCATCTCGACCCGGATTTCATCCGTGCCGCGAACCACATTCACTCGTTGCAGTTCGTTGCTCTGGCTCGCCGGTTGTGACGCCGGCATCTCAGCGGCTGTAGCCACCAGCCCCAGGAGCAGCATCGGTAGGAACACACTCAGCAGTTGCTTTCGCATTTCGCTTCTCCCCAAACCGCGGGCCGGGCCCGCGTTTCCTTCTTCTTGACTCGATTTTGTCGGCGCTCCGGCCTTCCCGGCTGTCGCCTCCCCCAAAACTTCACAACTTCTAAACCGCCGGCGTAATAATCCTCTTGACCACTTCCCGGGTGAACGGTTTGCCCAGTTTGTCCTGCACCGTCTCCTGGAAAACCACCGAGTCTCCAGTGATTCTCAACACGTAACCGTTGAACACTGGATCGTTCTCGTGCAGGAAATAGGCCTTGTTCAAGGTGTTGGTAACCACCGCAATAAAGCCGCCTTCCGAATGCACTACGCCCCGCAAATTGATCTGCCCGATCTCCAGACATTTCTTGCCAGTCGAGCAACCGGATCCCGTGGGCTGCTGCACCACAGGACTGAAGAACGGATCGCGCTTCCCGTTCATCGCCCACTTCTTATCTTCCGGCTTCGGCGTCTTGGGGGCTTCCCCAATCTTTGTGACGCCGGCAGCCTTGTCATCCGCCGCAACCTTGGCAGCAGCAGGAGCCGCGGCCTTCGGAGCCTCAACCTTGGCCATTGCTACCGGAGCTGATGCTGGTTTCTTGGCTACGAATGCATCGTGCGGTTTCGCAGTCGCAGTCGTGGTCGCGGGAGCAGAATTCCCCTTTGCCGCCGGAGCCGCCGCTGGCGCCGCTTTTGGAGCCGCTTTTACGGACGCTGTCTGCAGCTTCACTTCTGCCGGTGCCTTCGCCATTGCCTGCGTGTGCAGCGTCAGGACGAAACTGTTACCCGGTCCTGGCGTCAACTCATAAGCGCAGGCTTGTTCCAAATCCACGACTACGCTCGTCGTCGGAGGCGTTTTGCCGTCCATGCCGATGCGCACGCCCTTGACTCCTGCGCTGCCTACCGCAATCTTGCTCTGCGCAGTTGCCATGATCGTTGCCGGCAGTTCAACCACAACGCGGGCCGGCGAACTCAGTTTGCTCACCTTTGGCGTCACCGCCTCGCGCGAGCTGATCTCGATCTGTACATCATCCGCGTTGTGGACGATGTTCACCCGCTGCAGCGTATTGTTCTGGCCCGAGTCTGGCTTTACTGCCGCCTTGGCCGGAGCTGCCGCTGCCCCAGGAATCGCCGCCGGCTTCACCGCTGCCGCCGGAGCCCCCGGTGCTGGCTTGGTCGCTTGCGCCACCAGCACTGGGTTGGTGTTGGTCTTTGTCTGCGGCAGCGCTTTCGCGGTGCTGCCCGTGTGGTCGACGGCCGCCGGGTTTTGCCCCCAGGCCGCCCCCGTCATCATTGCTACTGCCAGAATGCCTGTCGTCAGATTCATAAGCGATTCCTATTTACCCGCGCCCGCCGTTGCACCTGCGGGCTTGGTTCCAGGCCCCGGCCCGGCCGGATCTAAATCGTGACTGAAGAACGTCGTCGCCGTGAACGTAGCTATCACGCTTTCGTTCGGCGCATACTGATAAGTGTGCTTCGCCTTTGCTCCCTGCGGATTCTTAGTGTTTGCTACCAGTAATCCGCTGATGTTCACGATCCGCTCCAGCTTGCCTACCCGGTCAAAGAAATTCAGCATCGAGTAATATGGCCCGTCCAGCTCCATATCAAACGGAACTTCCGAGTAGTACTCCTTGGCAGCCACCGGCTTGGCCGTATAGCGGCGCAACTCTACGCCCGCTTTCGTAGCTTCGGCGTCCAGCATCTCGATGAAGCCGTCCACCGACTTCTCGTCCGGCACGATGCGCCGTTCGATGTCCAGTTGCTGTTTCAAATTCGCCAGCTGCCGCTCAATGTCTTTCAGTTTGGGACGGTAGGCTTCCAGTTCGTTGTTTTCCCGAACCTTCTCCTGCACCGCATGCAGCGCCGCCGCATTCTTGTCGCTCTGGCTCTTGAACACCGTGAAGTAAAGCGCTGCGGTTACTACCGCTCCTCCCGCCAGCACCACTCCCCACTGCTTAATGCCCGACAGTTCGCTAAAATTCATCGCCATAGTTTCGCCTATTAAGGTCCCGCTTCTTAGGACTTTCCCTTCTCGCAGGTCAGCGTGAACTGGAACGCCTGCATGTCCTTGATCGAATCGTCCTGGAAGGTTTCCTTGATCTCCACGTTCTTGAAGAAGCCCGTCTTCTGCAGGTTCGCAATCAGATTGGCTACCGCGTCCGTGCTCAACGCCGTGCCTTCCAGGCTTACGCTCGCGCCCGTGTCATCCATCTTGCTCAACCACACTGCTTCGGTTCCGTTCACCGTCTCGCCCAGCATCGCCAGCAGATTGACTGGCCCCGCCTGGCCGGCGCGCAGCGAATCGATCACATCCACCCGCCGCTTGTAGTTGTCGGCCTGTCTCTGCCGTTCCAGATAACGTGCCTTGACGTCGCTCAGTTCGCGGTTCTGCTTCTCGGCAGCTGCCATCTGCTTGGCGATGGATTGCGATTGCTGGTCCAGGTGGTACCAGTAGCCAAAGTTCAGCAACCCGGCAATCAGCACCACCAGCAGCACCTTCAGCTTGGGCGAACCCATGTCGCCCATTTCCATCGTGGGCATCGCCGGTCCGCCAGCGCCGCGCTTGCCTTTCCCCTTGGATGTTTCGAGCAGGTTGATTCTGATCATAGGGATTCAAAACTCCTCAAAGCCAAGCCCACCGCAACTGCGAGCTGACCCGGATTCTGCTCCACCAGCTCCGCTCCCGGACCGTCCGTCGGCGGTACCACGCGCTGGAATGGATTCAACAACTCAACCGGCATCGAAAATTCCTGCCGCAACGCTTCCATCAATCCCGGCACCTTTGCCGAACCGCCCGCCAGGTAAATCTTCTCGATGTGCTCGCCCGCCGCGCTCGCCCGGAAGAAGTCAAAAGTCTTCTGGATTTCCAGCACGATGATTTCTGTCACTTGTTGCAGAATCGGCGCCTTGGCGTCTTCGCTCACCGTTCCCACCTTCTCGCCCAGTTTCAGTTTCTCCGCATCTTCGAAGTTCAGGTCCAGCTCCTTCTGCAGAGAATCCGTGTACTGGTGCCCGCCCACGCTGACGTCGCGCGGGAACAGCGGCGTCGTGCCTTTCACGATGTTGATGTTCATCACGCTG
>Ga0209169_10000040_pt1 | contig 69785 bp, 60 predicted proteins | sample HubBroMetageWRM4_FD_188346 | JGI IMG/M metagenome (GOLD analysis project Ga0209169, IMG submission 188346) | Warmed soil microbial communities from the Hubbard Brook experimental Forest, New Hampshire - Hubbard Brook CCASE Soil Metagenome WRM 4... | ecosystem: Environmental > Terrestrial > Soil...
CAAATACTCGGTGAAGGACTGCATCTCGAACGCTACGGCAAGCATGCGCAAGCCCGACCAGCCGGGCGCGGTATCCATCATGCGCGCCGGCAGAATACCGACTGATGCGCTGCCGCGGACCAATGCCGGAATCACGTTGAAGTTCGGCACGGTGCGGACGGCGCTGGCGCGATTGCGCATGTGATTGGTGGCGCGCAGCTCGCTCGTCTGCATGGTAACGCCGGCAAACTGGGCCATCACATGCGGATATTCGAACAATTGCTCCAATGTGACGATGCCGCGTAATGGGTGGTCCTCGTCCACGATGCAGCAGTAGGACTCCGAGAACAGCATATCCATGCGCAGCAATTGATCGGAAGCCGCTTCCGCCTGACTCAATGGATTTCCGGTGACGCAAAGATCGACCGTACCGCCGCGCACGTGCTCAAGCGGCGAATTGATCGGCAGAATGTCATAGCTCACATAAGGTGCTTGCTTTTCGATGCGCCGAAACACCGTAGAGAGATAGACCGTGGTGCTGTAGTCGGACGCCATGATGCGAAATTTTCGGCGATCCTTGTTGGGGTCGAACAGCGGCTTTGCCGAAATAGTTGAGTCGATCTGCAGGATCGTTTGCCGCACCGAAATCGCCAGCGATTGCGCGAACGGTGACAAGTCGTAGCCGCGGCCGATGCGGACGAGCAATTCGTCATCGAATTGATCGCGCAGCCGCCGCAAAATGCCGCTCATTGTCGACTGGGTGACATGCATCTTTTTCGCTGCACGCGTCACATTCTTCTCCGCCAGCAGGGCATCGAGCGAAGCCAGCAGGTTCAAATCGAAATCTCTTATAGTTTTCATACGTTTAGCCGACGCACCCAAGTATCGGGCAGGCCGATAGTTCAAGTTGGAAAATGCGATTTGTCAATGCCAGAGCTAGCTGCGAGCGTCGCCGCACTCACCAAAGCGCATCAAATAAGCGCAAGGAGGAAAACGTGCCGGTAGCCGCCAAGACTGTGCCTTTTGCCTCAAAATCTCCGCGGCCTGAATTTTCGGTTTTGCTCAATCGCGTCCGTGAGCTGCAGCCGGCGGTGCGCGCAGCAGCGCGCGATACCGAGACCAACCGGCGTGTTTCGAAAAGGACCATGGACCTCTTGCGCGAGGCCGAGCTGACCAAGCTAGTGCGGCCGGCGCGGTTCGGCGGCTTCGAATACGGCACCAGCGAACTCGCGCAGATTGCCTTCGAGCTCGGCCGCGCTTGCGGCAGCACCGGTTGGTGCGGCTCGCTCGCCATGTGCTACCAGTGGATGATGTCGTTCTTCACGCTCGAGGCACAGCAGGATGTCTTGGGCGATCCGAACAATCTCGTCGCGGGTTCCTATCAACCGAGCAAAGAAGTTGAGATTGTTCCCGGCGGCATCAAGCTCGCCGGCGCGTGGCCCTATGCGAGCAACTGCGAAAATAGCCAATGGCTGATGCTCGGGGCCGGACTGCCGAACGCTAAAGGCCCCCCAGACGTAATGTGGTGCCTGGTGCCGATCACCGACATGAAGGTGGATCAGGACACGTGGTTCACCAGCGGTCTTCAGGGCACCGGAAGCAAGACCGTGCGTATCGAACGGCCGGTATTCGTTCCCGACCACCGCATGCTGCGATTTGCCGAGATCGTCGCCGGTACGGTTCCCGGAAAAAAGATCGACGACAACAATATGAGCAAATTCGGCTTCACCACCTTCGGCCCGACCGCGCTGGTCTCGCCAGTTCTCGGCATGGCGCAAGGCGCGCTCGATTGCTTTATCGAGATGGCGAAGACAAAAGTGCGGGCGGCCAAGCCCGGCATGATCGTGCCGATGGCTGCCTCGCCGATGATACAGAACAAGATCGGCGCCGCCTCGGCCACCGTCGAGTCGGCTTTCACATTACTCCTCACCAGCGTGGCAGCAGCCGAAGACAAGGTCCGCAACGACGCGCCGCTTGCAATCGGCGAGCGCATCGCCATTCGGCGCAATCAAGGTTTCGCCGCCAAGCAGTCAGTCTCCGTGGTCAACGACCTCTTCGCTAAAGAAGGTGCCGCTGGCAGCGACCTCGCCGCGCCGCTGCAACGCTTCTGGCGCGACGCAAACGCGGCAGCATTACATTTGTCTCTCGATTGGGAGCCGATCGCCGCGATGTACGGCCAAGAGCGGCTCGGGCTCGAACCGGTTGGTCTCTATTAAAGGCGCGGCCGATGAGCGACACGCAGCAATTAAGACTCGACGCCAAGCAGGCACTTCGGCGTCTGGCGAGTTCGGTCAGTGTCGTAACTTGCCGGCAGGACGGCCGCGATTTTGCGATGACCGCGACCGCCGTGAGTGCGCTGAGCATGGAGCCGCCCTCAATGCTGGTCTGCGTTAATCGATCGGCCAAATTCCACACCGCGCTCTCTCAGGCGGATGCGTTCGCCATCAACGTGCTGAGCCGCGGCCACGTCGTTATCTCGCGGCTGTGCAGCGGCGAGGCGAGTGGCGAGAGCCGCTTCGGGGTCGGCTGCTGGGACACGGGTGCTGCGGCGCCCATTTTGGCCGACGCCCAAGCCGCCATCATCTGCCGGAAAGACAAGCAGCTCGACTACGGCACCCATACCGTTTTCATGGGCCCCATTCTGTCAATTTCCACCAACGGCGAGGTCGATCCGCTCATTTATGTCGACGGCCAATATACTGGGCGGGCCGCTTAAGGATCGGTTGTTGGAGCGGAGCCGTTCCGCAACGAACGAATGGCTGATGGACAAGAGCGGACGTTGACACGACCGGGTGGGACGGCCAACCATGTCGAAAATGTTTTGCTCGTCAGGGAGGAACGGCAGGTTATGAGCGTTGACGCGCGCATTGCCGAGCTGACGCAGAAGATGTGGAAGCGCAAATTTTACGCGTTGCTTTCGCAGCCTTCGCCGACGCCTGAAAAACTAAAGCCGCTGTTGCCGGCTCACCTCGAATACATGATCTCGCTCGAGAAGCGTGGCTTCTTGTTCGCCTCGGGTCCGTTATCGGATGGCAAGGGGCCGCCGACTGGCGCAGGGCTGACTATTTTGCGTGTGACAGGGATCGACGAAGCGCGCGCATTAGCGGAAGCCGACCCGTTCGTGCTGAACGGCTTGCGCACGTACGAACTCAAAGAATGGACGATCATGGAGGGCACGCTCGGACTGCGCGTGAACCTTTCCGATCTGTCGATCGAAGTGGCGTAGAGGAAAGCGCATGGAAACGGTCGGCTTTGTCGGCGTCGGCAAGATCGGTATGCCGATCTCACAAAACCTGATCAAAAACGGTTATCGGGTCGTCGGCTACCGCCGCGGCTCTCTCGCCGAGTTTGAAAAGATCGGCGGCGTGCCGGCCCGTTCGGCGGCCGATGTCGGCGCCCAGGCCGACATCGTGTTTTCTTGTCTGCCATCCGACGAAGCGCTTCAGCAAGTCGTGCAAGGTCCCGACGGTCTCGTCAGCACGGCGCGGCCGGGACAAATCGTGGTCGAGCTCGGCTCCTACCCGGTGCCGGTCAAGAAGCGGCAGATCGCGCCGTTGGCCGAGAAGGGCGCCGTGTTTATCGACGGCGAAGTGGCCGGGACGCCCGGCATGGTCGCGGCGCGCAAGGGCGTTGTCTTTCTCGCCGGCGACGCTGACGCATGCAAAAAGCTCGAACCCGTTGTCGCTGGCTTTGCCGATTCATGCATTTACTTCGGCCCGTTCGGTGCGGCGAGCCGCGTCAAGCTCATCAATAATCTTCTGGTGTCTATCCACATCGCCGCCACCGCTGAGGCGATGGCGCTCGGAGTCAAGGCCGGCGTTGACGTCGATCTGATGATTAAAGCCATCGCGAACGGCAGCGGTGGTTCGACGCAGTTCGGCATCCGCGCCCCGTGGATGGCGGAGCGGCGCTTCAAACCGCTGCAAGGTCCGATCCCTGGCTTACAGCACTACATCGAGATGATCGGCGAATTCGCCGACAGCGTCGGCGTGGCGACGCCGCTTCTCGACCGGACCGCGGAGCTATTCGAGCGTTTCGTCGCTATGGGCCTGTCCGATTGCGACGGCGCCGCCATGATCGATGTCATCGGCTCGCTGGAACGGCCACCGCACCACGATTCGAAAACCCGATCATAGGCCGGAAGGCCGACGCGAAATCCTCACGCAACAGCGACGACCCCTGGAGGGCAATATGGAATTCGGCTACTTCACGCTCAGCGACAATCACTACGAGAACAACGAGCGCTCGGCCAATCAGTTTGTCGCCGACATCACCGCGGAAGCTTTGTACGCCGACGAGCTCGGGATGAATTCGGCATGGATCGGCGAACATCATTTCAATTCGCTGGGCGTATTGTCGTGTCCGGATATTGTGCTCGGCTACATCGCCGCCAACACGACACGCATTCGGCTCGCCCCGGCGGTGACGGTGTTGCCGCTGCATCATCCGATCCGTGTGGCCGAGCAGTGGGCGACGCTTGATCTTCTCTCCGGCGGCCGGGTCGATTTCGCTGTTGGCCGCGGTTACGACCAGCGCGAATACCTGCCGTTCCACGTGTCGTTTGCGGACAACCAGGGAATTTTCGAAGAGGGTCTGGAGCTGGTGCGCGAACTTTGGCGCGCGCCGGACCGTATCTCACATCACGGCAAACACTATTCGTTCGACGATGTGCGCATCACGCCGAAGCCGATCCAACAGCCTATCCCAACCTACGTCGGATCGTTCTCGAAGCCGTCGATTGAGCTCGCGGCCCGGCTCGGTTGCGGGCTTGTCGTGGCGCCATTTGCTGCGGCGATCAGTTACGGCGGCCTCAAACAAGTCGCCGACCTCTATCATGAAAGCTGTGCCAGGCATGGACAAAAGCCCGGTCGGCTGATGTGCAGCTATTTCACCCATTTCGCCGACAACAAGCAGCAGGAGGACGCGCAACGCGCCCGCCAAATCCGCTACTATAAAGAGTGCGTGATCCCGGCATTTCCCGGCGATCCCAAGTCGGCGCCGCCGAGCTATCGCTATTTCATTGACATGGTCGAGCGTCTCAACAAGGTAAAGCCCGAGGATTTGACCGAAAACTCGGTCCTTATCGGCTCGCCGGCGCGGATGATCGAGACCCTGAAGAAAGTCGAGGCTGCCGGTTTCTCGGAGGTCATTCTCTACTTCAACGTCGGATTAAAACCCCATAATCAGGTCAAGGAAGAAATGGCCCGATTCATGAGCGAAGTCGCTCCAGCCTTTGCCGATACGCGGCAAAAGGCTGCCTAAGATTCCGATACGCGCAACCCCTGCCGTTCGTGCGAACGGATAAGGGCCGGTGAGATTAAAGAGGAGGAATAGGCATGATCCGCGTCAGCAAAATCGCTCACGCCAGTTACGAGACGCCCGATCTCGACCAGCAAGTAGAATATTACACCGACGTTATGGGGCTATCGCTGGTCGCGAAAGAAAAGGACACGGCGTATCTGGCTTCGACGGTCGATCATCACTCAATCGTCCTGCAGCAAGGCCCGAAAGCGCAATGCGTGCGCCTGGGTTTTCAAATCCCGATGGACGCCGACCTCGATGCATTCGACAAGCAAGTGTCGGCGCACGGCATCAAAACCACGCGCAAGAAGGATCCGGGGCCGTCGATCTCCGAAGCGGTGACTTTCGAAGATGCGAAAGGCACCGTAATGGAAGTGTTCAAGCGTGGCGCTTTTTCCCATCAGAAATTTCAGCAAAAGGGCGTTGTGCCGTTCAAGCTCGGCCACGTCGCGTTCCACTGCGTCGACGTCAAGAAGGTCACGAAGTTCTATGTCGACGTGCTCGGCTTTCGCGAATCCGACTGGATGGGCGACTTCTTCTCGTTCCTGCGCTGCGGTCCGGATCATCACACCATCAACCTGATGGGAACGGGCTCGAACCGTCATTTTCACACCGCCTTTGAATTGCGCGACTGGAGTCACATGCATGATGCGTGTGATTTTCTCAGCCTCCGCGGATTTAAGCTGCTCTGGGGTCCGGGCCGCCATGGCATCGGTCACAATCTCTTTGCCTATCATCGCGCGCCGAATGGGCTCATCACCGAGACATTTGCCGAGCTTGACCGCATGAACGAGGAGCTAGGTTATTTCGAGCCGCGGCCCTGGCACCGAGACAACCCGCAGAAGCCGAAAGTGTGGGAGAAGGACCCGTCGGCCTCCAATCTCTGGGGTATCATGCCGCCCGACGAGATGATGCAATAGGTGCTTGGCGGCGGATCGATGAGTTGCCGGTCGGCGAGGAGGGGCGCCTTGGTCGCGATACTGCGCACTGCCGTCGCGATCGCCGCGTTAATCTTCTTTTTCGCACCGGCAAGAGCTGCCGAACCGCTGAAAATCGGCTTCAGCATGGCCATGACCGGCGGCGTGGCCCAGAACGGCAAGCAGCTTCTGATCGCGCTTGAACTCTGGCGCCACGATATCAATGCCAAGGGCGGCTTGCTCGGCCGGCCGGTCGAGTTCGTCTATTACGACGATCAAAGCAACCCGTCGAACGTACCCGGCATCTACACCAAGCTGATCAATATCGACAAAGTCGATTTGCTGCTGGGGCCCTACGCGACCAACATGGTCGCCGCGGCGATGCCGGTGATTATGGAAAGCAATAAGCTCACCATTGGGATGATGGCGGTCAGCATCAACCGCCATTTCAACTACCCGAAATATTTTTCAATGCTGTCGCTCGGACCCGACGGAGTGCGGGCTTTCTCGGAGGGCTTTTTCGCTCTTGCGGCGGCGCAGAAGCCAAAGCTGCAGACCGTTGCCATCCTGTCGGCCGACGCCGAATTCGCGCGCACTTCCGCCGACGGTGCGCGGGAGAACGCTGCCGCCGGCGGCTTCGAAATTGTCTACGACAAGAGCTATCCGCCCGGCACGACGGACTTCGCGCCGACCGTGCGTGCGCTGCAGGCGACGAATCCCGACCTCGTCTTTGTCGCCGCTTACCCGCCGGACACGGTCGGCATTGTGCGTGCGGCGAACGAGATCGGCTTAAAGCCGAAAATGTTCGGTGGCACCATGATCGGATTGCTCATCACGCCGATCAAGATGCAACTCGGCGCCATGATGGACGGCTTGATCATTATGGAAAGCTACGTCCCGAGTTTCGACTTCCCGGGAGCCGCCGACCTGCTCAAGCGGTATCGCGCGGCCGCGGCCAGCGAAAAGATAGATCCGCTTGGCTACGGGTTCGTGCCGTTCGGCTACGCAGCCGGCGAAGTATTGGCGCAAGCGGTGGAAGGGACCAAGAGCCTCGATCCCGACAAGCTCGGCGCCTACATGCACAGCCACAAATTTGAGACCGTCGTCGGCGAGATCGAGTACGGTGCGGATGGCGAATGGACGCACGGCCGGACCCTGTACACCCAGTTCCAGCATGTCGCGCCGAATGATGTCGAACAATTCGCTACCGGCAAGGCGCAGCCGGTGCTCTGGCCGCCGCAATACAAGACCGGCGAAATGATCTTTCCCTACGCCGACGCGCTAAAGTAGGGCTGCCGCCGGTCACTCGTTCTTGCCGCCGATCTGTTTGAGCTTGGCAAAAACCGCTTCGACGTTAAGCTCGCCGGATTTTTTCTCTGGAACGACGGGCTCTTCCTGCTCTTCCTTCGGCGCCGTTGTGACGGCCGCGGGTAAAAGTGTGGCGCCCTGCGCTTCAGCCGGTGCGGGCTTCTCCTTGGCGGCGCGCTGAACTTCAAGGTCGAGATCGATCTGCGAGGATAGCCCCAGCGTCACCGGATCGAGCGGGGTGAGGTTCGCGGAATTCCAATGGGTGCGGTCGCGGATTGCCTGGATGGTCGATTTGGTCGTGCCGACGAGCCGCATGATCTGGCTGTCTTTGAGCTCGGGGTGGTTGCGCACCAGCCAAAGGATGGCGTTGGGCCGGTCTTGGCGGCGCGATACCGGCGTGTAACGCGGTCCCTTTTTCTGCGCCGCTTCGGGCAGGCGCACTTTGGGATCGGCAATGTGCAGCCGCAGTTCCGGGTCGGCTTCCGCCTCGGAGATTTGTTCGCGCGTAAGTTGACCGGTCAATATCGGATCGAGGCCCTTGATGCCCTGCGCGGCGTCGCCGTCGGCGATCGCCTTTACTTCCAGCGGATGCAGGTTGCAGAACTGCGCGATCTGGTCGAACGACAAAGAGGTATTTTCGACCAGCCACACCGCCGTCGCCTTCGGCATCAGGGGCGAGATAGTCATGTGCAGGTCTCCTTTGGGCAAATCTTCCTTGCGCTCCGCCCGCCCTCCCGGACAGAGCTATTTAGTCATCAGCGATGACTGAAAAAGCGAAGCGAATATAGGCCCGGGGGTGGAGTCGCGCAACCGGCGCTCCGGGGATCGCTGGCGCGCCTCCACCGATCAAAACGGCGGCAGCAACAGCCCTTGAATTTGGCGTTTTAGACTCGTCGGCGGGCCGATTGTCGTGGAAAAGACAGAGAAAACAGGCGTTTGCTCCCCTGGCCTCAATCTTGCACTTGTCTGCACAGATCTGTGGTCAGAGACTGCGAGGGCCAAATGCTAAGGGTCGCTTTTGAAGCCGAGCCGGCACCACTTTCTGTCAATCTTGGGCGCGCCGCGCTGGTCATTATCGACATGCAGCGCGATTTTCTCGAACCCGGTGGTTTCGGCGAAGCGCTCGGCAATGACGTATCCCGCCTGCAAGCCGCGGTTGAACCCTGCCGCGAAGTACTCGCGGCGGCACGCGCCCACGGCATGCTCGTCATTCACACCCGCGAGGGACATCGTCCCGACTTGTCGGATGCCCCGCCGTATAAGATCGAGCGCGGCGACCCCGCGAGCCGCATCGGGGCGCCGGGTCCAATGGGCCGCATCCTGGTCCGCGGCGAACCCGGCCACGACATCATCCCGGAGCTTTATCCGCTCCAAGACGAGCCGGTCATCGACAAGCCGGGGAAGGGCGCGTTCTACCAGACCGATCTCGATCTGATGCTGCGTAACCGCGGCATAGACACGTTATTTGTTTGCGGTGTCACCACGGAAGTCTGTGTCAACACCACCGTTCGCGAAGCCAACGACCGAGGCTTTCGTTGCATTGTATTGTCTGATTGCTGTGGATCGTACTTCCCCGAATTCCACGCCGCAGGCTTGGCCATGATCAAGGCGCAGGGCGGTATCTTCGGTTCGGTTGCGCCGTCAAAGTCGTTGTTGAACTCGCTTAATTCGCTGGCGGCGGTCGCCTGAAGTAAATCCGCGCGCCCCGGCGCGCAGTGGGCGCGTTCGGTGTGGGCCGCGCAGAGAGCTGCGTGCTGTTTTTTTTGCAGGTCATGACCGTTATTTCATCGGTCGCGCGACGCCCGGTATACTCTTAAGTACACCACGCTCCGTCGTGCCGCCGCCGCCCGACAAACACTCGCAGCCGATTCCGCTGACCATTCATCGGGTTTGCGCTCATATCGACAGTCGCTGGCGCTACGCACGGGTTTGGCACGCGGCTTGCGAGGCCCAACAAGCAATCCTGGATGATTGCGAAAATTTGCCGCCGGGGGGCGCAGCCGATCACGCCGCAAACGCTGCTCGCAGCAATCGGGCAGCGCGTTGTCCGCGGGCTTTGGCTTCTGCATCGAACGAACAGCTGCCGGAAGGGCAGAAGGGGAGCGTGCAATGGCATCCACAACATCGACGACCGGGTTTCAGCCAAAACTATTCACCCCCGGCGACTGGAACGCGTTTTTTGGTTTCGGCACCAACATTCTCACCAACATGTTGACGCTCACGATTCTGTTGCGGTTCGTGATCAAAATGCCGGACTCGATTGTGTTCGGCCGCATCCTGCCGGCGGTCGGCCTGATGTTGTGCCTGTCGACGTTTTACTACGCGTATCTTGCCTATCGCTTGGCGAAGCAGACCGGGCGAAGCGACGTGTGCGCACTGCCGTCAGGCATCAGCGTACCGCATATGTTCATCGTTGTGTTCGTGATCATGCTCCCGATCACGTTGACCACCCACGATCCGATCAAAGGCTGGGAGGCCGGTCTGACGTGGGTGTTCTTCCAGAGCTTCATCCTGATGATTGGCGGTTTCGTTGCCCCGATCGTCCGCAAGATTACGCCGCGGGCCGCGTTGCTCGGCACCTTGGCCGGCGTATCGATCACGTTCATTTCGATGCGGCCGGCGCTGGAAATGTACATGACACCGGTTATCGGCCTGACTTGCTTCGCCGTGATCTTGGTGAGCTGGTTCGGCGGATTCAGGTATCCGAAAGGCATCCCCGCCGGTCTTGTCGCCATTGCGGTTGGAGTGGTGCTCGCGTGGGGCTCGAACCTCTTCGGCCTTAATTACGGTGGGTTGACCGGGGCCGGCATTGCCTCCGCCTTCACGAACTTTGGCTTTTCGGTACCACTCCCGGCCGTGAACCACATCTTTTCCGGCTTCGAATATCTCGGCGTGATCCTCGTCACGGCGATCCCGTTCGGGATTTACGACTTGGTCGAAGCGATGGATAACGTCGAGAGCGCGGAAGCCGCAGGCGATGCGTTTCCGACGACGCGGGTGCTGACCGCCGACGGCGTCATCAGCCTGATCGGTTGTCTGATGGGCAACCCGTTCATCAACGCCGTCTATATCGGCCACCCCGGTTGGAAGGCGATGGGCGGTCGCATCGGCTACTCGGCGCTGACCGGCATCATGGTAATTATCCTGTCTTGGTTCGGCATCATCTCGTTGATGTTGGCCATTATCCCGGTGGTCGCGATCTACCCGATCCTGCTCTACATCGGCATGTTGATCGGTGCGCAGGCCTTCCAGACCACGCCGAAGGGACACGCACCCGCCATCATATTGGGGCTCACCCCCCATCTTGCGGCGTGGGCCAGCGTTCAATTGGACGGTGTGTTGCACGCGGTTGGCACCGACGCTGCGACGGTCGGTCTGGACAAGCTCGCCAACCAAGGCGTTCTCTACGCCGGCCTGCACGTCATGGGAGGGGGTTCCATCTTGACCGGACTGGTGCTCGCTGCGATTGGCGCCTTCGTCATCGACAAGAAGTTTGTTAATGCCGCCGGCTTTGCACTGGCCGGCGCCATTCTGACCTTCTTCGGGTTTATGCACGGTGAAGCGGTGGGCATCGCGGTGACGCCGGTGGTTGCTATTGCATATCTCATCGTCGCTGCGTTCCTGTTCTTGCTGAGCTACTCGCCGGCGAGTGCGCTCGACAGGACCGCCCCGCACGAAGCACTGCCGGAGCCGGCCGAATAACAGAGCCGTATTTCGAACGCTCGAGCGCCTCTCCCTAAACGGGGAGAGGCGCTTCTTATTTCAGAGGTTTTGTTTTATTCCGCGGCCGCTTTGGCGGCGCTGCGCTCTTGGATCGCCTGCCAGATCTTCTGCGGCGTCGCCGGCATATCGATTTGGTCGATGCCCAGCGGCTTGAGCGCGTCGAGGATGGCGCTCACCACCGCCGGCGGCGCGCCGGTAGCGCCGGCTTCGCCTGCGCCTTTGATCCCGAGCGGGTTCGTTGTCGCCGGAACTTCGGTCAGTTCGGAGACCATGTCCGGGAAATCTTCGGCGCGGGGCATGGCATAGTCCTGGAAACTTCCGGTCACTTGCTGCCCGTCGTTGTCGAAAACGATCGATTCCATCAGCGCCTGGCCGACGCCTTGTGCGACGCCGCCGTGAATCTGTCCTTCGCAGAGCAGTCTGTTGACGATCTTGCCGACGTCGCCGACCGAAGTGTAGCGCGCCAGCTTGACCACGCCGGTCTCCGGATCGATCTCGACCTCGCAGACGTGGCAGCCGTTGGGATAATTCGACGGCTCGGCGGCAAACGTGCCGGAAGCTTCGAGCCCGACTTCGAATTGCGGCGGCAGGAACATCGGCCGGTGCAACGACTGGGCTACCGCAGTCAACGGCAGCGAGCGGTCGGTGCCGACGATGTGAAATGCACCGTCCTTGAACTCGAGGTCGGTGGCCGCCGCTTCCAGCATCATCGCCGCCATGGGCTTGGCCTTTTCGATGATGGCGTCGGCGGCGCGTTTGAGCGCGTTGCCGCCGACATGCATGCTGCGCGAGCCGTAGGTGCCGCGACCGACAGCGACCTCATTGGTGTCGCCCTGAACGAATTGGATCGAGTCCAGCGGGACGCCGAGCCATTCGTGGACCATTTGCGCGTAAACCGTCTGGTGTCCCTGACCGTGCGAATGGGTGCCGGCGAGGATCATCAGCGTGCCGCTCGGGTCGAAGCGGATGACCATGCGGTCATTGAAGATCGCGGCCTCTTCGATAAAGAAGCCGATGCCGCGGCCGCGCAATTTGCCGTGTTTCTTTGATTCGGCGGCGCGCTTGGCGAAACCGCTCCAGTCGGCAAGCTTGAGGCAGTCGTCCATGACCCGCATGAATTCGCCGCTGTCATAGGCGATACCGGAATGAAGTTTGTGCGGCATGGCGGACGGTGGAATGAAATTGCGCCGCCGCAACTCAATCGGGTCGATGCCGAGAACGCGCGCCGCGCGGTCAAGCAATTGCTCGATCAGATAAGCCGCCTCCGGCCGGCCGGCGCCGCGATAGGGTTGCAGCGGCGGCGTATGGGTCAACACGGCCCGCGCCACCGCATGCACGGCCGGAATATTATAGACGCCAGGGGCAAGCTTGAGCGCGAACAGCGGCACGACGATGGACGCGTCGAACACGTGCGAGCCCATGCCGTGCAGCGCATCCACGCGCAAGCCGATGATTTTGCTGTTCTCATCCAGCGCCAATTCGCCGGTGACGATCTGATCGCGCCCGTGTGAGTCGCTGAGAAAAGCCTCGGAGCGGGTGGAAAGCCATTTTACCGGGCGGCCGCCGATACGGCGCGACGCCCAAAGGACAAGCGCATCCTCGGGATAGACCGCGCCCTTCATGCCAAAACCACCACCGACATCGGGCGAGATGACGCGCAGCTTGATCTCGGGCAGCTTCAGCACGTCGCGGGCGACGTGCGAACGCGTGCCGTGAGGATTTTGCGTCGTGGAGTGGAGCGTATAGCTCTCGCTCTCGGGGTGATATTGCCCGAGCGTGACGCGCGGCTCGATCGAATTGGCGTGGACGCGGTTGTTGACCAGCTTGAGCGAGACGACGTGTTTGGCGACGGCGAAAGCGGCGTCGGTCGCTTCTTTATTTCCCATCATCAGGGCAACCGCCACGTTGGTCGGCGCCTCATCCCAAACGGCAGGAGCGCCGGGTTTAAGCGCGTCCTCCATATTCACCACGGCGGGGAGCGGTTCATACTCGACCTCGACGAGTTCGGCGGCGTCGCGCGCTTGCGCCAGAGTTTCCGCGACAACGAACGCGACGCGGTCGCCAACCGCGCGCACCCGGTCGCTGGCGAGGATCTGGCGGAGTGTGCGGTAGCCCTTCGGGCCGCCCATATCCTCCGGCATAACCGGAACAAGAGGGCCGAGCTGGTCGGCGGCGACGTCGGCCCCGGTCAGGACCGCCAGCACGCCGGGCGCGGTCTTGGCATTGTCCGTGTCGATGTGCTTGATCCGCGCGTGGGCGTGCGGCGACAGCACCACCACGCCATAGGCCTGACGGGGCAGGTCGATATCATCGACATAGCGGCCGCGGCCGGTAATGAAGCGGGGGTCTTCCAGCCGGCGCACCGGTTGGCCAATACCGAATTTTTGCACGCTGTTCTCCCTCGAGACTGCGAAGCGGCAGCTCGCCCCTCCGGGCCTGCGCCGCGATTTCCGGTTTGATTTATACTCGGCATTGCCGGCAATGGTAGGGGCTCGCTACGCTTGACCGACCACGTCGATCCTGCCCGTCGCCCCGCTCGCCTGACCGCCGCCGGTTTGCGCGGCGACCTGTTCGGCCACCCGAAGGGGCTGACTTTTCTTTTCACCACCGAGATGTGGGAACGCTTCTCGTATTACGGGATGCGCTCGCTGCTCGTCCTCTATATGACCAAATACCTGCTGCTGGGCCGGCGCGCCGAGGGCACGCTCGGCCTTTCAGGTCTGAAAAACGGACTGGAGGCGGTATTCGGCCCCCTCGATGTTCAGCCGCTGTCGTCGCAGATCTACGGCCTTTACACCGCGCTCGTCTATCTGACGCCGATCTTCGGCGGGCTTCTTGCCGACCGTTTGCTCGGCCAGCGCCGCACGGTCGTGGTTGGCGCTGTTCTCATGGCCATCGGTCATTTCATGATGGCGTTTGAGCAGCTTTTCCTGTTCGCGCTCTTGGCGCTCATTCTCGGCAGCGGTGCGTTCAAGCCGAATATCTCGACCCAGGTCGGAGGCCTTTATGCGCTCGGCGATCGGCGCCGCGATCGTGCCTATTCCATCTTCTATGTCGGCATCAATATCGGGGCGTTTCTGGCGCCGCTTGTCTGCGGCACGCTTGGCGAAGAAGCCGGCTGGCATTACGGCTTTGCCGCGGCCGGAGTCGGCATGCTGATCGGGCTCGCCATCTATCTCTATGCCCTTCGGCTGTTACCGGCGGACGAATTGCAGAAGGCGAGGGAAAGCCACAGCGCGCGGCGCCCGCTCGACGCCAACGAATGGCGCGGCGTCGTCGCGCTGCTGGTTCTGTTCGTACCGGCGACTTTGTTCTGGGCCACTTACGAGCAGAGCGGCAACACCATTGTCTTGTGGGCCGACGCCAATACCGACCGAACCGTCGATTTGTTTGGCTTGGCTTCGCAAATCCCGACGACGTGGTTCCTGGCCTTCAATCCGTTTATGATTTTTGCTTTCACGCCGTTTGTTGTGGCACTGTGGACCCGGCAAGCTGCGCGTGGCAGCGAACCTGCGACAGTCAGCAAAATGGCGCTCGGCTGTTTCGGTGTCGCCGCGGCGAATCTTATCATGGCGCTTGCCGCCTTTTACGCCGGCGGCGGCCAAGCGAGTTGGCTTTGGCTGTTCGGATTTTTTGTCATCCTTACCATCGGCGAACTCTATTTTTCCCCGGTCAGTCTTTCTCTCGTGACCAAGATCGCCCCCGCGCGCATCCTTTCGATGATGATGGGGGTGTGGCTCGCCAGCAGCTTTGTCGGCGGGTTCCTGGCCGGTTGGCTGGGAAGTTTTTGGAGCCGGACGGAAAAGCCTGAGTTTTTCCTGATGATCGCCGCGATTGCGGCGCTGGCCGGGGCAATGATATTCGGCTGCCGCTGGCTGCTGCGCGGCGCGTTACCCGAGTAGTTGCAACGATTTCCGATTTCTTTAGGAGATTTTGACGGCGCGTGGATTGTTGCGCGCGGCGTGCTATGCCAAGGGCCGGGCAGGACTGGAAGTGTGCCAACGCCCGGAAACCCAACGTATGACTGATCTTCGCGGCTGGTTGCGCGCCCAAAACCTCGAACAGTTGGCGGAGACGTTCGAGGCCAACGATATCGACGTCGACATCCTTTCGGAACTGACCGACGAGGACCTGGAGAAACTCGGCGTCTCCATCGGCAATCGGCGCCGTTTGTTGAAAGCGATCGGCGAAGCCGCCGCCAAATCGTCCGAGTCCAAGCCTGCCGCAACCAAAGCGCCGGGAGCGCCCGCGCCGCCTGAGGCCGCCGGCGCCGAACGCCGTCAGGTCACCGTATTGTTTTGCGACATGGTCGGTTCGACGGCCTTGTCCGAAGCCGTCGATCCCGAACTTCTTGGCGCGCTGATGCGCCGCTATCAGGACGCCGCTGCGGGAGCGATCGGCCGCTACGGCGGCTTTGTCGCCAAATTTATGGGCGACGGTGTGCTCGCCTATTTCGGCTTCCCACACGCCTTCGAGGATGCGGCGGAACGCGCGGTCCGTGCTGGCATCGGCATCCTCGCCGAAATCGGCAAGATCGCGCGGCCGGATGGCGCCGCGCTGCAGGCACGGGTCGGTATCGCCACCGGCCTTGTCGTTGTCGGCGAAATCATCGGCGCCGGTTCCGCGCAAGAGCGGACGATCGTCGGTGAAACGCCCAATCTGGCCGCACGGCTCCAAGCGCTGGCGGCGCCGGACACCATTCTGATCAGCGAAGCCACGCAAAATTTGCTCGGCGGATTGTTCGAGCTCGAATCCGCCGGCGCTCACGAGCTGAAAGGATTCGCGCGGCCGATGCCGGCTTGGCGCGTGGTCAAGGAAGGTGCGATCGAGAGCCGTTTTGCCGCCATTCGCGCCGGCGCCGCCACGCCGTTGATCGGTCGCGCGCACGAAATGGGGCTGCTGCTCGATCGCTGGCGGCTGGCGCGGCAAGGCGAAGGCCAAGTCGTCACCTTGATCGGCGAGGCCGGCATCGGCAAGTCGCGCTTGATCGAGGCTTTGCAAGAGGCCGTCGCCGCCGAGCCGCACGGTCTGATCTATCTGCAATGCTCGCCTTATCACAACGATAACGCGCTCTATCCCGTGATCCAACACATGGCGCGTAACGCGGGCTTCGTTTCCGGGGATTCCTCTACTGTGCGCATCGAGAAGCTCAGCGCCCTATTCTCGCAGCGGGCGACGGTCGATCCCGCCGCGGTGCCGTTGCTGGCCGAGTTGTTGTCCGTGCCGGATGCGCCGCCAGTACCGGGCTCGCCGACGCCGGCGCAGCACAAAATGGCGACGATCACGCTGTTGGCAGACGAAATCGTCCGGCGCGGCGAAGCCAAACCCATGCTGCTGATCGTCGAAGATGCGCATTGGATCGACGCCTCCACGCTCGAATTGCTGACTCGGCTTGCCGACGGCGTCGCTCGCGCGCGGCTGTTGATTGTTGTCACCGCGCGGCCGGATTTCGCGCCGCCTTGGCTTGCACGCGCACAGTCGACATTGCTAACGCTCGGCCGCCTCGGGCGGACGGACTGCGCCGATCTGATTGCCGGCATTGCGGCATCGCACGGATTATCGGGGGACACCGTCGCGGCGATCGTGGAAAAGACCGACGGCGTGCCGTTGTTCGTCGAGGAATTGACCAAGAGCGTGGTGGAGTCGGCGGGCGAGGGGGGCGGTGCGGTACCGGCGTCACTCAAGGATTCGCTCGCGGCGCGCCTCGACCGTCTTGGCGAGGCGCGTGAGATAGCTCAGGTCGCGGCCGTTATCGGCCGGCAGTTTTCGCTGCCATTGCTTGAAGCGCTGTCGCCGAAACCCGGCGCCGAACTCGAGGCCGCGCTCGCGAAACTCGTCGCCGCCGGCATTGTCTTTCCGGAAGGCCGCGGGACGGAGCAAAGATTTAGCTTCAAACACGCGCTGTTGCGCGACGCGGCTTATGAAAGTCTGCTTCTGGCACGGCGGCGCGAATGGCACGAACGAACCGCTCGCGCGCTGGAGGAGCATTTCCCCGAAGCGGCGGCAAACGAACCGGAGTTGCTCGCGTATCACTTTGCCGAAGCCGGCCTTACCGAAAAAGCTTCCGATTATCGCCTGCGGGCAGGCGATCGCGCGTTGAGCCGATCGGCTTATCTCGAAGCCATCGCGAATTTCTCCGCCGGTCTCAAATTGGCCGATACGCTGCCTGAATCGGGCGAACGGCAGCGACGGCAATTGAATTTTTTGCTCAAGCTCGGTCCCGCACTCGGAATCATTCACGGTATGCAAAGCGCGGCTGCCGAGGAGGTCTATCGCCGCGCCGCCGAGATAGGGGAGCAAATTGGCGACAGCACGGGGCTATATCGGGCAAAGTGGGGCCTGTGGCTCAACGCCAATCTCGGGCGCCGGACTTCGCTTGCGCGTGATCGCGCGGAGGAGCTGGTGCGGCTCGCGCAACGATCGAGCGACAGCGATCTGTTGCTAGAAGCTTATCATTGCCGCTGGTCGACGGCCATTTTCCGCGGCGACGTTGCAGCCGCGATCGCCGACGGCAGTCTCGGAATTAAATCGTATGATCTAAGCCGCCACCGCCATCTGGGTCTTGCCTTCGGCGGCCACGATCCTGGCGTTTGCGCGCACGTTTGCTCGTCGCTTGCACTGCAGATGTCAGGTGATCGGGAGCGATCGAACGATCTCCAGGTGCGCGGGCTTACCCTTGCCGAAACGCTCGACCACCCGAATACGATCGCGCACGCGCTTTATAATATCGCCATGGCCCATCAAATCGTGCGCGATCGCGAAGCTGCAGCCCGTTGCGCCCAGCGGGCGGTGACGTTGGCGGAAAAATTTGGCCTGCAAGCATGGCGCGCCAGTAGTTTACTGCTTTTGGCCTGGGCCGGTGCGACCGGCGCGGGTACCGCCGAGGCGGCGCGATTGATCGAAACCGAGATCGACAGCGCAACGCGTGTCGGGCCAGTGCCGCAGGTCTATCTTGGCCTGGCCGGCGAGATTTTGCTCGCGGCCGGTCGGCCCAACGACGGTATTGCTTACCTCGATAGCGCCATTGCGGCGGTGGACGAACCGGGCGTCGGCCTTTACCTGCCGGAGATTTATCGCCTGCGTGGCGAATGCCTGCTCGCGCTCGACCGCAATAATAAGGGCGAAGCGCAGCAAGCGTTCACGGCCGCTGCGGATATCGGGCGGCGCCAGGGCGCCACCCTCTTTCAGCGCCGCGCCGAAGCGTCGCTACGCGAGCTGGCTGGTTGACGGAAACCTAGTGCGCTGCGGCGGCGGCCGCTGCCGCGGGAGGCGCCGCGTGCGGCGGCGTCTCCATCGCGGTCATGCGGGTTTTCACCGCCTTTTGCACCTTCTCGAAGGCGCGCACTTCGATCTGGCGGACGCGTTCGCGTGACACGCCGAACTCGTCGGCCAGTTCTTCCAGCGTGATCGGCTCGTCCGCGAGCCGTCGCGCCTCGAAGATGCGCCGTTCGCGATCGTTGAGCACGGTCAGCGCGTCGCCGAGCGCCTTATGGCGGTTCTCCGATTGCTCGGATTCGGCAAGCCGGCTTTCCTGGCTGACGCCGTCATCGACCAGCCAATCCATCCACTCGCCGGAATCGCCATCCTCGCGGATCGGCGCGTTGAGCGACGCATCGCCGCCAAGCCGGCGGTTCATGTCGATGACGTCTTGCTCGGTCACCCCGAGGCGTTTGGCAATGAGCTTGACCTGATCGGGCCGCATGTCGCCCTCTTCAAGGGCGGAAATGCGGCTCTTGGCTTTGCGCAGATTGAAAAACAGCTTCTTCTGATTGGCCGTGGTGCCCATCTTCACCAGCGACCATGAGCGCAGGATGTATTCCTGGATGGCCGCTTTGATCCACCACATGGCGTAGGTCGCCAAGCGGAAGCCCTTTTCCGGCTCAAAGCGCTTTACGGCCTGCATCAGGCCGACATTGCCCTCGGAAATGACTTCGGAAATCGGCAGGCCATAGCCGCGGTAACCCATCGCGATCTTGGCGACGAGCCGCAAGTGGCTCGTGACGAGCCGATGCGCCGCGTCGCGGTCGCCGTGCTCGCGCCAGCGCTTGGCCAGCATGTATTCTTCCTGCGGTTCCAACATCGGGAACCGCCGGATCTCTTCCAAGTATCTCGTCAGGCCGGTTTCACCCGACATAACCGGCAAGGCAGCAGTGTGGGCCATTAAGCGCCCTCCTCAAATTTCGCCCCCGCGACCGCGGCAGGCGGGTTCGCCGTCGCTTCCCGAGCCGACGGCGCAAGGTTATTTCGCACCCGCAGCATACACGGTTCGGCTAGGTTAGCGGTAGCAGAGAGGCATCACTTCGGCGCGATGCTGCCTTGATGTCGTTCGATAGGCGAAACCCCGCCTTACGAACTTGCCTCTACTTTTCGCTAGAATCAGCCCTTGAGGCCGCCAGCTTACCATGCAAACGGGCAAGATCAGGCGGCAGTTCCGAGCGGAACCGCATCAATTTACCGGTAACCGGGTGCTCGAAAGCTAACATATGGGCATGCAGGGCCTGTCTGCCAAGGTCCTTCAGGGCAACTTGGGCCGCTTGGGGCAATAGGGCCGCCTTGCTGCGGAAGCCGGTCCCGTAGACACCATCGCCGAGGAGGGGGTGCCCGATCGAGGCCAAATGCACCCGAATTTGGTGCGTCCGGCCGGTTTCCAGCGTGCAGGCCAGAAGACTTGCCGCCGAATCGGCTTTTCCCTTGGCCTTCTGGGTGCCTTTGGAAGTTCTGAACCGTTCTATGAGCTGCCAATGGGTCACGGCCTCACGGCCCCCTTCCTGGATCGCCATGCGGGTGCGGACGCTTTTGTGCCGATCGATCGGACGGTCGACCGTGCCGCGCGGCCGGTCCGGCGCGTCCCAAACGAAGGCGAGATAGCCCCGCTCGAACGGCCGACCGTCGCGTCCATGCGCCGCGAACTGGGCCGCCAAGCGGCGATGCGCGCGGTCGTTCTTGGCCACGACCATGAGGCCGCTGGTGTCCTTGTCGAGCCGATGCACGATGCCCGGCCGCCTCTCGCCGCCGATGCCGGAGAGGCTTTCACCGCAATGCGCAATCAGCGCGTTGACCAGAGTGCCGGTCCAATGGCCGGCGGCGGGATGCACGACCAGCCCGCTTGGCTTGTCGATGACAATGATGTCGGCGTCCTCGTAGACGACGTTGAGCGGGATGGTTTCAGCCGCGGGCGCCGCCGGTTGCGGCGGCGGAATGTCGAGCGCGATCGCCGCGCCCGATTTGACGCGATGGCTCGGATCGCGGATCGTCGCGCCGTCGATCGTTACCGTCCCGGCCTCGATCAGTGCTTTGAGCCGGCTGCGCGAGAGCTCGGCGACATGCGCCGCCAGCACGCGATCCAGCCGTTGCCCCGTTTGGTCGTCGGGGACTTGGATCAATTTACGCTCGGAGGTCATCGGCAACGAATATGGGGATGGAAATGAGCAAGCTTTCCGCGGCCATCATTGAGCGCGTTGGCGACCAAGACGAAACAGACCTCGCCGCGCGCCAAGCTTCCGACGATGACGCGACGACGGCGCCGGTCATGGCGCGGATTCGTCTTTTGATGATCATATCGGGGCTGACCACGCTCGTCGCCATTGCCGCCGTCCTGACTGTTATCGGCTATCGCGTTTTCCGCACCGGCAACAATGGGCTGCCGTCGGCGGCAAGCATTATCACGCTGCCAAAGGGCGCGCGCGTTATCGCTAACTCTATTGCCGGCGATCAGCTCGTTGTCACAGTCGATATCGCCGGCGCGACCGAAATCCGCACCTTCGACCTCAAGACGCTTAAGGAAACCGGACGGGTGCGGTTTGTCACCGCGCCGTAGGGGCTCGCCTCCACCGTTGCGGATGTGACAAGATCGGCAAGCGAAACGGCGCGCCCACCAAGCTGAAGCTAAATAAAACACATCGGGGAGGACATTGATGGCCGCCACGGACAGCTATGATTTCATTGTCGTCGGCTGCGGCGCGGCTGGGCTGTCCGCCGCGCTCAGCTATATCGCCGCGGCCAAAACGCAGGGGCGGACGCCGCGGGTTGCCGTGCTCGAAAGCGCCCCCGCCGAGCAGCGCGGTGGTGCCACGCGCTGGACCACCGCGCGCTTTCGCGCCTGCGAAGACTTCAGTCTTGATCCTTTGTTTGTTGGCAAGGTCGAAAAGCTGTCCAAGGGGCTTGCGGACCTCGACTATTGCCGGGTGCTGGAGCGCGAGGTCCCCGAAACACTGCGGCTCCTGGAAAAGCATGGCGTCAAGTTGCTGCATTTCGGGCCGCCGGTGGCCATGGGCGTCGAGCACGAAATCACCCCCGATGGCGGCGGCAAAGCGATTGTCGAGGCGTTGGCGAGCGCGCTCGAGAAAACCGGCGCTGCCGACATTCTATATCGCACCGAGGCGGTCCGGCTCAGTCTCGGCGCTGACGGCCGCGTCGAGGGTGTTGTGGTGCGCGGCGAGGACGGCCTTTTGCGCACGCTCAACGCCCGCGCGGTGACGCTCGCCTGCGGCGGCTTCGAGGGCAATAAAGAGATGCTGACGCGCTATCTCGGCGCCAATGCGTGCGACCTCCCGTTGCTCGCGCCCGGATTGGCGTTCAATCAGGGCGCCGGCATCACAATGGCGATGGAGATCGGTGCCGGCACGTCGGGACAGTTCGACATGCTCCACACCGAGCTCGTCGACCGCCGCACCTCGAAGCCCGACGCTTATATCTACGCGCATCCTTTCGGCATCGTAGTCAACGCGCAAGCCGAGCGCTTCTATGACGAAGGCTGCGGCACGTTTGAGGAAACTTTCGAACTCATCGCCTTCGAAGTCTGGCGCAACCAAAATCAATCCGCGTTTTTCATCGCCGACCAGACCATCACCAGCCACAAGGGCATTATGGTACTGTTCGATTCCGACAAGCCGCCGCTGGAAGCCGCGACGCTGCCGGAATTGGCGAAGCTTTTGGGTCTCGATCCCGATCGGCTCGTGCGCACCGTCGCCGAGTACAATGCCGCGATCGGTCCCGGCGCATTCGATCCGCAGCGCCGCGACGGCAAGCGCACGCGCGGACTGCATCCGGACAAGTCCAATTGGGCCTACCCGATGGAGAAACCGCCCTATTTCGCCTATCCGCTGACGTCGGCGATCTGTTTTACCTACGGCGGCATTCGCACCGATACCGATGCCCGCGTCGTGACGGGAAACGGCGTTCCGCTGCCCGGACTGTATGCCGCCGGCGAGATCGTGGGACTATTTTATCACGAGTACCCGGCCGGTACGTCGGTGCTGCGCTCCTTGACCTTCGGGCGGATCGCCGGCGCGCACGCGGCGCAATCGCATTTCGCCAATCGTTGAGCGCCGCAGCGGGAAAGCTGAGACTGTTCGGCCACCGCGACCGCGCTTGCACCTTGGCGCGTTGGAGTTTATTCGACTGGCAACGCTCCCTTCGTCTAGCGGTCTAGGACGCGGCCCTCTCAAGGCTGAAACAGGGGTTCGATTCCCCTAGGGAGCGCCAGGAAATCCCTTGTCTAGTTGATTGAACGTCGAGCCTGTCGGCTGGGCGGCCGCTGCTCTTTCAGTCGATTAGCCCGGCTTTGCGAAGACCTTCGGCAATCCGTTCGCCATCTTCCTTCCGTTTAAAGGGAAGCCGGCTCAAATGTTCGTTGAACGAATATTTCGGATTGATCTCTTCGAGTTCGCGCCAGATGCGGCGGGCCTCGTCGACCTGGCCGAGATGACCAAGCGCGGAGGCGAGCGCTGAACGCGAGAAGTCCGTTTTCGGTACTAGCGCGATGCGCTGCTTGAACAGAGCCACCGCGGTTTCGTATTTGCCGGCAACAAGGTTCGCCAAGCCGAGGAAGTGCAGATATTGCGTGTTGCCCGCCGGGTCGAGGCGCATGCCACGCTCGATCAGCGGTATAGCTTCAAGCGGCTCGCCCGCATACATCCGGATGCTGCCGGCGATGTTGTAGGCCATGGCGAGATTTGGATTGAGCGATAGCGCTATGCTGATCTCGGATTGCGCCCGTGTAAGATCGCCGCGGAACGTTGCCGCCACCGCCGCGACGGCGTGCGACAGCGGCTCCTTTGGGTCCTTTTCGATCGCCGATTCCGCATATTGTTGGGCCAGCGCCAGCGAGGCGTCGGGATCGTTGCTCCAGCGATTTTGGTAGTCGAACATATACGCAAAGCCGAGGCCGGCACGGGCCACGGCGAAATTCGGATCGATCTCGATCGCCTTGCGAAACAGCGCGGTCGCCTGTTCGAAGGTTTCGCGGGTCTTCTGCGGGCCGAGCAAAACCTCGCGACCGCGTAGCGAATAATCGTAGGCTTCCATGTTGACCGCAGCGCCGCCGCCAGCGGGCCGAGCCTTTTCCTCCGGGCCCAGCGTGACTTTGAGCGCGTCGACGATGCGGTGGGTGACGTCGTCCTGAACCGCGAAGATATCCGTCAGATCGCGGTCATAACGATCGGCCCAAAGATGGCCGCCGCTGCCGGCGTCGATGAGCTGTGCGGTGATGCGGACACGGTTGCCGGCGCGGCGGATCGAGCCCTCAAGCACGGACTGCACGCCGAGCTCGCGGCCGACTTCACGTACGTCGATCGCGCGGCCTTTATAGGCGAAGCTCGAATTGCGTGCGATCACGATGAGGCCGGCAATCTTCGACAGATCGGTAATGATATCTTCGCTGATGCCGTCGGAAAAATATTCCTGCTCCGCGTCGCCCGACATATTCGTGAACGGCAAGACGGCAATCGATGCTGTCGAGATTTTCGGCGCCGCGTGCGCGCCGTTGGTTTTTTGCTCCACCGTGTCGACCGTCGCCGGATGCCATCGCCAGACGCGAATGGGTCGGTCGATGTTCTTGACGCCGATCTCGCCGCCATCCTGGAAGTGAACGTCGACGCGGTTGCCGATGCTTTCATTGACGATCGCGGAGATGCAAACCCCGCCGGGTTCGGCGAGTGGCTCGAGCCGCGCCGCGATGTTGACGCCGTCGCCGTAAATGTCCTCGCCTTCGATGATGACGTCGCCGAGATTGATGCCGATGCGCAGCACGATCGGCGACGGCGCGCTGTTCGGCTCGGGCGGCAAGGCGGCCGAGCGCTGTACGGCCAGCGCACAATTCACGGCATCGATCACGCTGCCGAACTCGACGATGGTGCCGTCACCGATCAGTTTGACGATTCGCCCGTTATGGGCGGCGACGGCGGGGTCGAAAATGACCTCGCGGTGCCGTTTCAAGGCGCCGAGCGTGCCGGCCTCGTCGGCGCCCATCAGGCGGGAATAGCCGACCACGTCGGCAGCGAGAATTGCCGCAAGTTTACGGTTGACGCGTTCTTCGGCCATGTATTCCCGACTATCCCACCGCGCATTAACGAGCGTTCCCCGATTACGTAATGCGCCGTTTGGGAAAATCCACGGTGGCGCGACCCATGAAAAGCAGGTCCGTTGCGCCCATCCCGTTCGCCGGACACACAAATGCGTGAGTAAGCCGCACGAAAACCGCCGCAGACGAATTCGTTGTATTCTGTGGATAAACGGTTGAAAACCAACGGTGTAGCCGTCCGGGCCACCACGGCGGTCGTAAGTTCAAATCGTAGCGTTGCGCGACGCAGGAGCGAAGTGAAAGGGTGAGCACATGTCGAACGATGGCGAGAACCGGCCTGAGTCAAATACCCTTTACATTGGCGAGCGAGTGGCGGTCCGCGGCGCCGTGGTGGTCGCCAATGCCGTCGTCGTTGACGGCTTGCTCGAAGGCGAGGTTTCTGCCGGCAATCTCTTGGTGACCGAAACCGGCACCATCAGGGGCAAGATCAGTGTCACACAAAACGCCGACATATTCGGCCGCGTCTATGACAGGCTCGACGTCAAGGGTCTGTTGATCTTGCGGGCGACGAGCGGCGCCGACGGCAACATCACGAGCGGGATGTTGCAGATCGAGCAGGGGGCCAACATCAACGGCGGAATTTGCTCGACCTATCATCATGCCGCCAAATCGGATTCGATACCGGAGCGCAAACGCGAGCCGCGGCTGAATAATGTCACGCCGATGGCAAAGCCGCTCGACCTGCCGAGCCTTGAAGTAGTGCCGCGTTCCGATCCATTTGCCGCGAGCGCGTAACGCCGGCGAAGCGGCTTTCGGCGGATCGGTTCGTCGTCTCGTTCAGGCCTGTATCAGTTCGCGCAGCTTGTAGCGCATGATCTTGCCCGATCCGGTGCGTGGGATCTCGGCGATCGCGTGCACGGCTTGAGGGATTTTGTACGCCGATAGATGCGCTCGGCAATGCGCCAGCAATTCGTCGGTTTGCAAATGCTGACCCTGGCGTAAAACCACGAACAGCGCCGGGACCTCGCCGAGATGCTCGTGTGCGACGCCAACGACGGCGCAATCGAGCACCGCCGGAAAAATGTTGGCCACCTCCTCGATTTCGGCCGGCGCAATATTCTGGCCGCCGCGGATAATCAGTTCCTTCAGACGGCCGGTGATGGTGATAAAGCCGTCGGCGTCGCTCTTGGCCAAATCGCCGGTATGGTACCAGCCGGCGCGCAACGCGCTCTTCGTCTCGTCGGGCTTGTTGTGATAGCCGGGCATGACGTTCGGCCCACGAACGATCAATTCGCCCTCGGCATTGGCGGCGACGTCGTTTCCGTTGGCGTCAACAATGCGCACGGCGAGGCCGGGCAGCGGTATGCCGCAAGACCCGGGGACGCGGTTGCCGGACGGCCAGTTCATGATCACCATGGTTGACGTTTCGGTGATGCCGTAGCCGTCGAGCAGCTGCACGCCGAACTTTTCCTCGAATTCGCGATTGAGCGTTGCCGGCATGATCGCGCCCGCGGAAATGCAGAGCCGCACATGATCGAGCGTCACGCGGTCGTCGCCGCGGGCGGCTTGCAGCAAATAATGAAACATTGTCGGCACGCCGGCGAAGAACGTGAATTCTCCGGTTTTCAGAAGCCGCAGCGCTTCCGCGGTCGAAAACCGCTCCATGATATGAGCGCTCGCGCCGGCGGCCAGAACGCTCAGCACCGACAAATTCAGCGCGTAGGAATGGAACAGCGGGAGAGGTGACAGCAGCGTGTCGGATGCGGAGAACCCAGCGATCGGCGCCCAAGAGGCTGCGGTCACCCACAGCATACCGTGCACCGTGAGCCGAACGCCTTTGGCGCGGCCGGTCGTTCCCGAGGTGTAGAGAATGAACGCGGTCTCGTGCAGCGAAGCGGGATCGCGCGGCTTCGCCTTTGGCTCCGTCTGCAGCAATTCGGCGTAACGCAACGCCGGTGCAGCGGCCGTGCCACGGTCTGTTGCAATAATAGTTGCGAGGTTTGGCGCCGAGGCGCGCAGCCGGGTGAACAAATCGACGCGCTCGGCGGTGGTGAAGACCGCCTTGCAGTTCGCGTCGGTCAGGCGGTAGGCGATTTCGTTTTCGGTCGAATCGTAGCTGATTGGAACGCTGATCGCGCCGGCGCGTGTAACCGCAAAGCAACTTTCAACCCACGGCACCGAATTCGGCAGGCAAATGGCGACGGTGTCGTTCGGCGCGACGCCGTTATCGGCCAAGTGCCCGGCGAGCGTGGCCGTGCGGTTATTGAGTTCGGCATAAGTAATCGACGTCTGAGCGTCCCGATAGGCGAATTTGTTGCCATACGCGCCAGCCTGCCGACGCAGTAATTCCGGAATCGGCGCAATCAGATCGGTGTGCAGCACGTGTCGTCTCGTTAAACCATGCTGAAACCGCCGCTGATGCTGATCACCTGTCCGGTGATCCAGCCGGCATGCGGCGAAGCGAGTAACGTCACCATCGGCGCCACGTCGCCGGCAAGTCCGAGGCGGCGCAGCGGATAAAGCCTGATCAGTTTCTCGCGATTAGCCGCGACCCATTCCGCGTCGTGTTGGGTTTCGACGAGGCCGAGCGACACCGTGTTGGCCGTGGTGCCGGAGCGGCCGAACTCGCGGGCGAGCGATTTCATCAGCGCAATGACGCCGGCGCGGGCGGCGGCGACGATAGCGAGACCGGATTCGCCGACGCGCGAGGAGTCACCGACGACGCCGACGATGCGGCCGTTCTTCGCGCCGTTGAGGTGCGGCGCGGCCGCGTGACTGCAATGGATGGCCCCATAAAGGCAGGCGTCGATTTGGCGGCGCCAGTCCTCGGGTTTGCTCTCGACGAAGGGTTGGCGAATGGCCGTTCCGGCGTTGTTGATCAGAATATTGAGGCCGCCAAAGTCTGCCGCGATCTGGTCGATCATGCTTTTGACCGCGCCGAAGTCAGTGACATCGGCGCGGTAAGCTTTGGCGTTGCCGCCCTTGGCGGCAATCTCTTCTGCAAGAAGTTGCGCATCGTCGCCGGAACTCCGGTAGTTCACCGCAACGCGCGCGCCTTCGGCCGCCAGGCCGAGCGCAATTTCGCGGCCGACGCCGCTGGTTGCGCCGGTCACCAGTGCGATCTTTCCATTCAACGCTAGGTCCATGTTTGCTCTTTCACGTTTTTGCTTCGCTTTGAGCGGCCGTAATGAGCCGGAACAAACGCTCCGGCGTCAACGGCAGCTCGTTGATTTCAACCCCGAAGGGCGCAAGCGCATCGGTGATGGCGTTCGCCACCGCAGCCGGCGCGCCAATAGTGCCGCCTTCGCCCATGCCGCGAAAGCCGCCGAGCGTGGTCGGCGAGACGCTTTCGATGTGCACGACACTCATCCGCGGGATTTCCATCGCGGTGGGCACGAGGTAATCGACAAGACTAGCGGTGGTGCATTGTCCTTCTTGGTCGTAGATCAGCTCTTCGTAAAGCGCCGCGCCAATGCCTTGCGCCACGCCGCCATGGACTTGACCGTCCACGATCATCGGATTGACCAGCTTGCCGCAATCTTCGGCAACGGCGAATTGCTCGGTCCGGACCTCGAAAGTCTCCGGGTCGATCTCGACGGTGGCGACGTGCGCCGCCGATGAAGTGGTGCCGAACACCGGATCGTAGGTTTTGGTGGCGGCGAGGTCGTCGTGCGCCGCCGGCGGTAGTGCCGGGACTTTCGAATAAACAGCATGCGCAACATCGCGAAACGTCACCATTCGGTCGGTGCCGGCGACGGTAATGGCGCCATTCTCCGCAACGAGATCGGCCGGTGATGCCTCGAGCAGATATGAGGCGGCGTTGAGCATCTTGTCGCGCACTTCCTCCGCAGCCAGGGTCGCCGCGCCGCCAGCCAGCACCAGGCTGCGGCTGGCGTAGGTGCCGGTCGAGCCGGGCACAGCCGCGCTGTCGCCCTGGTCAATGCGAATGTCGTCAAAGCCGGCGCCGAGATGCTCAGCCACGATTTGCGTCAACGTCGTTTCCAGGCCTTGTCCGTGCGATGCAACGCCAAACGCGGCGGAGACGCCCCCATCCTCGTTGACGCGAATGATTGCGGTCTCCGTGCCGGTATTGATCGGCATGCCCGGAGCGACGGGAATGCGCGAGCCGATGCCGGTCAGTTCCGCGTAACAGGCGATGCCGATGCCGAACCAACGGCCGGCGGCGCGGGCTTGTCGTTGTCTCTCACGCAATGTCTCGTAGCCGATTGCGGCGCACGCGGCGTCCAAACACTCCTGAAACGCCGATTTATCCCAAACAATGCCGGACGCGGCTTTGTAGGGAAACTCCGCCGCCGAAACCAGATTTTTGCGGCGGATGTCCTTGGCGTCGATGCCGAGCTTTCTCGCTGCCATGTCCATCAGCCGTTCCATAACGAAAGTGGAGATTGGGCGGCCAACGCCGCGATAAGGCCCGGTGGGCGCTTTCGATGTCGCGACGGCGCGCACACGTCCGCGATAATTCGCGATCCGGTAGGGTCCGGGCAGAAAGCTCACCACCTGCACCGGCTCGAGTGCCGCGGTCCACGGATAGATCGAGTAGGCGCCGACATCGCCGATGACTTCGGCGCGTAACGCAAGCACGCGTCCTTCGCTATCGAGAGCCAATTCTGCGTTCGCGATCTCGTCGAAGCCTTGGCTGCTGGCCGTCAAGTCTTCGAGCCGGTCGCTGGTCCATTTCACCGCCCGTGCTAGCGCCCGCGCGGCCGCGCAGACGAAGATTTCCTCCGGGTACAGCGAGCCTTTGGCACCAAAGCCGCCACCCACATCGCGCGCCAGCACGCGAATTTGCTCCGGTGGGACATCGAACGCCAGCGCCAGCGCGTCGCGCACAATGCCGGGCACTTGGGTCGCCGAATGCAGCTTCAGCGCTCCCGACGCCGGGTCGTATTCGGCAAGGCAAGCGCGCGGCTCGATGGGGGTTGCGGTCTTGCGGTGCATCCGGAAGCGGCCGCCAACGCAAATCGCCGCCGCCGCGAATGCTTCATCGACATCGCCGCGCTTGAACTCGCGGCTCACCAGCACATTGGTGCCCGCTTCTTCGTGCAACAAAGGAGCGTTGGCGCTCGCGGCTTGTTCCGGGTCGCCGATGACGGGCAGAGAATGGTAATCAATGAAAACGCGATCGGCGGCGTCTTCCGCCTGATATCGGCTTAGCGCCACGATGCCGACAACCGGTTCTCCGACATAGCGCACTTTTTCGCGCGCCAGCGGCAAGATCGGCGTGGCGTAGTAATTGACCATGCGTGAGGTGGCGACGAGCGGCTTGACGAAACCTGCCAAATCCTCAGCGGTGAAGATTGCGACCACTCCCGCCGATGCGCGCGCCGCCGCGCAATCGATGCCGAGAATGCGCGCATGGGAATGGTCGCTGCGGCGAAAGGCGACGTGCAGCACACCAGTAGCCCGGCAATCGTCGGTATAGGCGCCTCGCCCGGTGAGGAGTCGCGGATCTTCGACGCGCTTGATCCGTGCGCCGATAAATTTCGGCCGCGCGTGAATCTCGGCCGTCTCACTCATAAGCGTCGAGGCCTTTGCGCAACGTCTCCCACTGCGCTTGATCGTGGCCGCACAGCACCGTGGCGCCCGCCGCTTCAATGCGACGGACTTCGACGAGAGATTTCACTAGCGCATCGGGGTCGCGGGTGTTGCGGGGAATAATGCCGGTATCGAGTGTCGAGCGCAGACTGACTGTGTCGGAGGCGAGAAGAAATCTGCCGGATTTTTCCAGCGCCACAAGCGCGCCAATCGTTCCGGGCGTATGGCCGGGAAGGGGCAGGATCACGATGCGGCCGTCGCCAAACAGATCGCGCTCGCCATCGATCGTGTCCGGCGCCCTGGCTTGCTCCCACTCAGCGGCAATATAGCCGGCCGCGATCGCGTCGGGCGCGCGCGCTGCGTCGACTTCTTTGGCGTGAATAACGAATGTCGCGCGCTTGAAGAACGTACTGCAGCCGCAATGATCGGCGTGCAGGTGGGAGCAAACCACGACGTCGATGTCATCGCAGCCAAGCCCAACGTCGCGTAACGCGGTGACGACGTTCTCCTGCGGCGGCGCGATCGGTGTCATGATTTTAGCGAGGCCGCCCCAGCGGGCTTCCGGATCCTCGGCCGCTGCCGGGTGGCAGCCGGTGTCGAACAACACGTTGCCCTGGCCGTGACGCAAGAGGATGCAGGAGACCGGAATATCGAGCGTTTCGCCGCGCAACGCCTCGGCGTCATACATCGCCTTGCGTACGCGCAAGCGGCCGCCGGATAGGACGTGCATCTTCATCGAAGTGCGATCAACTCCGATGCACGATATGGTCTTTGCCGTTCCATTCCTGGGCCGCCTGGTACATCCCGTGAAATGCCTTTTCCGTCGCGGCATTGATCTCGATGATTTCGAGCATGCCCGGAAGGTCGCGTCCGGTGTCGAAATAAATAATGCGGCATCCCAATGGATCGGGCGCGGTATCGGTGAACGCTTCTGCGTAGCCAAGGGAACGGTAGTGCGCCTCGGCCTTTGCGAAATCGCGCACGCCGATTCCCCAATGATGAAAGCCGTGGGTGCCGCGCGCTTTTAGCGTTTCTTGAAATACCGACGGCTCCTGGTCGTGCTGCTGAATGAGCTCGATCTGGAGTTCGCCACTGTAAGCGAGCGCCAGACTGAAATGCGCCTTGGTCGGCGTGCCGCGATAGCGGCCTTTCGGCGGCACGAAGGGACCGATCAGAAACCACGGACCAACATGCAAGAGCTCGCTGTAGCGGCGCATCTCCTTTTCAATATCCGTAACCGTATAGGCGAGCTGCATGATGCTGTTGTCGCGGGAGCCAAAACTAAATCTGTCCATGACTTTCTCCGGTAAGGAACGGTTTTGTGTAATGGCGGCGATCGACGCCCGCGCTGACTTTAGGTTTCGAGAAACGCGACGCACCGCGTCCAGCCGGCAGAAGCGGCATGGATCTTTACTGGGAAGCAGGACACTTTGAAGCCAAAGGGTGGGAGCTGCTCGAGGTTCGCGAGCTTTTCCATGTGGCAATAACCGATCTCACGCCCGGCCTTGTGGCCTTCCCAAATCAGGCTGGCGTCGCCGGTTTCGGCAAAACGCTTGCGCGTGAATGAGAATGGAGCGTCCCAGCTCCAGCCATCGATGCCGGTGACGCGGACGCCTTGCTTAGTCAGAAAAAGAGTTGCTTCGCGGCCCATGCCGCAGCCTTTGTCGATGAAGTTGGGCTGTCCGTAAGCAATTCCCGCCGCGGTATTCACGAGCACGATGTCGAGTGGTTTGAGCGTATAGCCGATGCGGTCGAGCTCGCGGGCGACGTCGTCGGCTTTGCAGACGTAGCCATCCGGCTTGGAGCGAAAATCGAGTTTCACGCCGTCAGAGAAAAACCACTCCAGCGGCAGTTCATCGACCTTCAGCGAAGGCTTGCCGCCGTCCATGGTGCTCGAGAAATGATACGGTGCGTCCAGATGCGTGCCGTTGTGGGTGGTGATGGTAACCGTTTCGATCGCGGCTCCTTCGCCCGCCGGCAGCTGTTCCGGTTTCAGGCCGGGAAACTGCGCCGCGAACTCCGCGGCGCCTTCCTTGTGGCCGAGGTAGGTGATGCTCGGCAGCATGCTTGGGGGATCGGAGGCGATTCCAGCCTTGAGCGCCACCGAAAGGTCGACAATTCGCATAAAACGTCCTCCCCCATGTGCATGTCGTGTCGATTGGTCAGATTTTCGCCAGCGTACGGCACTTTACGCGGCAGGCTCAACCATCGCGGCAGGAATACCGCCCAAGCGCAACGCGGTGCTTCCGAGGAGCCCGGGGCTCGCCTATGCTCGCCGCCAAACACGCAACGCCGGTTGGCGAAAGGGAGGTATTCTTGGGGTTGGTTGAGGGGAAAATCTGTATCGTTACGGGCGGCGCCGGCAGCCTCGGGTTCGCCAGTGCGCGCGCACTCGTTGCCGAAGGCGCGAAAGTCATGCTCGTCGACCTCGACGGGGAACGGCTTGCCAAGGCCGCGCGCGAACTCGGGGCCGACCGCGCGGCGTTCGTTGCCGCCAACGTCGCTGACGCCGAACAGACCCGCAGATATGTGGCCGAAACGGTGGCGCTGTGGGGTAAGATCGACGTGCTGTTTAGCAATGCCGGCAATGACGGGCCATTGTCGCCGATCACCGACTATCCCGAGGACCTGTTCGATCAAATCATCGCCACCCACGTGCGCGGTTGTTTTCTCGCGCTCAAATACACCATTCCGCAGATGAACGATGGCGGCAGCATCATCGTCACGTCGAGTACCGTCGGCCTCAAAGGTGTGCCCGGCAATTGCTCGTATGTGGCCGCGAAGCATGCGCTGATGGGCATCGTGCGCTGCGTATCAAAAGAAGTTGCGCCGCGGCGTATACGCGTCAACAGCGTCAATCCTGGCCCGGTCGACAATCCGTTCATGCGCACCGCGGAGAAGACTCTGAGCCAGGTTATCGGCCGCGACGCCGGCAAATGGTTTGATGAGCAAATTCCGTTCGGCCGGCATGCCAAGCCGGAAGAGATCGCGCAGGCGGTCTGCTTTCTCGCCTCCGACCGCAGCAGCTACACCACGGGCATGCCGCTGTTGGTCGACGGCGGCTTCATCGCTTAAGTGCCGGCCGGAATGAATGTGATGAGCAAATTCGGCATCGGTCAGGCTGTCCGCCGCACCGAGGACCAGCGTTTCACGACCGGCTCGGGCCAGTATGTCGGCGATATCGAATTGGCGCGGCAATCCTACGCGGTTGCCGTACTATCGCCCCACGCGCACGCGCTGATCAAACGCATCGACGTCAGTGCGGCAAAGGCGGCGCCGGGAGTTGTGTGTGTCCTCACCGGCGCCGATGCCGCGGCCGATAACGTAGGCGGCATCCCGCCGTTTTTTATGCCGGAGAACTGGGGCGGCCCGAAGGGCTTCGCGACGACGCGTCCGTTGCTCGTCACGGACCGCGTCCGCTGCATGGGCGATCATGTGGCGTTCGTGGTCGCCGAAACCGACGCGCAAGCGCGCGACGCGGCCGAGCTTGTCGTCGTCGATTACGAGCCGCTGCCGGCCGTCGTCGACCTCGAACAAGCAACGTTTGATAAGGCGCCGAAAATTTGGGAGGACTGTCCGAACGGCAACATCGGCGTAACTATCGCAATGGGCGATCAGGCGGCAACCGATGCCGCGTTTGCGAGTGCCAAACACGTCGCCTCAGTTCGCCTCATCAACAACCGCGTGACGGCTAATCCGATCGAGCCGCGCTGCGCGCTAGGCGTTTGCGACGCCGCGGACGGCCGATACACGCTCTACACCACATCCCAGGATCCACACAGCGTTCGCGCCGCCTTGTCGGCACACGTCTTCGGCGTGCCCGAATCCAAAATCAGAGTCATTTCGCCGGACGTCGGCGGCGGGTTTGGCATGAAGGCGAACCTTTACGCCGACGACGCGCTCGTGCTTTGGGCCTCGCGTCGCTGCGGCCGGCCGGTGAAATGGACCGCGACGCGCAGCGAAAGCCTGCTCTGCGATAATCACGCCCGCGACCAGCTCGTCTTCGCCGATCTGGCGCTGGACGAAAATGGCAAGTTCCTCGCCATTAGGTCGCGAGCCTACCAAGCGCTGGGCGCCTATTGGTGGGGCGCCGCGACCGCACCGTTGTTCTGGTCGGTGATGTTCGTCCCGAGCCTCTACGACGTGCAGATTATGCACATCAGCACCAACGCGGTGTTCACCAACACGGCGCCGACTTCCGTCTATCGCGGTGCCGGACGCCCTGAGGCGATTTATCTGATCGAACGTCTGGTTGAGCAGGCGGCCCAGGTGACCGGCATCGATCGCGTCGAGTTGCGGCGCCGCAATCTCATTCCCCCGGGGGCGATACCTTACACGACGCCCACCCATCACACCTACGACAGCGGCGAGTTCGAGAAGTTGATGGATCAATGCTTGGCGCTTGCCGATTGGGACGGGTTTGCCGCCCGGCGCAAGGAAACCAAAAAGCAAGGCAAGCTGCGCGGTCGCGCGGTCACGCCGTATATCGAATTGGGCGGCGTCATGAACGACCGCATGGAAATCAGATTCGATCCGGGCGGCATGGTCACCATCATCGCCGGCACTCACTCCCACGGGCAGGGCCACGCCACGGCGTTCGCACAGTTGGTGGCCGAGTGGCTCGGCGTGTCGTTTTCGGCGATCAATTACATCCAGGGCGATACCGAGAAGGTGGCGTTCGGCCGCGGTACCTACGCGGCGCGGAGTTCCTTGGTCGGTGGCAACGGCTTGCGTGTCGCGGCCGACGCGGTGATCGCGCGCGGCAAACAAATGGCCGGCGCACTGATGGAAGCGTCGCCCGACGATATTGAATTCCAGGCCGGCACATTCACGGTGATGGGAACCGATAAGAAAATGTCGATCGGCCAAGTGGCCGGCGCCTTTTTCGCCCCCGCCGGGCCGGTGACCAAGTTGGGTCTCGGCCTTGATGGGGTGGGAACGTGGTCAGGCATGCCGGGAGGCGCGCCGAACTATCCGAATGGCTGTCAGGTGTGCGAGGTCGAAGTCGATCCGGATACCGGCTCGGTTCGCATCGATCGTTTCTTCGCCATCGACGATCTCGGGATGGTCATCAATCCGATGATCTGCGAGGGGCAGATCCATGGCGGTATCGCGCAAGGTGTCGGTCAGGCGCTGTTTGAAAGCATTGTCTATGACGAGCAGTCCGGTCAGCTGATGACCGGAAGCTTCCTCGACTACGGCATGCCGCGCGCCGCTGACTTCCCCGAATTCGTCTCCGAGCTTGTCGAGATTCCCGCCACGACCAATCCCCTAGGTATCAAGGCCATCGGCGAAGCAGGAACGATCGCGGCGCCGCCGACCGTCGTCAACGCCGTACTCGATGCGCTGCGGGAGCTCGGTGTCGATCACATCGATATGCCGCTCACGCCGGCGCGTATCTGGCACGCGGCCAAACAAGCGGCGAACGGACGGCAGAAGAGCTAGCCGTGTCCGCCCCCAAGTCTGAACCGATACGAAATGCGCCAGGGGCGACACCGGTCATCCGTGAACACGTGGTCCCGACGCCGGATTGCAAGCCCTACATCGCCGTAGAAGGTCCCGACCGGAATTTATGGTTTTGTGAAAACGGCGCGGCAAAAATCGGTTGCTTCGATCCGTGGGCGAACTCTTGGCGCGAATTTCCGCTTCCGGATAGCGCCAGCGCACCGGTTGGAATTGCGGTCGGCGGCGATCAGAATCTTTGGTTCACCGAGAAAGCAGGTAACCGTATCGGGCGCATCAGCGTGTCGGGTGAGATCGCGGAGTTCGCGATGTCGAACGCGGACGCCGGTCCGGACGGCATAGCACTGGGCCCAGACGGCAATGTCTGGTTTTCCGAGAGCGACGCCGACAAGATCGGGCGGATCACACCGGACGGGCGGATCGTCGAGTTCGGCAGAGGCATCACCCCCGGAAGCAAGCCGCTCTCGCTGGTTGCCCGCTCGGGTGCACTCTGGTTCAGCGAAGCAGGTGGAGGTCGCATCGGGCAGATCACCATGTCGGGTGAGGTCAGCGAATATCCGCTGCCACGTCCGGACAGCGGTCCGCGGGCCATGGCGCTGCATCCCGATGGCAGCATCTGGTTCGTCGAAACCGGCGCCAATGCGATCGGTCGTATGGCGCCGGACGGCAGCATTGTTGAATTTGAAGTGCCGACTCCCCACGCTTCCGTACGAGGAATCGCGGTGACCGCCGATGGCGACGTATGGTTTACAGAAAATTTCGCGAACAAAATTGGGCGCTTCGATGCCGGCGGCGTCCTCGTCGGGGAATACGCTATTCCGACACCAAAAAGCGGCGCGCGGTGCATAGTCGCGATGGCTGATGGACGCCTGTTTTTCACGCAATATGACGCCGGACTAATCGGTGAAATTATCTATAAGCCTCTATGAAATGAATATGACAACCAACACGCGGCGGCCGCACACTCTTGCGAAAAACCCGACTTTTCGCTAAATAATCACATCGAGTTTTTCGGCCGAACGACTAGGCCACGCAGCGACGATAACCGCGCCTGACTGACGATCTTCACCAAAATCTCGAGCGAACCGGGCCGTGCTTTCTCGCGCGGCTCAAATATCGATTCTACAAAGGAGTCTCCCGTGAGCAACGGAACAGTGAAATGGTTCAACGCGCAGAAGGGTTATGGATTTATCCAGCCCGAGGGCGGCGGCAAGGACGTGTTCGTCCACATCAGCGCTGTCGAGCGCGCGGGCCTGCGCGAGCTGCGTGAAGGCCAGAGCGTCGCGTTCGAGGTCGTGGTCGATCGCAAGACCGGCAAGTCTGCTGCCGAGAACCTGAAGACCGTCTAATGCCGTTGGGCGAGACTGCTTCCGCGGTCTCGTCTCACTTTACTCTTGTTGCTCTCGTGTGAAGGGCTATCCGTGATCGCCGGCGGCGCTGCCGGCCTTAGAACAAAATCGAGCCTACGCCGGCTCGATTTTTTTGTCGGCATTAAAACTCCCCGATTTTACTTCCAGTGGTTTTGAGAATCGCTGGTGGCCTAGGGTCCGGCAAGTCCGGGTATGGGCACGCCGATGAGCTGAGCAATCAGAAACATATTCAGCACTATCACGATACCGGCGCCGACCGTTGCGGCTATTTGGGTCATACGGCTGTTGGCGAAAGCTCCCATGATGTCGCGCCGGCCACTGAAGATGAGGAGCGCGATCATCGGCAACGGTAGTGCGATACTGAGCACGACTTGACTGACGACCAGCGCATTGGTTGCGTTGACTCCAAGACCGACCACGACGATCGCCGGCAGCATGGTGAGGAGCCGGCGCAGCCAGATCGGGATGTGAAAGCCTACGAAGCCTTGCATAATCATCTGGCCGGCCATGGTGCCGACGGCCGAGGCGGAAATTCCCGAAGCAATCAGCGAGACCAAAAATACCGCCGCCGCGCCGACGCCAAAGAGCGGCGTCAATGTGTGATAAGCGGTTTCAATTTCAGCAACTTCCGGATGGCCGGCGTGAAACGCGCTTGAGGCCATCATCACCATCGCCATGTTGACTAGCCCGGCGACGGTCAGCGCAAAGACGACTTCCCGATTCGAGAAGCGCACGAGCTTTCGCCGCTCGCTGTCGTCGCGCACCGGCATGCGCGCTTGCGTCAGGCCCGAATGCAGATAAATGGCGTGCGGCATGACGGTCGCGCCAATAATGCCGACCGCGAGCAGCAAAGCCTGCGCGTCGGCGATATGCGGCACCACGGTATGTATTGCCGCCGACGTCCAGTCGATCGGCACGATAAAGACCTCGACCAGATAACAAAGCGCGATAATGCTCACCATGCTGGCGATGATAAGTTCGATCGGGCGAAAGCCGAAGTTCTGAAACAGCAGCAGCGCATAGGTCGCGGCTGCGGTCGCCACCATGCCGGCGAACAGCGGCAGATGGAATAATATCGACAGGCCTATTGCGCCGCCGAGAAACTCCGCGAGGTCGGTCGCCATGGCCGCTATTTCGCTTACCACCCACATCGCGAGAACCACGGGCTTGGCAAATTCTGTCCGGCACATTTCCGCGAGATTGCGCCCGGTAACGATGCCAAGCTTTGCGGAAAGTGCCTGAAAAAGCATGGCGATGACGTTGGCGAGCAGCACCACCCAAAGCAGGCCGTAACCGAATTTAGCCCCGGCTTGGATGTTGGTGGCAAAGTTGCCCGGATCGACGTAGGCGATCGACGCGATGATCGCGGGGCCCGCAAATACCAAATAGCCTCGCCAGCCGGCGCGCTCACCGCGCAATACCCCCTGCGCGGTAGCGACCGCGCGGTCCGACAGCGAGCCCTTGCGGCGGCTACGGTCGGTCAGATCGGCCGACATAAAGCCTGTACTGAAAAATGTAGCATTAGTTACATGGTAAGGCTCAGTCTCATTTTGTCAACGGCTACAACGTGTAGCATTGGCTATACTTTGACACGCGGTGAAAAATATGTTCCTTTTCTGTAAGGGTCGGTGCGGGTTCGCCGGTGCGCCGCTTGCAGCCTAGGCTATGAACGAGACGACACGACGCAAGCGCGGTGCCGCCGGGGAGAAGCTTCCCGCGGAAGGAACCCAAGCGCGTCGCTTCGGGAAAACCCGAACGGCGCAGGCCACGGCGCTTCTGGAAGATTACGTCGAACTCATCGCCGATTTGATGGCGAGCGCCGGGGAGGCGCGGCCGACCGATATAGCCCGCCGGCTTGGCGTATCGCACGCCACCGCAGTGAAGACGATTTCGCGCTTGAAACGGGCTGGTTTGGCGACGGCGCGGCCCTATCGCGGCGTGTTCCTCACCGAGAAAGGGCAGGCGCTCGCCGACCGGGTGCGTATCCGCCATCGCCTGGTCGTGGACGTGCTCAGCGCGCTCGGCGTCCCTTTGGAGTCCGCCGAGGCGGACGCCGAGGGCATCGAGCACTACGTGTCCGAAATCACGCTGAAAGCGTTCGCGCAGTTCTTACGAGCGCGAGACTAGGCGATTGTTTTGTTATTCGGCGGTCGGGCGGTGGTTAGGCCGCGTGGTCGGTCAGCGCATCGACGATGCCGTCGACGATCTCCTCGACGAGTGCCTTATCGTCCCCTTCGCCCATAACGCGAATGACCGGTTCGGTCCCCGATGGCCGAACGACCAGCCGCCCGTGCCCATTGAGCCGCTGCTCCGCGTCTTCAATCACCGAGCGCACCTTTGAGTTTTCCAAAGGTTTGCCGCTGCGATAGCGGACATTTTTGAGCACTTGGGGCAACGGAGCAAAGCGGTGGCAGACCTGCGACACCGGCTTGTCGAGTTTCTTGACTACCGCAAGGAGCTGAAGCGCGGCGACGAAACCGTCGCCCGTTGTCGTGTAGTCGGACAGGATGATGTGGCCTGAGGGTTCGCCGCCGACATTGTAGCCGTGCTCGCGCATGTGCTCGAGCACGTAACGATCACCGACTGGCATGCGCACAAGCGCCAGCTTGAGCGATTGGAGATAGCGCTCAAGCCCGAGATTCGACATTACCGTCGCCACCACGCCGGGCTTCGCTAAATTTCCGTCGGCCAACCAGTTTTCCGCGATCACCGCGAGCAACTGATCGCCATCCACCACCTGACCTCGCTCGTCGACAATGACGACCCGATCGGCATCGCCGTCGAGGGCGATGCCGACATCGGCGCGCAATTCCCGGACTTTGCGCGAAAGTGCATCGGGAGCGGTCGAGCCGCATTCGCGATTGATGTTGAAACCGTCCGGCTCCACGCCGATGGAGACGACGTCGGCACCGAGCTCCCACAAGGCTTCGGGAGCGACGCGGTAAGCGGCGCCATTGGCGCAGTCAATGACAATACGGAGACCCTCGAGCGAGAGGTTCCGCGGCAAGGTGCGCTTGGCGAATTCGATATAACGGTCGTGAACACCGTCAATGCGCTTGGCCCGGCCGAGTTCGGCGCTCTTCGCCAGGCGCTTGGCCATGTCGCTGTCGATTAGGGCTTCAATCTGGTGCTCGACCTCGTCGGAGAGCTTGTAACCGTCCGGCCCGAACAGCTTGATACCGTTGTCGTCGAAAGGATTGTGGGAGGCGGAGATCATCACGCCGAGATCCGCGCGCATTGAGCGCGTGAGCATGGCGACGGCTGGCGTCGGCATCGGTCCCAGTTGCAGCACATCCATGCCGACCGAGGTAAACCCGGCGATCAGCGCCGTTTCAATCATGTATCCCGATAGGCGCGTATCTTTGCCGATGACGACGCGGTGCCGGTCATCGCGGACGCGGCGGAATACGAGCCCGCTGGCCTGTCCGACCTTGAGCGCCAATTCCGGCGTGATCACGCCGTTGGCGCGGCCGCGAATACCATCGGTGCCGAAATATTTGCGGGCCATCTTCCCCCACCGCCAGCTTCCCAGCGGCAATATTAGCTGCTTCGCGTTGAAGCCTGCCTCAAAAAATATTCAGGAATGTTACCGCGCCGGTAACCCTTCGTCCACCCAATCCGTAGAAATTACGCAGATAAATCAATAATATGCGCTTACGAGACCGCCCGGGCCGTTCCCCGGCTTAGCGCTCTCGCTTATCGCGGGCGGTAGGTGGCGGCTGCGTGATCGAAACCGGATCTGAACCGGGGAACGTCTCCTCAAGCCCTTGCTCAAGCTTGTCGTCGAGCGATTTCTTGTGCTTTTCCGCGCGGGCCGTTTTTCCTTCCTCGGCGCCACGGGCATCACGGGATGTCGTGGGATGCGGTGCTGACTTGCGTGTTACGTCTTCCATCGTCGTCCCCAAAATTCTCGAGATGAAACCATCAAGGGCGGGTAGGGCTGTGCGACGTAACGTCCGAGGGGAGGCGGATGTTCCCGCGGCGCGAACTCGCGGCCGCTTTGTGCTATCGAAAACCAAACAGCCGGGGGATCGTCCTGCCATGCGAATCATGACCTGTATCGAAGACCTGCGAGAGGCGGCGCGCCGCCGCGTTCCGCGGGCGTTCTTCGACTATGCCGATGGGGGGTCTTACACCGAGCAAACGCTCAACGCGAATTGCGCGGACTTGGAGCGGGTCAAATTGCGGCAGCGCATTCTCGTCGATGTCTCGCGGCGCAGCACGCAAACCACGATGCTTGGCGAACCCGTCTCGTTGCCGCTCGCCTTGGCGCCCATCGGCGCGTTGGGCATGCAGCACGGCGACGGGGAAGTGCTTGCTTGCCGCGCCGCGCAGGCTGCCGGGATTCCTTTCACCCTTTCCACCATGTCGATCTGCTCGATCGAGCAAGTCGCTGCCGCGGTCGACAAGCCGTTTTGGTTTCAGATCTACGTCATGAAGGATCGCGGCTTTGCGCGTTCTCTGATCGAGCGGGCGGCTGCCGCCAAATGTAGCGCGCTCGTGCTCACCGTCGATTTGCAGATACTCGGGCAGCGTCATCGCGACATCAAGAACGGCATGACGGTCCCGCCGGAATGGACCGCCAGCAAGATTCTCAACATCGCCAGCAAGCCGGCATGGCTAGCGAGCGTGGCGCGCGCGCGAAGCCGAACGTTCGGCAATCTCGCCGGCTATGTCAGCGGCGACAAAGAGGACGTCAATTCGCTCTCGGTGTGGATCGCCAGCCAGTTCGACACGACGTTGAGTTGGAAGGACGTCGAATGGATCAAGAGCCTGTGGCCGGGCAAGCTCATCCTTAAAGGCATTCTTGACGCCGACGACGCGCGCCTCGCCGCCGGGAGCGGAGCGTCGGCCCTCGTCGTGTCAAACCACGGCGGCCGCCAGCTCGATGGCGCGCCATCCTCGATTTCGGTGCTGCCGTCGATCGTCGACGCGGTCGGATCTTCAATGGAAGTTTGGTTCGACGGCGGCATCCGCTCGGGCCAGGACATCATGCGCGCGCTCGCTTTCGGCGCACATGCGTGCCTCTCGGGCCGCGCTTACGTCTACGGGCTCGGCGCGGCCGGACAAGCAGGCGTCGCGCGCGCCATTGAGATTATGCGCAACGAGTTGAACGTCACCATGGCGCTGACTGGCTTCAACAGCGTCGATGAAATTGACGGACGTGCCATTGCCAATTGATGGTCGTTATCAAGCGCGAAACTGCCCGACCTTTGCGAGCTGTTATTCTTCCTTATAGCCGTAACTTTGCGCGTTGCCGGTGGCGCCATAATATTTGTACGGCAGGAATTTTCCCGACATTGTCAGCTTGACGCGATCGCCCTTGGGGTCGGATTGCCGGTCAATCTGCATATCGAAATCGATCGCCGACATGATGCCGTCGCCGAATTCCTCCTCAATCAACGCTTTCAACGCCGGCCCGTTGACCATCACCAATTCGTAGAAGCGGTAGATGAGGGGATCAGTGGGCGGCATCGGCGTGCCGCGATAGGGCACCTCATTGAGCAGCGCTTGCTCGCTCTTGCTCAGTCCGAACAACTCGGCCGCCTTCGCCGCTTGCGGTCTTGTCAGTTTCATCTGACCTAGCACCGCGCCGGTGATCAATAGCGGCGACATGCCCCCGATCTCGTCGCAGATATGCTTCCAGCTCCAGTCTTTATCGCGTTTGATGCCGAGTATTTTCTCGGTCAATTCGGCTCGCGTCATGGACGACCTCCTATCGCTGCGGCAACCCTGTCTATGCAGGGCAAACGAGCAATTGCCGTGCCACGACGCGGCCTTTTCTTTTAACGTTACATCGGCGGCTTAACCCCGTTGCGGCCGACCACGACGCGCCCAGCTTCTACGCTGCCGTCGGCCAGTTTTTTCCCGCCTGGAACAAAGATTCCTTCGCCCGGCTTGAGATCGCTCGCTGCGGCGGGAGCGAACATCACAACCTCGACATTTGCCGGCACGATGAATTTCTTCTCGCCATCCTTGTATTTGAGCACGAGCTCTTTGCCGTCGGCGCTCGCGACCTCACTGTCGATATTGGCGTTGGTCATAGTGCTGTTCGCCACCAGGTCCCACGGCCGGTGGCCTTCGCCGAGGCCGCGTAGCGCCTCGGGAAAGATGTGAATTTCCACCGCCTTCTGACTACCGTCGGGCTGGGGCATGGCGGTGATGCCGACGAACACGCCCTGCTTGACGTCGGCCAGCGACTTACGGTCGACCGCAAGCACCTTGGCGTCATCAGTGAGCTTGACCTTCATTGCGGTGCCGTCGCGGCCTTTGACGTTCACCATCTGGCCATCGATGCTTTCGATCGTGCCGCGCACCCGCACCATGTCCGGCGATTGCGCCGTCGCCATCGCGGCCGGAAAAATAAGTGCCACGAAGGCAGCAGTACCCAATGTTCGTCGTGTGCTTGCCAGCATGCTCTTCTCCTGAAATTCCGCCCTGGAAAAACTCGCCCCGACAGCATGCTAGCCAAGCCGTTCGCCAGCCATGAACACAACTCTGCTGGCCGCAAACACTTCTGTGTTATCGGTGCGCGCTATTTCGCGTCGGCAAGGTCGGCAGCGACGAGCGCCCGCAATTCGACGCTGACTTCCGGTTTCTTTCCGAACCAGAGCGTAAAGCCGCGGACGGCCTGGTGCAGCAGCATGCCGAGCCCATCGGCGGTGCGCAGGCCGCGGCTCTTCGCGGCCGAAAGGAGCGGGGTGAGAACCGGCACATAGACCAGGTCGGCGACAATGGCGCGCTCAGGCAAGCGGGCGACGTCGATTGCGAGGGCGGGTTGCCCCTTCATGCCGAGCGTCGTTGTGTTGACTAGGAGCGCGGCGTCGGAAAGTTCAACCCCGATCTCTTCCCAGCGAATCGGCCGCACGCGCTCGCCGAAGGTCTGACGTATCGCTTCGGCGCGGGCGGGTGTCCGGTTAGCGACGGCGATGTGCGTGAGCCCGCGCGCCAGAAGCCCATAAATGACGCCGCGCGCCGCGCCGCCGGCACCGAGCACTATTGCCTTGCCGACGCCGCGTTCCCATTGCGGCACGCAGGCGTCCAAATTGGCGAGGAACCCTTCGATGTCGGTATTGGTCGAGCGCAGAATACCGCCGTCGAACCACAGCGTGTTGACCGCGCCCACGGCGCGCGCTTGCTCGTCGGCCTCGGACAACGCAAAAGCCGCTTCCTTGTGCGGCACCGTCACATTGGCCCCGACATAACCGCGCTCCGGCAGCGATCGGACGAAGGAGGCAAATTCTTCTCGGGGCACCAGTTCGCGGCGGTAAACTCCGGAAATACCGTAGTGTTTGAGCCAATAATTGTGAATGAGCGGCGAGCGCGAATGCTCAACCGGCCAGCCGATCACGCAAGCCGCGCGCATCGCCCGCTCACGCCTCGTCGGCGACCGGATTGCGCAACACGCCGATGTCCGGGCATTCAATCTCGATGACGTCGCCGGGCTTCAGCCAAATGGCAGTTCCCGGCTTGGCATCTTTTCTCACCGGCGTGCCGGTGCTGATGATGTCGCCCGGCTTTAACGTCATGACTGTAGTGATATAGACGATCAGATCGGCGAAGTTGAAGACCATGTTGTCAGTGGTGTCGTCCTGCGTGACTTCGCCATTCTTGCGCACAATCAGGTGCAACGGTTTCGCCAAGTCGACATCGGTTTCGATCCACGGCCCGATACTGCCGCTCGCATCGAAGTTCTTGCCCTGGGTAACGTTGAACCGACCGTGACGGAGCCAATCGCGGATCGTGCCTTCGTTGCATAACGTTAGCCCGGCGATCACGCCGAGTGCCGCATCCTTGGCGACGTGTTTACATTCGCGGCCGATGACCATGGCAATCTCGCCCTCATAGTCGAGCTGTTCGGAAATCTTCGGCCTGATGAGGTTTTGACCTTGCCCGACAAGCGAGTTGGGAGCGCGATAAAACATGCTCGGATATTTGGGGTTCTCGGCGAGGTCGTAGTCCTTGCCGCGGTTGGCATAATTGATGCCGACACAGAGAATTTTCTCGGGCGCCGCCAATGGTGGCAGCAGTTCGACTTCCGAGAGCGGCAGATCGGGACGTACGCCGGCAATTACCGCCTTAGCTTCGTCCAGGGCGCCGGCGCGAAGCACATCGAGCAGGCTAGTGAACCGGCTTAACCGCGAGCGCAAATCGACGACGCCGTCGCCTGCGACCGCGCCAAAGCTCGGCCGGCCGCGCATTTTGTAGCTTGCAAGCCGCATATTGCTTCCCCTCTAGTGTCCCGATTCCGAAGTTCGCATGAGCATGCCGCACTCTGGTCTGCGAACTTCGGAATCAAAGGGACACTAGCAACATATTGATCTAGTGTGGCTTTGGTTCAGAAGTCCGCATAACGAGCTTTCGGCAAGAATAATGCGGACTTCTGAACCGCCACGCGAGGCGATGTGTTAGAAGTCGCCGCAGCAACCGTCAACGGCGATAGAGCATGCCCCTCCGGGATCCGGTCTTCGATCCGCCTTTCAACGTCGTACGTGCGAGCCATGTCGAACTAGGCGTGAGCGATCTCGGCCGCTCCCGCGCCTTCTATGTCGATTGCCTGGGGCTTTTGGTCAGCGACGAAAGCAAGGACGCCCTCTATCTCCGCGGCATCGAGGAGCGGGGCCACCATTCGATCGTGTTGCGCCGATCCCGCGAAGCTGAGGTCAGCGCGCTCGGTTTTCGGGTTGCAAGCGAAGAGGATCTCGATCGCGCCGCATTCTGGTTCGGCCGCCGCAACCTGCCGGCCGCCTTCCCGGATATTCCTCACCAAGGCCGTACCTTGCGGACCGCCGACCCGCTGGGCATGCCGCTCGACCTCTGCGCGCAAATGGATCGAGCCGAAAGTATGCTGCAGAAATATGAAGCGCATCGCGGCGCGCGGATTCAGCGCATCGATCATCTCAATTGCTTCACGCCGGACGTACAGCATAGCTATGACTTTTACCGTGAACTCGGTTTCCGCCTGACCGAGTACACCGAAACCGACGGTGACGACGCAAAGCTTTGGGCGGTGTGGATGCACCGCAAAGGTAATGTGCACGATCTCGCGTTCACCAACGGTTTCGGCCCGCGCCTGCATCACATCGGATTATGGACGCCGGGAGTGCTCGATATCGTCCACATTTGCGACGTGATGGCGTCCAGCGGCTTTCTCGCCAATATGGAGCGCGGACCAGGGCGGCACGGTATTTCCAATGCGTTCTTCCTCTACGTGCGCGATCCGGATGGGCACCGGGTGGAGTTGTTCACGTCCGATTATCTGACCGTCGATCGCGATCACGAGCCGATCCGCTGGTCGCTGCTCGATCCGCGGCGGCAAACCTTGTGGGGGCATCCTGCGCCCGCCTCATGGTTCAATGAAGGGTCGGTGTTTGCCGGCGTGGCGCCGCGCGAGCCGGTGCTCGCCGCTCAACCCATCGTGGCGATGTAGGCTAGATTTACGGCTGTACGGCGGGCGCCCGGCGCGCCAGCTCGCCCTCTAGTCGGGCGACATTGTCGAACAGACGGGCCGTCGCCAGGCGCAGAAAATAGAACCCGAATGTCGGATTCTGATAATATAGCTCTTCGACCTGCTCATAGGTGATCGACAGAACGTTGCCGTCTTCGATGCATTCGAGCGTCGCAGTGCGCTTATTGTCCGGCGATAGCATCGCGAGCTCGCCCACGACTTCACCTCGCTCTACTTCGACGCCGAGCTCGAGCAGCACATAACGGCCCGTCAAAGTACAGAACATGGCGTCGGCCGGTTCGCCCTTGGCAAACAAGAGATCGCCCTTTCTGAAATGCCGCTCAGTCATGAACGGCCTGAGCCAGTCCAGCGAAGGTTTGCCCTGAACGGCTTCACGCACCCCGCGGATTAGGACAAACATTTGGTAAAGGCGATAGGCATTGATAGGCAGGGCAAATAGTTGCAACAGCAGCGGCAGAAATGCATGCGCCAACGCGAAGTACACGATCAGAAAACAATTAGCGATGATGGCGAGGATGCGCAGCGGCACCATCGTCTTGGTCGAAGCGGTGGCGACGATGAATAGCGACGCGGTGCTGTTGATTAAATCAGTCCAGTGCATGGACTCCCTCCATGTACCTAAACGGGCGTCAGTCAATGGCTGCGCGTTGAAGAATTTTACTTCGCAACGTCTTCGGCCTTTGCGGATTCACGATAGCATCGCAGGTTCATTTGGCTAACGGGTGGGCCGGCTCCGATCACGCAATTTCGGCTGGCGGGGTAAGCCCTGACAGCGTAATTTGGCGGCATGCAGGCAATTAGACGATGAGCCCGCCAATGTCTGGCGCCGTTTCCACATTCTCTCAGTATACGGCATCGGTCCGCCACTTTGCGGCGTCGGGGATGACGCGTTACGTGGTTCTGGGAGCGGGCCTCCTCGGCATGACCGCGCTGACCGTGCCCGATTTGCGTGGTTCGTTCGGCCTTTGGTTGAATATCGGCCTGTGGCTTTGTCTCGCATATTTTGCGTTTGACGGCGTCGTCCGCTCGAGCGCCTCGCGGCGTACCGGAAAAGTGCTTCACTATTTGGGCACACCGGCCGGCATCATCGACGTTCTCTGCATTGTCCCGGCCCCGCTCGCGCTTGTCTGCGGGGTTGCTCCCGAAACCGCCTGGCTATTCGCAGCGTTGTGGGTGCTCAAGCTCACTCAGGACTCGCCGGGTTTCGCGCAGCTCGGCCGTGTCTTTGTCGTTGAGGCGAAGGCCCTAGCCAGCGTGCTGGTGCTGTTTCTCATCGCCCTGTTCCTGGCATCCGCGGCGATGTACGTGCTTGAGCGTGAAAATCAGCCGCAGGTGTTCGGAACGCTCCCGGCGGCGCTGTGGTGGGCGGTGGAGACGCTAACGACGACGGGGTACGGCGACGAGGTACCGTTGACCGCGCTCGGCCGCCTCCTCGGCGCAATGGTGATGATCTGCGGGATCGCCACTTTTGGATTATGGACGGGCATTTTGGCTACCGGTTTTGCGGCGGAAAACCGGCGTCGCAATTTCATTCAAACCTGGGATCTGGTCAGCAAGGTACCGTTTCTGCAGACGCTTGATCCCTCCGCGATCACCGAGATCACGCACATGATGCGCCGCGTGGAGATGCCGGCGCGGACCGCCGTCATTCGCCGTGGCAAGGTCGGAGACTGCATGTACTTTATCGCGGAAGGCGAGGTGGAGGTCGACGTCGACCCGGCGCCTGTCCGGCTGGGGGCCGGTGCTTTTTTTGGCGAGCTTGCTTTGCTGGGTGATTTGATCCGTACGGCAAACGTCTCCACCACCGATGCCTCGACGCTGCTGGTTCTCGACTTAGCGGATTTTCGCACCGTCATGGCGCATCATGCCGAGCTCGCCCGCGCGATTGACGCTGAAGCCAAGAGGCGGCAGGGCGACAACCAGCGCCAGCGCGAGCTCCATGTTGATGAGTTTTCCTCGTGATGGTTGGATTGCCGGTTTTGAAATGACAAACGCTCTCAATGAAACACACGATCCGGGGCGGCAAAGCTTTGTTGCCAGCGCGAACGCGCCGGATGCCGACTTTCCGATTCAGAACCTGCCGTTCGGCGCTTATTGCCCCGCCCCGGGTGCCACCCAGCGCATTGGCGTGGCAATCGGCGACCAGATTCTCGATGTGGCGGCGGCCGCGTCCTGTTTCGACGGTCCGGCGGTGGTCGCGGCGCAAAATTGCGCCGGTCCGCATCTCAATCAATTGATGTCGCTTGGCCCGGAAGCGTCGTCGGCGCTGCGCTTATCAATGTCGCGCGGTTTGAGCGCCGATCAAAAAGACGTTCGGCTAGAGCGGCATTTAACGCCGATGGCGCGGGCGGAGCTGATGCTCCCGGTTGCGATCAGTGATTTTACCGATTTTTACGCATCGGTTTTTCACGCCACCAATGCCGGGCGGGCATTCCGTCCGGAGAACCCGTTATTGCCGAATTACAAATACGTCCCGGTTGCTTACCACGGGCGCGCCTCATCAATTCGGGTGAGCGGCACGGCGGTGAAGCGGCCGCAAGGCCAGCGCAAACCCGCGAACGAGGACGTTCCGACTTACGGGCCGTCGCGCAATCTCGATTTCGAGCTCGAACTTGGCTTCTATATCGGCGTACCGACGAGACTCGGCGAAACGGTTCCAGTCGGCAACGCGGCCGAACACATTTTCGGCTTTTGCCTGCTCAACGACTGGTCGGCGCGCGACGTGCAAGGTTGGGAATATCAGCCGCTCGGTCCGTTCCTCGGCAAGAATTTCGCGACCACCGTGTCGCCCTGGGTGGTCACTGCCGAAGCGCTCGCGCCGTTTCGGACGGCCGCGTTCTCCCGGCCGTCCGGCGATCCGCAACCGTTACCGCATCTCGACGACGCGGCCGATCGTGCGGAAGGCGGGCTCGACGTCACGCTGGAAGCCTATTTGGCGACGGAGGCCATGCGGCGCGCCGGCACTAGCCCGCTTCGGCTGACCCAGACCAGCTTTGCTTCCATGTATTGGACCGTGGCGCAGATGGTGGCTCATCACGCGAGCAACGGCTGCAATCTGGAAATTGGCGACTTGATTGGTTCTGGAACAATATCCGGACCAGAGAAGAATAGCTGGGGTAGCCTGCTCGAACTGACCGCGCGCGGCCGCGAACCGTTGACATTGCCGTCGGGTGAAACACGCGGATTTATCGAGGACGGTGACGAAATTATTTTTCGCGGCTTTGCGCAAAAAAAAGGCCATCGGCGAATTGGTTTCGGCGAATGCCGCGCAATCATCCTCCCCGCCAAGTAGCAAAGGCGCGGCGGCGTTATTCCGCCGGCACCCATTTTTGCAGACGTTTGCCGGTGTCGACTTCGCCGGTGTAGAGATTGCCGCGTGAATCGAACTTGGCGGCGTGGACCCAGTGAAACTCGCCGGCGCCGCGTCCGGGACGCCCGTAGGTGCCGACGATGGCGCCGTCTTTGCGGCGCACCGTCTCAATCATATTGTTGGTTCCGTCGATGAGAACGAAATAATTTTGCCGCTTGTCGAGCGGCGAGAAGGCGAGAGCCCAAGCTGAGCCGGGACCTTGCGTCTTTGGCTCGAAGACGAACTGGCGGACGAAATTGCCGTCCTTGCTGAATACCTGCACGCGATTGTTGGCGCGGTCGCAGACATAGACGAAACCGTCCTTGCCGAGCGCGATGCAATGCACCGGGCTGGCGAATTGCGGTGCGTCCGGGTCGTAGGGCGGAAGTTTGTCGTCGGTCGGCGGTTTGCCGTAAGCGCCCCACACGCGTTTGATGGCGCCGGTGTCGCCGTCGAGCACGGCCACACGATGGTTGCCGTAACCGTCGGCGGCATAAATCTCGTTGGCACTCTTGTCGTATTCGAGGGCGGCAACTTGGCCGAATTGACTCAAGTCTGTACTTGAGGTCAGCGGGCCGCTCTTGCCGATTTCGGCGACGAACTTGCCGTCGGTAGTGAATTTCAACACCATCATATCGGTCTTGCCGTTGCCGGACAGCCAAACGAAGCCCTTGTTGTCGACGAGGATGCCGTGTTCGTTGGTCGGCCAGTCATAGCCGAGATTATCGCCCGGGCCGCCCCACGACTTCACCACCTCGCCGGACTGATTGAACACCAGCACCGAAGGCGCCGGCACACAGCATTTCGAGCGCGGCGGATTAAGCGTCGCGCCTTTCTCGTCGTCGGTCAGCGAGCGCGGCCGCTGGAATACCCAGATATTGTCCGAGGCGTCGACGGAAATGCCGCCGATCTGGCCGAGAATCCAGTTGTTCGGCAACGGTTTCGGCCAGTAGGGATCGACGCGGAATGCCGGGCCTTGGGCATGGGCGGGCAGGGCGGTCAGAACAAGCGCCGCGAGACACGCAAACAGCGCGCCGATTACACTACGGACGGCCATGTTGTTTTCCCCCACGTGTCGTTCGGCTCGTACTAATCGCGCACCGTAAAATGCTGACGCGCTAATGAATCTCCGGCTCAGGCGTTGGCTCGCGGCCCTGCAGGAAATCGAAATCGCAGCCCTCATCGGCCTGGCCGATATGAGCCGAATACATCGCTCCGTAACCCCGCGCATAACGTGGTGGCGGCGGCGTCCACGCTGCGCGGCGTCTCGAAAGTTCATCGTCAGCGACGTGCAGATGAATCTTGCGCGCCGCGATATCGATCTCGATTTCGTCGCCGGTTTTGACCAGCGCCAGCGGGCCGCCGACAAAACTCTCCGGTGCCACGTGCAGGATGCACGCGCCGTAGCTCGTGCCGCTCATACGTGCGTCGGAAACGCGCAACATGTCGCGCACGCCGCCCTTGAGGAGCTTCTTGGGAATTGGCAATTGACCCCATTCCGGCATGCCGGGGCCGCCTTTGGGGCCGCAATTCTTCAAAACCATAACGTCGTCGGGCGTCACGTCGAGGTCGTCGCGCTCGACCTCGCGCGCCATTTGTTCGTAGCTTTCGAACGCGATGGCCCTGCCGCGATGCTGCAATAGGCGCTTGTCGGCCGCTGCGGGCTTCATCACGCAGCCGCGCGGAGCGAGATTGCCGGTCAGCACCGCGGTCGCCCCTTCGGGGTAAAGCGGCGCTGACAGCGGATGAATGACATCGGGCAGATAAGTTTCGGCGCCGGCAATATTGTCGCGCAGCGGCCGACCAGTCACCGTGATGCTGGAAAGATCGAGGCGACCGCTCATCGCCGCCATCAGCGCCCGCAGTCCTCCGGCATAGAAAAAATCCTCCATCAGATATTTGCCTGACGGAGTGATGTTGGCGATGACCGGCACCTGCCGCGAAATCTCGTCGAAACGCTGCATGTCGAGGGCAACGCCGGCGCGCCGCGCCATGGCGATGACGTGGATGATGGCGTTGGTTGAGCCGCCGAGCGCCATGTGCACGCGGATGGCGTTGTCGAAGGCCGCCGGCGTCAGAATTTTATCCGGGGTCAAATCTTCCCACACCATATCGACGATGCGCCGGCCGGCGGCCGCGCACATCCGCGGATGATTGGCGTCCGGCGCGGGAATCGACGAGGCGCCGGGCAATGACAGTCCCAGCGCTTCGGTGATGGCCATCATGGTCGCGGCCGTTCCCATCACCATGCAGGTGCCAAACGAGCGCGCGATGCCGCCCTCGATTTCGCTCCAGTCGGCTTCGCCAATTTTACCCGCGCGCTTCTCGTCCCAGTATTTCCAGACATCGGAGCCGGAACCGAGCGTCCGCCCGCGCCAGTTGCCGCGCAGCATCGGTCCGGCCGGTACGTAGATTGCGGGCAGGCCCATGGAAATCGCGCCCATGACGAGGCCCGGCGTTGTCTTGTCACAGCCGCCCATCAGCACGGCGCCGTCGATCGGATGGCTGCGCAGCAGTTCCTCACACTCCATGGCGAGAAAGTTCCGATAGAGCATCGTCGAAGGTTTGACGAACGGTTCGGCGAGCGACATCGCCGGCAGTTCCAAGGGAAATCCGCCGGCCTGCCAGACGCCGCGCTTCACGTCTTCGGCTCGTGCCCGCAGGTGGCCGTGACAAGCGTTGATGTCGCTCCAGGTGTTGACGATACCGATCACGGGCTTGCCGACCCAATCGGCGCGGTCAAAACCCAATTGCTGCAACCGCGAGCGATGGCCGAAGGTCCGCAAGTCTTCCCGCCCGAGCCAGCGACTACTGCGCAGGTCTTGCGGCGATTTGTTCCTTCCAGATGGCATGCGACCCCAATTCAGATTGCGTTCATCGTCTGTAGTTTAAGCGCAACCCGTTACTGGCCGCAAAAGGGATGGCAGTAATGGGGAAGGCTATCGCTCCCGCCCATTTCAGGCGTTCAGGAGCGGCGAACCGTGACCATTCACCGTCTATTACAGCATTCGGCATTCAATCAGGACGACATCGATCGGATGGTCGCCGCCTACGAGCATTGCTTGCAACTCCTCGGTCTGGCCGACCGATCCGATCCAATCACCGAGCAAATCGCCAGGCAGATTATCGAGATTGCGCAAACGGGCGAGCGCGACCCCGTCGTCGTCGGTAAGCAAGTGGCGGAGGCCTTTCAGCGCCCGCCTCTCTGACTTGCCGGCGCAGGTCTCGCTCAATCGCGGAAGATGCTCAGCGGCAGCAACGCCGAAACCACGTAATTAGGCACATCGACGACGTTCGAGATGCGAAGGTCGACCGCGACGCTGCAAATGATGTAGGCCTGCTCGCGCGAGAATCCGCGTTCCTGCAAAAGCGTAATCATGTTGAGGAGCGCGTTGCGGGCGGCGAGGGTGAGATTTTCGCTTTCGATTTCGCCCGCGGCGTTGATCGGCATGCCCATGACGCCGAGGAAATTTTCCGGCGCGGCGAATTTGGGATCGGCGAAATAGCCCGGATGCGAGAAAACGGGGCCGGCAAAGGTGCGCTTGTTGGCCAATCCCTTGTGAATCTTGAAACGGACGGCGACCGTCGCGCCCATTTCAACGGCGGTGACGCAGACTTCGCCGTCGCCCTGCGCAAAGTGCGCATCCCCGGTCGAGAACAGCGCGCCTTTGATGAAGACTGGTAGCAAGAGCTTGGAACCTTTGGTCAGTTGCTTGACGTCGAAATTGCCGCCGTTCTCGCGGGGCGGGAGCGTGCGCAAACCTTCGAGCCCGCAACGCCCGCCGGGCACCGCCCCGGCCGCGTCCGGCGGAAAAACCATGCCGCCTTTCTCCAGGGCGCGCTGCTCGCGCGCAGTCCATTCCTTGACCTTCTCCGCCGATGGCGCGGTTGCCGAAATGCCCATGAATGGTGCGCCGGGAACGCGCACTCCTGGGATTTCCGCAGCCGTCGCCCAGCCGTCGCGAATTTTCCAGTGTGCGACGAAAGGCGTCGTCATCACATCGCGCAAGAAGCCGAGGCCCGGCACGATCGAGCTGAACGCGGTCGGCTGCGGCACGATGTCGAGGAACTCGACCTCGATCATGTCGCCTACCTCTGCGCCCTTGACGAAGATCGGGCCGGTCAGCGGGTGGATGCGGCCGGGATCAAGCTTCGCCAGTTCGGCGACACCGCAATCCGGCGCGATCTGTCCGTCGACCGCGTCGCGCGTCTCCAAGACCACTTCATCGCCTTCCGCGACTTCGAGCACGGGCTCGATGTCGGGATGATAGCGGTTATGTCCTGAATGCGCCTCGGCCGCGAGTGGCTTAGCCCGATCGATGCGGACGGTGTGTTTGTGCGCCTCGCTCACGCCGCGACCCCGAGGTTGCTGAATTTTTTTAGGTTCTCTTTCTGCTTGGCGTTGCGCGGCGGCAATTTGAAAAGCCTCGCGGCGGTGCCGCCCAAAATGTTGTGCTTTGCCTTTTCCGACAGGAACGGCAGGTCCCAGATGGTCGAGGGCAGATCGAAGTCCCAGTGCGGATAGTCCGACGAATAGAGGAGCTGCGTCTCCGCATTGATCATGCGGAACGTGGTCTCCATAGCGCCGTAATCCTGAATTTCCATCGGCTGCGACGAGTAATACATGTCCCGCATGTAGTCCGACGGTTTCTTTTTCAGGAGCGGACACTCGGACGGCCGCAGCATGTATTCGTGGTCGAGCCGCTGCATCAGGAACGGCACCCAGGCGAGACCGGATTCCATCCAGATCACCGGCAGATTGGGGAAGCGCTCGCCAATGCCGTTGACCACCCAATTGGTGCAGTTGACGATGTTGTACCAGGTGAAGCCGAGCGCATGGACGGAGATGAAGCGGTTGCAGCTTTTGAAGCTGCCGTCGCTCCAATTCACCCCTGAGTGGAAGGCGATGGCCAACCCGCGCTCTTCCATGGCGCGATAAACTTTCATGTAGGCATTGTCGTGCACGCCCATGTCCGAGCGCACGGTCGTGACCATGAAGCCACCGACGTGTTTTCTGTCGCCGAAAGTCTCGACGTGACGCAAGGCGGCGTCCGGATCGGAAAACGGCAGGCAAAGCAGCGAAAAAAAGCGGCCATCGGCTTCCGGCAGCACCTTCTCGGTGACCCAGCGGCTATAAGCCCAGCACAGTTCGACTTCCATTTCGGTCTGCGGGTGCAGCCCGATATTGAGCATGCCGGTCGGGAACAGACAGGAATAATCGACGCCCATGGCATCCATCCAGCGATGGCCGAGCTGAATGTCGCGCAAGCTGCCGTCTTCGGTCTTCTCGCTTCCGCGCAGCGGATAGCGCGTCACCCGGCCGCCCATGTCCTGGTAGCCGGTTGGAATCGGTACAATGCCCGGCCGTTGCTTGGTGCCGCGACCAGCCATGGTGAGTTGGCGCAGCACGTCGTTTTCCATATACGGCAGGAACTCGTCGTAATGCTCGTTCTCGTAGTGGTGCGCGTCGACATCGACGATGAGTACGTCGTCGAATTTCCGCTGGTGCGCCTGCTTGCGGGCATGCGCCAAGAGCCGCGACGTGTTCAGTTCCTCGACGGAAACGCGGCGGCCGCGATCGGAAATCAGGTCCATGGTGTCAGCTTCCTTCGCCTCATCGTCCGGTAAAACCTTGCCACATCCCGAGTTCGAACGTGCTTAGATCGGCGGCCCGCAGAAGCCCGCTGGCCGTGATCATGACGTCGGTGGCGGGGAGGGTGCCTTTCGCGACCGGTATCAACTGTTCGCCGGCTTGCCGGCGCGCGGAATAGCTGCGGCAGGCGGCCGCGATTAGCGCCTGCAGCGCGTCGGCGGAAAGAAGATCGAGCCGGCCGGCGGCGATGCTCCGCTCAATCGTCTCCGCAAGACGTTTCGCCTCGGCTGAAGCGCCGTTATCTGCTTTGGCGGCTGGCTTTGCCGGCGACTTGACGATCCCGCCGCGGCTTGCGGCATTGGTCGCGCGGCGCACCGCGCCCCTGGCTGCGCGCTTAGGCGAGGACATAAACGTCGTCTCCCTTGCGGACGATCTCATACTTTCTCAGTTTCAGCCGGCGATCGCTCGCGCATTCGCCGGTTTTGATATTGTATTCCATGCCGTGCCATGGGCAGACGAAGTGCATTTCGCTTTCGGAGAAATAGAGTCCCATCGAGGTCTTGTCGGGACGCAAGCGCTCTTCGACTTTAGCGATAGTTAGGCCCTCGCAGGCGGGGCCGCCCTGATGGAGACAGAAATTCGAGTAGGCGAAAAATTCCCCCTCGTGGCGGAACACGCCGATCTCGTTGTCCCCGACGAAGATGATGCGGCGCTCTCCGTCCTTGAAGTCTGCGATCTTAGCGACGAATTTTTCCGGCATTGCGTCAACGATCTTCCGCACTTTCGCTGGTCCCCGCGAAAAGCGGGACCCAGCGTCACATCACATCTGGATTCCCGCTTGTGCGGGAATGAACGGAGTTTAGCACGTGCCTTGGTTGGGTGCGACCTACGCGATCTTGTTCGTGAACGTGCCGATGCCTTCGATCCAGATTTTGATCACGTCGCCGGATTTGAGGAACTCGCCCGATTCGGCGCCGGTACCAGCCGGCGTTCCGGTGAGAATGAGGTCGCCGGGATGCAGCGTCATGTTTTCCGAGAGATGAGCAATTTGCTCGGCCAGCGTGAACAGCATTTTGCTGGTGTTGGAATCCTGCCTCAGGCCATTGTTGACCCATAGTTTCAAGCCGAGCTGCTGCGGATCTTTGATGTCGCTCGCCGGCACAATCCACGGTCCAAGCGGGCAGGAGCCGTCAAAGCTTTTGTGCTTGATCCAGTCCATCTTGAAGAAAGACGTCGCCTCGACGCCCGGTCGTCGCCCGCGATCGCGCGCGGAAAGATCGTTGGCCGCCGTATACCCGGCTACGTAATTCAAGGCTTTTTCGATCGACACGTTCTTCGCCGGCCGGCCGATGACGGCCGCGAGCTCGATCTCCCAGTCGAGCTGCTTGGCGTAATCGCCGACTTTGATGGTGGCGCCGGGATCGGCAAGCGTACGCGCCGCCTTGATGAAAAAATAAGGTTTCTGCCCTTGCTCATGCGGATCTGGGGGTTCGGGCTGCCCCGCCTTGCGCGCCATGGCGGCGGCGTGGTCGGCGTAGTTGGCGCCGGCGCAAAAGATCGTCGGCGGGGAGGGCAGCGGCGCCAATAATTTGGTTTTGGCTAGCGGCTGACGCTTGGCGCGACTTTTTGCGGCGCTAGCGGTTGCCTTTTTCAGCGCGACTTCTGCCGACTTCCAGTCGGCGAGGATGCCGGCGATAGTCGCGTAGGCCGGCTTGCCCGTGACTTTGGCGGCATCGAAGACGTCGTCGCCGATGATGAGCCCGGCGCGCGGCCCCTCCTTGGTCTGATAGGTCGCGAGTCTGTACCGGGCGCGCGTTCCGCTTGCCATTCCAAGTCCCCTTTTCTGCGATTGTATTGAATGTGAAGTTAGACCCGCCCCAATGCTCTTAGCACGCGCTCCGGCGTGAACGGCATTTCGACGAGCAGCGCGGCGTTGAGAGGGCGGAGCGCGTCGTTGAGTGCGTTCATCACCGAGCCGGGCGCCCCAGCAGTACCGGCCTCGCCCGCGCCTTTGGCGCCCAGTTCGGAATCAGCGGTTGGGGTCACCACGTGGCCGACCTCGATATCGGGCATTTCGTTTGCCATTGGCAACAAATAGTCCATCAAGTTGCCGTTGAGAAGTTGGCCCGTCTCGTCATAGAGGCAATGCTCGTAGAGCGCGGCGCCGATGCCTTGCACGACGCCGCCTCGAACCTGCTCGTCGACAAGCTGCGGATTGATCACGGTGCCGCAGTCTTCCACGCACCAGTGTTTGAGCAATTTCACCATCCCCGTCCTGGTGTCGACTTCGAGATAGGACGCCTGCACGCCGTTGGTGAAGGCGAACGGCCAGGCGCGCGGTACGTAATGGCGTGTCACCACGAGCTCGGCCTGGAAGCCGGGCGGCAGCGTATCGGGACGAAAATAGACGATGCGGGCGACTTCTTCGAGTGGCATCCGCTCGCGTCCGTTATCGGAGTCGACAATAATGCCGGCACGGATGTCGAGCGCCTTTGGGTCGGCTTGAAGGATCGAGGCGGCGGCGGCAAGCACGTTGGCGCGTAATGCCTTGCCGGCTTGCCAGGCGGCTTCGCCGCCAATGCCGGCGGCGCGTGAGGCCCAGGTGCCGCCGCCATAAGGCGTATTGTCGGTGTCGCCGGTGACGATGCGTATACGTTCGATTGGCACGCCGAACGAGGTGGCGACGCATTGTGCCAAAATCGATTCAGCGCCCTGGCCTTGCTCGGTGATACCGGAATGGACGAAAACGGCGCCCGTCGCGTCGAGCCGCAAGGTTGCGCCGTCCTGCGCCGAGATACGCGCGCCGCCGACGCCATAGAACGCGGCCGACGGGTTGGTCACCTCGATGAATGACGCAAAGCCGATACCGCGATAGATGCCGCGACCACGCAAGCCGACCTGCTCGGCGCGGAGCTTGGGGTAATCCATCATCGCCAGAATCTTATCGAGACAGGCATGATGGGAAAGCTTTTCGAACTTGATGCCGGAGGCGCCGACCGCCGGGTAGGCGTCGTCGGCAATCAAATTGCGCCGGCGGATCTCGGCCGTGTCCATACCGATCTTCGCCGCCGCCAAGTCGACCAAACCCTCGGTGACGGCGGTGGCGATCGGATGGCCTACCGCGCGGTATTGGCACATGACGTTCTTGTTCTGGAATACGACGCGGGCGCGGGCTCGGTAGTTCGGGGAGGTGTAAGGGCCTCCGACCAGATTGACGACCTGATTGGCTTCGATGCCGCTGGTGCGTGGATACACTGAATAGGGGCCGATGCCAGTCAGATCATCGATCTCAAAGGCGGTGATGGTACCGTCCTTTTTCACGCCGATTTTGGCGCGGACGCGATGATCGCGGGCATGAATGTCGGTGGTGAAACTTTCAAAGCGGTCGGCGACAAATTTGACCGGCCGCTTGAGCAGCTTCGACAGCGCCACCGTCGCCATTTCGTCGGCGTAGATATGCACCTTGATGCCAAACGAGCCGCCGACGTCTTTGGTGATGACGCGCACCTGATGCGATCCGAGGTTGAGGTGCTTGGCGAAAATGTCCTGCGTCATGTGCGGCGCCTGGGTGCCTTGATACACCGTCAGGCGTTGCTCGCCGGGATTCCAGTCAGCGACAATGGCGCGCGGCTCGTTGGTCACGCCGGTGTGACGGCCGAACACGAAGGTCGTCTCCACGACCGCATCGCTTTCGGCGAATGCTTTATCAGGATCGCCGGCGACGAGCGCACGCTCGAAGGTCAGGTTGTCGCCAAGCTCGGGATGGATGACCGGAGTGGCGCGATCGAGAGCGGTTTCTGCGTCGGTTACCGCAAAAAGCGGCTCGTAGTCGACATCGATCAGCGCGCAAGCGTCTTCGGCCTCGGCGCGGCTCTTGGCCACGACCGCGCACACCGCTTCTCCCTGCCAGCAGGCGCGGTCCACCGCGATAGCATGCTGCGGCGCCGATTTAATGCCCTTCAAGTGCGTCAGCACCCCAACCCAGGGGGTGATCACTTTGGCGAGCTCGGGCCCGGTGACGACGGCGACCACACCGGGTGCCGACTTCGCCTGTCCGGCTTCGATGGTTTTGATGCGCGCGTGCGCGTGCGGCGATCGCAAAAACGCAACGTGCACCATCCGCGGCAGTACGAGATCGCTGACATATTGGCCGCGCCCTTGCGTCAGCCGGTCGAGATTGGGCCGCGGTACCGACCGACCGATATAGGAATTCGGGCGGTCGAGGGCAGAGAGGCCGGACACGACATCCTCGGCGATTTTCATTTGGCAGTCGCCCGCGTCTGTGCAACCTGCTCGATCGCATCGACAATCGCCTGATAACCGGTGCAGCGGCAATAATTGCCGGAAATGTGCTCGCGGATTTGGGACCGGCTGGGGACCGTCCCGTTTGCCAATAGCTCGTGCGCGCTGATGAGCATGCCCGGCGTGCAATAGCCGCATTGCAACGCGTTCCGGCGCGCGAAAGCAGACTGCAAATCGGTGATCGCGCCGGAATCCGAAAGGCCTTCAATGGTTTCGATTTCCGCACCGTCGCACTGCACAGCGAGGAGAAGACAAGAGCGCACGGCTTCGCCGCCAAGCCGTACCGTACACGCGCCGCAAACGCCGTGTTCGCAGCCCACATGAGTGCCGGTCAGGGAAAGGTCTTCGCGGAGGAAGTCGACCAGCGTTTTGCGCGCTTCGACACGCGTGGAAACGGCCTCGCCGTTGACGCGCATGTTAATATCGAGGTGGCGCGCGCTCATTTTTGGCCCGGCAGCGCTGTTTTCGCGGTTTTGATAGCATCCGAAGCCGGTTGTGTCATGCAAGTCCGTTGGCCTGCGGAAGCGCTGCGGATTTGCTAGAACCGGCCATCCGCGGCCAATCCGAGCGCTGCCGCAATGAGGATCGATCGAGTGCCTAACAGCGTGCAAGGGATCATCGAGCAACTGGCACTGGCCAATCGCATTCTTGGCCACGAGAACGTCCTCGACGCCTTTGGTCACGTCAGCCTGCGCCATCCGGACGATTCGGGGCGCTATCTAATGGCGCGTTCCCGGTCGCCGCTGTTGGTCGAGCCGGACGACATTCTCGAGTTCACGCTTGATTCCGAGCCGGTGAAACCAACAAAACTGCGACTTTACTCCGAGCGCGTCATACACGGCGAAATCTACAAGGCGCGCGCGGATGTTGCGGCGGTTTGCCATCATCACGCTCCGGCGGTCATGCCGTTCTGCATTACCGGCAAGCCGATTGTCCCGGTGCTCCACCTCGGCGCAGCGATCGGAAAGGAAGTTCCGTTCTGGGATCAGTACGACGAATTCGGCGACACTAATCTCCTCGTGGTCAAACCGGAGGAGGGCCGTTCGCTCGCGCGTGCGCTTGGCGGCAATTCAGTAGTGCTGATGAAGCGCCATGGCGCCACCGTCATCGGCGCGAGCTTGCGCGAACTCGTCTCCCGCTCGATCTACCTGTGCTGGAACGCCGATTATCAGTTTCGCGCTGCGCTTTTCGGCGAGCTGCAGCCGCTGCATCCGGGAGAGATCAAGCTCGCCGGCGCCATCAACGTGCGACCAAGTGCGGCGGAGCGCACCTGGGAATACTGGAGCGCTCGCCTGGAGGCGAACGGCTTGTGGCCGCCGCGACGTTCGGCGAGAGCCTCGCGCCGAGGCGCGGCCAAATTGGTGCGAACAGCGGGCAGGAGAAAGTCGGTGGGTGCCCGCAAAACCAAACGGCCGCGCTAGATGCCCAAAGTATCGCGGCGGACATTCTTGCCTATCCTCACAAGCCTTGCCGGCTTATCGCGCGCGGCTTGGCCGGCTGCGGCCGCTACGCCGGAGACCTCGTTCCCCGCCGACTTCGTTTGGGGCGCTTCGACCTCGTCCTATCAGATAGAAGGCGCGGTCGACGCCGACGGCCGCGGCCCAAGCATCTGGGATGTGTTTAGCCACACGCCCGGCAAGGTGAAACACGACGATAACGGTGATGTAGCCTGCGACCACTATCATCGGTGGCCGGAAGATCTGGACTTGCTGGCGCGGGGCGGCTTCAACGCCTACCGCTTTTCTACCGCTTGGCCGCGCATCCTGCCTGCCGGCAGCGGCGCGGTCGAACCGCGCGGCCTCGATTTCTACGATCGCCTGGTTGACGGCTTAGTCGCGCGCGGCCTGACGCCGTGGCTCTGCCTCTATCATTGGGATTTGCCGCAGCCGTTGCAGGAGTCGGGCGGTTGGCTCAACCGCGACATTGCCGACAAATTCGCCGACTACGCGCGCATTGTGGCGCGGAGGCTCGCCGATCGCGTCAAGCACTGGGCGATGTTCAACGAGGCGAACGTGCACGCGCTGTTTGGTTACGGCATGGGCAGCCACGCGCCGGGCCTTGTCGGACTGTCCAATATGTTCTCCGCGATCCATCACCAAAACTTGGCGCAAGGACGCGCCCTGCAGGCGCTACGCGCCGAGCGGGCCGACCTTCGTCTCGGTACCGTCGCCAATATTTCGCCGGTTCACCCATCGGCGGATCGCGACCAGGATCGCCATGCCGTCACCCGCTTCGATGCGGTGTGGAATGGTGCGTTGCTCGATCCGCTATTCAAGGGCGTGTATCCCTCGGCGATTGTCGGTGAGATGGCGCCATTCGTTCGCTCCGAAGATCTGCAAGTCATGAGGCAGCGGGTCGACTTTTTCGGGCTGAACTATTACGCACCGGCTTATGTCGCCGATGCCCCGCAAACTCTGTTCGGCGCCTGGTTTGGTGCCGCGCCGCCGGGCACACGCTTTACCTCATTCGGCTGGCCGATCGACGCCGGCGGTTTGACCGAGACGCTGATCCGGTTGCGTGACGAATACGGCAATCCGGAAACCTACGTCACCGAGAACGGCGCCTGCTACGACGATGTGCCGGCGGCCGACGGCACCGTGAACGACCAAGATCGCATCACCTATCTGCGCGAACATATCGGCGCAGTTCGTGCCGCGCTTGCCGCCGCGGTCAACGTGCGCGGCTATTTCGTTTGGTCCCTCTTGGATAACTTCGAATGGTCCGAAGGCTATGGCCGCCGCTTCGGTCTGGTTCAGGTCGACTTTGCGACGCTCAGACGAACGCCGAAAGCGTCCTTCGCCTATCTCGCAGAAACTATTCGAAATCGCGGCTGAAATTTTGACTCGAGGAAGTGTAGCGATCAGTGCCGGTCGCGGGCGGCGGCGCTGATGGCGTTAAGTATGGCGCCGCCATCCTTCTCAAGGACACCCCGCACCGATTGCTGGGTACCGATCTGTCCCATCTCGCGCTGCCGCTTCACCGTGGCGTTGCTCATGAGCGGCTCGACGCCGAGCTCGCGCAAGGTTTCCGCGACCTCTTCCATTTCGGCGGCACGCCGCTCGCCGTGCTTGGCCATTCGCTCGAGGTTGTAGGGAACGAGCTTCGACCAATCGAGGCCTGGATAATTGTTCTTGAGCGAGGCGGCGACCTGATCGACCACGCCGGCTCGCGCAGCGGCGAGAAAACACTCGAGTGTCAACGCCTCAATCCCTTTGATCATCACGCTGCGCACCATCTTGATCGCCGACGCGGCGCCAACCTCCGCACCAGCGACGCTAACCCGCATGCCAAGCGCACCAAGGGGTGCCAAAAGCGTTGCGGCATCAGGCCCGGCAAACAGCATTGGCGTCCGGTGACGCGCCGGATGAATGGGGGCAATTACGGCGACGTCGATGTAGCGGCCGTCGGCGCCGATAAGCTTCGCTGTCTGCTGCTTACGGCTGGGCGAGACCGAATTGATGTCGAGAAGGAAGGGCCGTCCGGCCAGGTGCGGCTTGACCGAGCGAGCGGCCTCGACGCTCGATGCCGCCGTCACCGCGGACACGATAATGTCAGCGCCGCGCACGGCCTCGGCTGCCGAAGCAGCGCAGCGCACGCCGATCGTCTCGGCGGCGTCGATGAGGTGTTTGCCTTCGTGTTGCGGAAACAAGATGTCCCACGCTGCGATCCGCGCGACACCGGCTTCGCGCAAGCCCGATGCAATGGTCTGGCCGGCTTCGCCAAAACCGATAAAACAAAATGCGAGTTTTGGATCGGTCATATTCCGCTCTGCTTCGGTGCTCGCAGATCATGACAGGATCGGTATATGATCGGCAACGCCGTCGTCACACCGCTGCAAATGGATATCCGGATGAAGCCGCTCTCTTGCCGGGACAAGCTGGAATACGCGCTGGACCGCATCGCCGATCCGAAAGGAGAGGGCGTGCGCACCTGCCTCACCGTCTATACCAATGCAGCGCGCGCAGCCGCGGACGCCGCCGACGCACGCGCCGCTTCCGGTATTTCGCTTGGGCCGCTCGACGGCACGATTGTGACGATCAAGGATCTCTTCGACGTCTCCGGTGAAGTCACGCGGGCCGGATCGAAGGTTCTCGCCGAAGAGGGAAAGCCTGCGGCGAAGGATGCGGTCGTGGTGCGGCGGCTACGCGCCGCCGGTGCGGTGATTGTCGGCAAGACTAACATGAGCGAGTTCGCGTTCACCGCGATTGGCGTCAATCCGCATTTCGGCACGCCCGGCAATCCCGCGGATCGCAGCCGGGTGCCGGGCGGCTCGTCATCGGGAGCCGCCGTCGCGGTTGCCGACGGCATGTGTGAGATCGCCATTGGCAGCGACACCGGCGGCTCGGTGCGGATGCCTGCTGCGCTCTGCGGCGTCGTTGGCTTCAAGCCTAGCCGCCAACGCGTATCCACCGAAGGTGCCTTTCCGCTCAGTTACTCGTATGATTCCATCGGACCGCTGGCACGCAGTGTGGCCGATTGCGCCAAGGCGGACGCCATTCTTGCGGGCGAAGATTTTTCGCCGTTGTTGCCCGCGACGCTCGATGATTTGCATGTCGGCGTTGTTGAAGGGCCGCCGCTTGCGAACCTTGACGAGTGTGTCGCCAGCGCCTTTGCCGCGGCGATCGGCCGGCTCGATCGCGCCGGCATTCGCCTCACGCGAGAGAAGTTTTCTTTGCTTGACGACATGGCAGCGGTCGATGCCAAAGGCGGCATCATCGGGGCGGAGGCTTGCGCCGTTCATCGTGACCGGATTGCTCGGCGCGGAAGCGATATCGACGCCAACGTGCGCTACCGGATCGAGCGCGGCCGCGACATAAGTGCCGCTGATTTTGTCGACATGGTGCACGAACGCGGTCGGCTTATACGGGCGATGGATGAAGTGCTCGAATCCTTCGATGTGCTCGCTATGCCGACTATTCCCATTGTGGCGCCGACCATTGCAGAAGTTGCGGAGCAGAAGGCGTTTTCCGCAGCCAATGCTGTCGTGCGGCGCAACACCGTGATCGGCAATTTCTTCGATCTCTGCGCGGTGTCGCTGCCGCTTTCAGCGCGGTTGCCAGTCGGGCTCATGTTGCTCGCGCGCAACGGCGGCGACCGCAAATTGTTACGGATCGCCGCCGCCATTATGGATTTTTTGCAACGCGAATCGAATTAGCGAGCGAGGCCGGGCGCGCGATCGTTTGCCCGCAAAGCCACAGAGTCCTACTCGACAACGTCCGGAACAACGTCGACGACCGCGCCGGTCGCGACATTGACGAGCAAAAGATCAGGACCGTAGCGTACCCACTGAAAGCCGGGTTGCGGAGCTTCCAGACCCAGCGTCGCCCAATCGGTGTAATAGTAAGCGGGTGCGAGGAAGAGCGGCGGCAAAACGGCACCGACGGCCCAGCGGCGATACGCCCAGCCATTCGGATAGGCGAACGGAGCAAGGTGAACCCTGTTGAAGGGTCGGCCGTGATAAGTGAATTGGTGCCCTGGCGCGCCGACAACGCGTCCCACTGGCGCACCGACACCATGGCCTAATGGCGCACCGACAGCGTGATTAGGTCCCGGCGCAAGCTGCTGATGCGGCATCGCTCCGCGTTGCGGAGCTGGATTTGGGGCCGTGCGTTGGTGGACAGCCGGCCCATTATTACGGTGCTCCGGCGGAGCTTGCGCGGCGGCCAATGTCGGCGCCCCGAGTAGCATCACCAATGCAATTGAGCTTCTTCGCATCATGGAATGAACCCTCGCTGTCAAACAAAAGGACAAAATGTCTCGTTCGGATACACTAGAGACCAGATAGACTTTGGGAAAGAGCATCGGGCCGGCACGCGAAGCCATTCACGGCCTCATTGCGAGCAAGCCAAGATCTTCGGGTGATTGAATTAAAACGGCCGCCTCAGCCGCTCCATGATTTCTCCGAGCGCGGCGACCCGCGAACCGAGCGGCGCTAGCGGAAAGGCTTGGCGCAGCCTGTTATACACGTCGGCGGCCGTTGGAGCCTCGAAATCAGCAAGCGCCGCTGCCATGGCCCGCGCCATGTCGGCTTCAGGACGGCCGCTTAATGTCGCCGGCACCATGGTAACTTCCCCGAACGGGACCGGGGGTTGCACGCGTAAGGTGATGCGGCGGGCGCCCATGGCGAGCTCCTGAGGGATCAATCTGCCCTCGTAAACTCGGCGAACTTACGAAAGTTCCGGTTACGGGCGTATGACAGACGAAGGGAAGCGAACGACCGAATCGCTTTCCGGAGGCGGGGCCTCCTGCTCTCTAAGCTGGAGCCGGTAGAACGACGCATAGCGGCCGCCTTTGCGCAGCAATTCTTCATGGCGCCCGGATTCCACCACCAACCCGCTCTCCAGCACCAAGATATTGTCGGCGTGCATAATCGTGGAAAGCCGGTGAGCGATCACAAGCGTCGTGCGGCCTTTGCGCAATTCCGCGAACGCCTCCTGCACATTTTGTTCGGATTCGGAGTCGAGAGCCGCGGTCGGCTCATCGAGCAAGATGATGGGTGCATTTTTGATTAGCGCGCGCGCAATGGCGATGCGTTGCCGTTGGCCGCCGGAGAGCTGCATTCCATGTTCGCCTACCGGCGTATCGTATCCGGCGGGAAAGCCGAGGATGAAATCGTGGGCGTGGGCGGCTTTCGCGGCAGCGACGATCTCTTCGTCGCTCGCGCCGATTTTACCGAATGCAATGTTCTCGCGGATGGTGCCGCGAAACAATTGCACGATCTGGCCGACGTAAGCGACCTGACTGCGCAGCGAATGCCGCGACACGGAGGCGATATTTTGCCCATCAAGGAGGATGCGCCCGGATTCGACGTCGTAAAATCGTAGAACAAGATCGAACACGGTCGATTTGCCGGCGCCGGAAGGTCCGACCAGGGCGGTTAAACGGCCCGGCTGCGCTTGAAAGCTCATGCCGCGCAGCACCGGCGCGTCGGGCCGATAGGCGAAGTGGACGTCGGCGAATTCGAGCCGGCCGGTGCTGAGCTTGAGCGGTGGACGGTCGTCGTCATTCGATTCGCCCGGCGGGCTGTCGATGATTTCGTACAAGACACGAACGCCGACCAGATTGTTGTTGAGGTCGATGTTCAGGCGCGCCAGCCGCTTGGCCGGCTCGTAGGCGAGCAGAAACGCCGCCAGGAAAGAGACGAATTGGCCCGGCGTGCCGCTGCCGTGGATGCCGCGGTAGCCGCCGTAGATCATGGCCAACGCGATGGCAAAACCGCCAAGCGTCTCCATCAAGGGGCTCGCTCGGTTGGCAACCCGCGCCATCTTGTTGGATTCGCTTTCGACCGAGTCGACGCTGAGCGCAAGCCGCCGGCGCATCTCGTCTTCGAGCGAGAAAGCCTTGACCATGCGCAGACCTTGCAGCGACTCTTGCATGGTCTCGATGATGCGCGTGCCACCGGCGAACTGCATGCGCGCGATGTTGCGCACCCGGCGCAGCATCTTGCGCAGGAAAAAAACCGCCGGCGGCGCGATGATCAGCCCGCCGATCGACATTATCGGATCTTGCACAACCATGACGATCGACAAGCCGATCAAAGACATCAAATCGCGCCCGACCGCGCCGATGAGCAAATTGATGACTTGGCTTACGGCCGCGGCGCCAGTCGTCAGCCGGGAAATGAATTCAGAGGAATGGCGATCGGCAAAGTAGCCGATGTTCTCATGCAACAGCTTGTCGAACATGCGCCGTTGATTGTTGGCGACAATGCTGTTGCCGATGTAATTGAGCAAAACGGCGGCGCCGTAGGTCGCAAGGCCTTTGGTCGCGAACACCGCCATGGCGAGCACGCCGATGACAACGATGCCGTGAAAATTGCGGGTGACATACGCTGCATTAGTCAGCGTGCCGATGAGATAAGCGCCGAGTGCGGTTGCGCCCGCCGCAATGCCCATCAGCGCCAACGCCACCGCATAGCGCCGCCAATGGCTCAGCGCCTCATCAACGACTAAACGGCGCACCAAAGCGAAAGCGGAGTAGGAATCCGCAGATGCGGCCGTGGCGGTTTTCATGCGATCTTGACGTCCCAGCAAGCAATCGAATTCGGATAGCGCGCTCGCGTTCCATGCCCGTCAGTCACGGTTTTTACAAGCGAATTCGACCGCGTTAGGACCCCTGCACGGCGGAACTAAGCGTGCGGTTGCGCCCCGGACGCGCGGCTCTGCGGCCGATAAGGTCTCGCTCCCACGCCAGCGCATGGCCGACAATGGTCGCGAGATTATCGTAGCGCGGTTCCCAGCCAAGCACGGTTCGCGCCTGTTGCGAGTTCGCGACAATGCGCGCCGGATCGCCTTCGCGGCGCGCCGCGTTCTCGACTTTGAAATCGGCGCCGGACACGCGCTTAACAGTCTCGATCACTTCGAGTACGGAAAAGCCGTGGCCGTATCCGCAGTTGAGCGTCCGCGAGGAGCCGCCGGAGCGCAACCGTCGAAGTGCATCGCTATGCGCACGCGTCAGATCGCTCACATGGATGTAATCGCGAATGCAGGAGCCGTCCGGCGTCGGATAATCGAGACCGAAAACTTCGAGCTTCGCACGCAGCCCAAGCGCAGTCTCGACCGCGACCTTTATTAGATGCGTTGCGCCGACGCTCGATTGTCCGGTGCGGCAGCGCGGATCAGCCCCGGCGACGTTGAAATACCGCAATATCACATAATTCAATCCGTGCGCCTTGGCCGCGTCGCGCAACATGATTTCGGTCATCAGTTTCGACCAGCCGTATGGTGAAATCGGTTGCGGCGGCGCGTCTTCGCTGACCGGACTTTCCACCGGATTGCCGTAGACCGCGGCGGTCGATGAAAAAATGAAATGTTGGACGCCGTTACTGATCGCGCATTCGATCAACGCCCGCGAGTTTGCGGTGTTGTTGAGGTAGTAACCGAGTGGATCGCGAACCGAGTCGGGAACGACGACGGAAGCGGCAAAATGAATGATCGCCTCGATCCGGTGCTCGCGGATCAGACGGGATACGAGCGATTGATCTCCGGTATCGCCGACCACCAGCGAGGCCTGCTCGGCGACGGCCCAGCGAAAGCCGGTGGACAGATTGTCGAGAACGACGACATCCTCGCCGGCATCGACAAGCTCCAAAACCATGTGACTGCCGATGTAGCCGGCTCCGCCGGTAACCAAGACCGTCATTTGCGCACCCGGATGCCCTCTCGGCGGCAATACTCTGATTAGTTAAACAGCGCGTTATGCGGTTAGATAAACACGGGGTTACGCGTGTACTTGCGGCCGATTCTCGGTTGCGCTCGCCAGCGCGCCCGCTGTCGCCGCCAAAATCTCATCGATGCCAATCTCCTGCATACAACGATGGTGGCCGAGTCGGCACACCGGCTTGTGGCAGGGGCGGCAGTCGAGCTTGGACTCGGTTTCTATTGTTGCGGCGAGCGGGTTTAATGGCGCCCAGTGCCATGGGCTAGTCGGGCCAAAAATGCCGACCGTCGGAACGCCCAACGCTGCGGCGACATGCAGCAGGCCCGAATCGTTAGAAACGGCCGCCGCCGCCGAAGCCAGCGCGAGGATGGCGTCACGCAAATCGGTGCCGGTCAGATCGCGAGCGGCTGTATCCCCAATGATTTCGGCAGCAAGCGCTTTCTCCGCGGGGCCTCCCAACACCCAAACCGAGGCGCCGGTCGCCAATAAACGCCGTGTCAGCGCCGCATAGGCACTGGCGGGCCAGCGTTTCGACGGTCCAACGGCGCCGGGCGCAAGCGCCACGACGGGACCAGTGTCAGCGTTCAGGCCGCGGCTTTGGCGCCAAGCGGCGGATGACGCCGCCGGCATTGCCAATTGGGGCATAGGCCAAGATGGGGGCCGGCTCGCGCCCGCTGGCAAAGCCAGCATGGCGCAACGGTCCACCATGCGTGGCAATCTGCGTTCGCCGAAGCGGATGTCATTGAGCAGGAGAAACCGTGCTTCCCCGAGAAATCCGGTGCGCTGCGGGATTCCCGCGAGGAAGGGCGCTAGTGCCGATTTCCAGGTTCGCGGCATGACCAGCGCACTGCCATAATCTTCGCGCTTGAGCCGCGCCGCCAGTGCCGATTGCTCCGCTAGAGCCACACGGCTGCGCGGAAGGTCCCAAACGACAGCCTGTCGAACGCCCGGCATGTAGTCGGCAAGCGGGGCGCACAGGGTTGTCGCCAAGACGTC
>Ga0209169_10000041_pt1 | contig 69532 bp, 61 predicted proteins | sample HubBroMetageWRM4_FD_188346 | JGI IMG/M metagenome (GOLD analysis project Ga0209169, IMG submission 188346) | Warmed soil microbial communities from the Hubbard Brook experimental Forest, New Hampshire - Hubbard Brook CCASE Soil Metagenome WRM 4... | ecosystem: Environmental > Terrestrial > Soil...
CACGAAATGCACCGTCGGCCAGCTCGCTCATCACCAAGTCGATGCTTCCGTATACGCCGAGATTGCCCCGGGCCGCCGCCTCTTGATAGAAGCGCTGGCGTAACGCCCAAATCCCTTCGACCTCCCGTGATGCCGCGGCCGTGGCAATCGAGGCCTCGACATTGTTCGAGGCGGCTTTCCGCACCAACTGTAGCTCCGCCGGTGTTTTCACCAAGCGGACGTGCAGCATCAGATCACTTGCCGGGCGGCTCGTGGCGCGCGGCGCGATTTCCTGGAGCAGCGCAGCTCCATACGCGGTATCCACACCGATGACACCGCGCGAGAGGCGAAGATCCAGCAACGCTTGAGAAGCCGCCTTGGAGACGCTTTCCCGAAAGGGAGCCGCGCGTTCCAAGGAAGCGCGCCGCAAGCGTTCGCGTGCATCAAAGGCGAAATTGCCGATGTAGGGAAATGCCGGACTGGTGCGAGGATCGGTCGACGCGAAGCCGCCGCCGGCCAGATAAGGTTTTACGTCCGGCGCCAAGGCCGAATCCGATGACCCTGCGTAATATTCGAAACCGTCGGTGACGTATGCAATGGGCCGCGCAGGATCGCCAGGCACGACCGCGAACGCAGTATTGTCGGTGCTGAACCGACTCAATACCGGCACCGCGTTGGTGGCGTAGTAGACATTCAGCGGGGAAGTGAGAAACAACGCATCCAGATGCGCTTCTCGCATGATCCGAGTGGCCCTATCGCGATTGAGCAGTGCACCGAGCGGCTCGGGAGGCGCCGGGCTCGGATGATCGCTCGGATGACGCTGGGCAGTTGCGTCAGCGAGCGCCGCGGTGGAGGCGGTTCCGATGGATGCCGCCAGAAAGCCTCGTCGATTCATGCCCAGCCTCCCGGTGCCGGCGCGGCGCCGATGATTCCAGCGCCGACATTGCTGCCGTCGTGCCTCCTCGGTGCGCTACAACTTCGCTTCCAGCCGTATGCCGTAGTAGCGGTTGAAATCACGGGCGGGCTGTCCCACCACGGTGTTGCTGTTCCACGGGCCCGACCAGAAGTCTTCCATGTCGACATAGTAGTGGTGATTGGTGACGTTATTAGAGAACGCCGTGACCGACCATTTGCCGGATTTGGGGCGCAGACCGACACTCAGGTTCAGGATTCCGAAGGACCCCTGGATCGTTTCCGGGTTTTGGTCGGGCTGAAACTGCGTCTTGGATCGATAGGCATAGTTGCCGCCGAGGACGCCGTCAAATCCGCTGTCGCCGAGCGGCAGCCGTTGTTCGACGAACAATGTTCCTTTGAATCTCGGTGCGTCCGGCATGGTGTCGCCCGATACGTTCTGAGAGGTGCTGCCGGTCCCGGGCACCGGGTTGCAGCCGAGCGCCGGAGTCTGCGTCACGCCGTTGCCCCAGCAGGGAGCCTGCTGGTAATCGACGAACTCCGCGTTGATAATTGCAAGATCGAGGCTGATGCGCAGCAGCTGCGTCGCCGCATAGACGCTGTCAATTTCCAGACCCTCGGTGCGCGCCTTGCCGGCCGTGGTGAGACCCTCGATCGGCGCAACATTTCCCGGAATCGATTCGGTGTTCTGTACCTGATAGTTCTTGTACAGCGTGTAGAAGGCTGCGGCGTTCACCTGCAGGCGATGATCGAAATATTCGCCCTTTGAGCCGATCTCATAGTGATCGACGTGCTCCTGGCCGGTCGCCGGCACTGGTACCGTCGGCGCGACGGCGTTGCCTCCGCTGTAGATGCCCGTGTTGAACACTTTCGGCGCATAGCCGCGCGCATAGGTGGCATAGCCCATCCAGTTGGGCGTGAATTTCTGCTGAAGGCTGATGTCGCCCACCACGATATTGGAGTTGTCGCTGTTCGAAGTATAGATGTTGCCGTTCCCCCCGAGCTGCTGGTAGGAATAGCCGAGTTCGTCCTTGTTGTAGCGCAGGCCTACGACCAGCGACGTGGTCTCCAGGAACTTCCATGTCGCGCGGCCGTAGACATCGTAGGTTTTGGTGTCGGTATCGACGTAGTAGTCGGTTTCAGCCGGTGTGAATGTGCGCCCCGTGCTCATGCCGACCGTTTGGTCCGAATAGAACAGGCCGGCGACGAAACTGACCGGCTGATCGAGCGAGGACACAACCTTGAATTCCTGGCTGGTCTGATTGACGAGAATATCCTGGAATTGCTCATTGTAGAAAGTTGCCCAGGTGCCGGGCGACCCAGGCGGCGGCGGTCCCGGCAAGAAAAGCGAGGAGAACGCGGTGCGTAAATTGTTGGAGTAGAAGCTCGAGTTCACGAAGATATCTTGGTAATTGAACTGATGTTCGTGCAGGTACGCCGAGGTCGAGCTGAACGTCAGGCCGCCGACGCGATAGTCCACATTGATCGAGTAGATCTGGTCGGAAACATTGGCACTCTGCGTGACTACGCTATTGACCGTGTCGTTGGTCATGCTGGGGGTTATTCCAGTGAGTACCGCGGCTTGACTGACGGTTCCCGTGACGAAGGGCGGGAGCGGCGGCGGACTCGTGCCGAACAGCAGATAGGCGCCCGGAGTCACGTAGGTGTAAACGAAATTGTCGCCCTCGGATTTTGATTTCTGATAATCCGCCATCAATGTAATGTCGAGTGCGTCGTTTGGCTTGATCACCAATTTGCCGCGAATGCCGCTGTTTTCCTGGTCGGAATCCGTGCCGGTGGCAATATTGTTGATCGGAAAATCGCGCTTGTTGCCGTACACCGAGACACTGCCGAGTACATTCTCGGCAATCGGGCCGCCGACAAACCCGTTGAATCGATATTCGTGATCGTTGGTCACCGTCGTGCTGACGTCGGCCGTGAGTTCATCGGTCGGACTGCGCGATACCATGTTGATGAGTCCGGCAGCGGCCGTGCGGCCGCCCAACGTTGCTTGCGGGCCTTTGAGGACCTCGATGCTCTTGATGTCCTCCATCTGGTTCGCCATGTCGGCATCGGAGGGAATGGGAATCCCGTCGATCATGATGCCGACGCCGGAAGCCAGGCCGACGGTAGCCTCGTTGGCATTGCTCGAGATGCCACGAATGCCGTACGGCACCCGACCATTGAATGAGCCAACCAGGTCCACCGAGGGTACGAGCTTGTCCAGATCGACGATGTCGCCGGCATTCATGCTGGCGAGCTCACTGGCGGATACCACCGATGCTGCGACGGGAGTGTCGGACAATCTCTCGCTGCGCTTTTGCGCGGTAATCACGATTTCTTCCAACTGCGGACCGCTGTCGGAAGGAGCAGTCACCGTGTTGTCAGCGCCGCTCGCCGCTAACGGAGCGCCTGATAGGGCGATTACGCCGGCCAGCAGCAGCTTATTCTTGTAGATCATGTTTCCCCCAATGGTTGTTTCAGAGTGTCTGCAAGCCGGCTTTCACTATCTAGTGATTCACCATTACCACATCGTGGTACACCACTCTCCGGATGATAAGCCACGGAAAGGAAGCTTGTACAGCGCCACGTAGATGCCGCCTGTCTCTTGGGCGCCACGAAGCCACTGCAGCGGCCGCCACATCACAAGACCTTAGGGATAGACTCACGCCCTAGCGCCTTGGCTTGATCCGAAAGGCAATTCAAAGAAACTTGGAGTCAGTCGAATGCCTAAACCTGCATCTTTGAAGCGAACGCTAGCGGCGGGCGCGCTCGCGCTCTGCGGATGGGCAGCCGGTGCAGAGGCGAAAATCATCTACCTCGACATGGATGTCGAACTAGATCAAGTCGCAGCGGAGGACGCGAAGATGTTTCGCGTCGGCGGCCATGATTTGGATCGGATCGCCTATGACGACAGCACCGTAGACCCGGTCACGCACAAAGTCAGGCTTACCTACCTCGCGCATTTCATCATGGGACGTTGGATGCCGACGACGCCAACCGACACTTCGACCCTCGATCTAAGCAGCGAACCCTACAAGCTCGATTTCATCGCGGCGGCCAATCATGGTCAGCCGTTGTTGGTCGTATTCGAAGGCGTCACTCAACGAATGGCGATCCTCGCCCGTCCCGACTTTCACATGCTGATCGCCGGCAAATACACGATCAGCGCCAAGCCCATCGCAGCCGCTGCGGGAGCCGAACCGCCCGCGAAGGCGAATGATCCCGCGACCATGCCAATGCGATCGGGGATGCCGGCGCCCAAAAACCCGTAGCAGCCGAGAGTTCCTGGCCCGCCTGAATATCGTCAAACCGCACGTCTCAGACCGAGGCCACCCTGATGAGGGTATTGCGCTTGACCGACAGCGCCGCAGCTTCAGCCAGCACGAGCGAGGCGACGCCGTCACCGTAGCCCGCCAAGGGCGTTGCGCCGTCCCGCAAGATGTCCACGAAATGGCGCATTTCCCGGCGGTAGGCTTCGGCGTAGCGCTCGAGAAAGAAATTCTGCAGCGTATCGCTTGCGGAACCGCGTTCAGTGCAGGTTGAGACCGTGCTCACGAGTACGTTGTCCGCGCGTACGGTGCCGGCGGAGCCGTACGCTTCGATGCGTTGGTCGTAACCATATGCTGAACGGCGAGTGTTGCTGATGACGCACAGCCGGCCGGATTCGGTGCGCAGCAGCGTTCGCGCGGTGTCGACATCACCCGCCGCACCGATCGCCGGATCGATGAGGCAGCTGGCGCTTGCAAAGACCTCGACGGGTTCCTCGCCCAGCAACCAGCGCGCCATGTCGAAGTCATGAATGGCCATGTCCTTGAACAGGCCGCCGGACGTGCGGATATAGGAAACCGGCGGCGGGGCCGGGTCGTGACTGATGATGTTCAAGCTCTCGAGTTTGCCGATGGCATTCGAGTCAAGCCTCGCCTTGAGCACGGCGAAATGGGGATCGAAACGGCGGTTGAAGCCCACCAGCATCCTTGCATTGGACAATTGCGGAGCGGCGCTTCGGACGCGCGCCAGATCAAGATCGAGCGGCTTCTCACAAAAAATTGCTTTGCCTGCCGCGGCCGCCAACAAGGCCTGATCCAAGTGCGAATTCGTCGCGCTCGCAATGATGACGCCGGAAATCGAGCGGTCGCCCAAGACCGCGTCCATGTCCACCACCTCGGCAGCGGTTTGGTGAGCGAGCGCATCTGCCGCCGCGCGGTTGGGATCAACGATGTACTTGAGCCTCAGGTCCGGCAGAGCCGCGGCGTTACGTGCATGAATTTGGCCGATTCGGCCCGCCCCAAAAATCGCCACGTTAAACATTGCCGCTCCCCTAAATTACGTCGTCCGGCGCTCGATCGAACGACGACGAGTATAATGAAAGGCTCACTTCTCGTTGCGTGAGTTCCTTGCAGCCGACGGATAAAAGCATCGACCTGATTGCCATCGGCCGCTCGAGCGTGGATCTATATGGTGAGCAGATCGGGGGTCGTCTGGAAGACATGGGGTCATTCGCCAAGTACGTCGGCGGCAGTCCGACCAATACGGTGATTGCCGCGGCGAGGCTCGGATTGAAGGCGGGACTCTTGACGCGGGTCGGCGCCGATCACATGGGACGCTTTATCCGCGAGCAGCTCGTGCGCGAGGGCGTGGATGTGCGCGGCGTGCACACTGATCCCGAACGCTTGACGGCGCTGGTCGTGCTCGGAATCCGCGATCGCGAGTCATTCCCACTGATTTTTTATCGCGAAGACTGCGCCGACATGGCGCTTTGTGAGAGCGATCTCGATGACGCCTATCTCGCGTCCGCCCGCGCGGTCCTGATCAACGGCACCCACCTCTCCACGCCGGGCGTGTTCGCTGCGAGCCTGGGTGCGGCGCGGCGAGTCAAAGCAAACGGCGGGCGCGTGGTGTTCGACGTGGATTACCGGCCGGTTCTGTGGGGATTGACCGCGAAGGATTTGGGCGAGAATCGCTTCGTGTCGAATGCGAAAGTAACCGAATGCCTGCAGGCGGCATTGCCTTGGTGCGACTTGATCGTCGGCACGGAAGAAGAGCTTTGCGTTTTAGGCGGATCCGAACAGTTGATTGCCGCCATCCGCAATATACGAGCGCAAACGACCGCAACCTTGGTTTGCAAACGCGGCGCCCGCGGCTGCGTCGCCTTCGCGGGCGATATCCCCGATGATATCGAACTGGGCTTGGTGGTACCCGGATTCAAGATCAACGTACTCAACGTATTGGGTGCCGGTGATGCATTCATGGGCGGCTTTCTGCGTGGTTGGTTGCGCGGTGAAACTCTCGAGGAAAGCTGTCGCATGGGTAATGCCTGCGGTGCGATTGTGGTATCGCGCCACGGCTGCGCGCCGGCGATGCCGACTTGGGCTGAGTTGCAGTCGGTTCTGCGCACGGCCGGCGAATCTCAACCGGCATCGTTTACCCGCCATTTGGATCACATGCATTGGGCAGCGACGCGCGCACATGACTATCCTGAGTTGATGGTGCTGGCCATCGATCACCGCAGTCAGTTCGAAGACCGCGCGAACTTCGGTGCGGCCGATCGGGAGCGGATTGCAGCTTTCAAGACGCTGGGATTTCGAGCGTTGGATTCAGTCGCGCGTAAGGACCGGCGTTTTGGCGTACTGCTCGACGGACGCTACGGATTCGAAGCCTTGAGCGCGGCGGCGGATTCGCCTTATTGGGTGGGTCGACCGATAGAGATCCCGCAATCCCGTCCGCTCGAATTCGAGGGCTCCGCCGACGTCGCTGTCGAGCTTTTGACCTGGCCGCTCAATCACGTGGTCAAATGTCTGGTGACCTATCATCCGGACGACGCTGCGGATCTTCAGGGGCGGCAAGATCGCCAGCTCAAGCGGTTGTTCGACGCATGCCGCAAGACCCGGCACGAATTGCTGCTCGAAGTCATTCTACCGCGCGAGATGCCGGTGGATTCCCAGACGATGTCGCGCGCACTAGCGCGAATCTATGCGCTCGATGTGCGGCCGGATTGGTGGAAACTCCCGCCAAGCGGTGGCCCCGACTACTGGCAGGCGATTCAAGCTACGATCGGAAAAGAGGATCCGCTGTGTCGAGGCGTGCTGATTCTTGGACGGTCGCAGCCCGAGACCGAGTTGATCGCCTGCTTCGCCGCTGCAGCGCCCCTTCGAATCGTAAAAGGATTCGCCATCGGCAGGACCATTTTCCAAGACGTCGCGCGCGCCTGGTTTGCGGACTCTATGAGCGACGCCGAAGCCGTGAAGGCGATGGCCGCGAAATTTTTGAGGTTGGCGGATGCGTGGCAGGGCGCGCGCACGGCGGTTGCGACATGAAGACGATTCGATGTACCGCGGCGCAAGCGGCAGTTCGATATCTGGCCAGCCAGTATGTCGATGCCGTGCCGGGAGAAGTGCGCTATTTCGCCGGCGTGTGGGCCATATTCGGCCACGGCAATGTTGCCGGCCTCGGAGAGGCGCTGCACGCGGCGCGCGACCAGCTTCCTACCTATCGGGCGCACAACGAGCAGGCGATGGCCCACGCTGCCATCGCCTTTGCAAAGCAGCTGCGGCGGCGGCGAGCCATGATATGTACCAGCTCGATCGGGCCGGGCGCGACCAACATGGTGACCGCGGCGGCCTTGGCGCATGCCAATCGATTGCCGGTGCTGTTTTTGCCGGGCGATACCTTTGCGAGTCACGGCCCTGATCCGGTGCTGCAGCAGATCGAGAGCTTTGCCGACGGAACCGTGTCGGCCAACGACTGCTTTAGACCGGTTTCGCGCTATTTCGACCGCATCGTTCGCCCTGAACAATTGATCGACGCGCTGCCGCATGCCATGCACACGATGTTGGACCCAGCCTCATGCGGTCCGGTGACGTTGGCATTCTCTCAGGACGTACAAGCCGAGGCGTATGACTATCCGGAGGCGTTTTTTCGCCGCCGTGTATGGAGCATTCGCCGCCCACCCGCTGATCGAAGCGAGATTGTGCGACTCGCGGCCGGGCTGAAAGCAGCACGCGCGCCATTGATCATTGCCGGCGGCGGTGTTCACTACAGCGGCGCAGAAAAGGCGCTGGCCGGTTTCGCGAGCAACTTTGGGATTCCCGTGAGCGAAACTCAAGCGGGCAAGGGCGCGTTGCCGTGGGATCACCCCTTTAATCTCGGCGCCATCGGCGTGACCGGCACCAGTTGCGCCAACTCCGCGGCGGCCCAAGCCGATTTGGTCTTGGGAATAGGTACACGTCTGCAGGACTTCACGACCGGCTCGCGCGCGCTGTTTTCGGCACCGAATCGTCGCCTGGTGCAAATCAACATTGCTTCCTATGACGCGGGCAAGCACGAAGCGGCGACGGTGGTGGGCGATGCGCGCGAAGCGCTCGCGTCGCTCGCGGAGCATCTGGCCGGCTGGCGCCCGGCTCGTGACCCGGCGATCATCAACGCGGAGGTCGCGCGCTGGAACCTTGCGTGGCAGGACGCGACTAACGCGCCGAGTGCGGGCCTGCCTTCCGATGCGCAGGTCATCGGCGCCTTATGGCGAAACAGTTCGGAAAACGCCGTGGTTGTCTGCGCGGCAGGCGGATTGCCGGGCGAGCTTCACAAGCTATGGCGGGCGAGAGCGCCGGATGATTATCACGTCGAGTACGGTTACTCCTGCATGGGTTATGAAATTGCCGGCGGTTTGGGCGTCAAGATGGCGCAGCCACTGCGCGATGTTTATGTGCTGGTCGGCGACGGCAGTTATTTGATGCTCAACTCCGAGCTGGCCACCTCGGTGTCCCTGGGGTACCGATTGGTGGTCGTGGTGCTCAACAATCGGGGATTTGGCTGCATCAATCGCCTGCAACGCGCCGGCGGCGGCGCCCCCTTCAACACGTTGTGGGAGGACTCGACGCACACGGCGCTGCCGGACATCGATTTCGTCGCGCACGCGGCAAGTTTAGGTGCCATCGCCGAAAAGGCCGGCTCGATTGAAGCGCTCGAACACGGGTTGCAACGCGCGCGCCAATCGGAGCGCACCCACGTCATCGTGATCGACACCGATCCGGCGATCAGCACCGCGGCAGGGGGTGCCTGGTGGGATGTGGCCATCCCAGAAGTCTCGTCCCGGGCCGAGGTCGACGCCGCTCGCGAGGCATCCTTGAGCCAGCGCAAAAAAAGACGGTTGGGAACTGACGCATGAGCATCCGCTTTGGCGTCAGCCCCATCGCGTGGATCAATGATGACCTGCCCGCGCTCGGGGGCAATACGCCCCTCGATTCCGTTCTCGACGAAGCCCGCGATGTCGGGTTTGCGGGCATCGAGCTCGGCGGAAAGTTTCCAAAAGATCCCAACGTGCTTCGAGCCTTGTTGAATCGGCATCAACTGGCGTTGGTCGGCGGCTGGTACAGCGCCGGCTTGTTGACGCGTTCGGCCGCTGCGGAGATCGACGCGTTGCAATCCCACTTGGGTCTACTCAAGGCGATGGGCTGCGGCGTATTCATCCTCGCCGAGACCAGCAACGCGATTCACTGCGATCAGACGAGCGCCCTGTCCGCGACCCCGCGGCTCCCGGATGCGAAGTGGGATGAGTTTGGCCGAAAATTGACCGACGTCGCCGACTACCTCGCCGAAGCGGGTCTGCGCATGGCCTATCACCATCACCTCGGCACCGTGGTGGAATCGCAGCAGGATCTCAAGCGCTTTCTGAAATCCACCGGCCGCTCCGTGGGGCTGACGGTCGATACCGGCCACGCGGCGCTCGGCGGTATCGACGCCCTGGCGCTCATTCGCGATCATCCGCTTCGCGTCGCCCACGTGCACTGCAAGGACATCCGCTCGCGTGTCTTTGAGCGGGTCAAAGCTGAAGGCAAGAGCTTCCTCAGCGGCGTGATCAGCGGAATGTTTACCGTGCCCGGCGACGGGGATCTTGAATTTGCGGGCGTGATGCAAGTGCTCGGGAAAATTGGCTATGCTGGATGGATTATCGTCGAAGCGGAACAGGACCCGGCGGTTGCGAACCCGAAAGTTTACGCGGCCTTGGGCCTGAAAACCCTGCGCCGCGAGGCGTCGGCAGCCAAATTGCATGAAGCGGAGTCATCATGAGCAAGCTTCTGATTCGGTCCGGCACACCCGATGCGGCGGGCTGCGTGCTCAACATCACACCGGAGAGTGCCGGCTGGCGGCACATTGGATTTCAAGTGCATCGCCTGACGCCAAAGCAAGCGGTTGTGGGCGGCACGGGAACTCGCGAGACCTGTCTGGTGGTGCTCGCGGGAACCGCGAGCATCGTCGTCGATGACCAACATTTCAACGACATCGGACATCGCGGCTCGGTATTCGATGATGCCGCGCCGGGCGCGGTGTATGCGCCCGCCGGGAGCCGCTATGCGGTGACGGCGCGGGGCGAGGTCGAACTGGCGGTCTGTTCGGCGCCGGGCAAGCGGGGACACGCACCGCGCGCGATTGCCGCGGCCGAAATGAGCAAAGAGATTCGGGGCAGCGGCACGAATACCCGCTACGTCAGAAATATCCTTCCGCAAACCAAGGAGGCTGACAGCTTGTTGGTCGTGGAAGTCATCACGCCGGGCGGGCACTGGTCGAGCTATCCGCCGCACAAGCACGATACGGCAACGTTGGGAAAAGAAACCGTGCTGGAGGAGACCTACTATCATCGGCTGATGCCGCCGCAGGGATTTGCGTTCCAGCGTGTCTACACCGACGAGCGCGATCTCGACGAAACGATTTGCGTGCACGACGGCGATCTCGTTCTGGTGCCGCGCGGCTACCATCCCGTGGGCGCAGCCCACGGCTATGACCTGTATTACCTCAATGTCATGGCGGGTCCGGAGCGCAATTGGGTCTATCGCAACGATCCGGAGCATGCCTGGCTCGCGCTGCAGCCCAATTCGAAGGCGCCGCATTGATGCGCAGCCGCCGCGGAAAACTGTTGCGCGGAAAATTGCTGCAAATCGACCGCCGAAGACTCGGTTGCGCCGGGCTTTCACTGCTCGTGGCAAGTGTGCTGCTCGCCGCCGGGTGCTCGGGCAAGTCGGGCGGAAATTCTGTCCAGGTTGTCGCCAGTTTGCACGACATGACCGAACCGTTCTTCGTCGCGGTGAAGCACGAGCTGGACGCCGAGGCGGGACGGCTGGGCGTCAGCGTTTCCGTGGAAGACGGTCAGTCGAACTCGGCCAAGCAAACGGCGGACATTGAGGCCGCCATCACCGGCGGGGCTCAGGGCATCATCCTTGCGCCCAACGATGTGAACGCGCTGACGCCGGGCGTCGAAGCGGTAATCAAGGCGGGGATTCCAATCGTGACCCTGGATCGCCGTGTCGACAACACCAGCGTTCGGGTCCCACACGTTGGCGCGGATAACGTTGCAGGTGGTCGCATCATGGGGCAGTGGGTGATCGATTCCTTCCCGAACGGTGCGCGAGTGCTGTTGATCACCGGACAGCTGGGATCGAGCCCATCCATCGACCGCACGCGCGGCATCAAGGAAGCCTTGGCGGCCGCGGGTGCGAAATATCAAGTCGTGGCGGAGCAATCGGCCACCTGGAAGCGCGAGCAAGGCCTCACGGTGACGCAGAATGTCTTGACCTCGCTTGGCGGGCAGTCCCTGCAGGCGGTGGTGGCGGAGAGCGACGAGATGGCCCTGGGCGCGCTGGAGGCGTTGCGTTCGAGCGGTGTCACCGGCGTCAAAGTCATCGGATTCGACGCGACCCCGGAAGCCTTGAAATTGGTGCGCAGCGGCGAGATGGCGGCCACCGTCGAGCAGTCACCGATGAATCAGGCGCGAACCGCGCTTCAGCAACTGGTGGCGCAGATCCGCCAACACACTCCCATGCCGGGCGCCAGCATCGCGCCGGTATTGATTACGCAATCCAATATCAATCAGGCCGAGCGCATCGGCGAAGTTCGGTAGCGGCGTGAGTCCTGCGCCGAATCTTTTGGAGGTTCGCGAGGTCTGCAAGCAATTTCCCGGGGTCAAGGCCTTGGACGGGGTCGAACTGCAGGTGCGCAGGGGGGAAGTGCACGCGCTGCTGGGCGAAAACGGCGCGGGTAAATCAACGCTCTTGAAGATACTGTCGGGCGCGCTGCGCGCGGATCGCGGCGAAGCGACGCTGGACGGCGTGGCGCTTGCGCCAAGTGAGACGCCGCGCGAACGGCAACGCGCAGGCCTCGTGACCATTTATCAAGAATTCAATCTGCTGCCGTTCATGTCGATCGCCGAGAACCTTTACCTGGGTCGCGAACCCGTGCGCCGCGGCTTCATCGATTGGGCCGCGATGCACGACAATTCGCGCGCCTTGCTGACCAGTCTGGGGTTGAGCGTTGACCCAAGGCGGGAAGTGCGCCATTTGAGCGTCGCCCATCAACAGATGGTGGAAATCGCCCGTGCTGTAGCGCAAAAAGCCAAACTCATCGTCATGGATGAGCCGACCGCTGCCTTAGGTCACCGCGAAGTTGAAATCCTGCACGCCGTCATCCAAGAGCTCAGAACGCGCGGTGTGAGCTTTATCTACGTGACGCACCGGTTGAATGAGGTAAAGATGGTTTGCGACAGTTTCACGGTGTTGCGCGACGGCCGCTATGTGGCACGGGGCGAGGTAGGCGGCGTCGAGACCGCCGATTTGGTGCGCCTCATGGTTGGTCGGGATGTGGAGTTCTCGAAACGCGCGCACCCTGCGGTCCTTCGCGAAACCGTTCTTGCCGTCAAAGGCGTCGCGCGTGCGCGCGACTCGAGCGGGCGGCACACCATTGCGCTCAACGATCTGTCGATCGAAGTGAACGCCGGACAGATCCTGGGGTTTGCCGGTCTGGTGGGCGCCGGGCGCACGGAACTGGCGCGAATCATTTTCGGTGCCGACCATTGCGACCGAGGCGTGCTTTACCTCAACGGATCCGAACTGCGGCCGCTGCGCTCGCCCAAAGACGCCATTCGCGCCGGGATTGCGCTGGTGCCTGAAGATCGAAAACAGCAGGGGTGTTTTTTGGAGCAATCGATCAGTCAGAACATGGCGCTGCCGAGTCTGAAACGAATCTCGCGATGGGGCGTTTTCGTCGACGCCCTGCAGGAGCGGCAATTGGTCGAGAAATACCGGGCGGCGCTGCGCATCAAGATGGCGAACTCGGCCGTGGCGGTCGGCACCTTGTCCGGCGGCAATCAGCAGAAGGTGCTGCTGGCGCGCTGCATGGCCCTGCAACCCAAGGTCCTGATTGTCGACGAGCCGACCCGAGGGATCGATATCGGCGCGAAGGCCGAAGTTCACCAATTGCTGTTTGAAATGGCGAACAGCGGCATGGCACTGATCATCATCTCTTCAGAAATGCCCGAGGTTCTCGCGCTCAGCGATCGGATCGTCGTGTTCCGCGAAGGCTGCATTAGCGGCGTTCTCGACCGCCGAGACGCGACAGAAAATTCCCTGATGGAACTGATGGCCATTTCCGCGGCCACGGCGCCGGTGCGAAGCGCTGCGCTGTGAAGGACGACACTCAACCGCAGCAGGGTACGGCGCGCCGGCGTTTCGATGCGGTGGCGTGGCTGCGGCGCTATGGAACGTTGCTATTTCTGTGCGCGCTGATTGTGTTCTTCGGGCTGGAAAATTCGCGTTTTCTATCGCTGCGCAACGTCACCAACATTCTGACCGAGGTTTCGATTTACGGCATCATCGCCGTCGGCATGACTTTCGTTATTTTGACCGCAGGCGTCGACCTTGCGGTCGGGTCGCTGCTGGCATTTGCGGGCATGTCGGGCGCCTTTGTCATGCAGGCAGTGGAAGCGGACTCCACTTTAGGCTGGCTCGTGGCGCTGGCGACCGCGACAGCGGTCGGAACCCTGGTCGGATTTTTGCAGGGTAAGGCGGTGACCTTGTTCAGTGTCCCGCCCTTCATCGTGACCTTGGGCGGCATGACCATTTGGCGCGGCGCCACGCTGATTCTCAATGATGGCTCGCCCATCTCGGGCTTCGATGCGAATTATCGCTGGTGGGGAACCGGATCGATCGCGGGCATACCCGTGCCCATCGTGCTGTTTGGATTGATCGCGGCGGTGGGCCTGGTCACGGAGCGCTACACGCGTTACGGGCGCTATGTTTACGCAGTCGGCGGCAATCCGGAGGCGGCGCGCCTCAACGGCTTGGACGTGCAAGCGATCATCACCAGCGTGTATGTGATCGTGGGGGCGCTCTCGGGACTGGCGGGATTTTTATTGTCCGCGCGCCTCGGCGCCGCTGAAGCGGTCGGCGGGATTGGTTATGAGCTGCGCGTAATTGCCTCGGTCGTGATTGGCGGCACCAGCCTTGCCGGCGGCCGCGGTGGGATCGGCGGTACCATCATCGGTGCACTCTTGATCGGCGTGCTCACCAACGGCCTGGTGATCATGCACGTGTCGTCGTACTGGCAGCAGGTGGTGATTGGCCTGATTATTGTGGCGGCTGTGGCGTTCGATACTTATGCCAAATCACACCGATAGGTACCTCGCGCGGGTGATATTGACCGGCTCGTGTGGTGCTCTCCAGGAGGCGTAAGAAGATTCAAGGTCCGAGGCAAAAGGACCTTGAATCTCCTTACCCCTCCTGGCTAGAACTCGAGCCGGTCAATATCACATGCCGGTGCTACCGGCGTGTGTTGGCGACGCCCTTTTTTATCGCCCCCCCCCGGCCATACAGGCCGGCCAAATTCACAATGCCAAGCGATTTCGATACGGGACTTGCGCTCATCGCCGACCCTATGTAGACTTCCTACTATGGGTAAAGAAGATCGTGACGTCAGGATGTCGCTGCAGACGCTGAAGGTGTTGGAGGCGTTTCTCGAGAATCCCACCGATCAGCTATCAGGCGCCGAAGTGCATCAGCGCTGCAAGCTGGCCTCCGGAACGTTGTATCCCATTTTGCTGCGACTCGAGGCGGCCGGCTGGTTCGTCAGTCGCTGGGAGGCCATCAACCCTTCGAGTGCCGGCCGGCCGCGACGCCGCCTTTATCGGCTGACGCCGACGGGCCTCAAGCGCGCCAGCGACGTATTCGCCAGCTTTAACCGCGGTGTTCTTGCATAGACCGGCGCGACCGCCGGTGCCAGGAGGGAGTATGACTTCTGAGCGAAAGGTGGAGTGGATGGATAGGGCGGCCGGCTGCTTGGTTCACTACGCGGCGCGGCGCACCCCCGAACCCTTGTCCCAACGACTTGAGGAAGAATGGCTGGCAGACCTGGCGGAACGGCGTCCCGGATTTGCGCGCCTGCGCTTAGGAATCGGTTGCTACTGGGCGACCTACAGCATCGCGCGCGAGCAACGCGTCGCGGCCGTCGCGCCGGCCCGCACACATTTGGCGCCCGCCAGCGTCGCAGGCTTCATGAGCGAGAATTCCGCGCTTTTCTCGCGCCGCACGGCTACTTTTCTGCTGGTGGCTTCGCTGCACGCCGCCGTGTTGCTCGGGCTCGCGGTTGGCGTGGGCTCCAAATTCATCAAATCGGCGCCGCCTCAATTTGTGGTTGACCAGATCGACAAGACGCTCCCGCCGCCGATCGATCTGCCGGTGCCGCCGACGCCGGATTGGAACACAACCCAGATCATCGTTCCGCAACCGGACGACAAACTTACGTTTGAGCCGGATCCACCATCCGTGGTCGGCGATGTGAAGGAAACGCCGCCGGAAACGCAGGGCGGCACCGGGCCTTCGCTTCCTCCCGCGGTGACCGTCAATCGCGTGCAAGGAGGGCCGGGAATCGGATTTCCCAGCGCTCATGATTTCTATCCTCCCGCTGCCATTCGCCGCGGGGAGCAGGGCATCGCGACGGTCAGTGCCTGTGTCGATGCCCGCGGCCGCCTCACTTCGGATCCGACGATCGTTCAATCCTCGGGCAGCCAAAGGCTCGACCAGGGTGCGCTGACCCTGGCCATTGCCGGCTCCGGTCACTACCTCGCCACGACCGAAAACGGCAAGCCGGTGAATTCCTGCTACGCTTTCCGGATTCGCTTCGACCTGAAGAATTGAGGCCTATGAAGCTTTACTATTCCGCCACCTCGCCCTACGTGCGCAAATGCTTGGTGAGCGCCCACGAGTTGGGACTGCGTGAGCGCATCGAGCTGCTGCCCGCCGCGCCTCATCCGGTCAATCGCGATCGCGCGCTCGTTGTTTGCAACCCGCTGGGAAAGGTGCCCACGCTCGTCACCGAGGACGGCGCGGTGCTGTATGACAGTCGCGTGATCTGTGAGTATTTGAACGCGCTCGGTGACGGACACTTGATCCCGAAGCAGCCCGCGGCGCGCTGGCCGATCTATCGGGACGAGGCGCTGGCCGATGGAATATTGGATGCAGCGGTACTCGTTCGGTACGAGACTTTTGCGCGTCCCGAGTCCTTGCGCTGGAAAGACTGGATCGACGGTCAATTGGACAAAGTGACTTGCAGCCTGGCCGAGATCGAAGGGCGCGCAGACACCCTCGATCAGCGGATCGATCTGGGGACAATCGCCACCGGCTGCGCACTGGGGTATCTCGATTTCCGATTCGCCGCGCTCGGCTGGAAGCATACCTATCCGAAAACGGCGGCATGGTTCGAGCGCTTTGCCGCGCGCGAATCCATGCTGGCAACCCGCCCGCCGGCGAGTTGAGGGACATCCCGCCCGCTAGCGCGAAACGCGGCGATGGCGGCTAGTTAAGTTCCCGAACCCAGATATTCCGAAAGCTGATCGGCGCTGACGGATCGCCGTGCGCTTGCAGCTTGATCGCCGCGCGATCGTACGGCCGATAAGCGGGCTGTCCGATGTAGCGGGTTTCACCGGTCAGCCGAAAGTGGTTTTGAACCAGCACGCCATTGTGAAATACCGTCACAAAGGCAGGTGTCTTGAGTGTTCCGTCGCTCTCAAAGACCGGCGCGCTCCACACCACATCATATGTCTGCCACTCACCCGGCGGGCGCATGGCGTCGACCAGCGGCGCCGATTGCTTGTAGATGCTCGCGGCTTGGCCATTCACGTAGGTCTTATTTTTCCAAGAATCCAGAATCTGCACCTCGTAACCCCCGTCACCGGAAGCCGTGGACGCCAGAAACAGTCCGCTATTGCCGCGTGCCTGCCCCTCGCCGGTAATTCCTTTCGGAACCTGCCACTCAAGATGCAATTGATAATTTTTAAACAGTCGTTTGGTCTCGATATTGCCAACCGACTTGACGACCGTCATGACACCACGAGCAACTTTCCAACCCGCCGGCGCATGATCCTTGGTATTCACCCATTGATCCAAATTGCGTCCGTCGAACAAAACGATGGCATCGGAGGGCGGTGCTCCGGGCTGTGCGCCGGGCGTGACCAGCGGCGGAACCGGTTCCCATTGTTCGGTGGCCTTCGGATCTCCTTCGGGCGTTTGCGCGGCGGCGGGGAGCAAATACCAGGGTGCCAGCGTGAAAGCCGCCAGCACCACACACCGTCCAATCTCACCATGTCGTGTTTTCATTGCGGGAGTCTCACTTAAGATCGAAGGGATACAACGGCGGGCCGCTGCCGCACGCATTCATACCGTGCAAATCCGCAGCGCTTCGGCCAGCGACAAGAACGGATCGCTGCGCGTGGGTATGAATTCGTGCGCGACATAAGCCTGATAATTGAGGTCAGCGATGGCGGCGGCGATGGCGTGGTAGTTCAGTTCCTGGGTGTCATTGATTTCATGTCTTCCGGGGACGCCGCCGGTATGAAAATGCCCGATCCAGTTGATGTTGTCGCGGATCGTGCGGATGACATCGCCTTCCATAATCTGCATATGATAGATGTCGTACAGCAGTTTCACGCGGGGCGAGTTGACCCCTCGCATCACCGCAACGCCGAAGGCTGTGTGATCACCCTGATATCCCGGATGATCTACTTTGCTGTTGAGCAGTTCGACGCAGACGGTGACGCCGTGTTTTTCGGCGAGCGGCGCAATCTTGGCGAGGCCGGCCACGCAGTTGGCAATGGCGGCGGGCTCATCGATGCCCGCAACTCGATTGCCGAACATGGCGATGAGATTGGTGACGCGCGCCTGCGCGGCGAGCGGCAGCGCCGTTTCCAGTTCTCCCACCAGCAGCACGTGATTGGCTGGGTCATTGAAGCCGGTCGCGATGAACTTGTCGCGCCGGCTGGCGTATCCCATGGACACGGTGACTCCGGCGTCGGCCGCGACAGACCATTCGTCCGGGTACAGCAAGTCAATTGCCGCAAAGCCCATCTGTTTAGTGCGGCGGCAGAGTTCAGGCAGCGATATTTTTGAGTAGGGCCAGCGGCATAGCGATTGTTTGAGTCTTCCGGGGGCGGCCGTGCGCTCGCCCGCTTCCATCGGCGGTGCGCTGTTCGCACGAACCGAGCCGGCGACGGCGCCGGCGGCGGCGATTACGCCCACGCCTGCCGAGCGGGCGAGAAACTCTCTGCGTGAGAATAAACTCATGTCAGTATTACGGTGGCGGAATCGCGATAGAATAAGCTGAAAATTCACTCAAGGTACAACGATGTCTGATCGCTACGATGCGATTGTAGTCGGCTCCGGTATTTCCGGGGGGTGGGCGGCCAAGGAGTTGACCGAGAAGGGATTGCGGGTGCTGCTCCTGGAGCGAGGACGCAACGTCGAGCATGTGAAGGATTACGTCAACGCCACCAAAGGGCCTTGGGAATACTTGCACCGCGGCGGCCGAACCTACGCGATGGAGCAGGCTTACCCCGTGCTCAAGCGGGACTATCCCCTCAACGAGAAAAACCTGGCCTTCTGGGTCAATGAAAAAGACTCGCCCTATACCGAAATCAAACGTTTCGACTGGTATCGAGGCTATCAAGTGGGCGGCCGCTCACTGACATGGGGACGCCAGAGTTATCGCTGGAGCGACTACGATTTTGAAGCCAACGCGAAGGAGGGCATCGCGGTTGACTGGCCCATTCGCTACAGCGATCTTGCGCCGTGGTACGACCACGTGGAGCGGCACGCCGGAATCTCCGGCTCGCACGAAGGGCTCACGCAGCTCCCGGACGGTCAATTTCTACCGCCCATGCCGCTCAACTGCGGCGAGGAACTGGTTGCTGGGCGGGTGAAGAACGCATTCGGCGGCAAACGCCGTGTGATCATCGGGCGGGTCGCGAATGCCACCAAGCCGCTGGAAGGGCGCGCGCCGTGCCAATATCGGAACGCCTGTTGGCTCGGCTGCCCATACGGCGCCTACTTCAGCACGCAGTCTTCGACCCTGCCGGCGGCGGTCAAGACCGGGAAGCTCACCTTGAAGCCCTGGTCAATCGTCACCGAAGTGCTCTACGACAAGGACCGTAAGCGTGCCACGGGCGTGCGGGTACTTGACGCCGTCTCCGAGCAAACGACTGACTATTCGGCGAAAGTGATTTTCATCTGCGCCTCGACCCTCAATTCGACCTGGCTTCTGATGCGATCGGCCACCGATGTCTGGCCCGATGGGCTGGGCAGCAGTTCAGGCGAATTGGGCCACAACCTGATGGACCATCATTTTCGATGCGGCGCGGAAGGCAACTTGTCCGGTTTGGACGATAAGTACTACTACGGCCGGCGCCCCAATGGCATCTACATCCCTCGCTATCGCAATTTATTCGGCGACAAACGCGACTATCTGCGCGGTTTCGGCTACCAGGGATCGGCGAGCCGGGATGGATGGATGCGGGGGGTCAAAGAATTGGGACTGGGTGCAGAATTCAAGGACGAAATGACTTTGCCGGGCCCCTGGAAGTTTGGCGCCACTGCCTTTGGCGAGATGCTGCCGAATCACGCCAATAGCATCGGTATCGACACCGCCAAGAAGGATAAGTGGGGACTGCCGGTTCTCAAAATCGATTGCGCCACGGGCGAGAACGAACGCCTGATGCGCAAGGACATGATCGCCGACATGGCGGAAATGCTCGAACAAGCCGGCGCGAAAATGGTGAAGACCTTTGACGCGGGCTCCTTTCCCGGGATGGGCATCCACGAAATGGGGACGGCGCGCATGGGACGCGACCCGAAGACCTCGGTGCTCAATGCGCACAACCAGGTTTGGGATGCGCCGAACGTTTTCGTCACCGACGGGTCCTGCATGGTTTCCAGCGCCTGCCAGAATCCCTCGCTCACCTACATGGCGCTGACTGCTCGAGCGGTGGATTTCGCCGTGGATGAGCTCAATCGCCGCAACCTGTGAGCGCCGCATGAACGAGTCACTCGAATCGGAACAGCTGCAGCTAATCGATCGGCGCGAGGCGATTCGCCGCGTCAGTGCCTTGCTCGGTGGAGCCGTGTTCGTCGGCGGCAGCGGTCTGCTGGCCGCGGTCGAGAAAGCGCATTCCGCTGCGGAGCGGGCGCCGGGAACCTTCAGCGCCCAAGATGTTGCTTACCTTGATGAGATCGCGGAAACCATTCTGCCCGCCACCAAGACACCCGGTGCGAAGGCGGCCAAAACCGGCGCGTTCATGGCGCTCATGGTCACCGATTGCTACAGCCCCACGGAACAGAAGGTTTTTCTGGACGGCATGCGCAAAGTGGACGAGGCGATGACCAAGGCCAACAACGTCTCATTCATGGCCGCAACGCCGGCGCAGCGCGTTGCCGTGCTTAATGCACTCGACCACGAGCAAAAGCGCGTGATGGACGCGCGCGAAGCCGCGGAGCGCAAGCGCAAGGGACTGTCGCCGGTGGTGGGTGGCGATGCAATCGAGGCCAAGGCGGAGAATGTGCCGGGCACCCCGGTCGCGGTAGATTCAGCAAGCCCGCAGCCCGCCCATTACTTCCGGATGATGAAGGAACTCGCGCTGCTGGGCTTTTTCACCTCGAAAATTGGCTGCACCGAAGCGTTACGCTACGTTGAAGCGCCGGGCCGCTTCGATGCGTGTATTCCCTACACGCCGGGCCAGCCTGCCTGGGCGGCGCACGCCTGACTCAAGTCCAGAGGCAGGACAATTCGATGCCGTTGCCGATGGGCAGCAGCACGCTTTGCAGATTGCCCTTCGCCTTGACCGCGCGTCGGTAGGCTTCGGCATCGGCGCGTACGACCTCGGGAAACAGCATGTTGTCCGCCACGATCACGGCGTTCTGCGCGAGCTTGGGGTAAAACAATTCCAGGCAGGGCACGTACAAGTTCTTCCACAGATCGAGCAGCACGAAGTCGAAGGGCCCTTCCAAGGTCTTCAGCATTTGCGTTGCATCGCCCTGCATCCATTCGACCTGCGGCAGGAGCCCGGCTTTCTCGAGCTGTGTTCGCGCATACTGCTGTTTGCCGGCGGCTAGATCCATGGTGTAAACCCGGCCGCCGGTCTGGCGGGCGGCATCCGCGAGAAAGGCGGTCGAATATCCGTACGAGGTTCCCAATTCCAGGATGCGCTTGGCACCCCGTCCGATAATGAGCGAGCGCAAAAGCTGCCCGACCTCGGGGCCGACCGCGAGAAGAAATTCATCGCGCCGTGCGAATACGCCCGCCGGATCGCTTTTCATCACACGGTCTTCCTCTGCAATGCGCGCGTGATAGTGGGTCAGCAATGCCAGAAATTTGGTATCCACGGAGAGCCAGCCTTTTTAGCGAACCTTAAAATTCGATTTGAACACGCGCAGGAAGTTGCCGCCCATGATCTTTGTCAGCCGGAGAATTGCGTTCGACCGCCCACCACGGTGCGCGCGATCTTGATGTCTTTGATCTTGGCCGGATCCACCGTGTGCGGATCCTCGGCCAGCATGACGAAATCGGCAAGCTTGCCGCGTGTGATCGATCCTTTGATCGACTCCTCGCGCGTCGCGTAGGCGCCATTCAGCGTATTGACGCGGAGCGCCTCGTCAACCGTGATGCGCTGATTGGCGCCCCATATTTCGCCGTTCCACCCGGTGCGCGTCACCATGCCCTGGATCCCCATCAAAGGCGAAAACGGGCCGGGATCAAAATCCGAACCCGCGGCCGCCGGCACGCCTGCATCGAGCAGCGTGCGATACGCCATGCAGCGCTTCATTAGTTCTTCCCCGTAGAAGTGAAATTTATCCGGATTGTAGTAGGCGTATGAGGTGAACAGCGCCGGGACGCCGCCGATGGCCTTGATCCGACGCACCAAATCATCCGTGATGAGGGTGCAATGCGTAATCTTTGGGCGCGCATCGGCCACGGGCATCAGGCGTAGGGCGCGCTCGTAGGCGGTGAGCACATGATCGATCGCGACATCGCCATTGGCATGGCAATTCATTTGAATTCCGGCGCGATGCACCCGCTCGCACCATGCGTTTAAATCCTCCTGGGTTTCCGTCACGTTGCCTCGGTAGCCGTTGCTGCCGGGATACGGGACGCTGATCGCCATGGTGCGCTCGGAGAACGAACCGTCCGCCGTGTGCTCGCAAGTCGCACCCAGTCGAATCCACTCGTCGCCCAAGCCGGTCGACATGCCGCCGCTCAACATGGCCTCGAGTTCCGCTCCCTCTGCCTCGTAGCTCACTCGGTGCAACAGGGCGCCCCGCGCGCGCACCTGCTGCAACGCCTGCAGATTGCCGGCCTCGTGACAGACGCTGGTGAGCCCGTAGCGCACGAACTGCCGGGAAATAAATGCGAGCCCCTCTCGATCGCGGCGCATCGCCTCGTCGCCGGAGTAGGTCATGTGCTTGCCCACGGCGGCGAATACATCCCGCGCCCGGTCGGTGACGCGGCCCGTCAGTTCGCCGTTCGCGTCTCGATCGAAAGTGCCGCCCGCGGGATTCGGTGTGTCCTTCTTGATGCCCGCCATTTGCAGCGCCTTGCTGTTGTAGAAGGCAGTGTGTCCGCCCCGATGCTGGACCATCACCGGCAGTTGCGTGGACACCTGATCCAGGTCCTGCCGGGTCAGCGCGCGCTTATCCTTGACCTTGGTGTCGTCGAAAAAATACCCTTCGACCCAGGTGTCGGCCGGCGTCTGCTGTGCTTTGACGCGCAACTTGTCGATGATGCTTGCGATCGTGACGAATTCGACCTCATAGGGATTTCCGACCAGCACTTCGTACAGCAGCTCGTTGCCCGGTGCGTGATTGTGGCTGTCGATAAATCCGGGCACGATGGTCATCTGCTGCGCGTCGATCGTTTCCGCTTTGCCCGCGAGAGCCTTGATGGCCGGCGTCGAACCCAGTGCGGCAAAGCGCCCGTCCTTGACCGCAAAGGCTTCGGCCTGCGGCAACTGCGCATCCATGGTGTAGATTCTCGCGTTTAACACCACGAAATCCGGGGCAGCCCAATCCGCCGGCGCACCCGCCGCGGCGCGCGCCGCGCGGGTAGCGAGTAGCGCCGTGCCCGCGGCTGCCATGGCGAGGATCTGTCGGCGGTTTAAAGTTCTGACGGTCATGAAGTCACCTTCCCTTGAGATCCCTAGGCGCATATTGCATTAGTTTCGAATGACCGTCATTGTCGTGGCCCATGCGATACGGTTGGCTGTTTCTAGGATGTGCTGCGCTGTGCGTGCCGGTTACGGTCATTGCCCAGGCGCCGACGGTGTTCTCCGAAGCCGATCATCTGCGGGGTAGCTATGGCCCTTATCGCGCCAACAACGATTTGCTGTACTACCACCTGGACGTGCGGGTCGATCCAAACCTGCAAACCTTGAGCGGCAAGAACTCCATCCGCTTCAAAATGCTGAAGGACGGCAGCCGCATTCAGCTCGATCTGGTGCCGGTGTTCCAAATTGAAAAAATATTGTTGGATCGGCCGAACGCGGCCCCGATCTTCGATGAGTACTTGAGGCACGCCGCCATTCCCACGCTCGAACTGCGCTTCGACGAAGATGCGCACACCGTTTCTTATCGTTGGCGGGCGGAGGAACAACAGTTTGCCATGCCGGTGCGCGTCGGACTCAAAAGCGGCTGGCAGGTCATTAGACCGACGACCGCGTGGCAGCGCATGAACACCAACATTGCCAAGGACGATTTTGAGGTGGCCACCGATCTTTACTACATCAACGTGAGCAAGCAATAGGATCAACCATGGGAATCTCGGACACACGATCGGCAGTGGCAGTGACGGCCATGCTGCTCAGCGGCTTGCCTGCACAGGGTGCTACCGCGGCGACGCAGGCCGCCGACCCTCCGGGATACGCCGGCTTGACGAAGCTGTTCGAGCAGTGGCGAGAATTCGAGCATCCGCTCATGCGGGACAATGTGCCCGACTACGGTCCCACGGCCATGGCGGCCAAGGCGGCGGCGCTGCCGGCGTGGCAAAAAAAGCTCGCGGCCATCGACACGCAAGGTTGGCCGATTGCGCAGCTCAATGACTACAAACTGGTCCGCGCGGAAATGAACGGTCTCGACTTTGACCTGAGAGTCCTGCGGCCCTGGGCGCGCGATCCCGCTTTTTACGTGAGCGTCTGGCCGGCGCGCACCGACGTTCCAGTGCGCGAGGCGCCGAGCGTCTATCCCGAAATTGAACTCTATACCTACCGCTATCCGCTCTCGGCCGGCGCGCAGCGCGAGCTCATCTCGCGGATCGGGGCGATCCCTCAGCTGCTCGACCAAGCCCGGGAGAATCTCAAGGCAAGCGAGGCGCGGGACCTGTGGGTGTACGGGGCGCAGGAGCTGCGCGGTCAATCGCGCACACTCGGCGCGCTGGCCGCGGGCACCTTGACCGTGAGCACGCTGGAGGGCAGCCAGCGTGCCGATATCGCCGCGGCTGCGCCGGAGCTGAAAGCCGCGATTACTCAGGCGCAGAGCGCCACCGATGAGTTCATCGCATGGCTGGAGCACGAGGCGCCGCGCAAGACAGGTCCCTCCGGCATCGGCAAAGCCGACTACACCTGGTATCAACAAAATGTGCACTTCGTGCCGTTTACCTGGGATCAGGAAGTGGTCCTGCTGCGGCGCGAACTGGAGCGCGCCCAAGCCGCACTGAAGCTCGAGGAGCACAACAATCGGCACCTGCCGCAGCTCGAGCCGGCGCGCGACGCCGCGGCCTTCGATCAGCTCAAAGAGGCGCGGCTGGATAAATTCGTGGCTTTTCTCGTCACGCAGGAGATCCTTCCCGACAAGCCGTATCTCAGAGCCGCGCTGATTCCGCAGCTGGGGCAGTTCGTGCCGGAGGAACAGCGCGTCTTCTTCACGCGCGTGACGCACCGCGAGCCCATGCTGCTTTACTCGCACGACTACCACTGGTTCGACCTGTCGCGAATGCGCGATGAGCCGCACGCCAGTCCCATTCGGCGCCATGCGTCGCTGTCGAACATTTGGGACAATCGTGCGGAGGGTTTTGCCACGGCGTTCGAGGAAATCCTCATGCACGCCGGACTCTACGATGACAATCCGCGCGCCAAGGAATTGGTCTGGATCATGCTCGCCAACCGCGCGGCCCGCGGTTTAGCGTCTCTGTATGTTCAAGCCAACGAATTCGATCTGCAAAAGGCCGGTCAATTTCACGCCGCCTGGACACCGCGCGGCTGGGCCAACCCCAAAGACTCGCTCACGGGTTTCGAGCAGCTTCTGTATTTGCGGCAACCGGGTTACGGCACCAGCTATATCACCGGCAAATTGCTGGTGGATCGACTGATGGCCGAATACGCCCACCAGCAGGAACTGACCGGCAAATCCTTCAACTTGCGCGAATTCATGGATCGTTTTAACGGTGTGGGCATGATCCCGCCGCTGTTGATGGAGGATGAAATGATTTCCAGCAGCGCGCGCCTGCCGCAGTGAAATTCCAATGAGCAAGCGGTCGCCCGCGAACTTCGAGCTGTCGATCGCGCTGCCGCTCGGCGTCATTGCAAATCAACTGATGAAAGTAGAAGCAGATTTGCGATTCCTCAATGCCAAGACTTCGGCCCATGCGAACGAGCGTCCGGAAGAGGCGATGGCCGGGCAGGTCGCCGCCCAACTGGAACGAATCAACGAGGCGCTCGAGGCAATCCGCATTTTAATAGCGGATATCGGGACGGATCTTCAGCCGAGGGCCGAGAATCCGAAATCGCTCAAAGCGCGCAGCGAACGCGACGATTAGCGCTGCGGGGCGCACGCACGCCAGCCAATGGCGCTTTTGGTCCGCCATTGGTCCATCTTGCGTATTACTTGAATGCCGGCAGGGCGATTACAATGTTGTCACCTGAAACAGCCCAAAGGCCATTTATGTCCGAATCTCGAACCGCGCTGCTGGTGATCGACGCCCAACAATCTTTTGAGCACCGTCCCTATTGGGATCCGTCGGACGCGCCCGCATTCCTCGATCGCCTGCAGGCGCTGGTGGATGGCGCCAGGGCCAGACAGATGCCGATCGCGCAGATTTTTCATGTCGAGCAATCGGGGGCATTTTCGCTGGAGTCGGGATACGTGAAAACCATGGCGGCATTGTCCATTGCGCCGGACGTCGCCTTCTACAAGCAGCGTCACAGCGCGCTCATCGGCAGCGGATTGTCGGTGTGGCTGACCGAGCGGGGAATTCAGCATTTGATCGTAGCCGGGATTCGCACCGAACAATGCTGCGAGACCACGACACGGCACGCATCGGACTGCGGCTATGAGGTCGATTTTGTCAGCGAAGCGACGCTGACTTTTGCCATGACTGACCGGCGTGGGCACCGCTGGGCCGCCGCCGACATCAAGGCGCGAACGGAGTTGGTTCTCGAGGGGCGTTTCGCGCGTGTGCTGACGGTCGCCGAAGCGCTGGCCGCGCTCGATAAGAGGGGCATCGAAGCGGGCCGGCAAGCGGCATGATGAAGGCGGCACCGCGCACTCAAGAGGTGTGGGTCGTGTTGCCCGAGCGGGTCCTACTGCTCGACATTGCCGGGCCGATGGAAGTCCTGCGTCGTGCGAATGTCGAACAAAGGGCGCTCAAATTCGAGGTTCACTATGCAGGATCGAGTGCGCGCGCCATGTCCTCCGTCGGCATTCCGCTGGCGGACATCGCACCCCTGCCGAGTACCTTGCCGGAGGGCGCGATCATCATCGTCCCGGGATCTGCGGACAATATTGCCTTCGCCGAAGATGTGAGTCCGGCCGCGGTACGCCAGGATGAGCGTGCCATTGTCGAGTGGCTAAGAGCCTGCATTCGCCCCGGGCACCGCTTGATCACGATTTGCTCAGGCGCCTTGTTGGCCGCTCGAGCGGGACTCTTGGATGGCTATTCGTGCACCACGCATCACGCGGAGTGCAGCGAGTTGGCCGCGTTGGCGCCCCACGCCAAAGTGTTGGAAAACCGCCTGTTCGTGATTGACGGTGAACGCTATACCAGCGCCGGCGTGACCGCGGGCGTGGACCTGATGCTGAACGTCGTGAGCGCACTCACGGGACATGCCTGCGCGCTCGCCATCGCGCGGCATCTGGTGTTGTACCTGCGCCGCGAAGGTGCGGATCCGCAAATCTCGCCGTGGCTTGCCGGACGCAATCACCTGCATCCGGCGGTACATCGTGTCCAGGATGCGATCATCGCGAGCCCTGCTGAAAATTGGACGCTGACGCGTCTCGCCAAGATTGCCAATACCAGCCCGCGGCATTTATCGCGTCTGTTCAATGAACACGCGGGCATGAATCTCCCTGCATACATCAACAGTCTGCGGGTCGCGCTCGCTCATCAATTGCTCACGAGCAGCCGCATGAATATGGAACGCGTCGCGGAACGCACCGGTTTCGCCTCATCGCGGCAGCTGCGCCGCGCGTGGCGCCGATCCTATGACACGCCGCCCGCCGCGCTGCGCGGCAGTTAGGCTCCGCCTGAGCGCAAGCGTTGTTTTTTCGCTCACCGGATTATCTTTTCGCCGCTCGAGGCGCGGCCGGTTGGGTTGTATGTGCGAAAGGCCATCACAGCCACACACAACTCGACAATTGATATATCAATGAGGTCGATGGGCGATCTTGGATCGCGCAACGACTCGACGCGCAGCGAGACCGATGCCGAAGCGCGCGTTTCATTTCGATGGCACGACAAAATTAGTTTTAATAAACAATAGGTTGCGTGTTATTTTTTTGGCTTCGCGAACGAGCGCGCCGTGGCAGGGCGCGGGTGCGGCAGTCACGCTTCGAAATGAGACACATCGAGCACGTCCGGCATGAACTCGGCAACGCCCACGCAGTGTTGAGCCGGCGTCAAGAAATTAACTGTTCTTGGCTCCGCCAGATGGCTTCCCATCCACGGAGTGGCGTGTTGTAATCGCCAGACAAATAGCTCCGGCGGCGTCGGGATGAAGGACGCGGCACGGAGTTCGCACTCGGGATGTTTCTTTACTTAAGGGAGAAAAGAATGGGGAATACCAAACTGCAGTACGCGGTGCGTGCTGTATTGGCCGCAGCTGCCGCATCCGCGGCCGGCGCACCGGCCTACGCGCAAACTGCTCCGGCCGCCGCCAATGACGCCGCCTTGCAGGAAGTCGTCGTCACCGGATCGCGCCTCGCCATTTCACCGAACGATGTTTCGATCAGCCCGGTCACCAGCTTAAGTTCGCTCGACATTCAGCAAACCGGCTTGGTGCGCACCGAGGATCTGCTCAACAACTTGCCGCAAGTCGTCGCCGAACAAAGCGGCGGCACTTCCATCAGCTCAAACGGTACCGCGACGGTGAGCTTGCGCGGCTTGGGCTCGCAACGCACCTTGGTGTTGGTCAACGGTACCCGCTTGGCGCCGGGTGCGTCCCTTGGCGCGACTCCGAGCACCTCGAGCAGCGCGGACATCAACCAGATTCCCTCGGAACTGATCGAGCGAGTCGACGTACTCACCGGTGGTGCATCGGCGGTGTACGGTGCCGACGCCGTCGCCGGCGTGGTGAACTTCGTCCTCAACACGCACTTCGAGGGTGTGAAAGTCGACGCGAACTATGGCTTCGGCCGCTACGAGAACAATCACTCGGATCTTCTCGGCTACCTCGCCGCAGGCAACGACCAAATTCCGGATAGCACGGTCGACGCCGGCTTCAACAAGGATGTTTCGGTCGTGATGGGTTCTAACTTTGCCGACGGCAAGGGCAATGTCACGGTTTACGGCACGTACTTGAAAACCTCTCCCGCGGTCGGCTATCAGTACGATTTCGCGGGTTGCAGCCTGAATACCCCCAGCACGCTGCCCGGACCCGGCGGTCTGAAGTGCGGCGGCTCGGGGACGCCCGCGACGGGACGATTCGCACTGTTCGGTGTCAACAGCGCAACCGGCAAATTCGGACAGTTGACAGGCACGTACGCGGTACAGCCAAACGGTACGTTCTCGCCGTACACCGCGGCCGACAGCTACAACTATGGCGCTCTGAGCTATCTGCAGCGTGCCGCCGACCGCTACACGGCAGGCTCGTTCATCAACTACGATATCAACGACAAGACGAATGCGTACCAGAGCTTCATGTACGCGCGCAATACGTCCACCGCCGACTATGGGCCCAGCGGTTTGTTCAGCTATACCGCGGCGCAAATCCCCTGCAACAGTCCGCTGTTGAGCGCTCAGCAGCAAGGGCTGTTTTGTACGCCGGCGCTGCAGGCGCAAAATCACGCCGGGTTTCCCAACACGCCGGCCGGTGACATTACCCTGTACGTCGGCCGTCGGGCCGTGGAAAACGGGCCGCGTCAAGACAACTACGTGTCCAATTCCTTCCGCGAGACCTTGGGCGTCAAAGGCAGTTGGATCGATGGCCTCTCCTACGATGTGTATGGACAGGTCGGCCTCAACACGATGAACGACTCGCAGGGCGGCTATGTTTTGTCGACCAGCGCCCTGAACGCGTTGGATGTGGTCACCGATCCTGCGACCGGACTACCCGCTTGCGCGGCGGCACTCAACGGCAGCGCTCCATCTTGCGTCCCTTGGAACATCTTTCAAAAGGGCGGGGTGACGGCCGCTGCGGCGAATTACATCAGCACGCCCGCAAGCTACAGCGTCACGGTCAAGGAATACATTGTCGATGGTTCCGTGACCGCGGATTTCGGCAAGCTGGGCTTCAAGCTGCCGGGCGCCGCGGAAGGGCCGAGCGTGAACTTGGGTTCGGAATATCGTTCGGAAAGCTACTTCTTCAATCCGGATTATATTTATGAAAACGGCTTGAACTCGGGCGGCAACGGGGCCGCGGCTCCCATCGATGGTGGTTTCCATGTCGCGGAAATATTCACCGAAGCGCGCCTCCCGATCCTGAACAATCTGCCCGCCGCGTATGACCTGTCGGCCGAGGCGGGCTACCGCTACTCGAGCTACACCTCCGGCTTCAACACCAATACCTACAAGTTTGGTGTGGAGTACGCACCGATTCAAGATGTGAAATTGCGAGGCGGATACAACCGCGCCGTACGCGCGCCCAGCGTCGGTGACTTGTTCGCGCCGGCGGTCATCGGTGCCGGCGGCACCGCGGATCCCTGTTGGGGCGCGGTGGTTGGTGCGGTGGCGGGTAACCCCACGTCGGGCACGGTCAACGGCCATGACTTTGCGTTCTGTTCGCGCACCGGTGTGACCGCGTCGGAGTGGGGCAGCATCACGCCGAACCCGGCCGCACAGATCAACACCTCGGTGGGCGGCAATTCGGCGCTGCAGCCGGAAAAGGCGGACACGTTTACCTACGGCGTGGTGTTCCAGCCTTCGTTCGTTTCTGGTCTGGTCGCCTCGCTGGACTTCTATTACATCAAGATCGCCAATACGATCGAGTCGCTGTCGTCGAACACCATCGTCAACAATTGCGGTCTCACCGGCAACGCCGCCCTCTGCGGCCTCATCCATCGGGGTGCCGGCACAGGATCGTTGTGGTTCAACAACGCCGACTATGTCACGGCGAACGAGGAAAATATCGGCACGGTCTCGACCAAGGGCATCGACCTGGCGTCGCGCTATGTTCTCGATGTGGGCTCGATGGGCAAGGTCGCCCTGTCCTTGTCCGGTACGCGGGTGCTGAATTTCTTCACCGAACCGCTGACCGATGGCCCGGCCTACAATTGCGCGGGCTACTTCGGGACGACCTGCGGAGCGCCGCTACCGCACTGGCGCCATGTGCTCAACACGGATTGGCGCACGCCGTGGTTCGGGTCGGATCTCGCCCTGCGCTGGCGGTATATCGGACCGACGCAGTCCGACCGCGTGAGCCAGGATCCGCAACTGTCGCAGACTTACTTTGCGGGCACCTCGCGCATCGGCGGCTACTCCTACCTGGATTTATCGTTTGCCATGCCGATTGCCGCGACAGGCATCGACTTGCGGGTGGGCGTCAACAATCTCACCGACAAGGCGCCGCCGATCGTCGCCAACGGCAACTATTCGGACTGCCCCAATTCGTCGTGCAACGACAATACCTGGGTCGGAACGTATGACACCTTGGGCCGCTACCTGTACGCGCACGTCACTGTGAAGTTCTGATTTAAAAAAAACTCTGACGGCGAAAATTGCGGCGGACTTCGAGTCCGCCGTTTTTTTTAGTGCGCCCGGCAGGGCGCACATTAGTGCGTGGCTGAACTATTTGAAGCGGGGATAGCTTTCGACCAAGTCCCCGAGCGTGGCTCTCAAGGGCCCAAGCCAGGGTTCAAAATGGCGCCACTGATCCAGCCCTTCGAAATAAATCGGCCGGCGTACCTGCTCCGAACTGATGGTTTGCGCGACCCGCCGATTTTCATAGAACCGCAGACATTCAGGCTCGAACTCCAATTGGCAATAGTCGAGGATTCGGCGCACTTCGTTCCCGGTGTCGGCGACCAGGCGCTCGTAGTGAACCCGATAGACGCGGCCGGGGAGGACGGTGTCGACATGGTCCATGAGATCCGCGTAGTCGCGGTAGTACAGCCCAAGCTCGCCCAAGTCGTACGCAAAATTCATGCCGGGGTTGAACAGCTGCTTGTAGCAGGCAAAGCCTGACGCCATGGGGTGACGCCGCGAATCGATGATGGCTGCGCGCGGAAACATCAAGCGCAGGAGCCCGATGCTGACGAAATTGCCATGCATCTTGTCGATGAAGCGCGCCCTGCCGAGCCGGCGGTGGGTTCGCGCACTCGCGAGGTAGCGCGCCGCCAGGGCTTCGACGTCGGACTTGCCAAGCAAGGCAAGATTTTCCGGATACCTCGCGGCGGTTTCCGCCGCGCCTGCCAATTGCCGTGCCATAGTGGGGATGTACACAAGTTCGCGCGTGCCCTCGACGCCGGAGTGGCTCGCCAAGATCTGTTCTATCAGCGTCGAACCGGAGCGTGGCAAGCCGACGATGAAAATCGGGTCGCTGCCCGCATGCCCCCAATCGGCACGGGCTGAAAAAAAATCGCCGGTAAAGGTTGCTTTGAAGCGCTGCACGAAGGCGGTCGTCGCTCTCGGATCGTAGTTGAACGAGGCGCGGGCGCGGCCATTGCCGCGGGTGTAGTGCTCGAATGCCGCGGCGAATTCCGTACGGTCTTCCAATGCCCTGCCAATGGCGAACTCCAGGCCCGTGATATCCGAACTGGCGGGTGGGAGGAGTTTGAGCTGACGCTGCATGTTTTCGAGGTGCGCCGCGGAGGGGCGGAATGTCTCGAGATTCGACAGCGCCCAATAAGCCATGCCGAATCCCGGCCGAAGCTCAATGGCGCGTCGATAACAATCGATCGCCTCACTCGGATGGCCGAGGTAGCGCTGTTGGTTGCCGGCGAGCAGCCAGAAATCGGCGTCGTCTGGGTGATCCGAGAGAAACCGCGTGATGATGGCCAGGCCTTCGTCGTGTAGTTCGGCGATTTGCATCGCCCCCACCTTGAGCATCAAGAAATCGCCGTGGTCGGGTTCAGCCGCCAACAACCGCTCGAGGAGCGGCAGGGCTTCCGCGGCGCGGCCCTGACGGATCAACAGCCGCACCAGCTGCTCGCGCGCGCTGCCGTCGCAGGGTGCCCGCAGCAGAACCTGATTCAGCGCCGCTTCTTCCGCCAGATCATCGCCGCGCCGAAGCGCCAGGGCGGACAATAGTGTGAACGCGGCGACTTCGTTGGTGCCCTCCCGGAGTCGCCGATGGACCAACGATTCCGCGGCTTCGAGCCGGTTCTGGTCGAAGGCGGCATAGGCATCGGCGAGATCCGGCGGGTTCAAGGCCTGGCGTCGATATCGGGTATAGGCGTTGTCGGCGAGCGCGGTTTCGCCTCTAGCTAAGCGCTGGGCAGACAGCTCGCGCCACGCTTCCGCCAGTCCCGAATCAAGCGCGACCGCGCGCTCCAACGCAACGATGGCCTCCTCCATCCGGCCACATGCCGCGTAAGTGCAGCCCAATTCCAGCTGCATGATTGCGGAGCGGGGGTGCGCGAGGGCGAGGGACTCGATCGCGCCGACCGCGCTCGCCGAGCTTCCCAGACGCCGGCAGGCAGCGCTCAGCAGCAGGCCCGCGGCTTCAGACCCGGGTTCTTTCGCGAGGATCTCGCCGGCCTGCCGCGCCGCCGCGGCCGGTTCGGTCTCGAGCAGCATCGAGGCGCGCATGAGCTCAAGATCGCTGGCACTCAAATGTCAAATACTCCTGGAGATTAACCTGCCGCAGAGCGCTGTTATACAATGATGCGGTGAGTTCCGCTGCCCCCATACCGCTCGACGAAGCGACGATCATTCGCATGTTGCAGGCCGCGAGGGCCGAACAGGCCGCGGGCCGCATTCCGGAGTCGGATCAGTTATTGACCCATGTGGCGCAACGCGCTCCGCACCACCCGGCCGTGCTCAACGAATTGGGAGTGCGCATGCTCGCGCGCGGCGTGGCCGACCAGGCGCAATTGCTGTTCAGCCGCGCGGCCGCCGCCAACCCCAATCAACCCGCGATCTGGGCCAATCTTGCCAGCAGCCTGAAGGCGCTCGGGCGGCGCATGGAAGAATTGGATGCCATCGAAAAAGCCCTTGCCTTGGAGCCGCGGCATTTGTCGTCACTCTTGCAGAAGGGCACGTATTTCGAGGAAATGGGGGACCCGCGCACTGCCGCGCGATCCTTTCAAGCGGCGCTCGATTCGCTGCCGGTCGGCGCGGAAATTCCGCCGCATCTGAAGGACGCATTCGCTCGCGCCAAGGCGACGGTGGATGCCGATCGGGCCGGTCTTGCCCAGGCACTCGAGCAACCGCTGGCGCAGATTCGCGCCCAGTATGGCGGCGAATCGCAACGCAGAGTCGATATGTGTCTCGAGCAGCTGATGGGTCAGCGCCGTGCCTACCACTCGCAACCCACCTGGATGTACTTTCCCGAGCTGCCGGCCATTGAGTTCTTCGACCGGACGATGTTCCCCTGGCTCGATCCCCTCGAGGCTGCCGCCCCCGAGATCCGCGCGGAACTGCTGCGAGTATTGGTGGCTGACCGTGAGGGACTGCAGCCTTATATCGATTTTCCCGCCGGACTTCCGCTCGACCAGTTCACGGAGTTGAACCGCTCGCGCAAGTGGAGCGCGTACTTTTTGTGGAACCAGGGCCAGCCGCAGCCCGCTCACATTGCACGTTGTCCGGTGACCGCGCGCACCCTCGAGGAGGTCGTGCCGCGCTGCCGGGTCGGCGGCCGTGCGCCCACCGCTTTTTTCTCCATTCTTGATCCCAACACCCGCATCCCAGCCCATACCGGCGTCACGAATACGCGCTTGACCGTTCATCTGCCTCTCGTCGTTCCGCCAAATTGCGGTTTCCGGGTGGGTGCCACCACGCGTGAATGGATACCCGATCGAGCCTGGGTATTCGACGACACGATCGAGCATGAGGCGTGGAATCTGTCGGATACGCCGCGCGCCATATTGATCTTCGATATTTGGAATCCGTTGCTCACGCCCGCTGAGCGCGACTTGATTCAAACTGCCACGGAAGTGTATGGCCAGTACTATTCGCAGCGGCCTGTGAACGGCGCGTGATCAACTACGCAGCGGGTCTCCTGTTCTTAGCGGCGAGCGCCACCGCGGCCGGCGCCGAGACTCTGGCGAGCTGCGCCCGCATCGACGCGGCGGATGCGCGCCTCGCGTGTTACGACGCACTCGCGCACCGGCCGACGGATCGAATACCTTCGGTGAGCGCAAAGAAACCACCGGCGGTTGTGTCAGAGAAACCATCGGTGGCCGCAGCACCTGCCGCAGCCACAGCAGCCACAGGGGCAGCCGCACCAGCACCTGTTCCGGCCACTGCAGCGCCTGTCTCGGCCGCTGCGCTTGCCGCCCAGGATCCGAATAATTTCGGCTTGAGTTTGGCGCAGCAACATGTGGCTTCCGCCGGTCCGACTTCGATCAAAGCACGCATTGCAGCGATTAATCCGGGTCCCAACGGCCAGACCTACCTGGTGCTCGATAGCGGGCAAACTTGGACTATGGGAGAGAACGACGGCTGGCTCTCCACGGGAGACGCCGTTACCATCAAGCGAGCGGCGCTCGGATCATTTCTATTGACCGCGCCGTCAAATCATTCCTATCACGTGCGGCGGGTGCAATAGAGCGGCACGCCGTTTTGCCGTCCGCCTCAAGAATAGTTGAATCGCTTCATCCATGGCTCGAGCACCGGCAGCGCCGGCCGGATGTACGGCTCGTAATTGCGCCATTGCGCCGTGGCCGTGGTGATGAGGCCCTGAGATAATTGCGCGGTGCTGGGCGTGGCGTGCTCGCGCGCCGCAGCGCGACCGGCAAACTCACCCATGGCCGCATCCCATTCGAGTCCAATAAACTCGCAAACGCCGCGCATCTCGCGCTCGAATCCGGCTATCAGGCTCTCATAGCGAACCTCACGCCAATCGAGCAGCAGCGCGCGCCGCGCCGTGTCGGCGAATGTCATGACGGCCGCATAGAACGCCGCGGCGCCCGGCAACGTCAGCAACTCATACATGGATGGATTCATCTTGAAGCGCCGCCGGAAGCAGCTGAGTATCACGTCGCGCGGATCGCGCACCGCGAACAAAATCTTTGCCTGTGGAAACAGCTTGGCGATCAGCGGGAGTTTCATGGAATTCAAGGGATGCTTGTCGACAAACACTTTGCCCGCGACATCGGCGCCGGCATCGCGCACCCGGCGCCAATAGGCCTGTCGCAATGCGCTCACCGCTTGGATCTCCGCGCGCGCCAGCGGCAGCAAATCGACCGGCTCGCGCATGAAAGCGAGCACGCCATCCGCAAGCAGCTCGTGCTCCTCGAGGCTGACGACCCGCGGATTTCCGTCCAGCACGACCTCCAGCAAGGTGGTGCCGGAGCGAGGAAAGCCAATGAGGAACACATGGCCGGCCGCCTGCAGATCGGAACCCTGCGAGCCGGACACTTGCGGGCCCGGCGCGGGCAGGGAAGTGCGCCATTGACCGGCATCGATCTTCTCCATGGCTGCCGTCAAGGCACGCGTATATCCAAGTATGTTCGCGGCCGCATAACCACGATGAATCTGCCGTAGCGCCTGATTGCAGGTTTCGTAAGCCTCGAAAGCCTCGCCGTAGCGACGGCCGGCATCGAGCACATCCGCCAGCAGTCCTGTGGCGCGGGCTCGGTCGGAGGGTCCGGCCCGTGAATCCATGATCAAGTACTGCAAGCGCTTTTCCGCCGAATCGAGTTCCCCGGCCGCCAAATCGGCGGAGGCCAGACTCAAGACGGCATCGGGCAAGCCGGGCGCAACTTTGAGGGCTCGTTCCGCCCAACGCCGTGCCTCGTCGTGTTCGCCGCGGTGTGTGGCGATCGAGGCCAGCGCTGCCGCACTGGTGAAGTTGCCGGGATCGAGCTCGAGCGCGCGCATATGGCTTTGCTGGGCTCGCCCAAGCGAGCCCAACGCAATGAGCGCGTTACCCTTGCTGGCGTGTGCAAAGGGCAGATCGGCATGCTGTTTCAATAGTTCATCAATATGTGCCAGCGCTTCCGCCGGCCGGTCGAGGCGCTGCAAGCACAATCCCAGCGCGTTGCGCGCTCCCACGTCTTTCGGGGCAATGGCAACCGCACGTTCGAGCAATTGCAGCGCCTGCTCATACCGGCCCTGTTGCTCGAGCCGGGTGGCGGCGATGTTCAGCAGCATCGGGTGTTCGAAGCCGCTCGCCAGGGTTTGCTCGGCCAACTCTGCGGCGCGCACAAAATCGCGGTTCTGCGCTAGGCTTAGAACCGTGCGCAGCGTTTCCATATCGGTTTCAAGATCACGGGCCATGGGAGATCTACTCAATTGTCTCGCGACAAGGCTACCGGAATCGTGCTTAAGATGGGGAAATTGCCCTGGCTAACGCGACAAGCGAGACGAAATTGACCGATCCTTCGGACCTGATGCGCGAGGCGGCGCAATTGCACCGGCAAAACCGTCCCGCCGAGGCGGTCGCCGCGTATCAATCGATCGTGACGCGCTGGCCGAAACTGGCGGATGCCTGGTACAACCTGGCGGTTCTGCAACGGCAGATGTTCCGCTTCAACGAGGCGCTGGCTTCCTATCAAAGGGCGCTGAGCACGGGCATCACGCGCCCGGAAGAAGTGCACCTGAACCGCGGCGTCATCTACAGTGATTTCCTGCGCGACTATCCCGCGGCGGCCGGCGAACTGGAGCGTGCTTTGACGTTAAATCCCGCCTACACGCCCGCGCTGCTGAACCTCGCCAATCTGTATGAGGATCTCGGCAAACGGCCGGAGGCGAGCTCGCTGTATTCGCGTATTCTGGCCATCGAGCCGCACGCTTTCGAGGCGCTGGCGCGCTTCGCGAATGTACAGCCGCTGGCAGGGGTCGATGGCTCGCTCATCGGGCGACTGAGAGAGGCGCTCAAGCTCGCGGCCGCACCGAGCGATCGCGCCAGCTTGGGATTTGCACTCGGCCGGCTGCTTGACGCGGCGGGGGACTACCACGAGGCCTTTGCGGTTTATACGGCGGCCAATCAGGCCAGCCTCGCCAGCGCCGGCTCCCAAGCCGCTCCCTACGATCGTGCTCGACAAGCGGCCTTCGTCGATCGCGTGGTCGGGAGCGGTTCGGGTTACACGAAGGCCCACAGCGATGCTACGCCACCACGACCCATATTTATCGTCGGCATGTTTCGTTCCGGGTCGACGCTCGCCGAGCAATTGCTCGCGGGTATGCCGGGGGTAGCGGCCGGCGGCGAATTGGATTTCCTGCCGCGGGTGGTCAACAGCGAATTCGTACCGTTTTTTGAAACGCTGGAAACCGTATCGGCCGAGCGGCTGGACGGGATCGCCGCACGCTACCGCGCAGAACTCATGCGCGCCTCGGCGAACGCGGCTTACGTGACCGATAAGCGTCCGGATAACTTCTTGTACTTGGGTCTCATCAAGCGTTTGTTTCCGGATGCCAAAATCGTGCATACGACGCGCAATCCGTTGGACAATTGTTTGTCGATATTTTTCCTGCATCTCGAACAGCAGCTGAGCTATGCCTTGAATCTCATGGACATCGGACACTACTACCGTGAGTATCGACGCCTGATGGCGCATTGGAAGATTGAATTTCCGGGCGACATCTTCGATTTCGACTACGATGCCTTGATCAAAGAGCCGCAAATCCAAATGCAACGACTGTGCGCGTTTCTCGACCTTGAATGGTCCGGGCAGGTTCCCCTCGTCGCGGCGCGCAGCGCGGCGATCAGGACGGCCAGCACCTGGCAGGTGCGCGAGCCGCTGTATGGCACCTCCTCCGGACGAGCGCGGCACTACGCCGATGAACTGGTGGAATTGCGCGCCTACCTGGATGGCCTTGCTTGATTGCCGCGCCGCCGATCGTCTTGCCCCTGTTCGCGACGCCGCTTGGCATCGTGACGCTGCCGATGGCGGAGGAGCGCAATCCCCAACTTGTCGATCTCTTCATGCAACGCGCGGCATCGGGCGGCACTGCGCACGCCGACGCCAAGGTATACCGCAGCCCGGATGATTTGTTCGACTGGCCGGAACAGGCTACCCGCGCGCTGGCCACCGAGATTCTGCGCGGCGTATGTTCAGTCGTCGAGACACTCAATGCTTTCGGTCCCGGTCAGCTGAACTCCTTCAAGGTCGAGGCGCGCGCCTGGTACACGATCGTCCACCAATTCGGATCGCTGCCGGCGGCAAACTATCCGCTAACGGCGTGGTGCGCGATGTACTGTGTCGCGGCGCCGGAGCCGTGCGCGACTCGTCAGGACAGCGGCGTGCTGCGGTTGTATGAGTCGCGCCTCGGCACCATGTTTCAAGACGCCACGAATTCGGTCATGCGCGTGCCGTTCACATCGGGTCACTATGCCTGGCGGCCGGTCCCAGGACAGGTGGCGATATTCCCAGCGGCACTCACGCACGAGATCGCGCTGGTGCGCTCCGCCGGCCGGCTGATTCTGGTCACCGCCCGCGTGCGCTTCATTGCTCCAGGACAGCAGGGCGTCGGGCGATGGTAGCCTCCGCGCTCAAACTCAATTCGCTGTTCGCCGTGCCATTCGGAGAAATGCGTCTGGTTCCCTGCGAGCGCCTGAACCAGGAACTCGAAGCGCTGTTCTTGCAGCGTGAGAGCGCCGAATACAAAAACCCCACGCCCAGCCACATCGCCCAGGAGGAAACCTTCGAAAGCCGCTTCAATCTGTTCCGCTGGCCCGAGGCCTGCGTGCAGGAGCTGCGCAGCTTCATGCTCAACGCGGTGGCGCAAATGGTGATCGAGACGACCTCGCTGAAACCGGAGGCTATCGCCAAGCTCAGCTTCCAAAATCACACCTGGTTTCATATTTCACGCTACGCGGGATCTTTCGTCGCCCACAATCACCCGCTGGCTTCGTGGTCCGGCGTGTATTGTGTGCGTGCCGGCGAAAGCGTTGCGCAGCACCCCGACAGCGGTGTACTGCGATTCCTCGATGTCAGGCAGGGCGCGAATGCGTATCTGGATCCCGCGAATGTCACCTTACGGCGCACCTATGCCTTCGCCCCGGTCGAATTGAAGCTCGAAGCCGGGCAGCTGGTGATCTTTCCCTCGTACGTCTTCCACGAAGTCACACCTTTTTACGGCAGCGACACCCGCATCACGGTCGCCACCAATTGCTGGTTCACCTAGGATTTCGATAAATGAACAGTACACCGGCTCCCCAAGGCAGCCTGCTTTTGAATATCGCGCGCCAAGCCATGACGAAATATGGGCTGGCGCCTGATTTCGGCGACGCGGCCTTAAAGCAGCTGGCATCGATCACTGTGCCTGCGCAGGATTCAAGTCCAGATATTCGCGATTTGCGCCACCTTTTATGGGCTTCGATCGACAACGACAACTCGCGCGATCTCGATCAGCTCAGCGTCGCCGATAGCGGAAGTCCGGGCGCAACGAGGATTTTGGTGGCGATCGCCGATGTGGATGCCGTGGTCAAGCCCGGCTCGCCCATTGACGGCCACGCGCGCATCAATACGACCTCGGTCTATACGCCGGCGGCAATTTTTTCCATGTTGCCCGAGAGGCTTTCCACGGATCTCACCTCGTTGGGCGAAGGCCAGGAACGCCTTGCCTTCATCATCGACATGGCGATCACGGATGCCGGGGTAGTGGTCCAATCGGATTTGTATCGCGCGAAGGTCGTCAATCGCGCCAAGCTGGCGTACAACGCGGTGGGCGCGTGGCTTGCGGGCAGCGGGCCGCCGCCTGCGGGTGTCGCGGCGGTGGCCGGCATGGAGCAGCAGCTTCGTACCCAGGACAAAGTGGCGCAGTCGCTGCGCGCCGTCCGGCGCGCGCGCGGTGCACTCGATCTGCAGACGATTGAGGCGCAACCGGTATTCAGCGAGGGCGTGCTGAGCGATCTTCGTCCCGATGAACCCAATCGAGCGAAGCAATTGATCGAAGAGTTCATGGTGGCCGCCAATGGCGTCACCGCACAATTCCTCACGGCCCGTGGCTTCAGCGCGCTGCGCCGCGTGCTGCGCGATCCCGAGCGCTGGCCCCGCATCGTTGCGCTCGCCGCCGCTCTGGGAGAGAAATTGCCGGCCGAACCCGGTGCGCCAGCCTTGAACGCATTTCTCGTCAAGCGCCGCCAAAGCGCACCTGAGCTGTACCCTGACTTGTCCTTGTCGGTCATCAAGCTCTTGGGGTCGGGTGAATACGTCCTGGACAAGCCCGGACAACCGATCGAGGGGCATTTCGGTCTCGCCGTCATGGACTACACGCATTCCACCGCGCCCAACCGGCGCTTTCCCGATCTTCTCACGCAGCGCCTGCTCAAGGCGGCGCTGACAAAGCAGGCCTCGCCGTACAGCGACGCCGAACTGCAAGATCTCGCAGCGCATTGCACCCTGCAGGAGCACAACGCGGCGAAGGTAGAACGTGCGGTGAATAAATCAGCGGCGGCCTCGTTGCTGGCTGCGCGCATCGGCGCGAAGTTCGATGCCATCGTCACGGGCGCATCGGATAAGGGTACCTGGGTGCGCATTGACTCGCCCACCACCGAGGGCAAAGTGATCAAAGGCTTCGAACACCTGGATGTGGGTGATCATGTGCGTGTGGTGCTGCTGCACACCGACGTCGCCCACGGCTTCATTGACTTTGCGAGAACCAAGTAATCATGAGAAACCACGCCATAGAAGATGCCCTCGCGTACCTTGATCCGGACTTTCTCGCGAGCGACGACGCGCGGCCGCTGCGAATCATCGCCGAGTATTTGAATCCGCTGCGCCGTCTGCGGCTGCAGCGCGTGCACGACACGATTGTGTTCTTCGGCTCGGCGCGGCTGACCGCCGAGGGGCCGCTCGGCCGTTTCTATACCGAGGCGCGCGAACTTGCGCGGCTGATCACCTTGTGGTCCTCGACTTTGCCTTCCCATGTGCATCGTTTTGTCATCTGCTCCGGCGGCGGGGGCGGCATCATGGAAGCGGCAAACCGCGGAGCGCGGGATGCCGACGGCCGCACGATCGGCCTGAACATCAGCCTGCCGCACGAACAGCAGCCCAATCCCTACGTCACGCGCGAACTGTTGTTCAAATTTCGCTATTTCTTCATGCGAAAGCTCTGGTTTGCGCATCTGGCGCGGGCCATGGTGGTATTCCCCGGCGGATTCGGGACCCTGGACGAGCTCATGGAGGTGCTCACGCTGGCGCAAACGCAGAAGCTCGCCAGCAAGTTGCCCATCATCCTGTACGGCTCGCGCTATTGGAACGAGATCATCAACTTCGAAGCCCTGGTCCGCCACGGAATGATCAGCCGCGAGGATCTCAAATTGTTCGCCTTTGCCGATGATCCGGGCAGCGCCCTTAAGCTGCTGCAGAATGCGATCGAGGTGGCGACCGACGACAAGACGCCTGCGTTCGCGCCGTCGCGTTGCAAAGAGTGAGTGCGTCGGGTTGCCGCGCGTAGCGGTGCCGCCTCAAGCGCTGTTGACCTGGCAATGCGCGACAAATTGGCGCAGCGCTTCGGACAACACTTTTCTCTCGTGACGAATCATCAAAAAACTTCGCGTCAGGCGCGGTAGGGCGGTTGCCAGCACGCACAAGCGCTTGGCGGCGACCAGATTGTGCACCACCGAACGCGACAAGCAGCTTATCCCTAAGCCCTCGGCCACGGAGTTTTTGATCGCTTCCGAGCTGCCGAGGGTCATCGAGGCGGGAATATTGAGCAGATGCGGCAACAGTGCCTGTTCCACGCTTTCGCGTGTACCCGATCCCGCTTCCCGCAACAGCCACTCCGCGGCGGCGAGCTCTTTGACCTTCAGCTTGCGCCGCTTGGCAGCTTTGGCCAGGGGATGAGCCGGCGCGGCGACAATCACCAGTTCGTCTTGCAACCAGGGAACGACGATGATGTCCTTCGCGTGGCACGGGCCCTCGATGAATCCGACATCGGTCTCGAAGTCGCTCACCGCCGTGACCACATCGAGGGTATTGCCGATCTGCAATTCGAGCCGAGCGGCCGGTACCACTTCCTTAAAGCGCGCCAGCAGCGCCGGCAAAATGTAATTGCCGATCGTGGTGCTGGCGAAAATGTGCAACTCGATGGGCAGTGCTCGAGCATTCGACAGGAAGGCGGTCTCAAGGCTCTGCGCTCCATCCAATACCGCGAGTGCCATCGGCAGCAAGGCGCGGCCGTTGTCGTTCAGCAGAAGCCGCTTTCCCACCCGGTCGAAGAAACGCGCGCCCAGAACGCGCTCCAACTCCTTCAGCGCGGCACTCGCGGCAGATTGCGACAGCGGAACGGAGACGGCTGCGGCCGTGGTGCTGCCGCTCAAGGCGATGGCGCGAAATATTTGCAATTGACGCAGGCTCAAGCGCATTTTGGGACCGTTAACCTATAGAATCACTTGATTATAAACAAATAATCAATTTTACGAATAGGTTGCATGCGCGCATAGTCCGCTCACGCGATGACGCGGGCGGCGTAAGGTCTTTATGCAGGCAGCGACAAATCCGCTGGCGCTACCGGCGAAGCCGGGGAGGCCGCGCGGGCAACAATTGATGGGTTTCCTGCCGGGCATCCTGCTGACCGGCGCCATCGCGATACTCGCGACCGAACTTGCCAAGAGCGCGTGGATGCAGGCGAACGGCATCAGCGCACTGACGCTCGCCATCGTGGGCGGCATGATCGCCGGCAACACGGTTTATCCGCGCATCTCGGGATCCAGTGCCAGGGGCGTGGCCTTCTCCAAACAAATCCTGCTGCGCGCCGGCATCGTTTTATTCGGCTTGCGCCTGACCTTTCAAGACATCGGGCAGGTGGGCGTGGTCGGCGTCATGATCGATGCCGTCGTGTTGAGCAGCACCTTTGTCTTGTCGTGCTGGGCCGGTACGCGGCTGTTCGGTTTGAACCGCCGCACGGCAATGCTCATTGGGGCCGGCAGTTCGATTTGCGGCGCAGCTGCGGTGATGGCGACCGAGCCCGTGGTGCGCGGCCGGGCCGAGGAAGTCTCCATCGCGGTCGCCACGGTGGTCGCCTTCGGCACGCTTGCCATTTTCATTTATCCCGCTCTGTATCATCTGAATGATCGGGCGCATTGGCTGCCGATCACGCCCTTTGCATACGGCATCTTTACCGGATCCACCGTTCATGAGGTGGCGCAGGTGGTCGCCGCGGGCAAGGCGGTCGCCGAGACCGCTGCCAACACGGCCGTCATCACGAAGCTGGTGCGCGTCATGATGCTGGCGCCCTTCTTGGTGCTGCTATCGGCGTATTTATCCCGTAATTCCGAGGAGGCTGCACCGACGCAGGGTGCGGCACCCGCCACACCTTCTCAGTCCTGGCGCGGCGTCATTCCTTGGTTTGCCTTGGGATTTATCGCGGTGGCCGGATTCAATTCAATGGCCGTGCTGCCGCGCTCCTTCGTGAGCACGGCCATCGATGCGGACACGCTGATCCTGGCGACCGCGATGGCCGGGCTCGGGGTCAGCACGCAAGTCTCGGCGATACGCGCGGCCGGCATCAAACCGCTCGGCTTGGCCGCGCTGTTGTTCGGCTGGCTGATTTTTGGCGGTTTTGCGATCAACGCCGGCGTATCGGCGCTGTTCGCCAGGGCGCTCGGCCACTAGGAGTCTCAGGGCGCGCGCCGCAGGCGATGAAACCTACGGCGCGTGCAGTGAACGCCACCAGCATCTAGTGCTTTTGGTTGTATATGCGGCGGCTATTTTTATTCTCGGATTTGTTCAAGCGGCTCTGCTCGCCCTTGGTCAGATGGCCGTTGTGCTTGGCCTCATCAACGCTTTCGCGCTTCGCGATATTGGCATCGTGTGCTTCGTCACGGGCGGCCTGCTTGCCGGTCATGGTTCCATTGGCCAGACCCTGATTTATGCGGGCCTGCTGATTATCGAGCCGTTGATTGACCTCATTCACGCGAGGATGATCCGGAACGGTTTGCGCCATGCCCAACGACGACCCCAATACCGTGCAGAACAGGCCTGCGAGGACGAGCGCTTTGGATTTGATTATCATGACAACTCCTTAAATTCATCAAAGATTGAGTTAACCCAATGCGCCAACCCTTGTCGGTGCGCGGCGGCTCATTTATGAGCCTCATATGCCTGTAAAAAACGCCTCGGATGCCGCTCGGTTGACAGCCGGGGTGAACTCGAAGATGCCGATTGCGTCACAAATGCCGCCAACTGCAATGACCGTGCCCCCAAGTCCATGACATCCCAGGATTACGACGTGCTCGTTATCGGCGCCGGCGTTGCGGGACTCAATGCCGCACGCTTGCTGGCCGAAGCGGGCCGGCGGGTCGCCATCTTGGAGGCGCGCGATCGGATCGGCGGCCGCATTTGGACCCAACTCGTTGCGCTCGAGCGTGCGCAACCGCCGATTCCGGTCGAGTTAGGCGCTGAGTTTGTTCATGGTTTGCCGCAGGAGACCTGGTCGCTCATCAAGCAGGCGGGCTTGAGCACCTACGAAATCGACGGCGCGGCGCTGCGCTTCGACGGCAGCCGATTGACGACGGCAAACGAGCAGCGGGGGGCTGCGGAAGGCGTGTTGGAAGGTTTGACGCAATGGATGCAAACGCAACCCAGCGGCTGCGACCTAAGCTTTGTCGAGTATCTCAAAGGCCTCGCAGTGGATCCGCTCACGGCGCGGGCGGCCAGCAACTACGTCGAGGGCTTCAATGCGGCCGATCAAGATCGCATCTCCGTCGCGGCGCTCGCCAAGCAGCAGGCCGCGGAGGACGCAATTTCGGCAGATCGGCTGTTTCGAATCGAGGGTGGCTATGCAGCGCTTCCGAAGTTCTTGGCAGAAAAATTCAGCGCGGCGGGAGGCGGGCTGATTCTCGGGGCGGCGGTAAAAAAAATTGTCTGGAAACGCGGCGCGGTCGTGGTCGAGACCACGAGTCCCGCCGGCGATGTCCGCTATCACTCAAACTGCGCGGTGATCACCGTGCCGCTGGGAGTGCTGCAAGCGCGAACGATTGAGATTGTGCCGCAGCCGGCCGAAGTGTTGTTTCACGCCGATCGCTTGAGGATGGGCGCGGTCGCGCGTCTGACGTTGGTGTTCAAAGAGAAATTCTGGGATCCGCAATTGAGTTTTCTGTTTGCGCCATCCGAATCCCCGCCAACCTGGTGGACGGCCATGCCTCATGAGACGCCCGTCCTGACGGCGTGGGCAGGAGGGCCTAAGGCCCGCTTACTCCTCAAGCTCATCGCCGCGGATAGCGATGCGAGCGCACTGCGCGATCAAAGTCTCGGAACGCTGGCCAAAATATTCGCGCGGCCCTTGTCGGACATTCGGCAAATGCTCTCGAGCTGGCACATGCACGACTGGCAGAACGACGAATACGCCCGCGGTGCATACAGCTACGTGCAAGTGGGCGCTCTGGATGCGCCTGACAAAATGCGCATTCCCGTCGAGGACACCTTGTATTTCGCGGGAGAACACACCGACACATCGGGGCATTGGGGTACCGTGCATGCGGCGCTGGCAACCGGCTCGGCTGCGGCAGGTCTCGTAATTCGCGGCAGTACGACGCGGTGATTTTGACCGGCCGGATAGCTTTTGTCAGGGAGGGTGAGAAGACGCGAGGTCCGAAGGTGCAGGACCTCGCGTCTTCTCACCCTACCTAGTGATTGAGCCGGTCAATTTCACTACACCGGCACTCCCGGCGAGTGCTGGGAGACGACTTTTTGTGCGGCCTACGAGTGCGCGTGAGGCTACCGCGTCGAGGTCTGCTCAGCACGCAGCCTTGCGAGATTGGAGTTATGACCGGCGCGGCCGATCCGATAAAAGTGGATGCAAAATATGGAGATCGCGAGCAGCACGACGATCAACGGCACGTAAGTCAGTGCGAGACCGCGCAAAACGGCGGCCGGCACGAGCCCCGGCCGCGCGCCTTCGGGAAATTTGACCCAACCGAGAACCAAGCCGCCCATAAAGATGCCCAGACCGGAGACGCACTTCTGTACGAAGAAGGCGGCGGCAAAATACAGGCCCTCTGTGCGTTGATGGGTCCGAATCTCGTTTTCCTCCACCGTATCGGCCAACATCGAGGTCACCAAGGCGCCCGACACGACGCTCATGGTGCCGAGCGCGAGGGTGAAAATCAGCAGAATGGGCAGCAACGCCGGCGATGAATTATCGACGAACCAGCCGCACTCTCGCAAGATGATCGGGGTGGGCGCGAGCACCAGGGAAATGAGGGACGCCAGGATGGCACCGCGTTTCTTGTCCAGTCTCCGGGTAATGATCGGCGCCAGCCCCAAGGCGGCGGCGGCGGAGATCAGCGCCGAGAGCAGCAGCTTGGAGACCTGATCGGCCGAGAGCTCCCAATAGTATGTGTAGAAATAAATGCTGAGCGTGGCCACCAGGCCGAGCGCCATCGCGGAAAAGAAACCGCAGGCGATCATGGATAGGAAGGGGCGGTTGGCCAGCGCAGCGCGAATTTCGCGGGAATCGCGCGACAGGTTGAATGCGCGCTTCGGCGGCGGCGCGCGCAAGTAGGGAATGTAGTGGTGCGTGCCGGCGGTGGAGATCAGAATGGACATGAACATCAGCGCCGCAGCCGCGATGGAATAGCCGTGATAGCCGGCCCGATTCAGCAGCCCTACGGTTTGTTGCGCGGTCGGCCGCAGAAAGACCGACAGTGCGATCACGCCCATCAGCACGGCGCCCAAGTACCCGAAAAAGAATCGATAGGCAACCAATGAGGTGCGCTGGTCATAATCCTCAGTCAGCTCGGCAAGCAGCGCTGCGCTGGGAACTTCGTACAACGCGATGAGGATGCGAACCACGATGGCGGTGATCAGAAGGTACCAGAAGAGCGAGGTCGTCCCCAGCGCTGCCGGTGGGTTCCATAACAAGTAGTAAACAACCGCGCACGGCAGCGCGGATAGGTACATGAAAAAATGTCGCCGGCCGAGACGTGAATGAAAGCGATCCGAAATATGCCCGATCAACGGATCGCTGAAGCCGTCGACGATCAGCGCGATCATGATGGCGAGGCCCACCAGCTGCGCCGGCAGGCCGAGCAGCTGATTATAGAAAATCAGCAAAAAGAAGTTGAAGCCATTGTCCTTGATGCCGTACGCCACGGTGCCGAAGCCGTACAACAGCTTGGTTCGAAGACCGATCGTGCCCAGCGGCATGGAGGATTCCCATCAGTAGGGGGCGGGAGTTTTTTGCTATTTATCGCTGAATCGTCGGGTTAGTATACATAGCCTCAAGTGGCCCTCCCGTGGGATTCAATATGGCGCTCACCACAGCGAAGTTTCGCGAGGATTTTGAACTCGGTTGTCGCACCGGGGTTCCCGCGCTGAAGGAATCGCCGCCGCTCGCCGCGGCGACTTTGATGGCTCATGCCGCATTTGTTCAGCCGGAGCGTCAAATTGCCATTTTTGACGCCATCGCCAGCGCATGGCTGGACCTGGAGAAGGAGTCCGAGCGCGCGGCTTGCTTGCGGCATCAACTTCCGTGGTTGAGTGAGCCTGCCGTCGTTGAGGAATGGCAAACCCCGCGCGCAGTCTGGGATGCCTTTTGGAGCGTCGTCGACGCGGAACCTGCGGCTCCATCGGCCGCGGGAACCAAGGACTCCGCGCTCGACTTTACCGGGCGGGTCGTCGTTATCGGTATGAACTACGACGCCGAGTTGTTGATGCGCTGCGAGCGGGCGCACTACCTGCATGAGGACGTCAGGAAACTTCTCGCCCAACCGGAAGTTCGCATGACGACCAACGACTTGCGCAACTGGCCCAAGGACAGCCTGGGAACGAACCTGCTCGACATGCTTACCTCCAAGGGCTACGACCTCGAGGTGATCAATCCGGACGATGTGATGCTACCGCCGGTGTTCGCCGCGCAAAATCGAACCAACCGGCGCATTCTGCAGCTGCATGACGTGTGGCATTTATTCGCGGGTTTCGGCTTCACGGCCCAGGGAGAGGTCGCGATTTCGGGGTTTCAGCTGGCACAGTTCGGTCAAAATTATTCGACGCGCTTCCTCGCGGCCACCACGACCATGATGTGCCTGCGTCCCGTGGTCAACATCGATCAATTTATCTCGCTCATCTCGGAGGGTTGGCGGCATGGCCGGCGCGCACCGCCCTTGATGTCGGTGGAGTGGCATAAAATGTTGGGGCGCTCGATTTCCGACCTGCGTGCTGAGATGAGCGTCGCACCGTTCAAGAGCCGCACCCCCGAACTGTTGAATTTTTAGGCGGTCGGGGACCGCACGCGTGGACGATTTGCCGGCCGATCCACGGCCGTTACTCGTGTACGACGCCGATTGCGGCTTCTGCGTCTATTGGGCGCGATACTGGCAAAAATTGACCGGCGATGCGGTCAATTACCGGCCCTACCAAGAAGTAGCGTCGCAACATCCGCAGATCCCGCTCGGCGATTTTCAACGGGGCGTGCAATACATCAAGGCCGATGGACACCACGCCAGCGCAGCGGAGGCGAGCCTTCTCACCTTAAGCCATGCGCGCGGCAAAGCGTTCTGGTTGGCGCTCTACAAAAAATTACCCGGCTTCGCAGCCGTCGCGGAATGGCTGTACGGGTTCATCGCCGCGCACCGCTCGGCCTGTTATCGCGCAAGCCTGTTTCTGTGGGGCAGGGACTACGCGCCACCGCGCCACGATCTGGCGTCCTTCGTATTTTTGCGTTTGCTGGGTTTGATCTATCTATCGGCCTTCGTTTCCTTTGGGGTGCAAGCCCAGGGACTGATTGGCAGCCACGGGATCTTGCCGGTCGCCGAGTTAGTGAAACTCATTGGCGCCCACGCCGGCATCGAGCGCTTTTTTGCGATGCCCATGCTGTTCTGGTTCGATGCCAGCGATCTCGCCATTCGGTTGGTGTGCTGGGCAGGTGCCGGATTCTCGCTGCTATTGATCTTCAATGTGCTGCCTCGCCTCAGCCTGCTTGCGCTCTATGTGCTGTATCTGTCGCTGCTCTACGGCGGGCAGACGTTCATGTCCTTTCAGTGGGACACGTTTTTATTGGAGACGGGTTTTCTTTCCCTGCTCTTGACTGTGGCTCAAACGCCGGGCCTCTGGCTGTTGCGCTGGTTGCTGTTTCGATTCATGTTCATGTCGGGCGCGGTCAAGCTTCTGAGCGGGGATCCCAACTGGTGGAATCTATCGGCGCTGTCCTATCACTTTGTCACCCAACCGTTGCCCACGCCGCTAGCCTGGTATGCCGCGCACTTTTCGGCATCGGCGTTGAGATTCGCGACCGCCGGCGTGTTTGTCGTTGAGTTGGCATTGCCGTTTTTGATTTTCAGTCCGCGACGGCTGCGTTTCGGCGCGGCGTTCGGCATCCTGCTGCTGCAAAGCTGCATTGTGCTCACCGGCAACTACAACTGGTTCAATCTTCAGACCATGCTGCTCTGTCTGTTGTTGTTTGATGATGCGGCCTTGCGGAAAATCCTGCCGCAGCGGCTGGCGCGGATGCTGTCGGGCCGCATCTCGGCGCGCATGCCGTCGAGGGCCGTCTCGGTTGCGGTTGGCGCATGGGGGTTGGTGCTGGTGGTCTTGAGCCTCGTGCAAATGGATGAGCGTTTCGGCGGCAGTCCGCCCACGGCAGCGCGTGAGGTCGATCAATGGGTCGAGCCCCTGCGCATGGTCAGCAGCTACGGCTTGTTCGCCGTCATGACGACCGAGCGCAACGAAATCATCATCGAGGGATCGGATGACGGGAGCGAATGGCGCGAGTACGAGTTTCGATACAAGCCGGGCGATGTGACACGCCGGCCCCCCTGGAATATCCCGCATCAGCCAAGACTGGACTGGCAGATGTGGTTCGCCGCGCTCGACGATCCGCGCCGCGTGAACTGGTTTCCTCATTTTCTGGAGAAGCTACTGGAAAACGAACCCACCGTAACTGCTCTGCTGGCAAAGAATCCGTTTGCACACCAGGCGCCTCAGTATCTGCGCGCGCAGTTCTACGACTACACGTATTCGAGCGGCGAGGACTTGCGCAAGGGCCTGTGGTGGCAGCGTCGATCGCTGGGGCTGTACTATCCGGTGGTTCGCCTCAAGGCGAAGTAAAAGACACTCATTTGGACTGTTTCGGCGGATCGGAGCGTTCTTCCTCCGCCCAATCGATCGGACCGTGCTCCGCGGCGCGCTTCAAGTGCTCCAGAGTCCACGCATCCCCGAACTTGAATTTCTTCAGAAGCGTATCGAAGCCGGGCGTCGCGAGAAAACCCACGCCATCCAGTTCGACTTGCGAGCGGTTCTTGGAAATCGCCCGCAAGTTGATGGCGGTTACCGTTTTGCCGAAGTCCTCGGCATCCTCAAAATTCGGCGGCGCCTGCACGTTGCGCAGGACGAGCAGCTGCTCGGGTACGTAGGCGACAATGGCGTTCTTGATGTTTCCGGGTTGCCCGCGAACCGCTGTTGCCGTGTAGCTGGTTTCGACCATGCCGCCGATACCGAATTCGACCCAGGCGACGGGGACCGCCCAGCTCTGCCAACCTTCGCTGCTGGTCAAAAGCCGCCAGATTTTGCCGACCGGCGCATCGATGGTGATGCTGAGTTTAAGCACGCGGCTGCCATTCGGCTCGGTGTAGGAATCATCGCGCACGTTGGGAAAATCCGCGGCGATGGTGTGCGCGCACACGGCGCTGAGCACGCAGAAGATGACAAAGATTTGAAGTAATTTCATGCAACCTCTCCGCGCGCGGCGGCGCGCCGCAACAGATTGAAGTAGTCGCGCAGCGTCGCAACCGCCGCGTCGAATGGCCGCAGATCCCGATACGTGCGAGCCTGCATCACGGCCCCTTCCATGACGGTCAACACAAAACTCGCGGTGCGCCGCGTGTCGAGGTCACGGCCCAAATCCCGGCGTGCCTCGAGCAGACAGTTCTCCACCTGATCGATCCAGCCGCTAAAGTTGCCGGCGAGCAGCTGCCGGACGGCGGGATCCGGCTCATGCAGCTCCAAGGCCAAACTGCCGATGGGGCAGCCAAAACTGCAGTGGGTCGCTTCGAGCAACATCCGATAACGCGCCAGCAGTGCAAAAATGCGCTCGATCGGATCGCGCACATCAACCCAGGCGGGCTCAATGAGCATGGGCACAATCCCGGTGCGATAGCGCTCGAGGACCGCCAGCAGCAAATCTTGCTTGGTGGGAAAGAAATGATAAAAGCTGCCGCTGTGGCAATCCGACTCGCGCTGAACATCCGCAACGCTGGTCGACTGATAGCCCTTCTCGCCGAACAACTTCAGCGCGGCGCCGATCAATCGCTCTCGGGTGGAGTCGTCTTCCATCGTTTCTCCGCTTGACTGATCAATCAAATCACAATTTGAGTGATCAATCAAGTGGAATAACGAGACCTCTATCGAACGCGATCGAGCGCCGTACGATCCCAACGGCCCAGATCGGCGGCCGCCTCGTACGTCGTCTGGAAGAAGCGCAGCAATGCTTCGTCAGGATGGGATGCCGCGCGGAGTGTTTCGTATGGCAGCAGATATTCCCGCGCGGTCGTGGCATAACTCGCCCCGTCCGGCGCCACTGCGCGCGTTGCATACCCCGGCGGCTCAGGATACGCGTAAGCATAGAAGGAGGGCGGCGAGGCCTCATCACCCGGCCAGAAGCCGCAGCTGCTGCATTCGTGCGAGTACGCTTCGACCATCACCCAATCGGGGCAGTGGGGCGCGCCGCCCGGATGCCGCGGAGCGCGCCGACCCGAGAAGCGCGTGCAGGCGAGATCGAAGCTGCCCCAAAAAAAATGTACCGGACTTTGTTTTCCGGTGAAGGAGCCGCGAAAGTTCTTCATGACGCGCTGTGTGTTGAGAAAAATCAGCCAGCATTGCTGCGCGGCCTGAGCATTGTAGGTCGCATGTTGGTCGTCTTGTGCAAAGGGGATCGCTGTTACAACTTCAACCGGCGACGCATAGATGGCGGGGTCAATCCCCAGATCGTGCAGCGCATGCATGTAGCGCGCAAAAAAGTCTGCCACGCTCATGGAGGTCAGCGCAAAGGAACGCTGAGAACCGTCGCTTTTTTGTATTAGAAGCTGATGCGATAGGAAGTCGAATTGCACCTCGACGCCATCGTTGCCATGCGGCATGGCGGATGTCGTCAATCCCCGAGCCGTGACATAAAGAGCCACCTGCCACCAATGATTTTCCATCGGAGCGAGCGCGAGACGCGTCTTGCCGACGATCTGTGACCACATGTGCAATGTCGCATATGTCGCGCGCCATTCCGCCAGCGGCAGCACAGGCCATGTGTGAGCTGGCGCATCTGTCATCCAGTATTTATTGCCTTGCAGCCCGCAATTGTCAAAGCAGATCGCGGCTCGTGGATCGCGGCCGCTTCCCGCCTTATGTAAAATGATTTTTGGCATTGGAAACAGTCAGATACGCGCCTAACGCCTCCAATTCACAGTTTCAGCAATTGATCGCCCAAAAGCGCCCGATCTGTGGCGCAATGGCGTGGTAGCTAGGGAGGGTCAAATCGTGTTCGACAAGATCTCTCGCAGTTGGTCGCTTGCCGGACAATGTTGGGACGTGCTCAAGGAAGATCCGGCGCTGCTGGTGTTCCCGTTGTTGTCCTCCATTGTGTTGTTGGTTTTGCTCGGATCCTTTGCCCTGCCGGTGTTTGCGATTTATCACAGTCTGCAGCCCGCGGGCGACGGCACAACAACGCACACCAGCCGCCTATTGTTCTACGTCACGATGTATTTGTTCTATTTCGTCAGTTACACCGTGATGATGTTCTTCAATTCCGCGCTCATCAGCGTGGCGCTCAAGCGACTCGATGGCGAAAGCGCCAGCGTCCGCGAGGGCTTGCAGATGGCGCTCGAGCGCCTACCGGCCATTTTGGGATACGCCATCATTGCGGCCACGGTCGGCACGATTCTGCGCGCAATCGAAGAACGCGTCGGGTTCATTGGTCGCATTGTCATCGGTATCATCGGCGCCGGCTGGACCATCGCGACGGCGATGACGCTGCCGGTATTGATCGAAGAGGATGTCGGCCCGGTCGAAGCCATCTCCCGCAGCCTCGCACTTCTGCGGCGCAATTGGGGCGAGAATGTAATCGGCAACGGTGGCATCAGCTTGGGCGTGGCGGTGGTGGCGATCCCCATCGTCGGGGTCAGCTTGCTGATCGTGTTCGCCGCGATATCGACGCACGCGAGCGCATCGATCTTTCTGGCAATGGCATTGTTCGTCATCACGATGATCGCGCTCGGCCTGGTGAGCACGACGTTGCACAGCATTTACACCGCGGCGTTGTATCGCTTTGCGACCGGCAGCAAGGAAAATGCCGGGATTGATGGCGACCTGTTGGCGCAAGCGTACCGGCAGAAGTAGCTCGGGGCAGTGATTTTGACCGGTCCGTGTGGTCCTTGCCAGGGTGGGTGAGATGAACGCAAGGCCCGAAAAGGCAGCAGGGCCTTGCGTCATCTCACCCACCCTGACGAGAGCTCTATTCGGGTATGACGTCCGTAAAGACGAACCCGTCGCGCTCGACGGTTTGACCGATCGATACGCCGATGGGTGCAGAGAACATCGGGCCCTGCGTCACTACAGTGTGAAATTCGCCATTCTCTCCACACGGATCGACGTGTGCCGGAAGTTCCCGCAGCAGTGCTGCATCGAAGCGGCGCCCCGCGAGACTGGCCGGGGTCCGAGTCGGATCCAGACACACAAGGTGCGCGACCAGACCACTGTCGATCATGTCGCCCGCCAACTGCCGCGTGTCGCGACTCCACAGCGGAAAGATTGGCGTCATGCCGATCGCTGCGAGCGTGCGCTCGCGATAGGCGCGAATGTCGGCGAGAAAAAGATCGCCAAATATGATGTGGTGAATGCCGGACGCCTTGATCGTGGCGCAGGCCTCGGCCATACGCGCCTCATAGACCTCGTTGGTGCACGGACTCGGGATCAGAACCTTGATCGCCGGCAGGTTCAGCGCGGCAATCTGGCGATCGAGCAGCTCGGAACGCACGCCATGCATCGCGACCCGGTCATACCGTTCGTTGACGGTCGTCACCACGCCCATGACCTCGGCGAGCCCGAGCCGCCGGGCTTCGCATAGCGCGAACGCACTGTCTTTGCCGGAGCTCCAAGAAACAAACGCTTTTACGGGCATATGCTAGTCCGCCGCGGGTACGTTTAATTCAAAGCTCGGCTACCGTATGGCGTAAATCAGCGCGACTGCAGCTGCAGCGAGCCTTTCGGCCCAACGATGGTCGCGGCCAATCGCAGCTCATTGGACTGTCGAATCTGTACGTCGAGCTGTAATTTCGCGGACAGCGCGCGCAGCGCTCCCGGATCGGATGTGGATAGCCACAAATCGGTCAGCCGACAGCCTGACGGCGCATCCACTGAGGGGTGAAGTGAATGCGAATCCCACTCGATGAAAAATGGCAATACGCCATCCTCATCGTCCTTGAGGGTCAATGACGCCCAACGCAGTGTCGTGCCGTCCGGACGTGCCCGCGAACCGGGCTTCGGCCCCACGCATTCGACGCCATCGGCTTGCAGAACCGCCGCAAACTTTTGGACATCGTGTCGATGTAGGGCCCAGCCCACCAGCGCGGGATTCTTGAGACTCGCCACGTGACGAGGATCGGTCGATGCGGCCTGCGTAGGATCGGGCGCGATGATCTCCAGGTACCGCAAGGGACCCAGCGACAACAATGCGTTTTTCGTGCCCGCGCCGGGATGCACCCCGCCGGCCGCGGCGCGAACGCCGGTCCGCCGGTACACATACTCGACGCCCGCGTCCAACTCGTTACAACCCAAAATGATGTGGTCGAGGGATCTCGGCACGGTGCCTGCGGCGGGCCATGCCAAACGAGGCGCCACCATTAAACCGGTGGCTGCAAGGCTGAACGCGCGCCGCGAAACTCGACTCATCCGCACATGCTAGCGCGCCGCCGGGGCCGGCGACAACGTGGGTTTGCGCTGGAGTATCAGGGAAAAATACCGTCTAATGAGATTCGGCATGCGCACACAGTCCAAACATATTGGCATCGTGGCTTGCAGCGCTGAGGGCGCGGCGCTGTGTTTTCGCGAAATCGCCGCATACTCGCGCAATTTAATGGGCGAGTATTTGCATCCCCAGGTCACAATGAGCTGCATTGCGCTCGGTGAATGGATGCCGGCATTCAATCGCGGCGACTATGAAGGCGTTGCCGAATTCATGCTGCGCGAAACGCAGATCGTTGCGCAAGCCGGCGCGCAGCTCGCGATCTGTCCGGACAACTCAGCCCACCGCGCATTCAAATGGGTCGCTGCAAGCTCGCCCATCCCGTGGCTGCACATCGCCGAGGAAGTCGCGAAGGCTGCGGCGCGCGATGGCTATCAGCATGCCGCGTTGCTCGGTACCCGCTTTACCATGAGTGGTCCGGTCTATCCTGAAATGTTCGAGAAATACCGCCTCAAGATCAGTACGCCGGCCGAGGGGGATCAGAAGACGATCGATGACATCATCTTCGAGGAACTCGTCAATGGAATATTCACTGAAGCATCTCGGCTTCGCTATAACGAAGTCATCGACCGCATGAGAGCGCGCGGCTGCGACAGCGTGATTCTCGGTTGCACGGAGATCCCCTTGCTCGTGCGGCGGGACGACTGCCCCTTGCCCGCGTTGGATTCGACGCGCCTGCTCGCCCGGGCAGCGGTCGACGCCGCCCTGCAGTTATAAGTCCGGATCGAGCGCCACGTGCACGGCGTTCGAAAAGTTCTCTACGTTCCAGTCATCCAAGAGCTCGCACTGGGCCGCGATCATTTCGGCCTCATCGATTGTGACGGCTTCCACGGCGTAACAGGCGACCAAACTGCCGTTGCTGCGCACAAACCGCGCGATCATCCGGTCGTCATCGAACGTGCGCGTCGAAACGACCCGGCGTTGCATCAACAGCGCGGCGAGCCCATCGGCATCGGGAATCGAGGCTAAAAATATCGCCATTTCGGCGGCATCGTCGAACTTCGCGTGCGATTCGGTGATCTTGTGGTCCGAAGAGAGCGGCATCGTCAGAGGATACCAAGGCCCCGCAGATTAGCCAGCCGTGCGCCTGACACACATGGGGCCGTGCGTCTTAGGGTAGTGCCGCAAACCATTAGTTACCGCGCGGAGCGGCGGCCGGTTTTCGACAGATTATCGTGGGCTCACCGAAGACGGGCGCGTCCGAATGCCAGCTGGCGATTTGATAGCAGTCAGCACTGATCCAAACAATCCAATCACCGTTGGCGGTCTTTAATTTATCGCCGGCGTGATGTTCGCTCGAACCTGACACATCCAACGAGGACGATACCGATAGGGCGCTATTGGCCGTCTGATGGCCGCGAATCTCGAACGCGCGTACGGCGCGATGCGCTTCTGCGGTCCAATTTACCGCCGATCCCTGGCCATCCGGCGCAGAACCGGCACCCGTTTGAGAAGAAGAAGAATTGAGTGCCGGGGGTGCGAGCGCTATGGCGATGTTGGTGCGCAAACGTTGCGGCCCGGTGTTCTCGATGGTCACTTTCGGCGGTTTCACGGCAGCCAGGACCATCAACTCAAGGGGGTGTTCGGCAGCACTGGCGATGTTCAGGGTTCGCGAGTGCGCAAGCAGCAGCGCCAGCGCCGCCAAATGAAGCGCTAGCACAACCAACATGGCAATGGGTCGCAAGGTTTTCGCCGGCATTCGCTCGAATATCCAGACGTCGCTCGGGTTTCAGGGTGCCGCTTGGATGTTGACTGCCAATAGTGGGTGAGGTTCCGACACGACTCAAGGGCAGAACTTTCGCTTGACTATAACTTAGTGGTTATATAACCTATCAGCTATGAACAATCTTGATACGGCCTTTTCCGCACTCTCCGATCCGACGCGCCGCGCAATTCTGGCGCGACTCGCCTTGGGCGAGCACACGGTCATGGAACTCGCGCAACCATTTGATATGTCTCAGCCGGCGATCTCGAAGCACTTGAGAGTGCTGGAAAGTGCCGGGCTCATTGCGCGGCGGGTTGAGGGCGCGAAAAGGCCGTGTCGTCTCGCCAAGGGCGGTGTCGAGGCGATTGACCAATGGCTTGCGATGCTCCGCAGGGCGTTGACGGCCAACTACGACCGGCTTGACGCCCTGCTGACGGAGATGAAAACCCCAAAGACGAGGACAAAGCGATGAGCAAGCTCACCTTGAAGACGGAAGGCGATAAACACATTGTCGTGACCCGCCGCTTCGCGGCGCCCCCCGAAGCGGTATATCGCGCGCATACCGACCCGAAACTGGTGCAGAAATGGCTGTTGGGCCCCGAAGGTTGGACGATGCCCGTGTGCATTTGCGAGGCCAGACCTCAGGGCAAGATCCGCTACGAATGGGCCAATGAAAAAGGCGGTGGCTTTTATCTGACAGGAGAGTTTATTGAACTCGAGCCGCACCGGCGGATCGTGCACGTGGAGCGCATGCACTTACCGGACGTGACGCCGGACAACCATGTCGAAACGCGATTTGAATCCGACGGCACCGGCACGCTGATGACGATGCGCATGACATTGCCCGATGTCGAAACGCGCACACAGATGCTCTCGACCGGCATGGAGCGGGGAATGGAAGCCAGTTACGTTCGGCTGGAGCGCATGCTCTAAGCCCTTGATTGCCATGGCACGCATCGCGCAGACTCCCGGGTCGTGAAAAAGAACTCTGCAAACGCCGGCCGGACGCCACGAATTCGACGCGCCGCGTCCGACATGCGCGCACAAGCGCTGGCTGCTGCTCGGCGGCTGATCGTGCAGGGGAGCGACGAAGTCCTGACGATGCGCGCCGTGGCTGATGCGGCGGGCGTCACCTATCCTAATTTGAGTCATCACTTCGGTTCGGCGGCGGGACTGCACGCCGCGATTGCCGAAGATCTGGTGCGTGAGCTGTTGGCGGGTCTACAAACCGTCGATGTGGAAATGGACAACCTCGAACACGACTACCGAGCCGTCGTCGTACGGGTTTTCGACCTCTTCAGCCAGAACGGGCTTGGACGGGTTTTGGGCTGGCTGGTCCGCTCGGGAGAAACGTCGCGGCTCGAGCCCGTGAACCGTATGCTGGCCGACTTCATTTCCGACCGGGCGCGCCCCCGCTCCAAGACCGACGCCAAGCGCATATCGCGCATCGCCCTGATTGTGGCCTTCGCGGCCTACGCCGAGTCTTCGGTGGGGCCGCTCCTGGGCGATATTTTGGGCGCCAGTGCCGCAAAGCGCCGGGATTACTTTGCGCAGGCTCTTGCTGCGTTGCGCTGATCATAATTTATGTGATCATCAATAGTCTATTGACGTCTACATAAATAGCGACTAACGTAGCAAGCCTCTCTGATTTGCATCGGGCGTGCCATGGATCATTCTTCTCCGACCCCCGCGAATTTGCGTATCCAACCCCGCAATGTCATGTTTGCGCGCGGCCGAACCGCGGAGCGTTGGTGGAACGGCGGCGATGCGATCGCCACGGCGTTTTACAATAGCCTCTCTCTCACCTTTCCGAAGGGCGAAGCGTTCTTCATCGAGAGCGTCAGGAATTTCCGCGACCGCGTGCCGCTCGAGCAGCAGGCGCAAATTGATGCCTTCATCAAACAAGAGGCCGCGCACAGCCGGGAGCACAGCCACCTCAATAATCAAGTCGAACAGGCGGGCTATGATGTCAGCGCCATGCACGCGGATCTGGATTCGCGATTGGCGGAAATGAAAGACCAGCCTCCCATCGTCGGCTTGGTGACCACCGTTGCATTGGAGCACTTCACCGCCATCATCGCGCACGCCTGCTTGAAAAGTGAGCGTCACTTCAAGAACGCCGCCTCCGATGCCGCGCGACTGTGGAAATGGCACGCCATCGAGGAAATCGAGCACAAGGGGGTGGCGTATGACACCTTTCTCGGCGCGACGCAGAACTGGTCGGCCTACAAGCGCTGGAAAATTCGTTCACTCGTGATGTTGAACATCAGCTACAGCTTCCTGCGGGGTCGGCTGCGCGCCACACGGCAATTTCTCAAACAGGACGGAATCGACGGGCCGCGCACCTGGCTGCGCGTCTTCTCGTATCTGGTGCTTTACCCCGGCTTACTGCGCCAAATCTTGCCGGCGTGGTTGTCGTTCTTCCGGCCGGGATTTCATCCTTGGCAGCACGATGACCGGGCATTGGCGGCTGAACACGAGGCGCGTCTGGCGCTGCCGGTGCTCAATAAGGACGCGCTGGTCAGATTGACCTGACAAGCGGGTATCGTAGACTCGCCATCCTGCGCACCGAGGAGTGGGTTCATGAACGATATCAGCCGCGCCGGAACATTCCTGCTCGGGACACGCCGGGTGAAGCGAATAGGCTACGGCGCCATGCAACTCGCGGGGCCGGGCGTATTCGGGCCGCCGAAAGATCGGCACGGGGCGCTCGCCGTGTTGCGCGAGGCGCTGGCGAGCGGCGTCGATCACATCGATACCAGCGACTACTATGGCCCTTATGTCACCAATCAGTTAATCCGCGAGGCCCTGCATCCCTACTCCGACAATCTGGTGATCGTCACCAAAATCGGAGCGCGTCGCGGTCCAGACGGCTCATGGCAACCGGCCTTCTCAGCGGAAGACCTGACCAGTGCCGTGCATGACAACCTTCGAAACTTGAAAATAGATGCGCTCGATGTCGTCAACCTGCGCCTGATGTTCGGTGTCCACGGGCCCGCCGAGGGCTCCATCGAGGCGCCGCTCGCCGTTCTGGCGGGTCTGCAGCGCCAAGGGCTGGTGCGTCATATCGGCCTCAGCAATGTGACAAGAAAGCAGGTCGAAGAAGGGCGCGCCATTGCGGATATCGTCTGTGTGCAGAATCATTACAATCTCGCCCATCGAGAAGACGACGCGCTCATCGATGAACTCGCCGGCCTCGCCATCGCCTATGTTCCGTTCTTCCCGCTCGGCGGCTTCACGCCGTTACAGTCGACGGCGCTCTCGGATGTCGCCAAGGCGCTCGGCGCAACGCCGATGCAGGTGGCGCTCGCCTGGCTGCTTCGGCGCGCACCCAATATTCTGTTGATTCCCGGCACCGCATCGCTCGATCATCTGCGTGAAAATCTCGCGGTGGCCGACCTGGAGCTGCCGAGCGTCGCGGTCGCCGCGCTGAACCAGATCGGGCGCGCAGCGGCCCCTCGGTGAGGTAGAATCCATCCGTCACGCGCCAGCGCACGTAGTTTAAGATTTCAGAATAACGACAGACTTTAAGCCGGCAAATCTATGAAGTCGGGCGAGCAGGTCTTGATTCTCACCACCAAGGGCGCAGAAGAGCTCCGCCAGCACGCATTCCAGCTCGACGCAATCGCCCGCAATATTCTGTCGTTGATCGAGCAAGGCTGCAAAACAACCGAAGCCATCTTGCAGCGTTCGATGTTTCCTCACAATTCGGTGGTCGACGGCCTGCGCCGGCTTTTGACCAATAAATTCGTCGCCATTGCGGATGATGAGCCGGCCTCGCGGAGCGGCGGCGCGGCGGATTCCGCGCGCGCAGCTCGCCGGGAATTGCGCTTGAAACTCGGCATCTCGCCCAGTCAGGCGCGCTTCGCGCTGTCCAATTTCTGCATGGACGAGTTCGGCACGGATGGCCAGTACCTGGTGGATGCGGTGAGCCTCTGCACCGATGTCATGAGCCTGCAGGAAGTGCTGAATACCATTCGCGCGGAGGTCGCTGAGCGCTTTGCGGCTCGCTTACCCGCGCTGGTTGTCTGCGTGCGCGAAATCAACGAAACGGATGACACCTCGCCGACCGGATCCCATGCGCAAACCGCGGCGCCCGCTGCCAAAGCGGCGCCTGCCGGGAAAGCAGCGCCTGGCGCGAAAGCGGCGCCGACCAAACCCGCACCCGCGCGCGCCTCACAGGACATCAAGCCGGCGTCTGCGCAAAAACCGGGCGCGAGCGGCGGACAGGGGCCGGATCGGCTGCGCCTGGAAGCCGGTATTTCGCTCGCTCAGGCTCGATTCGCCCTGACGGAATTCTGCCTCAATCAGTTCGGCGTGCAGGGACAGGAATTTGTGGATGCGGTCAATCGTTGCGCGGACGTGCCGGGCCTGCAAAAGGTGGTGGGTTTGATTCGAACCGACCTCTTCAACCGCCATCGGGATCGCTTGCCGCTGCTCATTGCCTGTGTGCGCGAGATCAATGACACAGCCTCATAAGGCCTGGCTAGAGCTTGAATCGGGCGATCGATTTTTCCAGCAGGGCCAGTGTTTTGCTGACGCCCTTGGTTTGCCGCAACAGCTCCTGTGCCGAGGTCTCGTCGCGACTGCGCTGGAAGGCGGTCGACGTGGTCTCGAACTTGCGTGACTGCTCGCTGACCTCGGTAGCAGCGCCGCTGACGGCGAGGATCAGATTCTTTAACTTCATCTGCATCAACTTGAGCGAGGCCATGAGGCTGTCGGGGCGTTTGCCGGCTACGGCAATTTCCACTGCCAAATCGCCGGCGGCAATCTTCTTCATGTAGTCCGCCGCGACCCGCGGCTCACCGCCGAGCAACTCGAGCACCTTCCAGTCGAGCAGGAAGAACAGCGCAATCGAGATGGCGGCGCCGATAACCAATCCCGCCAAGGCGACTCCATAGCCGATTTTTCGGCCCAAGGAATGCAGTTCGGCGACCGGGTAGGCTGAGATGATCGTGAGACCCCATTCTTCCAGCGGCACGCGGTCAATGACCCACGAGCCGTCCTTGTTGTCGATGTGCTCCTGCGCTTCTTCCTTGGTGAGCCAAGAGGGCAGGTAACGTACCGTCTTGCTGTCGACCACGGCGAGAAAGCCGCTCTTCAAGACCCGCGATTGTTCCAAGGACTGGCTCAAGACCGGCAGTTCCGCCTTATAGCCGACGTAGTTGATGCCGATAAACTCGCCGTTCTTGGCGTTGAGGGGCTCGTAGCCGGTGATGTAGGGATTGCCGAGAATGTCGACCACGCCGTAAAACGGCTGGCCCCGGATCAAGGCAGCGTATGCCTTGGTGGTGTTGTTCAGCTCGGTACCCACCGCGCGGCTGCCGTCGTCCTTGAGGACGTTCGTGGCGATACGCACGAAGCGCTCACCATCCTTGGAGAAAATCGTGGCCGTGCCCTTGTTTAGGCGGGTGACATAGTCGACGATTTCGAAGTTCCCCGCCTGGCCCCTGCCGGCGACGAGAATATCCGCAATCGGTTTGCCCGCGAGGGTGACGGAGCCGCCTTTCTCTGCCCCGCCGCGCGCGCCGATTTGTTCCTTGAGCAAGGCCATGCTCATCCGCACGCGTTCATCCATTAACGTGGCGGTCGTTTCGAACACGCCCCGAACCGACGTGACGTTATCCGCAATTTGCTGTTTGATCTGCGCCTCTTCGTGCTGCATCGCCCAATAAGAAAAGCCGATGGCACCGATGCTGATGAGCAGCAAAGCGATGGCCGCGATCGGCAGCACTACCTCAAACTTGAAACCGCGAAACAAGGCGCACTCCTTATTGATACACGCCTATTCCGCCCATTTCTGAATCCGGGAGATGCCTACGGAGTCTCTAAATGCGCGAAATTTATGCTATCGCCGCCACGTTTTTGTGCTTTTTTCCCGTTTTCAGGCGCACAACGCGCCTGAAATGTGACATTTCCAAGACAGGACGCCAAAAGTAGCCCTAAAAAGTCTTGCCAAGCCCGCCGCCCGTTGCGATAAAAGCGGCTCGTTGGCCGCCGCATTGCGTACATTCACAAAACCCCAATGTGGTTGCGGTAGCTTTGCAGCCGACGGGCACCTGCCATCAGGAGGCTAGATCGCATGATTAATGAGCAGCCGAAAAGAAGCGCATCAAAGCAAACGGTTCGGCTGGACCAGGCGCTCTACGAAAAACACCTGTTGACCGACAAGATTGTCGGTTTGGCGAGTGCGACGCCGCATGAGCGCTTCGACGCTTTTGCGCTCTCCGTGCGCGAGTTTCTGGCGAGACGCTGGGTGGAGACCGAGAGCACCTATGCGCGCGAGAACCCCAAGCGAGTCTATTACCTCTCGATGGAATTCCTCATCGGCCGATCGCTCGCCAACAACGTGGAAAATCTTCTGCTGAACGCCGACGCCTGTCGTGCCGTCGAAGAGATCGACTTGGATTGGCTGGCCCTCTTGGAGCAGGAGCCGGACGCCGGACTCGGCAATGGGGGACTCGGACGCCTGGCCGCCTGCTTTTTGGATTCCATGGCCACCATGCAAATTCCAGCCATGGGCTACGGGCTCAGGTACGAGTACGGCATGTTCAAGCAAGTCATCCGCGACGGGTGGCAAGTCGAATACCCGGATAACTGGCTGGCGCGCCGAGATCCCTGGGAAATACGCCGGGTGCGCGATCAAGTGGAGATTCGACTCAATTGCTCTTACGAGGTGCGCGAGGGCACCCTGCGGGCGGTACCCGGGCGGCCATCGCATCTGATTGGGGTTCCCTACGATCGCCCGATCGTGGGTTATGGCGGCAAGACCATCAATACCTTGCGCCTGTGGGCCGCCAGCGCACCCGAGTATTTCGACTTCCAAGCCTTCAGTCACGGCGAGTTTGTCGGCGCAGTGGCCGAGGCGCTGGAGGCAGAGTCGTTGACCCGCGTGCTGTATCCCGATGATTCGACCAGCCTCGGGCAGGGGCTTCGCTTCGTCCAAGAGTATTTTTTGGTGGCATGCTCGCTGGCGGATGTGATCCGCCGCTTTCGGATGCACAACACGGACTGGAGCTTGCTACCGGAAAAAACCGCGCTCCAGCTCAACGACACGCATCCGAGCTTTGCCGTCCCGGAACTGATGCGCATCCTCCTGGACGATGCCCTATTGGATTGGGACACGGCGTGGGATCTTAGCTGCCGTACGCTGGGCTACACCAACCACACGCTGCTGCCGGAAGCGCTCGAAAAGTGGCCGCTGCCCTGGTTTCAAATGCTCGTGCCGCGCCAGCTTGAAATCATCTTCGAGATCAATCGACGCTTGCTGGAGGCGGTGCGCAAGCGCTACCCCGGCGACGAAGGCCGCGTGCAACGCATGAGCCTGATCGAGGAAGGCGCCACGAAGCACGTGCGCATGGCGAATTTGGCCATCGTTGGCTCGCACAGCACCAACGGCGTCGCCAAGATCCATTCCGAGCTGTTGCGCACCACCACGGTCAAAGATCTCGCCGAGATGTTTCCGGAAAGATTCAGCAATAAGACCAACGGCGTAACGCCGCGCCGCTGGCTTTTGTTGGCGAATCCGCCTCTCGCCAAATTGATCACTGACGCGATCGGCAGCGCGTGGATCACGGATCTTGGCCAGTTGGCCCGACTAAAGCCGCTGGCGGACGACGCGGTCTTTCGCGACAAATTCATGCAAGTGAAGCACGAGAGCAAAAGGCGCTGCGCGGAATGGATCAAAATGAAATTCGGCTTCAGTGTCGACCCGGAAACGATATTCGATTGTCACATCAAACGCATCCACGAATACAAGAGACAGCTTCTCAATGCGCTGCGCATCGTCGTTCTGTACAACCGATTGCGCAAGGATCCGCGGGCGGTCCGCTTGCCGAGGACCTTTTTTTTCGCCGGCAAGGCCGCACCGGCGTATTTCGTGGCAAAGCTCATCATCAAGTTCATCGAGAACTTGTCCAAAACGATTGCCGCGGATCCGGCCGCAAAAGCGCAGTTGCGCGTCATCTTCTTGCCGGACTACGACGTTTCTCTGGCACAAAGACTGATCCCGGCAAGCGACGTGTCGAATCAGATCTCCACCGCCGGCTATGAGGCCAGCGGCACCAGCAACATGAAGTTCATGATGAATGGCGCTTTGACGATGGGGACGCGCGACGGCGCGACAATCGAAATGGCGAGTGAAGCCGGCGAGGAGAATTTTCTTCTGTTCGGCCTTACGGCGCAGCAGGTTGCCGACAGCCGCGGCTGGTACAACCCCCGTTGGCACTACGATCATGACCCCGAGACGCGCGCGGCGCTCGATTTGATCGCTGCCGGCCACTTCAGCGGCTCCGATCCGAAACTCTTCCAGCCCCTCTATGACCTGCTGATGCATGGAGATCGATACATGCACCTGGCGGATTTGCAATCGTATCTCAAGGCCGACCAGCAGATGCTCGATTGGTATGCCGATCCGCGAGATTGGGCGCGCAAGGCAATCCTGAACGTCGCCTCCTCGGGCAGGTTTTCAAGCGACCGTTCGATCGCCGAATACGCGAAGGATATTTGGGGTGCCCGGGCTTGTGCCATTTCACCAAGGGATTTTGCCGATGAATGATACGCCGCAACTGAATAACGACGAACTGATTCGCCGGATTAGCCGCGACCTGGCCGACAGCTACGATGAAGAATTGGAGATGGAAATCGAGGATCGGCCGCCCGTGCCGGGTTTGCCGTCCGCGGCGGATGCCGAGGCTGAAAAAGCCTATCGGATGCGCTACTTCAATGATCTGTTTCGACTGCAGGCCGAGTTGGTGAAACTGCAAGACTGGGTGGTCGACTCCGGCGAAAAAGTGGTAATCGTGTTCGAAGGGCGCGACGCGGCGGGGAAGGGGGGCATCATCAAGCGGATCACCCAGCGTTTAAACCCGCGCGTCTGCCGGGCAGTGGCGCTGCCGGCGCCCAACGATCGAGAGCGCACGCAGTGGTACTTCCAGCGCTACGTACCGCACCTGCCGGCGGCGGGGGAGATCGTCCTATTCGACCGCAGCTGGTATAACCGCGCCGGGGTCGAGCGGGTAATGGGATTCTGCACGCCCGAGGAATACGAGGAATTCTATCGTTCGGTGCCTGAATTTGAGCGCATGCTGGTGCGCTCCGGCATTAGGCTGCTGAAATATTGGTTCTCGATCACGGATGAGGAGCAGTATGTGCGCTTTCTGGGCCGCATCCATGACCCGCTCAAGCAATGGAAGCTCAGTCCCATGGATCTGGAATCCCGCCGCCGGTGGGAGGACTACACCAAGGCGAAGGAGGTCATGTTGGAGCGCTCGCACATCCCTGAGGCGAAATGGTGGGTAGTTCATGCGGTCGATAAGAAACGCGCGCGACTCAATTGCATCCACCACCTCCTGGAACAGTTTCCGTATAAGGAAGTGATCAAACCGGCCATCGTGCTACCCGCTCGTGAGCATCACGAGCACTATTCTCGGCAGGCGGTGGCTGCCGAAATGCTGGTACCCGAGGTGTATTGAATTGAACTTTGACCGGCACCTTGAGTCAATGCTGACAAGTCGACGCCTGCAACGGGAGTTAAATCAATGAAGACTCGGCTTGCGATCAAACTCGGCGCGGTTGCCCTCGCGCTGTTGGTGAACAGTCTGATCCTAGGTGGCACGACCTTCGTGGTCGGCTCCCGCAGTCAAGCACAACCCGACGAACCCTCAGTCGCCTGTGCACGCACGAAGATGGTGCATCTCATCGTCTAACCGACACGGGGTCGGCCGCAGCTTGCGCGCCTAGTCAATGGCGAGTTTGCCGGGATCGGCCCCCACGCGCCCACCAGCCGCATCCAGCGAGCCTGCGCGGGCCAGCGAGAAATCGAAGTGCACGCTCGGCAATCCCTTGACCGGCGCTTTCGGGTCGTTGGCCTGCTCATTCGCCACCAATTCGGGCGAAGCCCCGAAGACGACATCGGTTTCGAGATACTGACCCGGAAAGTACAGCGCCGTGACCAATTCCCGAAACCCCGGCGCGCTGATGAGGAAATGAATATGGGCCGGCCGGCAGCCCTCACGCTTCTGGGCGCGCACCAGATCCCCGACAGGGCCGTCCATCGGGATGAAGTAGCCCAGCGGCCGGACCGTGCGCAGATGGTAGTTGCCGTCCGCATCGGTGTGAAACGTGCCGCGGTAATCGATCGCGCTGCCGTCACCTTCCTGCAAGTCATAGACGCCGGTGCTCGAGGTTTGCCAGACCATCAGCTTGGCGTTGCCCAAGGCTTCTCCCGCCGCGGAGCGCACCGTGCCCCACAAGAGGATTTCCTGCGATTTATCAGCATTCGAAATCTGCTTGCCGAGCGCCAACTGCGGCGCATCCTCGCGAAAGAACGGCCCCAGCAAGCTGGTGGAAGTCGCTTTTTCCATGGCGGTCGCGTCGTGCAGCGTGTTCACCAGCGTGCTCAATCCCACGACGTCCGAGAGCAAGATGAATTCCTGCCGGGTGGAGGTGCAGGTTTTGCCGACGCGTGTGAAGAACTCGATCGCCTGCAACCATTCTGCCGGAGTCAGGTTCACCTCCCGGGCAAACGCGTGCAGATGGCGGATCGCGCTTTGAACGACGGCCTTAAGACGTTCATCCGAGGTGCTCTCCATTTGCTCGAGCACGGCGTCGGTGACGGACAGTGGCGTATAGCTTTTCATGGCTTCCCCCGCGCGACCGCTCACGCGCGCCGTCGCGCGACCACAAAAGCCTCGTCGTTGAACCACAAGCCGCCGTGCTTCTGCAGTACGTTTTGCGTCGCCGCGAGATAGGCGCCATTTGGGACAACTTCATCGAGCCGTTCATCTTCGATCTGATTCACATAGATCGCGGCGTTCCAGGCGGCGAACAGGGTCGAGGTGCCAATTCGATCGCCGATTTCCGACGGGAGCGTGTGCATCTCGTAGCGAAAGACCGCCTTGTCGTCCGGCGGTGCACTCAGGCTGAAGTCGCGGGCATCGCGGCCCAGTTCGCGGCGCAGCGTCGTCAAAAGTTCATGGCGATCGACTTGAAATGGCTGCTCCTGCGGCCACAGCTGTTGGATGATCTCCAGACCCGGATCGTGTCCATACGACTGAATCGCGAGCAGCCTGCCGCCTGGGGCAAGACTGCGTGCCAAGGGCGCGAGCACCTTGCGGACCTTGAAGTCGGCGCCCATCCGCGCCCGCCAGGGCTGCGAGGCGATCACCAAGTCGTAGTGCTCAAAGATGCTGCCGGGCTTTGGGATCACGGTGTCGAGCAGAAACTTGTGATCCTCACGATATATCACCAGTACCGAGGGCCGCACCACCTGGGGGTTGCCGGTCTTGGGGCTCGGCGTGGTCTGCCAGCCATTGGCCAGCGCCGGCGCGAGATCCTCGATCTGCTCGGCGTATTCATGCGCAGTCGAGCCGGTCAAGCGCACTTCCTGCCAGTTGAGCGCGGCGGCCACATGCGCGTCGCGCGGCATCAGCCGCGGCGCCTCGGCGTAGTTGAGATTGGTCACGACGAAGACCGTCGCGGGATGCTCGAACAATCGATCGGGCAGCTTCTCGAGCCCCAGGCGAACATCCTCGAGACTGATCTCCTTGGCGACGACGAACAGCGGGACGGTGGGAAACAGCCGGTGTGTGCTGCGCATGACGCGCGTGAGTACGGTGCCATCGCCCATTCCGGCGTCGAAGATTCGCAATGCCGGCGGGGTGGGCCGCAACAAGGTCATTTCATGCGCGGCGCGCCGCGCGATCGCGGATTTCTCATTGCAGGTGGTGATGAAGGCGAGATACTTCTGCCGATTGTCGTAGAAGCGAAACGGAATCGAAGCCGACGCTTTGCCGCCTTCCCGCGACTCATCCGGCGATCGCTCGACCGCTGACCCCGAAGACCCAAGAGGCGCGTTCATGGCTAGCGCCACAGCCGGCGCGAGGCAATCTGCGCCCCTTGCGCCAGGGATTGCAGCTTCATGTATGCGATATCCGGCTCGACCGGGCCGAATCCGGCAAAGGTCCCAAAGCCGCAGTCGGTACCCGCCATGACCCGCTCGCGCCCGACGATATGCGCGAAGCGTTCGATGCGCTCGGCCACCAGTAAAGGATGTTCAATGTAGTTCGTCGTGGTGGCCAGAAGACCGGGGATCAAAATCTTGTCGTCCGGGACTTTAACGGTCTCGAACACGGTCCATTCATGCGCATGGCGCGGATTCGCGGCCTCAAACAGCAATCCCTGCGGCTTTGCCTTGAGCACGACGGGCAGCAGGCGCTCCATGGGCACATCGTGATGGTGAGGTCCTTCGTAATTGCCCCAGCACACATGCATCCGCACACGGTCGGCCGGCACATTTCGCAAGGCATGATTCAAAACCTCGATGTGCCGCGCCGCCAGCACTTCGAACTCCTCGAGCGAGCGCTCGCGATACATGGTGTGGCGTCCCATCGCGAGATCCGGCGCATCGATCTGCAGAATGATGCCGGCGTTCGC
>Ga0209169_10000042_pt1 | contig 68297 bp, 57 predicted proteins | sample HubBroMetageWRM4_FD_188346 | JGI IMG/M metagenome (GOLD analysis project Ga0209169, IMG submission 188346) | Warmed soil microbial communities from the Hubbard Brook experimental Forest, New Hampshire - Hubbard Brook CCASE Soil Metagenome WRM 4... | ecosystem: Environmental > Terrestrial > Soil...
CAGTGGCCAGTGATCAGTAGGATTCTCAAATGGGTTCGGGAAGGGCACGGCTTCCAGCCGTGCCGCAACCAGTCAATGTAAATTCGGGCTTTAGCCCCTGAGGAACCTTACTCCTCACACATCTTTCGCCCAGAAGCATTTCACGCACCAGAAGTCCAGGGGTTTACAACTGGCCACTGATCACTGGCCACTGACCACTGCTACTCGATCGAAATCTTCCGCAGCAGCTTGAAGTCGCTGAGCATCTTGCCTGTGCCCAGCACCACGCTGCACAGCGGATCGTCGGCAATCGAAACCGGCAGCCCGGTTTCTTCCCGGATGCGCTTATCCAGATTCTTCAGCAGCGCCCCGCCTCCGGTCAGCACAATTCCGCGGTCGCTGATGTCGGCCGAAAGCTCCGGCGGCGTACGCTCGAGAGCCACGCGAATCGCATTCATGATGGTCGATACACACTCGCTTAACGCCTCGCGAATCTCGCCGTCATCGACGGTAATAGTTTTCGGCACGCCTTCAATCAGGTTCCGGCCTTTAATCTCCATGGTCATCGGCTTGTCGAGTTGGTGCGCCGAGCCGATCTCCATCTTGATCTGCTCAGCCGTGCGCTCGCCGATCAGCAGATTATATTTCCGCTTCAGATAATTCATGATGGCTTCGTCCATCTGGTTCCCGGCCATCCGCACTGACCGCGAGTAGACGATACCGCTCAGCGAAATCACGGCGATGTCGGTCGTCCCTCCGCCAATGTCGACTACCATGTTTCCGCTCGGTTCCGTAATCGGCAGCCCGGCTCCAATCGCCGCTACCATGGCCTGCTCGACCAGATGCACTTCACTCGCCTTGGCGCGATACGCCGAGTCCATGACCGCGCGCTTTTCCACCTGCGTAATCTCCGACGGCACCCCAATCACGATCCGCGGATGCACCAGCATCTTCCGGTTGTGCGCTTTCTGGATGAAGTAGTTCAGCATCTTCTCGGTAACCTTGAAGTCGGCGATCACGCCATCCTTCATCGGTTTGATGGCAACGATGTTGCCCGGCGTGCGGCCCAGCATCTCTTTTGCCTCTTTGCCCACAGCCTCCACTTCGCCCGTATTCTTATTGATGGCGACAATCGAGGGCTCGTTGACCACAATGCCCTTGCCCCGGGCATAAACCAGAGTGTTGGCCGTGCCCAGATCGATGGCCAGGTCGCTTGAGAACAGGCTGAAGAGCGACCTGAGGTTGTGAGAATGAGATGAATGAAATCCGTTCTTTGACATTGATCAAGCTCTTCTCGCGATCCACATTGATCGCATTGTTTCCGGGCGAACCCGATTTGCGCCATCCGGCGCGGCCGCTTCCTCTCTCTAGTCTATGAGAGTCTCCGCCACCCCGCCGGGACCGAAGGTTCCTCGTACTCCTGGCCGGAACCCCATTTCCTGCCTGCCACAGTCCGCGTTATAACCGCGCTGTCATCCTGAGCGAGACGCCTTTTGTCTCGCGAAGGACCCATGCGAGCCGCGCGAAGCGTCGCGATGCTTCTATTAATAACGCCGCGACGCAATACTAGCGCGTTTGGCTCGCTTCCCGATTCCGACCGCGCCACTGCTCCAACCCTACTGAATAATGATCTTCTTCTGCTGCGTATTCACTCCACCCTGCGCCGTCTGCGCTGTCACTGTAATCACAGCTTCGCCAGTCGTCAGCGGTGGCGTGAAGTAATGGAACGTGCCGTCATTCGACACCATTGGAACTTCCCGTCCATTCACCATCACCCGCGCACCCATCTGCGTTTTCCCCGTCACTTCAATGACGTGCCCATGCTGAATGAAGGGATCCAGTTCCAGGTCGATCGCTTCCGTCTGCTTGCCCTTCGGAATGATGGTGAAACGATTCTTCTCGCTCTCCACCGATTCCTTCCCTGACGCTTCGTATGACTGTACCACCCAGTAATAGGCTCCTTCGCCAAGGCTTGTAACCGTAACATCCGCTGTGTTTACTTTCTTGTCAACCAGGGTCGAGGAAAAGTATGGGTTCCTCGAGATCCGCAGCCGGTAACCCACCGCATTCGCCATCGCCGTCCAGGAAAATTCCACGTCCTTGGTCGCTTCCCCGGAAGTGAAGATCGGAGCCATGTTCGCCGGAGAAATCGGCGTCGGGGGCCCCGCATCCTTCGCTTTTTCCATGTGCGTCTCGGCTCCCTGGAAGCTCACTTTCTCCCAGTTGGCCAACTGCACCGTCTCTCCGTTGCGCGTAACCTCGCCGGCGCCTTTCTTCATCAGGATTTCGTGCTGATCCGCCTTGGGATCGTTGTGCACCTGGGCGGTCGATTCCGGAGCCAGCGATGCCGTCGCTCCCGCCACAATTACCTTTGACTTCGATCCCTGGGAATACGTGGCGGTCGAAAGATCCACAGTTCCCGTACTCACCGACACAGCCACGTTCGTCTGCTGCTGATCGTTGGCTGAGTTTTCCTCAATCACGATCAGTGAATCCTGCTTCACGGTATAGCTGGTGCCGTCGTTGAACACCACCTTCGCCATTCCTTCAGAAGAGGTCTGCACCACATCGCCTTTCTCCAGTGGAATGTTGTAGTCCGCCGTCACCCAGCTATTGCCGTTGCCCTTCTTCACCCGCACCGTGCCATCGAGCGCCGTAAAGTGCGCCTGCTGAGCCGTGGAAACGCCACTGCCGGCAGCCGGTGCCATGCCCGCGATCCGCTCCAGAACTCGGTTGGCCACGCCGCTCGCGGCCTTGACGCCGCTCTCGGTAAACTGCGGGAAGGTGAAGCGCATTGCGACAAAAAACACCGCCGCACCGGCCAGAATCAGCAGTGCCACACTGCGATACGTGACGGTTTTCCACGCAACGTGGATGCCCGGTTTGCGAGTCGACGAAGACACGTGAACCTAAAAACCCTTATCGAAACCTATTGAAAGTGGTAGTTCCAACGTTAACACAAGCCTATAAGCACCAAAAATGGGTAATGCCCCAGAAACGTTACCTTCGTTTGTGCTCCCGAGCTAAAGTTTTCCGAGTGTTCCATCGCCTTCATGGACTCGCAACGCCGGCCATGACTTCGAGTGGCCCGCTCCCGTATTCTTCTTTCCATGGCCGCCCCTCCAACAACTCTCTCACCACCCAGCCGCGATTACAGAACAGCCTTGACCGGCAGTATGCTGGTGATCTGGCTCATAGCACTCGCCAAGTTGCTCTTCCACATTTATTTCAACAACCGCTACGGGTACTTTCGGGATGAGTTCGATTACATCTCCTGCGGCGACCACCTGGCCTGGGGCTATGTCGACCAGCCCCCGCTCATTCCCTTTCTCATCCACATCAACCGCGCCATCCTCGGAGACTCCCTTCGCAGCATTCGCTTCATCCCTGCCCTGGCCTCGTCTCTTCTCGTGGTGCAAACCGCCTTCATAGCCCGCGAGTTTGGCGGGCGCCGCTTCGCCCTGCTCCTCAGCGCAGTCGCCATCGTCATCGCGCCCCAATATCTCTCGAACGGAAGCCTGCTCGGCACCAACTGCCTCGAACCCAACCTCTGGATGGGCTGTGCCTACTTTGCCATCCTCGCCATCAAACGTGGCAATCCCCGCTACTGGCTCTGGTTCGGAATAATCGCCGGTATCGGCATGGAAGAAAAATATTCCATCGCCATCTTCGGCTTGGGAATTGTCATCGGCCTTCTCCTGACCCCACAGCGTCGCGTCTTCCTCAATCCCTGGATCTGGCTGGGCGGCCTCGCCGCTTTCCTGATCTTCCTTCCAAATCTGCTCTGGAACCTGCACTATCACTGGCCTTTCGTCGAGTTGATGCGCAACATTCGCGCCGAAGGCCGCGACGTCGTCCTCCCGCTTCCCCAATTTTTCCTCCAGCAGACGTTCTTGATTGACCCCATCACCGCCCCCGTCTGGCTCACGGGATTGTTTGCGCTCCTGTTCTCAGCCCGCCTCAAGCCCTACCGCGTGCTCGGCTGGTGCTACCTGGTTTGCTTCACGGTTTTCTTCATTCTCCACGGAAAAAGCTACTACCTCGCTCCCGTATATCCCATGCTGCTGGCCGCGGGCGCAGTAGTGATCGAATCCGCCATCAATGGAAAAACAACCAGTGAACCAGAGAACGCTCGTCCGCGCCGCCTGTGGTTGAAGGTTGCGATCGTGATTCTTTTACTGGCCAGCGGCGCCCACCTCGCTCCCATCACTGTCCCGATAGTTTCTCCCGACCACTTCGTCGCGTATAGCAAGACTCTGCCCATGAAGCTGCCGGTGATGGAGCACAGCCACGCCCGCGCCGCTCTGCCACAGTGGTACGCCGATCAATTCGGATGGCAGGAAATCGTCGCGGAAACCGCTCTGGCCTGGAATCGCATCCCCGTAGAACAACAGAAAGACTGCGCCATATTTGGCCAGGACTATGGCCAGGCCGGGGCCATCGACTTCCTGGGCCGCCGCTACGGCCTGCCGCCGGCGCTCAGCGGCGACCGCACTTATTTTCTCTGGGGACCACGCGGCTATTCCGGCAACTGCCTGATCGTCCTCGGCGACCGGCGAGCGCGGCTGGAACAACTCTTCGATAACGTCGAGTTCGTGGGCACATCCGCCGCCAATCCCTACGCTCTCGAAGATGAGATCGGCGTCTTCATCTGCCACGGCGCAAAATTCGGTACCCTCGCCGAACTCTGGCCCGAACTAAAGCACTGGCACTGAAACCGGGGATCTGGAGACGAGCGGCGGCCCTCGCCTCCGCTGTGTTAATTTTTCGTTAAATACCTGCTGTTCGATTGACCGGGTCAAAGGGTGGGATTACTCTCCAGGGCTATGAGCCCCGCTGACCTCGCTCAACTACGTGTTGCATATAAGAAGGCCACCGACGACTGGATCGACGCCATTCGCGCCGAAGAAGCCCTGGCCACTGCCGACCATTCCATGATCGCGTGGGAGAAATGGGACGCCGCTCACTTCCAGGAAGAGGACGCCCGCACCAAAGCCAACGCAGCCCACGACGCCTACAAAGACGCCTTGCGAGGAGCAAACATCGGCATCTAGCCTAAGCTGATGATTTGCTTGTGTGGAGCGGACACTCCTGCCCGCTGCCTTTGACTTTGATCTCGCAGAAACTACCCTGCACCATTGCCATTCCCAACATTTGTCATCCTGAGGAAGCGGAGTCTCTCGTGAAACGAGAGACTCCCGACGAAGGACCTATGTATTTGCCGACAGTTCCAGCGCGCCAGCAAGTGCAGAAGTCCCTCGGCCCGCAAAGAACGTGGGCCGAAGGATGACAAAGAGTTGAGACCGAGGCCAACCCTCCCTTGCCGCACCCAACGGTACTTCTGTAGCATCAATATCCAGGCATTCATAAGGACCAATAGGAGCGATCATGGCCACCGACACCCTAACTTCCCCCGCGATTCTGGGCTACAACCCAACCAAGGTAACCAAGAACTTCATCGACGGCGAGTGGGTCGAGTCCGTGACCGGAGAAACCTTCGAAGACCGCAATCCCGCCGACACCCGCGACGTAGTCGGCATCTTCCAGAAATCCGCCAAGGCCGATGTCGATGCCGCCGTAGAAGCTGCCAAGCGTGCCTTCGCCAAGTGGCGCCTGGTCCCCGCCCCGCGCCGCGCCGAAATAGTTTTCCGCGCCGCCGAGATCCTCATCGAGCGCAAGGAAGACTACGCCCGCGAAATGACCCGCGAAATGGGCAAGGTGCTCGCCGAAACCCGCGGTGACGTGCAGGAAGCCATCGACGCCGCCTACTACAACGCTGGCGAAGGCCGCCGGCTCTTCGGCCCTACCGTCCCTTCCGAAATGCCCAACAAATTCGCTATGGCCGTGCGCCAGCCCATCGGCGTCTGCGGCATGATCACGCCCTGGAATTTCCCCATGGCGATCTCTTCCTGGAAGCTCCTGCCTGCCATCGTCTGCGGCAACACCTGCGTCATCAAGCCCGCGCAGGATACTCCACTTTCCACGTTTAATCTGGTCCGCGCCCTGAGCGACGCCGGACTTCCCAAAGGCGTCATCAACGTCGTCGCCGGCTTCGGCGCCGAGGTAGGCACGCCGCTCGCCGAACACGCGGATGTGCGCGCCATCTCGCTCACCGGATCTTCCGCTGTCGGCCGCATCATCGGCGGCATCGCGGCCAAGTCTTTCAAACACTGCTCGCTCGAGCTCGGCGGAAAGAATCCCATGATCGTGCTCGACGACGCCAACCTCGACCTCGCCATCGAAGGCGGACTCTGGGGCGGCTTCGGAACCACCGGCCAGCGCTGCACCGCAACCAGCCGCATCATCGTGCAGAAGGGCGTGTATCGCGAGTTCATCGAGCGCTATGTAGCCCGCGCCAGGAAACTGAAAGTCGGCAACGGCCTCGACGAAACCACAGAGATGGGTCCGGCGATCAACGAAAAACAACTTCAGACCGACCTTAGCTACGTCGCGATCGGCCAGGATGAAGGCGCGAAACTGATGTGCGGCGGCAATCGCCTCGACCAGGGCAACTATCAATACGGCTGGTTCATGGAGCCCACCGTCTTCACCGACGTCGATCCCAAGATGCGCATCGCGCAGGAAGAAATCTTCGGCCCCGTCGTTTCCATCATCCCCTGCGACAACCTCGAAGACGCCATCGAGATCGCCAACGGCATCGAGTACGGACTTTCCTCCGCGCTTTACACCAAAGATGTGAACAAGGCCTTCGCCGCCATCCGCGACCTCTATGCCGGCATCACCTACATCAACGCACCCACCATCGGCGCGGAGGTGCACCTGCCCTTCGGGGGCACAAAAGCCACCGGCAACGGCCATCGCGAAGGCGGCATCGGCGCCATCGATTTCTACACCGAGTGGAAGTCAGTCTACGTCGACTATTCGGACAAGCTGCAGAAGGCCCAGATCGACCGAGTGGACTGAGGACGTCGATTAAGAACGTCGACTAAGAACTTCGATCAAGAATCTCAGCGGCAGAATCGCCGAGACGCGCATTTCTACCCTAGAAGCCTGCGTCGGTGGTCCCGAGTTTTCCAAAAGTACCTTGGTAATCTTGTCTGCGACACTTAGGTGCCCTACCGTCGAGGCTGGGGTTGAAGCTCGGCCAATGGGTCTCATACTTTACAACTATCTGCGGGCGGAGTTCAGGAAGAGCAATCCAGCCAGACTCGCTTCCGCGACTCTCGCGCTGGCGCTCTGCCTGACGGCCGCCTTCGTTCCCGCTTCGCTGGCCCAAAAGAAGACGGACCGCAAAGTAATTGTCGTTTCAACCCCCGATTACCCAGACATCCTCCGGCACGCGCAGGTCGGCGGCACAGTCCGCTTGAAAGCAACAGTCCTCCCCAACGGGACGGTCACCAATGTCGAAATTGTTGGGGGCAATCCCATCCTCGCCGAAAACGCGGTCACGGCTGTCAAGAAGTGGAAATATGCCCCCGCTGATAAGCAGACCGTCGAGGATGTAGCTCTCCGGTTTACCCCGCACTAACCTTGCCCGCAACCAGAATTCTCTGCATCCTCCGCACCTTCTGCGGGTAGAATTCGTTCATGCCTCTCATTCAGGCCCGCGAGATTTCCGCCGCCAAGCGTCTTGAGAACGTCCGCTATGCTATCCGCGACCTGGCTTGCGTGGCTGACGAAGTCATCCAGCAGGGACACAAGGTTCTGCCCCTGAATGTCGGCGACCCGCTGAACTTCGATTTCCAGACTCCTCCGCATATTATTGAAGCCGTCTACAAGGCCATGCGTGACGGCAAGAACGGCTATGCTCCGTCACCGGGCGTTCACGAAGCGCTCGAAGCAATTCGTGGCGAGGCCGCGCGCAAGGGCATCACCACTGTGCAGGATGTCTTCGTCACCTCTGGCGTAAGCGAAACGGTCGACCTCTGCATCAGCGCGCTGGTCAATCCGGGCGAGGACATTCTCACTCCGAAGCCCGACTATCCTCTCTACTCGGCCGTCCTCTGCAAGCTGGGCATCGCGCTCAACGCCTACGACCTGAATGAAGACGACGCCTGGCAGCCCGAACTCGCCGATATCGAACGCAAGCTAACGCCGCGCACTCGCGGCATCGTACTGATCAACCCCAATAATCCAACTGGATCGCTTTGCTCGCGGCAGATGCTCGAGCAGGTCGCTGAGATCGCACGTCGTCACAATCTGGTAGTCTTCGCCGACGAAATCTACGACAAGTTAATTTTGGACGGCACGCCGCACATCGCCTTCGCCGCGGTCGCTCCAGACGTGCCCTGCCTGACCTTCGGCGGCATGTCGAAAAACTACTTGGTCCCGGGATGGCGCATCGGCTGGGGCATCGTCTCCGGCGACGCAACCGCGGTAAAGCCGTACACCGAAGGCATTCACCGCCTGCTGCGTGCCCGCCTCTGCGCCAACCATCCCGAGCAATATGCCATCAAGCCCGCGCTCGAAGGACCTCAAGACCATCTCATCGAAGTGCAACGCAAACTGCGCTCCCGTCGCGATCTAACCCAGAAGTGGTGTGAGGCCACGCCGCGCGTAAGCTGCGTCGCTCCCCGAGGAGCGTTCTATGCCTTCCCCCGCATCAATATTCCAGAGAGCGACGAAGTCTTCGTCAAAGAATTAATCCGCCAGAAGCACGTCATGGTCGTCCACGGCTCAGGCTTCGGCCAAAAGCCCGGCACGCAGCATTTCCGCATTGTGTTTCTGCCGGATGAGAAGACGCTCACCACCGCCTATGCGGGAATCGCAGACTTCATTCGCGAGCGCTACGGCAATGCTTAGGAGCCGGGCGGGTAAAGATATTTCACCCGGTTGCCGATTAACTAAGTATGGCGAAACCGAGTAAGTCGAAACCCAAGAAAACTATCGCGGTGAAAAAGGCACGGTCTTCCCCAAAGAAGGTCCATACTCGTAAGCCTGACAAAAAGGCCCCGGCGTCCACCACCGCCGCCAAGATGGCCAGCAAGAAGGCCCGTAAGAAAACCGACAGCATATTCGGCTTCCTGGCCGGTAAGGTCACAATCACCGGTGACATCGTGTCTCCAGCATTTACTCCCAAAGACTGGGGCAGTCTCTATTCCTCTTCACGTCCCCAGCGCCCTCGGTGACGCGTCTCGCTTTCTCTTTCTCCGCGAATCTGCTTAAATCAAAACAAGACGCAACCCTCGGCGCGCCCTGGGGTTCCTATAAATCGTGGTCGACATTCATTCCCACATCCTTCCGGAAGTAGACGATGGTTCCAAGTCCTGGGAAATGTCCGTCGCCATGTGCCGCATGGCCGCAGCCGACGGCATCACGCACCAGGTCGCCACTCCTCACGCCAACGACCGCTACCACTACGACCGCGACCATCTTCAAGGACTGCTTGCTCGATTGCAGGAAAACATAGGCGACGCGCTCACCCTCAGCCTGGGCTGCGACTTCCATCTCTCCTACGACAACATGCAGGATGTTCTGACCAATCCCGCCCGCTATGCCATCGGCGCGACGCATTACATGCTGGTCGAGTTAAACAACTACAGCGTCCCGCAGCAAACTACTGATTGTTTTACCCAGTTGGGCGACCGCGGCATCACCGCCGTCATCACCCATCCCGAACGCAATCCAATTCTGCGCGAGAACCTGCAGCGCGTGGTGGAGTGGGCCGAGCAGGGTTGCGTGATCCAGACCACCGGCTCCGCGCTCACCGGGTTCTGGGGAGAGCGCGTGCGCCGCGCCGCCCGCTGGCTGCTCGAGCACGACGCCGTGCACGTGCTGGCAACCGATGCACACGATACCGAGAAGCGGGTCCCCGTGCTTTCCACCGCTCGCGATGCCGCCGCGCAAATCTGTGGCCAGGAAGTGGCCGACGCGCTGGTCGAAAATAATCCAGCCGCCATCGTAAACTCCCAGCCCCTGCCCTATTTCCCCCGCCCAGTTTTGGGAAGCTACCGCAAGACATCCGGCAACTAGAAAACCAAAAAACATCCCAAATGCTTGCCATCCAAAATGCTTGTCATCCAAAACGCCTGTCATCCCGAGCGCAGCGAGGGACCTTGGTTTTTGCCGGCAGCGGCCACACTGATGGCATAGGCCCAAACCAAGATCCCTCGCGGTGCTCGGGATGACAATCCTGTTTGGAGTTTGAGAACTGCTTACTGCGGACCCGATGCATCATGCTCGGGAGTTGCCGGCGTTTGAGCAGCCGGCGGAGTATTCATGCGCGTCCCCGGATCAGGGCTATGCGACACCGGGGTCAACGACGCCGCGTGCGCCACCGGCTCGGTAGTCATGGCGCTCTCCGGATTCAACAGATGATCGTGGCTCGGCCCTAGCCCCAGGCTGATCAGCGCGCGCGCATCGGGCACCGTCTTTGATTGCCACCCGTGATCGGCCTGATAGCGCCGCATCGCATCTTCACTGGACTGATTCCAGGTTCCCGCCGCTTCGCCGCTCAGGTAATGCTCGCGAATCAGCGCCTCCTGGATCTCCTCCGCCCGCTGAGGATCAATCTTCTGCTGGCCCCGTGCCGTCGTTTTCTTCTTAGTGCTCCGGTGAGCGCTCGATCGCTTCGCGGTGCTCCTGTGCGCGACAGCGGTATTCGACTTCATCGTCGGCGTGCCAGAATTCGAAGTGGCGCTCGAAGTAGCGCCCGAAGCCGAGCTCGCAACCGGCTTCGCGGCCGGATCAGACGCTTGAGCGAGCGCCGGGCGCGGCAATGCGCAGGCACAAATCAGCGCCAGGGCGCAGCCTGTACCCCACCATCTCCGCATTCCCGCACCATGCTTCTGCTTCTGCATGTTTCTCAGCGCAACATGTTCAGAACCGTGCAACCCCACCGGTCAAGAAATAGCTTGACCGCAAAAAAAAGCCCCAACTGAAACTGGCATTGTAATCATCCTCCATCACAGGAGGCAATGCCAGTTCCGGCTGGGTCAGCTATAGGTTACGGAAGTGTACCCGCCATAAAGATGGTTCCATCCTGACGCGACGAACCGCGCGGGCGCACCAGGAATACCACGTCCTGACCGCTCTTCATGGTGGACTCCACCCTGGCGAAATCTTCTTCGTTGTTCACCGGCTGCTTGTTGATCTCGAGGATTACGTCACCCCGGCCCAGGTTGATGTCCTCGGCAAACGATCCGGGCTTCACGTCCTGCACAATCACCCCTTTGTCGGACGCCACATCCAGCCGCTCGGCCATCTCCGGAGTAAGCTTGCGAACCGTGATGCCGAACTTGCTTTGCCGGGGTGTGTTTTCGTCGTTGCCGCTGTCATCTTCGTTCAAGCGCGCCGCAAACAGCTTGGCGCGGTCTGCGACGGTTACGCTCGCATCCATCTGCTTGCCGTTGCGCAGGAAACCCAGCTCCACTTTCGATCCCGGCTTGCGCGAAGCAATTTCCGCGACCAACTCGGTCCCTTTCGTGACTTTCTTGCCGTCCACCGTAGTGATGGTGTCGCCCGTTTTCAATCCCGCCTGATCCGCCGGAGTTCCCGGCACCACATGCGCCACAGTGACGCCCGTGCCGGCGCCATACACCCGGTTGATTGCAGGATTCTCGATCGCATCGAACTGAATTCCGATCGATCCGCGCGCCACACGATGGTCAGGTCCAATCAGCTGGTTGTAAACCTGCACCACGGTGTTCGAAGGGAGCGAGAAGCCCACGCCCGCATAGGCGTTGGTCTCGCTCAGAATCGCGGTGTTGATGCCGATCACTTCGCCGTTCATATTGACCAACGGCCCGCCGGAATTTCCCGGATTGATGGCCGCGTCCGTCTGAATGAATACCTGGAACTGCCGCCCTTGCACAATGTCGCGGCCCTTCGCGGAAACGATGCCGGCCGTCACTGTACCCACTTGCCCGAACGGACTGCCGATCGCCAGCACCCAATCACCCACTTGCATGCTGTCGGAATTGCCCATCTTTGCCGAAGGCACCGCACGGTCCAGATCGATCTTGATCACCGCCAGATCAGTTTCCTGGTCTTCACCGACCACCTTCGCGTCATGCTGCACGCCCGGTGGATCGTCCTGCAGCCGCACCCGGATCCGGTCCGCTTTCTCCACCACATGCCGGTTGGTGACGATGTAGCCTTTCGGATCCACGATCACGCCCGAACCCAGCGACCGTTCGCGAATCGAGCCGTCGGCACCCTGACCACCACCCTGGCCCTGGCCGCCAAAGAAATGATTGAAGAAGTCATCCATGCCGCCGCTGCCGCCCCCATCTTCGTCATCGGGACTCTGGCTGCCGCGCCGATGTGGGTTCTTAATCGTCGACTCCGTGTTGATGTTGACCACGCACGGACCCAACTGCTTGGCGATTTGCGAAAACGTATTGGAAAGCTGCTGCGGTGAAGGAACTGACAGTGGAGTCGCATCGGAACCCTTCTGCCCTTCCTTGCCCTTCACTCCGGAAGAAACCACCGTGCCAATCAAAATGCCGAGCGCCAGCGTAGCCACAATGCTGAACGAATAAGCCCACCGATGCGTCTTCAACCGCACCCAGATTGCCTGCGAATCCATGCCTGCTTCCTCCGGAATCAATGCGAATGTCTAATTATACCCGTTTGCAAAACCCTCAGCCCCGACACCAAAACCGACCGGGGGCCTCGGACCGGCTTAAGCGATCCCATGCTGTTAGACGCGCGAATGCGCTCTTTCGTTTTATTGGGAACTGGAAATAACTACCGGCAAAGTATTGATAATACAAAGCGATCAGCTGCTGGCCGCGGGCTCAAGCTCTCATAACAACAACTTACTCGATCGTTCATTTCGCCTGGTACACAGTCTTCCCGCCCACCACGGTCCGCAGCACCTTTGTCGTCAGCACTTTCTCCGCGGCCGACGCCGGCAAGTCGCGGTCGAGCACCACGAAGTCCGCCAGCATCCCCGGCATCAGCTTGCCCTTTTCCTTCTCCTCGAATTCGGCAAACGCCGAACCCACCGTGTAAGCGCTGATCGCCTGATCCATCGTCAGCTTCTGCTCAGGAAAATATTCCTGTTTGCCGTCTTCGCTCTTGCGTGTAACCGCCGCATACAACCCGCGGAACGGCGACACTGATTCCACCGGATAATCCGTGCCAAAAGCCAGGACCACGCCCTTGCTCAGAAACGATGCCCACGCGTAGGAAGTCGCAGCCCGCTTTGGACCCAGCCGGTCGTTCGCCCAGCGCATGTCTGTCAGCAGATGACTGGGCTGCACCGAAGCAATCACCTTCAGCTCTTTGAAGCGCGCGATCTGCGCGGGCGTCGTGACCTGCGCATGTTCAATGCGCAGCCGGAAATCATCGCCGCCGTTCGCAGCTTTCACCTTGCCTTCCTTCGCCGCTTTCTCCGCCTGGGCATAAGCATCCAGCGCCATCTGGATGCCTTTGTCGCCAATCGCATGAAACCCCAACTGGAAGCCCGCCAGCACGCGTTCCGTGGCCATTTCATTCAGCTTCGCTTGTTCGTAGCGCGGCAATCCGGAATTCTTGGGATCATCCGCATAGGGCTCGAACAGCGCCGCCGTATGCCCGCCCAGCGAGCCATCCATGAAGCCTTTCACCATCCCCGTGTGCAACATCCAATCCGTCTGGGGATGCAGGCCGCGCTTCACTTTCAGTTCCTCGATGAGATCATCAAAAGGCAGCCACTCCGAAATGCGCGCCGTCAGCTTGCCTTCTTTCTCAAGGTCTTCGTAAATCTGGAAGTCGTTAAATTCCGGCGAATAATCCTGCGCCGAGGTCACGCCATGCTCGGCCAGGTCGGCGAGTGCGACTTCAATTCCCCGCCGTCGCCCGTCGCGTGACAGCTGCGGAATCGCCGCCCGCACCGGCCGCTGGGCGGTCTCGCGCAGAATCCCCGTTGGCTGCCCGTTGGCGTCCCGGTCAATCTTGCCGCCTTCAGGATCGCGGCTGGCCAGAGTGATGCTCGCCAGTTGCAGCGCCCGCGTGCTGGCCAGAGCAAGGTGCCCATCCACGCGATCCAGAAGCACCGGATGCCCGTCCGCGACCTCATCAATGTCCCAGCGGCTGGGCAGATTCGGGATCGGCCACAGCGTCTCGTCCCATCCTCCGCCCAGAATCCATTCGTCGGGCTTGGCCTTCTCTACCCGCGCCTTGATCCGCGCGCGCAATTCGTCCAGCGTCTTCACCCCGGTCACGTCGACGTTCAACCTCTGCATCCCGGCATCGGCCAGGTGCAGATGCGCATCGTTGAATCCCGGCATGACGAAGTGCCCGTCCAGATCAATCAGCTCCGTCTCCGGCCCCTTCAGCTTCAGTATCTCCACATTCTTGCCCACCGCCTGAATCCGGTCGCCGCGCACCGCGATGGCTTCTTCGCGCTGGATCGAACTAAACGGCGAATTCGAAAGCACGCCCGTGTAAACGTTAGCGTGGAAGTAGATCGCATCCGCTCGAGGCCTGGTGTCCGGCTTCGCAGGCGCGCTGGTCGGGGCGGGTGCCTGCGCGCTCGATAGAATGGCGATAAATAGAATCAGAAAAGCCGGGTGCCCCATTTCTCGCGTCCTTTGCGAGAAGTGGGATTCCACAACCGCCTGCAGCATACGGGTGGAGCAGCGCTTCAGCGCTGCGAAAAGATTCCCTCCTACGAAACGGGCTTTAGCCCCCGAGGTTGCGAACATCATCATTCCCCCACCCCCGCTCCCGCCAGCGCCAGCAGGGTCAACAGAATCCGTTTCAGCCCCAGCTCGCGTCCGTTGCTGTCAAACCATTCCTGCAAAGTGTGCGCCCCGCCGCCGGAACCGCCGCCACCGATGGCAACCGCCTCGAGGCCCAGCGACAGCGGAATATTCGCGTCGGTGGATGCCCGCTGCACCTGCGCCGCATTATTCAACTGCGCATCCACCGCGCGAACCACATGCAGAATCCGCGCCCCCGCCGCCAGTTCTCCTGCCGGACGATTGCCGATCGCCACCACTTCGCAATTCACTCCCGAAGGCCGCTTCTGCACCGCGGACCGCATCTCCGCCGCCATCGTTTCATCTTCCACCGCGCGATTCAGCGCCAGCCGCAACGCCTGCTCCAGCCGCTCCATCTCCGCCATCGAAGTCGAGCGGATATCCACCTTCATGCTGGCCGACTCGGGAATCGAATTCACCGAAGTCCCGCCGCGAATCACTCCGATGTTGAAAGTAGTCTTCGGGGTTGCTGGCACAGGCGTAGCCGTAAACGTATCAACGGCGCGCGCCAGAATCACGATCGGATTAGGCGCCCCAAAATCGCTCCACGAGTGCCCGCCCGGACCGCGCACAATGACTTCAAAACGCCGGCTGCCCAGAGCTTCCGCCACAATCGTGTCCGCGCCCGCACCGTCGAGCACCACGCTGTAGGCAATCGAATCCTTCCATCGCGGCGTCGAAAAAATGTGCCGCATGCCGCGCAGATCGCCCTCACCCTCTTCACCCACGTTGCCGATAAACACAAACGGCAGCGCGTGCCGCAGCCGCACCGCTCGCAGCAGCGCCGCAATCCCCAGCATCGCCGCCACTCCTGCACCGTTGTCGGAAACTCCCGGCCCGTAAAGCCGGCTGCCCTGTTGCCGGATGTTCAACGGCGTATTCGCCGGAAACACGGTATCGATGTGAGCGCTCAACGCCACATACCGCTGCCCGAATCCAGGATGCACGCCAAACACGTTGCCCACATCGTCGATGCGCACATCGTCGAGCCCCACTTCGCGAAAGCGCTCTGCCAGCCACGCTCCGCGCGCCGACTCCCCAAACGGAGGCGCCGGAATCCGCGCCATCTCCATCTGCCAATGCGCCAGTTGCGGCTCCTGCGTCCGCAGCCAGTTGTAGGCCGAGCGTACCTCGGGCGAAGCCGCCAGACGCGCCACATCCTGCTGCACCGTAGGCACAATTTCGGGCATATCCGCACGTGGAGGAACCGGGCTCATTGGAGACTATTGCGCCCATATTACAACGTATAGCAAAGAAAGGGGATTACCTAGGACGGGAACCCGTCAATGCCGTCCACCGGCTCGAGCCCCGTCTGTTGGAATGATCGGCGCTGGACGTTCGTAACTTCTCCATCTCGCCGCCTAAACAGTGCTTCGTTCCCAGAGCGTTGGTTGTGACTCCGTGTTAGACTGTGCCGATCTTGCCATGCCACGGATCGAAACTCCCGAGCCTCTGCTTCGCTCGCGAATGCCAGAGTTGGACACGCTGCGGGGTGTCGCTGTCCTCCTGGTCCTTTTCTTCCACGGCTTCTATTTCATTGCTGGAGCGGCGCGGTTCCATGGCCCCATTCGCTGGTTTGTGCTCGCAACGGACGCGGGCTGGACTGGCGTCAACCTCTTCTTCGTGCTCTCCGGGTTCCTGATCACCGGAATTCTGCTCGACAGCCGAAACGAACCTGGATATTACCGCGGATTTTATCTGCGGCGCGCTCTTCGCATCCTGCCCGCTTACTATGGTTTTCTGTTGCTGCTTCTCCTTGCTACTCGGACCGGCATGGTATCCCGCAGCGCTTCCTGGGGATTTCTGGGGCTCAGTCTCGTCTACCTGTCCAACGTAACCAACCTTCTCGGCGTCCCCATGCAATACGGTGCGCTGTGGTCCTTGGCGGTCGAGGAGCATTTTTACCTGCTCTGGCCCGCTGCAGTCCGCAATCTGTCGCGCCGTTTTCTGCCCTGGATGTGTGGGTTGATTGTTCTTGGGTGTCCGGCTTTGCGGGCATTTTGCTACTGGCATCACTACGAGTACACCGCATCCTATACCTGGCTGGTAGCCGACGGCTTGGCGTGGGGTGCAATGATTGCCCTTTTGGCCCGCGGGAGGCTATCGTCGCGCCGCTCCATGTTTCGCTTCGGTTCGGCCTGCGTGGTCGGGACCGCATGCCTTGTAACTGGGCTTCTCCCTTTTGGCGTCGGATCGTCTGGCACTCTCGTTGGCGGAGCGCTCATGATGTCCTTGATCAATTCATTCTTCGCTGGGGTGCTTGCTCTGGCTCTGGTTGTGGGCAGCGGTGAGTGGAAGGCCATCTTTGCCCGCACGAGTTTGAAATTCTTCGGCGGGATCAGCTACGGCTTGTATCTCGTTGAAATGCTGGCCTTCGACGTCGTCGACCGCGTTCTGGGCCGCTGGGGACTACTTGTGTCGAGAACTAGCGGAAGCTTTACCTTGGTCCTGGCTCGCTTCGCCGCAGGTGCTGCCCTGGCGGTCGCTGTAGCCTATCTTTCCCGATGGTATTACGAAGAACCTTTCCTGCAGCTGAAGAACAGATTCGGCCTGCACCCGATCAAACGTCCCGGCAAAGAAACTCAGAACCTTGCCCTCGAGACAAAAGCCGCATCCTGAAGATCGCGGTAAGCCTCCCTCAACGCCGCGCTTCTGTTCGACACATTGAATTACACAGCCCCGCTACGTGACATCTAACCTTGTGCCCGAGGTGAAAAACAAGGGAGGATAAACAAGGGGACACAAGCGCGGAGCGGTCCCAAACTCAGAATGCTAAGTTCTTTGAAAAAACCTAGGCGGTAAATCTCTGATTACAAAGATTTTACTGCTAAGTCCTTTAGATCGCAGATTTTAGCCAGATTGATCTTTGCTAACTGATTGATTCGAGATATTTTACTCGGACTGGTCTGTGTTTTTTTTGATCCAGACCTACGCCAGCCGACTCTCCACGTACCCGGCTCGCCGTTCCACCTCGGCCACCAGTTTCTTCGTGGCTGGAACCTCGATCCCGTGCCGCCGAGCGCCTCGCAGGATCGGCCCCGCGATCGCCTCCAGTTCAGGAGTCTTATGCTGCTCAACGTCCTTTTGCATGGAACTGCGCATGTTCCCCGGCATCTTCATCACTCCGGCGATCACAGCCTCCGCATCAATCTTCGCGCCCTCGGCGACGGCAACAGCACACGCCTCCCGCAGACAAGCCAGTCCCAGCCTCCCCCACTCGGGATCAGCCAGGATCTCGCCGGTGGTTTTATCCGCCGCGGTTGTGGTCAGCGCAAACGCCGCCAGAAAGACCAGCTTGCCCCACATCAGCGTCGGTTCATCGTCGACGAACCGGCACTCGAAGCCAATTTGCTGCAGCTGATCGACAGTTCCTCCCAGCAGATCGCGCCCGGTAGAAAGCACATTCAACCGCGCAAAAGGAGAACGATGAACAATGTGCCCAGGACTAACCCGCTCGGTCTCAACCGCGATCGTCGCCGGAATCACCCGGCCAGAGCCGTATCTGGAGCGGAGCAGCGCGAGGTGGTCAATGCCATTGAGCAGGGGAACGATAGCCCGCACCGCATCAGGCATCTTGAGAGCACCGAGGGCCGGCTCCAATTGTGTGGCTTTCAGCGTAATCCAGAGCACATCGACGGAAGGCACATCCGCAGCGACAGAGACATTCACCGTGAAATTTCCAAAAGGACTTTCCAAATGAAGTTGTCTGGGATACTGCGCCAACGCCTCGCGCCGCACGATAAGCGTGACAGAATCTCCCGCGTGCGCCAGACAAGCGCCAATCAGCCCTCCAACCCCGCCAGCCCCAAGAATCGCATGCTGCATCGGCGGCCATGGAACGGGGTGCCCCGTCCTTGTCCCTGTCCCTGCGTTTGTTGCAGGGACAGGGCGGGGATTTTGACTTTGCTCAGCCATTCAGACCTCCTCCGCCGCTTCCGGCAGGCACTCCGCAATCTCAACATCGCTCAGCGTGTGATCACTCGCCTTGGCACGTTGAAAGATCCGTTCCACCAGATCGTCGGTCGCCGGAATGCCGCGTCGCTCCAGCCAGAACAGCACGTTCGATTTCCCGCTCATGGGACCAACATCGATGATCTGCTCCAATCCAAACACATGCGAAGGCACGCCCGAGTAAACCGTGTTGGCCAGCACGACGTCATTCTTGTGATACGCCTTGATGATCGCCGCCGCATGCACGCCCGTAGCGGTGCGAAAAGCATCATCGCCCACCACCGGATAGTTCGCCGGAATCGGCACGCCCGTAGCCCGCGAAACCGCCTGGCAATATTGCTTCAGCTTGGTGAGGTCCTGTTCAGCCCAGGGCGCAATGCCCATCAGCTTCAGATTCACCAGCATTTGATCCATTTGTGTATTGCCCACGCGCTCGCCCAACCCGATGGCGCATCCGTGAACGCAATTTGCACCCGCCATCAGGGCCGCCATCGAGTTAGCGATCGCCAGGCCGCGATCGCTGTGCCCATGCCAGTCCACGCGAATCTTTTCGCCGGAGGGTTTCACCACCTCGTCCACCACAAACTTCACCAGGGCGAACGCGCCCATGGGCGTGGCATGCCCAGCGGTGTCGCAGATCACAACGGCTCGCGCCCCGCAGCGAATCGCAGTCGAATAAAGCCTTTTCACGGTCTCCGGATCGCAGCGCGACGTATCTTCGGTCACGTACATGGAGTCGAGACCGAGCGAAACTGCATATTTCACGGCCTTCTCGGTGGTCTGCAAAAGAAAATCGTCGGACCAACCCTCAGTAAAACGCCGGATGGGACTCGATCCAATGAACGTCGCCGCCTCGATGCGCAGTCCCGTCTTCTGCACGATCTCGGCAATGGGACGAATATCGTTCTCGTGCGTCCGCGCCGCGCAGTTGGCGCGAATCTTCATCTTCCGCGTGACGATTTCCCGCGCCAGAGCTGTCACGTGCTCCACGGCACGCGGTCCAGCACCCGGCAAGCCGAGATTGAGCGAGTCGATCCCCAACGCCTCCATCAGATGAAGAATTTCGATTTTCTCGGGAATGGAAGGATCACGCACCGAAGGCGACTGCAGCCCATCGCGCAGGCTCTCATCATTCAGCAGCACCGGTCCCGGCAACTTCACTCCCGGCGGATGATTCTCATTCCAATCGTAGATAAGTTCGGAGGAATTCATGAACCTAGTACCCAGTATCCAGTACCTGGCACGCAGTTAACCCCGCTCTGTTCTGGGTACCGGGTACTAGGTACTGGGTACTTTCTCTTTCGGCGGCAACGTCAGCCCGAACACCGAGACCATCCCCTGGCCAGCAACATTCACCTTAGCCTCCGCCGGGTTCGGCAAATAGAGTGTCTGGCAGTGCTCGCAGCGGTAGACCTCTGCATCCGGCCCCCAGGCTTTTTCGGCGTCTCCGCAGGCTTGTTCGATCACATCTTCCGAGTAGAACCAGCGTTTCAAATGGCCGCCGCAGAACTTGCCCTTCTCGTTCTTTTCGTTGCAGGCGCGTTGCCCGGCCTTCTTGATTTTCACCTTGTGATGGGGAAGCTGCGGAGGAGTTTGCGTGCCAGAAGTTGTGACTTCACCAGTCGCCAAAGCGCTTACCCTCGTTCGTGCGGCGCTCGCGCCGCCGGATTCGGCCTTACGACCGTCATTGTACTCGAAGGCCAAACGCCAGGCCAAAATCCGCGATATCGTATCCTAGGTCTGCGGTTGCAACCGGTGTGTGGCCACACCAGAATGAGCACCCTATGAATCGTGAACCGTTTCCTGCGAAAAAGCCTTTCCTGACCTCCGCGGCAATTCTTGTCCCGCTCGCACTCCTGCTCGGCGCAACCAACGCCCAGACCACGCATAAGAATGATGCTTCAAACGCCGGTCGAAGCGTCCAGCAGGAGCTTGTGCGCACCGAAACTGGCTTTTTCGAAGCCTGGAAGACAAAAGATCAAGCCTACTTCCGCGATCACATACCGGAGAACGGAATCTTCTGGAACGAGATGGGAACGTTCTCCCGCGACCAGCAACTGGCCGATCAGGAGACCTCGGCCAAGGCCTGCACCGTGGAAGGTTATGGACTTTCCGATTTCGGAGCGCTCCCCGTCGGCGCCGGCGCATACCTGCTTACCTACAAAGCCGACCAGTACGCCACTTGCGACGGAGAGAAGATTCCGGTCCACATCAACGGCAGCTCGATTTACATCTTCAAAGCCGGCCGCTGGCAAGCCATCTACCGCGCGCAAGTGCCGCTGAACCCGACTTAGTTTTCTCCGGCTTGCAACTTAGAACTCCATCTTCGGTGAGCTTTGTTCCACACCTACGCGGCCGATCACGATCTCAGCTTTGTAGTAGTTTTCCGACTTCATCGGCTGCCCTGCCAGTCGTCGCAGCATCACAATCTGCCCCACATGAGTCAGCGCGTCGGCAATCGGGCCTTGAAAGAGCTTTTCCACGGGCGCCTGCAAAGGTTCTTCGGAAGCCAGATAATCATCGAACTTTTTCAGCGCCGCGAAAAAACGTTCCACTTCTTTGTCCCAGGACAACGGCTTGGAGTCATGCCATTCGCGTTTTCCGTTCGCCATCGAGAGCGCCCAATCCAGCAAATCGCCAATGTGAGCGAGAATCTGTCCCGGGGATCGCACGCCCTCGGCCGCATGAAATGAACCAACCCCCTCAGGCGCTTTGCGGACTGCTTTCCCGCCGCGATAAGCCAGCGTGGCCAGCGCGTGACGCAGCAATTCGCGTTTCGGATCTGCAGTTGAACCGTTGCTCATGGGATAAGATTACACTGGTCCGAAGGGAGACGAAAAGCATGCCAGAAGATGCCGCCCAGCCAGGCTCCATCCAAGTAAGTTCCGTGAGCCGCGCCAACGCCGAACATTACCGCTGGGGAAACAACTGCGACGGCTGGCATCTGGTCAAAGATGAAAATCTGAGCGTGATCGAAGAGTTCATGCCCGCAGGGGCGGGCGAAGTTCGCCACTATCACAAGAAGGCGCAGCAGTTTTTCTACATTCTATCGGGCGAAGTGACAATGGAGGTGGAAGGGCAAACCACGTTACTCCCGGCTGGGTCGGGCATCCGAGTGCTGCCGGGAACTCGTCACCAGATCAAAAATTCGTCGTCCGGCGGGGCGCGCTTTCTGGTGATCTCTCAGCCGCCGAGCCACGGCGACCGGCTTACGGACTAACATCGCCGTCCCGCCATTCACAACCGCTTGCGCGCCACCACGCCGGCCGCACGAAGCGCGCCGCGCAGCCGTTCTCCTAAGCCGCGCGCAAACTGAAAATCGATGAACCCCTCCATCTGCCTCGCGAAACTTGCGCCGTATCCGTACCACCAGACTTTTTTCATTCCGGGCATAAGGTCGGAATCCACATATTTCAGCCGCGTCATTTCTTCGAGGCCGAAGCGTCCGTGCGCGCGGCCGATGCCGCTCGATTTCACTCCGCCGTGCGGCGCTTCGCTGATGCCGAAATACGAAACCACATCATTCACCATGACAGTACCGGCCTGAATGCGGCGCGCCAGGCGCTCGCCGCGAGCACGATCGCGGGTCCAGACACTGGCCGCCAAGCCATACTCCGAGTCATTCGCCAGCTTCACTGCCGCCTCGTCACTGTCGAATGCCATTACCGGCAGCACGGGACCGAATGTCTCCTCGCGCATGATGCTCATCCCGTGGGTAACATCGGCTAGCACAGTAGGAGCGTAAAAGTTTTTCCCGAGCTCTGGAAGCCGCGACCCTCCGGCCAGAACCCGCGCTCCGTGCGCCACCGCATCTTCCATCTGGGCTTCTACGATCCGCAACTGCCGTTCGTGAATCATCGGACCCACATCGCTCTCGCGATCGAGCCCGTAGCCCACGCGAAGCTTCTTCGTCTTCTCAACGCAGGCGCGAAGAAATTCTTGATACAGGCGGCGATGCACGTAGCAGCGCTCGACCGACAAGCAGGTTTGACCAGCGTTGAGGAACGCTCCCCACACCGCCGCGCTCGAAGCGACGTCAATGTCGGCATCGTCAAGCACCAACATAGGATCTTTTCCGCCCAACTCCAGCACCATCGGGAGCAGTCGTTCCGCCGCGGCCGCCGCGATACGCTTGCCGGTGGCCACGCTGCCGGTGAAGACCAGTTTGTCAATATGCGAGTTGATCAGCACCGCTCCGGTCGCGCCATCCCCGATCACAACTTGAAAGATATCCCGGGGCACACCCGACGCTTGCAGCAGCGACTCCAGCGCCAAGGCCGCCAGCGAAGTAAATTCTGAAGGTTTCAGCACCACGGCGTTCCCCGCCACCAGTGCGGCAAGCGCCTCGGTCGCAGGAATCGAAAACGGATAATTCCACGGCGAAATGATCCCCACCACGCCGTAGGGCTCGCGCACCAGCCGTCCGCGCTTGAGCTTGGTGGCAAGATTTCCGTGGTGCAGCGGTTCATCGCGCAGCAGACGATAGGCGCGGTCGATCAGAAACCGCGCTGCATCGAGCACCACCAGAACTTCAGTAGTGAGCGCCTCAGCCAGGGGCTTGCCAGCTTCCTGAGTGATGACCTCGGCGATCTCTGACTTCCTCGTACGCAGCTTGCGCTGAAACTCGCGCAACACTGCAACCCGCTTCCGCACTCCGAGGTCACCCCAAGCCGGTTGTGCTGCATGCGCTCGCTCCACTGCAGAGCGAACTTCGCTCTCGCCAGCGCATTCCAGCTCGCGCAGAACCGCGCCCGTCGCCGGATTCACCGACGAAACCTTCCGCACCGCGATTTGTAAGTCAGTAGCCATGACGAAAGATTCCGTAGAGACGTAGCTTGCTACGTCTTGCCGCCGCAGTCCACCCCTGAGGTGGGAGCAAACTCAAAACAACCGAGGTTCAATACTCCACATGCACCAGATACAGCCCGCTTGCCGGCACCGTCGCCCCGGCGGCCGACCGGTTGCGCGCGTCGAGTATCCGCGTCAGATCCCCGGGCCGCAGCGTTCCTTTGCCCACAAGGATAAACGTCCCAACCAGATTTCTCACCATGTGGTGCAGGAACCCGGATCCCTTGACCGTGTAGACGAACTCGTCTTCCTGCTTTTCCCAGCTCGACGAATAAATCCGCCGCACGTTCGACACTGCCGCACCTTCTCGCCCTCGGGTATTTTCGCCACCTGCGAAAGCCGGCGGGACGCCGGCGCTACGTTCTGAGGCCCGCTCTGGGACACGCTCTGGATCGACTGCCGCAAACGACGTGAAGTCGTGCTCGCCTTCGACCTGCGAAGCTGCCCGCACCATCGCTGCCTCGTCCAAGGGATATGGATAGTGCCAGACGTACCTGGCGAGAAACGGCGGACAGATGGCTGCGCGATAAATCCGGAACCGGTAAGTCTTCGCCCGCGCTGACTTGCGCGCATGAAAGTCCGCGGGAACCTCTGCCACCTGCAGAATCCGCACCGACAGCGGCAAAACATCGTTCAGGGCCTTAACAAAATTCGCGGCCGGCACCGGCGACTCCGTGACGAACGTCGCCACCTGCGCCAGGGCATGCACTCCCGCGTCTGTTCGTCCCGAACCCTGCGGCAATACCTTTTCGCCCGTGACTCGTCCAATGGCTGAGGCCAGTGTGCCCTGCACCGTCGCGGCGTCGGGTTGCACCTGCCAGCCGGCGAATTCCGAACCGTCATAGGAGAGAATCAGCTTGAGATTGCGCACGCGATCTTTAGAGTCCCACAGCCGCGTCGGTTCATCCAAATCATTTCATGGGCCGGGTTGCCCGCGACTGTTATTTTGCTCGCTCGGGAGAAGCTCGACCATCGCCAGCACCTTATCAGGTTCGACTCCCCCCGCGAGTGCTCGAAAGAGGGGCTGCTTCGTCAGATATACTGTGGGTTTCAGCAAACTTTTCGTCTCGAGAAGGAATCTCTCGCGTGGGGAGTACCGGAGAAATCACGAGCTTTTCCGGAACCCAGGCGCCGCCAGTTGCGTACCAATGACTGGATAGAACTTTCATTTGGGTAGATCAGACTGTCTGACGTAGCCACCGGGTTTTCGCTCAAGGGTCTAAAACGAACTGGTCTTAACGAACGGAGATGAGTAGATGCCATCACGCTTAACCTCAAACATCCGGCTGACCACTGCCGCAATTCTATTTGGAACGCTGACCATCGCAGGTTGGGCCGTACCCGGTTGGGCCCAGGAACCACCCGCCGCCCCCGTCCCGCAAAATACGCCGGAGACGCGGCCGCTTCCGGTGATGAATTATTCCCAGCCGGTCTCGCATTTTCCCAACCCGATTGGGCCTTACAAGCCACGGCATCTGGCGGATCCAAGCCTGGCCAATACGGCGCGCATTGACCAGTTTATGCACGAGGGCAAGCTGTATCTTTCGCTCAACGATGCCATCGCGCTCGCGCTTGAGAACAATCTCGACATCGCCATCGCGCGTTACAACCTGAACATCGCCGATACTGACGTGCTGCGCGCGAAAGCTGGAGCCAGCATTCTCGGCGTTAACGCTGGAGTTATACAGAACACGCCGGGCGGCGGCATTGGCGGCATCGGTGCAACAGCTGGAGCTTCCACGGGCGGCACCAGCCTGGGAGCTGGCGGAATCGGCGCTGGCACCAACGGCTTGGTCAGTTCGACTCTTGGCCTGGGACCTGTGATCAACAGTTTCGATCCGGTGGTCACGGGCACGCTGCAAGAAGATCACTCAAGCCAAACTGCCACGAGCATCTTTCAGGGTGTAGTTCCGAGCACCAGTCTCGTTCAGAATACGGGCACCGTTAACTTCGCATATAACCAGGCTTTTCAGTGGGGCATGAATTTGCAGGTGGGCTTCAACAACCAGCGGCAAACCACCAACAGCTTCTTTTCAAGTACGAGTCCGGCTCTGAGCTCCAACTTCAAGGCGACCATCACCCAACCTCTTCTTCAAGGTTTCGGATTTCCGGCGAATACCCGCTTCATCCGCATCGCCAAGAACAATCGCGAGCTTTCTGACGTGGCGTTCCGATTGCAGATTATCGACTCGGTCGATCAGATCGAAAACATCTACTGGGACCTGGTCTACGCCTACGAAAACGCACGCGTGCAAAACGAATCGCTCGCTTTTGCCCAGAAGACTCTCTCTGACACCAAGAAGCAGGTCGAGATCGGCAGCCTGGCTCCCATCGAAACGGTTCGCGCGCAAAGCACCGTCGCACAGGATCAGCAGTTGGTGACTGCAGCGCAAACCAACCTGCAGTTGGAACAACTGCTGATGAAGAATGCGCTCACCCGCACTCTGAAGGACCCCACGCTCGCGACCGCCGACGTGATTCCTACCTCGACGATGGATGTTCCTCCTCAGGAGCCGGTTGTGCCGACCGAGGATTTGATCAATGAAGCGCTCCGCCATCGCGCCGAACTGGTCGAGTCCCGCATTGACCTGAACAGCCGCGAACTCAGTAATAAGGCAGTGCGCAGCGCGCTCTTGCCCTCGCTCAATCTCTTTGCCTATTACGGTGGAGCAGGCGTGGGCGGGAATCAGAATCCAATTAATGTCTGCCAGAATCCTCTGTCGCAATTGGACCAAGAGTTCGGCTGCGCCAGCTCAGCCCCCGGCACGCTGGAAGGAGTGTTCCCGACAACGACCATTGGGCCCACACTGAACCAGTTGGTGAATTCCACGAACCCGGATAAGGGCGCAGGTTTGCAACTCAACATCCCGCTGCGCAACCGCGCCGCGCAGGCCGTGCAGATCCGCTCCGAACTCGAATACCGCCAGGCCCAGATGCGGCTGCAGCAGATCGAGAATCAGGTGGGGATCGAGATCCGCAACGCTCAATACGCCGTCCAGCAAAACCGGGCGAGCGTGGATTCCGCCGAAGCAGCCGCCGAGCTGGCGCGCCAGTCGCTTGACGCCGAGCAAAAGAAATATCAGTTCGGCACTTCGACCACAACCCTGGTTCTGCAGTATGAGAGCCAGTTGGCAACGGCGGAGTCGGGTCTGGTGAATGCGACAGTCGCCTACGAAAAGTCGCGCATCGAGCTGGACCGCGCCACCGGGACGCTGCTCGATCATCACGGCATCAGCGTCGACGATGCGGCGAAAGGTCAGGTCACGCGCATGCCGAGCGTTCCTTATATCGCGCCGCGCAAGGATATGCCGTCGGTGGCCCAGCCCGCGCCGCAGGCAGCGCCTCAGCAGCAGCCTCAGTAGGAGGGTGTGAACAAACAGGCGCGGTTTAAGGCCGCGCCTGATTTTCCCTCCTCACAATTCTTTACAATATTCTTTACGACCTGCGCCCACTTCCCGCGCTCCCTCCCGCTAAGATGAAGTGACGCTCTAAATGTTCGCCGCATCCAATTCTCGGAACCTGTATTGTCCCTTTAACACCATGCACGCCCGTTTCCATTCAAGGAGCCGAACCATGTCTTTGCCTCTGCCCCGAATGATCGCGGCCAATCGACGGCCAATCCTGCTGTTCGCGGCTTTTGCCGTGTTGGCTTGCCAGCCGCCCTTCGTGCGCGCTCAGGATGTCCCCCCTGCCCCTACGCCGCAGACTGTGCCGGCTCCCGCTCAGCCGCAGGCGGTTCATCTGCAGGATTACTCCAAGCCGCGTTCGGCTTTCCCGCACTTCCTGCAGCCCTACCGGGCGCAGGAGATCGCGCAGCCGAACCTGGCCAACGCGCCGCGCATTGACTCTCTCATGCGCGACGGCAAGATTTATCTTTCCATCGACGACGCCGTCGCCCTCGCTCTGGAAAATAATCTCGACATCGATATTGCCCGCTACAACCTGAATATCGCCGACACCGATTACCTGCGAGCCAAGTCGGGCGCCAGCATCCTCGGCGTCAATGCCGGAATCGTGCAGAACACTCCCGGCGGCGGCGTGGGTGGCCTGGGTGGCACGGTTGGTTCGGGCACCGGAGGCACCACAGTCGCCCCTAGCGGCATCGGCACCGGCACCAATGGCTTGGTGAGTTCCACACTCGGAATTGGTTCGCCCATCACCAGCTTCGATCCCATCGTTACCAGCACGCTGCAACTCGACAAGAACGACACTGAATCCACCACTCCTAGCCTCATCCCGGTCGTGGGCGAGAATACCTATACTGCCAACTTCGCCTACACTCAGGGTTTCCAGTGGGGCACGGCTGTGTCCGTGGGATTCAACAATAACCACGTGACGACCAACAGCCCGGAAAGCTTGCTGACGCCCGAGGTGAATTCGAGCTTCCAGTTCAGGATCTCGCAAAATCTTCTGCAAGGCTTCGGATCGCTTCCCAACCTGCGCTTTATCCGGATCGCAAAGAACAACCGTGAAATTTCCGACGTCGCCTTCCGCCTGCAAATCATAACCACCGTCGATCAGATCGAGGATATGTACTGGGATCTTGTCTACGCCTACGAAAACGTGCGCGTGCAGCAGGAAGCTCTCACCTATGCGCAGAAAGCGCTGAACGATACGAAGCAGCAAGCGCAGGTCGGGACGGTCCCTCCCATTCAGGTGGTCAGCGCGCAGAGCACAGTTTCAACGGATGAGCAGAACCTGATCCTGGCGCAGAACAATCTGGAACTGGAAAAGTTGCTCATGAAGAACGCAGTCAGCCGCAGCGTCGAGGATCCGGTGCTGGCCGAAGCTGACGTCATTCCCACCTCGACCATGCAGATTCCACGAGAAGAGGCGGCCGTCCCCACACAAGACTTGATCAATCAGGCTCTCAACCAGCGAGCCGAACTCGCGGAGTCGCGCATCGATCTCAATTCCCGCGACCTCAGCAGCAAAGCGGTGCGCAACGCCCTGCTGCCAACGCTCGATGCCTACGCTTATTACGGTGGATCGGGATTGGGGGGAAACATCAATCCTGCGGTTCCGTCGTGCACATCCGATCCAAGCGCGAAAAACTGCTACACCCCGGGCGAGAACCCGCCGCCGTTTCAAACGGCCACTTCGGTGGGCTACGGCGGAACGCTGAACCAGCTAGTCAACTCGACCGCGCCCGATAAGGGCGTTGGCCTTAGCCTCTCGATCCCGCTGCGCAATCGCGAAGCGCAGGCCAATCAGGTGCGCGCGGAACTCGAATATCGGCAGGCCCAGGTCCGGCTGCACCAACTGGAGAATCAGGTGCGCATCGAAGTGCGTAACGCGCAATTTGACGTGAAACAGAACCGCGCCTCCGTGCAGGCGGCCCAGTATGCCGTCGACTTTGCCCGCCAGACGCTCGACGCCGATCAACAAAAGCTGAAAGTCGGGCTCACCACCACAACCGCGATCCTGCAGGATGCCTCGATCCTCACCACCAACGAATCGAATCTGGTCTCCGCCAAAGCGGCCTACGAAAAGTCGCGTGTCGAACTTGACCGCGCCACCGGCCTGCTGCTCGACAACGTCGGCATCGACGTCGCCGAGGCTACGCGCGGCCAGGTCACGCATCAGCCCAAGGTTCCCTACGTCGTGCCACGGCAGGATGCCACCCCAGTAGGGCAGCCTGCGCAGTCGCCGCCGTCGTCCGGAGGCCAACCCTAAAAACGCGCAACTGCTCATGTGGGGACAGCCGCCTCGGCTGTCCCGCGAGGGCGAAGCCCGCGGCTCGTCGCCACTTGGACCTGATAAACTCCCCCGTGATGGAACGACCGAGCCTGCCAGCCATCCCGCAATCTGTGTTGTGGATGTTGCTGCTTTCGTTTCTTCTGCAACTAGCAGCGATCGGAGTCTTCCGCCAATACCACACTCGCCGCGGAGAAGATAACTTCGGCTTCGGCTTTGAAATGGGGCGCGTGGGCCGCTCCATCGCCCTGGGCCAGGGTTTCAGCAATCCTTACGGAGGAAACACCGGTCCCAGCGCCTGGGAGCCTCCGCTGTATCCCTTCCTGATTGGCGGAGTCTTCAAAGTTCTCGGCATCTACACTTACGCTTCGGCGTGGACTCTGCTCTCGATCAACAGCCTGCTCGCGTCGCTCACGACCATCCCCGTATTTCTGATTGCACACCGCACCTTCGGCTCGCGCGTCGCGCTCTGGTCGGCGCGGGCCTGGGCGCTTAATCCCTACGTTTGGTACTGGTCGATTCATTGGATCTGGGACACGACCTTCACTCCGCTGATGCTGGCATCGATCTTTCTAATTTCTTTGGAACTGCAGCAGTGGCCGGGTTGGCGAGGATGGGCGCTCTTCGGCGCCGTGTGGGGCGTGGGAGCGCTGGCCAATCCCGCGATGCTGTCCTTTCTGCCGTTCTGCGGCCTATGGATATGGTGGCGAAGATACCGCGGCGGTCTGCCGTCGCTCGCCGGCGTCGTGCTTTCCTCGTTCGTGTTCTTTCTGGTTCTGTCTCCCTGGCTGATTCGGAACTATGACGTCTTCAGCCGTTTTGTTTTTATTCGCGACGATTTCGGACTGCAGTTCCGTCTCGGCAACAACAACATGGCCGACGGCATGCTCATCGCCACTCTGCAGCCAAATCTCAACAAACTGGAACTCGAGAAGTTTCAGCGCCTGGGCGAAATCGCCTATGAAGCCGACTGCCGACGCCTGGCATTCGATTGGATTCACGAGCACCCACAGCGGTTCGCGCTGATCAGCCTCAAACGCTTCTTTTATTTCTGGAACGGAGTGCCGCGACCCACTGACAGCGTTGCGCCCTGGGATTTCCGCAGCTCACTTTTCCTGGCATCCTCTGTGCTGGCGCTCTGGGGACTCGGCCGCGCACTCCGCCAAAACCGGCCCGGAGCATGGCTTTTCGCCGGACTCATCGCAACTTATCCCACAGTCTATTACTTCGTATTCCCGCATGCCCGCTACCGCCATCCCATCGAACCTGAATTGTTTATCCTGATAGTGTTCCTGCTTTCCCAAGTGCGGAGCCGCAAAGCAGTGGCGGATGAGTCAATTGCTGATTGATGATTGTTGATTGATGATTGAGAAGCAGAGTGTTTTTTGGTTTCAATCAGCAATCAACGATCAGCAATCAACAATTTCCCCATGACCATTTCTGTGGCCATCGTAGCGATGGATGAAGAAGCCAACATCGGCCGCACCCTTGCCAGCGTGCGTTGGGCCGATGAAATCATGCTCGTCGATTCCGGCTCCAGGGATCGCACCTGCGAGATTGCGCGGGAACACGGAGCCCATGTGGTGATCGAGCCGTGGCGCGGCTACGTCGCGCAGAAGCAGTATGCAATCGATCTTTGCACCAAGGATTGGGTGCTGCTGCTCGACGCCGACGAGGAGGTGAGTCCTGGTCTGGCCGAGGAAATTCGTGCCGCCATCAGCCTCCCGAACGCGGCAACGGGCTACAGACTCCCGCGCAAGAACTTATTCCTCGGCCGCTGGATTCGTCACGGCGGTTTCTACCCGGATCCCAAACTGCGGCTGTTCCGGCGCGGTCAGGGATTCGTCACCGGCCACGACCCGCACGACCGCTGCGAACTGAAACCGGAATTACGAGAAGAAGCTCCCCGACACACTCAACAGTTCAAGCACGCGCTCATTCACTACACCTATCCCACTCTCACCCTCTATCTCGGCCACATGAACCGCTATTCCTCGCTGGGCGCGCAACTGGCGATCGCCAAAGGCCACCGCAGCTTCAGCTTCATCAACATCGTTCTGCGTCCAATGGCCACGTTCGTCTACAACTACTTTATTCGTCTCGGCTTTCTCGACGGCCGCGAAGGCCTGCTGCTCCACCTCTACCACGCCGGCTACGTCTCGTGGAAATACGCCAAGGCGTGGGAACTCTCGCGCAAAAATAGCGAGTGAACGACCCATTGGAACGCCAGACTCCGACTCCTTTGCGCTCTTCGCGGCCGTTCTTGGCGTACTTCGCGGTTAAAGTCTTTACTCCAACCGACCGGTCGTTCTAACGAAGCATCCCCACCTTGCTCGCAAGCACCCGCTTCCCTATCATCACGTTAGAACACTGAGGTCTAAATGCCAGAGAAGAAGCCCGCCAAGCCGCAAGTTGCCGAAAGTCCTATTGCCGATGTTTTTGAAAACCGGCATCCTTCCGCCGCAGAAAAAACGTGGGCGGAAAAGACGCTTTCACCTACGCTCGAGAAATCCCCCGAGCGCCCGATCGGCGCTCCCGGTGGCGTGAATCTCGACGAGCACGGGCACGCCCGCTTCACCACTATCTCTGGAGTCCCCGTGCGCCGCCTCTATACCCTGGCCGATCTTCCCGAGGACTGGAGTGAGGAAAAATATCTCGGATACCCTGGCTTGCCCCCGTACACCCGCGGCATCCACGCAACCGGATACCGCGGCAAACTGTACACCATGCGCCAGTTCTCCGGATTCGCGTCGCCGGAGGAGACCAACCAGCGCTACAAGTATTTACTGGAGCATGGTGGCGGAGGGCTTTCCGTCGCGTTCGACTTGCCCACCCTGATGGGCTATGACTCCGATCACCCTGCCAGCGAGGGAGAAGTAGGCAAATGCGGCGTAGCGATTGACTCCCTCGAAGACATGGAAATTCTTTTCGGTGGCATCGATCTTGAAAAAACGACGGTCTCGATGACGATCAATTCGCCGGCATCGGTATTGTGGGCAATGTATCTGGTGGTAGCGGAGAAGCAGGGAGCGGACTGGAAAAAGATTTCCGGCACGCTTCAGAACGACATACTCAAGGAATACATCGCGCAGAAGGAATATATCTATCCACCCGCCCCATCGATGCGTTTGGTGATCGATACTTTCGAGTTCGGATCGAAATTCACGCCGCGCTTCAACACAATTTCGATCAGCGGCTACCACATTCGCGAGGCGGGTTCGACGGCGCTGCAGGAACTGGCATTCACCTTGTACGACGGCGTCGAGTACGTAGAGTGGGCTCGGCGGCGTGGGCTCGATGTGGACGATTTCGGTCCGCGGCTCAGCTTCTTTTTCAACGCGCACAACGATTTCTTCGAGGAGATCGCCAAGTACCGCGCCGCCCGCAAGATTTGGGGCCAGGTCATGAAAGAGCGCTTCGGGGCGAAGAACCAGCGCAGCTGGCTGATGCGTTTTCACACTCAGACGGCGGGAGTATCGCTCCCGGCACAGCAGCCCTTGAACAACATTGCGCGTGTCGCTCTGCAGGCTTTGGCCGCGGTGCTCGGAGGCACCCAGTCGCTGCACTGCGACTCCTACGACGAGGCGCTGGCTCTGCCCACGGAGGAAGCGGCCCGGATTGCGCTGCGCACGCAGCAGATCATTGCTTATGAATCAGGAGTGACCCAAACCGTCGATCCTCTGGGTGGATCGTACTTTCTGGAAAGTTTGACCCTCGAGATGGAACGAGGGGCGTTTGATTATTTCAGCAAGCTGGACGCGATGGGCGGCATGGTAAAAGCGATCGAGCGCGGCTATCCGCAGAAGGAAATTGCTGAAGCTTCCTACCAGTACCAGCGCGCAGCCGAGGCAAAAGAGAAGATCGTCGTGGGCGTGAATGAGTTCGTAATCGATGAAAATTCGCCGCACACTCTCTACATCGACGAAAGCGTCGCCCGACAGCAGTCCGTTAAGCTGAAAGCGTTGCGGGCCCGGCGATCGAGTGACGAAGTACGGCGCACGCTCGACGCGCTGAAGAAGGCCGCCGCGCAAGAGCCAAAGGCGGGGACCAACGGAAATGTATCTTCCGTGAACACCATGCCCTACATCGTCGACGCGGTGCGAGCGTATGCGACCGTTGGCGAGATTTGTGCGGCGCTTCGCGAAGTGTACGGGACCTATACGGAAGTGAGCATCACCTAGCGAAATATCGCATCCTCGATTCCGGAGAGTCGCGGATGCATTCATCCCAAACATTGCGGGGACGAATCAGACCAGAACGGGAATTCATCTGAGAATTCACTCTGTTCCCATGAAAGTATTGCATTCCTTTGGACTATGATTTTGAGGTCGCGATTCGCGACCTCAAAATGAAACAATCAAAAAAAGCAACGTTGCTCCGGATGCCAAAACGCGGCGGGACGCCGGCTTTCGTCGTGGAATCGCGCATTTTAATTCTCCGCCATCGGCGCGTCATTCTCGATGTAGACATTGCGCACCTTTACGGCGTGCCGGTGAAGCGGCTCAACGAACAAGTAAAGCGTAATCAGGAACGGTTCCCTTCCGATTTCATGTTCCAGCTCACCCGCAAAGAGCACGCCGCTTTGAGGTCGCAAATTGCGACCTCAAAGAAAACCCGTGGTGGGCGCCGTTATACGCCCTATGCGCTCACTGAGCACGGAGCAATCATGGCTGCAACCGTACTCAACTCGAAGCGCGCCGTCCGGATGAGCGTTTTTGTGGTGCGCGCCTTTGTACGCTTGCGCGAAATGCTGGCCACGAACCGTCGACTCGCCGGAAAAATCGCAGAACTGGAAAATGGGTTGGACACGCACGATTCCGTGATTCAGGATCTGATCGAAGCCATCAAAGAGCTCCTGACTCCTGAGGCGCGTCCCCGGAGGCGCATTGGCTTCCAGCTTCCAGCGGCCAAAGCTAACGGATAATCCTCGTCTCCTTGCAGGCCGTGCTCGTTTAGGTCCAGTCCGCACAGCCACGCTACAATCCTTGCCTGCCTCCCTTGGCGAGTGTGCGATCAGGCCTTGGGTCAACCGTTAATTCGTTTTTTGTTCGCCTTAAGGTTGACTTTGTGGTACTTATAAACCCATGCGCAGAGCGGTCAACCATCTCAAGAAATCCGACCCGGTCATGCGGGCCATCATCGAGCGGCTTGGGCCATGCCGCATGCAGTTTGGGTCGCCGGAGTTTCACAGCCTGGCTGAGGCGATCGTCTACCAGCAGCTGAACGGCAAGGCTGCGGAGACTATTTTCAAGCGATTTGCTGCGTTGGCAGGCGAGCCGCTCACGCCGGAGGGCATCCTCAGGCTTAGCGATGAAAAGATGCGTGGCGCGGGACTGTCGAAACAGAAGTCGGCATATCTGAAAGACCTTGCGGCGAAGAGCGCGAGCGGGCTCGTGGACTTCGCGCGGCTGCCCGAGCTGCCGGATGCTGAAGTGGTGGAGCATCTGACCCAGGTGAAAGGTATTGGTACATGGACAGCGCAGATGTTTCTCATGTTCACTTTGAAGCGCGAGAATGTTCTGCCCACAGGCGATTTCGCCGTGCGCATGGCGATTTACAAGCATTATCTCGATCGACCGCGGACGAAAGCCGCTAAGAAGTCTGCGGCCACAAGAAAAAGCCGCCCGCGAAAGATCAAGCTGCCAAGTCCGGAACAGATGGAGAAGATCGCAAAACGCTGGGAGCCCTACCGCAGTGTGGCCTGCTGGTATTTGTGGAAGAGCCTGGACACGAAAACCCTTTAACCATAGAAGGCAAAGAACGCAGCCTATGTGCTCCCGGTGGCAGCTGTGGTTAAATGAATGGAATGGCTGATCTCAAGATTCGTGTGCTGGTGGCAAAGCCCGGGCTCGACGGGCATGATCGCGGCGCCAAGGTGATTGCGCGCGCGTTGCGCGATGCCGGCATGGAGGTCATTTACACCGGGCTGCGGCAGACTCCAGAGATGATTGTTAGCGCCGCGCTGCAGGAAGACGTGCAGGTCATCGGGCTGTCGATTCTTTCGGGCGCCCACAATGCCATCGTGCCTCGCGTGATGGATCTGCTGAAGCAGAACAAGATGGATGATGTTCTCGTGCTGGTGGGCGGGATTATTCCTGATCAGGATATCGATGCCCTCAAGAAGCAGGGCGTGGCGGCCATCTTCCAGCCGGGTACAGCCATGGACGACATCGTAAAATTCATCCGCTCGAATGTGAAGGGCGCAGGCATTCCCACCACAGGCTGATCGTGCCCACTCCAAACTCAGCCAACATCCGGCAACAACTTGAGCACACCGTTGGTCCCACGCCATGGTACTGGAAGACGTTTCCTGCGTTTCAGTCTGCAGCGGGAAAGAAGTTTGCGTGGACGCATCAGGGCGAGCAGGGGCCGGTTGCGTACGTGGTCTCGCTGGCTCCCGAGGAGGAGCCGGACAAGGTGCGGCTCGCGTTGAATACCTACTGCCGGCCATTTCTTGCCTCGCCGGGTCGGCTGGGGATCTGGTGTCCGGAGGGGCGGAACATTCGGGTCGCGTGTTTCGATCCGGATCAGCTTGAGGGGTTCGACCTGGCTGAGGTTGCCGGGTGGTTCAAGCAGTCTTCGGATCGCATCTACGCCAAGACCGCTCCGGTCGCGGAGTTTGAAGTGCCGCTCGGGCTGGGGCCGGGCATGCACAAGATCGAAGTGCCGCCGGAACTGGCGACGGTGGATGAGTTGATCGTGCCTACCAGCTACAAGGCGATGTCGAATGACGATCCGGCATTCGCGCTCTTTGTTTTGTATCTGCAGGCGGGGTTGGTGGAGGTGCTGCCGCAGAAATGGTTCACTGCGTCGCAGTATCAGGTGGGGAAGCAATGGATTTCACGCGCGGCGCGCGATCAGGAATCGCATCGCATCTTCGGAGAATGTTTTGGCGCGGGAACTTTTTTGCTGGAGGAGGATGGGTGCCGGCTGGGGGAGTGGGTTTAGGCTTCGGGGTTCGGGCTTCGGCACTTGCAACAAACGCTCTAATGTTCCGGCTGGAACATATGTGAGATATGTTCCAGCTGGAACATTTTGTACATGCAGAATTATGCGGACGGATTTGTATTTACAATCGTCCTAAGTCAAACGGACGATGGGAGTTGGGGCCGTCCCTCCCGGATGTGTCGGAAGTGGCGTATGGACTGGCACTCGGCGGTGCCGAGTGCTAATTGCATGGACTTGCGAGGCATTCAGGATTTGTTGGCAACCGTGATACTGCTCGGGACGTGCGGACCGACTGGAGTCGTGCCCTGATATGAATCAAGAAAGCTTACCTCGGGGGCTGAAGCCCCACTGATTTTCTGGTCGCTCTGACGCAGGCCTGGAAGGCCTGCTCCGCCCTTTCGCGTTCTGACCCCGTGCGGACTTGCGCTACTGGGGTCGTGCCCTTCACGGGCTTGGCGCTTCCTGAATTCTTAGAGGGATGGAGTTGTGGAATCCCATGTCTCGCGAAAGATGCGAGACATGGGGCACCCGGCACTTTGGCGATGCTGAGTGCTGATTACGTGGACTTGCGGCTGCTGTGATAGCGCCGGCTGGTTGCATAGGTCCTTCGTTGGGAGTCCTCGGCTTCGCCGAGGACTCCGCTGCCTCAGGATGACAGGGAGCGCTTCAGAAACTAGCGACTGCGACTACTTTGGGATCACTGGCAGCAGGATTTGGGAGGGGTGTTGGGCGTCTTCGTAGATTGTGTTTATGGCTACTGCTGAGCGTCGATTGTCGTTTAACGGTTCGCCGGTGTTGGGGTTTAGGTCGAAGCGGGGGAAGTTGCTGCTGGAGATGTCGAGGCGGATGCGGTGTCCTTTCTGGAAGACCAGAGAGGTCGGGTACATTTCGATGGTGAAGGGGTAGACCTGGCCGGGTTTCATCATCTCAGCGTGTTCGAGGGAGTTGCGATAGCGGGCTCGCACGATGCTGTCGCCTACATTTAAATCCACTCCCGCGGGGAAATCCTGGTTGGGGGGATAAACATCGACCAGCTTGGCGGTGAAATCCGTATCCAGCGCGCTCGATGACGCCCACAACTTTACGATGAGCCTGCCGGTCACTTCCAGGTCGTGATCGAGGGGTTCGGTCTGAAAGACCAGCACGTCATTGCGGGCGGAGAGCGGGCGGGCGTCGTCACAGGTCCAGATCTGAGGGCGGCAGCGCTGATCGTAAGCGCCTTGCTCCATAAAGTTCTCGGAGTCGCCGGGACGCTCAATCGAGTTATGGTTAGACAGGGGCGCATTGTGCGATGAGATATTGCCTCCGAGCGTTGGCACGGGGTGCCGGGGGTCGAATTCATAAACTCTGGGAGCTTCGTTCGCGGGCTTCTGCGGAGACAGCGCTCCATTGGCATGCAGGTAGTAGGGAGTGACTTCGGTTCGGGCCAGCGGCCATTCATGCTCTTCGCGCCAGTGGCCGCCGACGAAGATGCGGCCTTCGCGAGTCTTGTGGGCGTCGCCTCCGCCCATCACAAAGATGCGAACCGGCGGTTCGCGATCGACTCCGTTCTGGGTTCCCTTGAGCCAGCGGTCGAACCAGCGCAACTGAAACTGATCGAAATCGATTGCGGCTTCGGGGCCAAACTCCGCTTCGCCGGCATAGCTCTCGGTTCGCCCGCCGTGCGTCCATGGACCCATAATCAGGCGCTGCAGGCTCTTCTTGTTCTTGCTGAGAGTGACGTAATTCAGGTTTGCGACCTGCGTGCCCCAGGAGTCATACCACCCCCCGAGGTGATAGACGGGGATATCTTTGTACTCGGCTACGTGCTCGACGACGTCGGCTCCGGCATTTTTCCAGAAGGCGTCGTAATCGCCGTGGGACATGGCCTCGACCAGCCAGGATTCGTATTCGGGATTCAAATGCAGCGGGGACGTACCGGCGCGCAGCGGCATGGCTTTGGCGTATTCGCGGACTTGTTCGCCGAGCTTCAACAGGGCCTCGCGGGTTTCCGGATTGCGAGCGGCGTGGCTTCCCTCGGGACCACCGATGTTGAATATCCAATTCATCCAGCGCATTTCGAAGGCACCGTTGTGGCGGATGCCGTAACGTCCAACGTCCGACATGGCATCGGCGGGAATCATGGCTTTCAGATAGGGCGGATTGGAAAGCGCTAGCTCGTGCTGCGTGGCGCCTGGGTAGGACGTTCCCACGGTGCCGATGCCGCCATCGGACCAGAGCTGCTCACCGATCCACTGGGCGGTGTCGTAACCATCGTTGCCGTCGTCGCGGAACGGGCGCCACATTCCCTCTGAGTTGAAGCGGCCGCGGATGTCCTGGGCAATTGCGACGTAGCCGCGGTGCGCAAAAAATCTTTCCCAGGACTCGGAGTCGTCTTTGCCGTAGGGGGTGCGTTCCAGGATGACGGGAAACTTTCCTTCGACTACCTTCCCGTTCAGCGCGGGGCGGTAGATGTCACAGGCGAGCTTGACGCCGTCGCGCATGGGGATCATGACGTCTTTGAGAACGGTGACGTCGTATTTGGCGTCGCTTGGGGCCAGGGTTGGCGTTTGTTGTCCGAAGAGCCAGAGGGTTGCTGTTCCTGCCAGCAGGATGGTGATGGCGCAGGAGGCAACAAATACGCGCCGGGGAATTGGCGTTCTACTGGCTTTGGGGTAGTGCAAGGTCAGCTCCTGGAGATGGAAATCTTCAGAGCGGTTAATTTACACCTGGGTTGCTGGTCTGCAAAATCAAGGGCGATTACGGACGGTCGGGGTGGGAGCGCGCGTGGCCGGTGCCACTTGAAAGGACAGCAGGTTCCTCACTGGGCTTTCAGCCCTGTTCGGAATGACAAAACGCTTATTTGGGCCGCAAATTTCGCATCGCCTTCGACAAAACGTTTATTTGGGTCGCGAACTTCGGGTCGGCTTCCATAAAAAGTTTATTCCGGTCACACCGAGAATTTTGGATCGCCTTCGACTATTTGCGTCTGGAGTTTCGGAACTTCTCCGCTTTTCCAGAGGGCGGTGCGGCATTTGACGCGATAGCTGAGAGGGCCGCCATCGGGACGGTCGCTGCGTTCGATGGGGCGCGGGATGCAGACGAATTCGGTTTCGATAAATTCGCTGGTGGCGTGAACGACTGAGTAACCGTGGCCTCCCATGTCGACGAATGAGACGTGGGGAGACAGGTCGGGATTGGACAGAGCTCGTGCCTTCGCGATGTCGCCGTTCTGCACATATTCAAGGGAGGAGCGCACTCCGTGGCGAATGAGCAGGTTCAGGATTGGCTGCGGAGCGTGATCTGCTGGCCCTTGTCCAACGTAGAGCGATCGGAGCGGGTGGTCTTTCGGCAGGATGTGTTCGAGCGCTTCGGAGACTGTTGGAGCAGAGATTGAACCGGTCACGAAGGCAATGCCGACCGGCACAAAGGGCTTCGGCGGCAGGGACTTCGCTGCCCATCCTGCCCAAAAGCTGTGGCGATCTCCCGCGATGGTGGCAAAACCGGTAATTCGGTTGGCCTGGACGAAGTCGTAGATCTCGCCGCGCTCAACATATGCAGTGCCGTGATCTCCAAACGGAGAAGTTCCGTAGCCGCTGCCAGGCCACGGCTTGGTTATCCCCGACGGAAGGTTTTGCAGATCGGCGCGCATGTCGAGCGTGGCGGTGGTGTTTCCCCAAATCTTCCAGGTCGCTTTCGAAGTTCGCAAACGCTCGAGAAACCACGCCTTCTGCTCGGCGCCGAGAATTGTTACAGCGGGCCGGTCCTGGGAGAAATTCGGAACGTCGGCACCGCCGAAACGGATTGATGACGGCGGACGGCCGCCGTTGTAGGTTCGGCCCGCATCCAGGACTTCCATGGCATCTTCCGGGATGAACTCGGGAAAGTCATTGCTGGAAAGAGATTTTATCTCGGGGCGATCGGTAGGTGTTTCGGAACGATAGGTGCGCTGGTCGGTGACGATCAGCTCCACGTTGCGGCCCCAGCGTATGGCGCGGTAACCCCTGAGGCTGCCGATAGCGGCGAGGTTGTTTGGTTCCTGACCGAGGCCGTGCTCATCGAAACTTGTTACCGGAGTATCGACCACCGGCGGAGGATCGAAGCGATCGAGGGATGGCCCGCTCGGCTTCATGATGCGTGCCGGCTGGTATTCGAAGAACGCCTGGTTGGCAGCCACTTTGCGGGTTTGCGCCGGGATTGTTTTTCCTTCGAACCTCTGCAAGGACTGCCAGCCCAGCCAACTGAACTCGTGGTTATCCCACATGTTGACGAAGGGCCAGCGGGCGCGAGCGTCCTGCAGATCGGGATCGCTCAGGTACGCGCGATAAATGGCGCGATAGTCCACGACGGTGGTGGGGATGTGAAAGTCGCTGACCTTTTCGCCGTGAGGATAGCGGACGATGTCACGAATGCGGCGATCGTACATGCCCTGGGGACGGTCCTCGGGGTACCAGACAAGTTCGTAGATGAAGTCGCCGAGGTGAAGCACGAAGCCGATGCGGTCGGCTTCGGCGGCGTGCTCGTCCTCGAAAATCATTCTGCGATAGGCGTTCTGGGCTCCGTCGTTCGCATTCTGGCAGCTGATAAAAACGAAATGAACGGGGCGCGGGTCGTCGACCGCCGGGGCGGTGATGGTGCGGCCGATGCGGCTGCCGAAGCCTTCGGGATCGGTGAAGCGGTACCAATACACACGGCTGGGCTTGAGGCCACCTACGAGCACGCGGCTGGTCCAGTCGGAAGCTGCGGAAACCGGTGCTGTGGCGGTCGCTACGACGCGAGTGAACAGTTCATCTTCGGCGACTTCGACGTTCAGGTTTACTGGTGGGGCTTCCGCGGCATTCTCCCCAGTCTTTTCCCCGATTGGGGGCCGGCGCGTCCATAGCAGTACGCTGGTGCTGTCGGGATCTCCTGATGCGACTCCCTCGGGAAAGAGATCACGGCGTTCATGCCATGCAATGCGGGACTGCGTTCCAAAGGGATTACCCCAGGCTGCCGTGGCACCGATTGTGGCAGCCATGGCCAGGAAAGAACGGCGAGTGAGGGGAGACATCGGTTCTCGTTCTCCTAAATCAGAATGTACATCATCAGAATGTACATCCGCACTCAGAGTGTACATCGGGGAGGCTGGCACTTGAGGCTGTGCCTCCGTTGCGCGCTCCTGCGGGAGTGGTATACCGTAAACAGTCCGGTCACTCATTCGTCATTCATCATTCATACCCATGGCTGAACGCAGCGAGCTTCCCCCAGATCATTCGTCGACGGCGTCGAACGTGCTGATGACGAAGGTCGATCCGACGTCGGCAAAATTTGAAGCGAACATGCGCTTTCTGGCCGACCTGATGTCCCATGTGCGCAACGAAAGTGAAAAGATCAGCGAAGGTGGAGGCGCGAAGGCGGTCGAAAACCAGCACGGCAAGGGACGCTTGACCGCGCGCGAACGGATTGAAGTGCTGGTGGATCCGGGGACATTCTTCGAACTCGGAATCTATGCCGCCCATGGCATGTATGAGGAGTGGGGCGGGGCTCCGGCGGCGGGCGTGATTACCGGTCTGGCGCGAGTTCATACGCGCATGGTGATGATTATCGCCAACGATGCCACGGTGAAGGCGGGAGCGTTCTTTCCCATGACGTCGAAGAAAGTGATTCGCGCCCAGAACATCGCCATCGAGAACCGCATTCCGACTATCTATCTGGTGGATTCTGCGGGCGTGTTTCTGCCGTTGCAGGAAGATGTTTTTCCGGACACGGACGACTTCGGGCGCGTGTTCCGCAATAACGCCGTCATGTCGGCTCTGGGAATTCCGCAGATTGCGGCCATCATGGGCATGTGCGTGGCCGGGGGCGGATACTTGCCGGTGATGTGCGATCACGTGCTGATGACTGACGGGAGTGGATTGTTTCTGGCGGGTCCGGCACTGGTGCAGGCGGCGATTGGACAGAAAGTTTCGGCGGAAGATCTGGGCGGAGCGGCCATGCATGCCGGCATCAGCGGCACGGTGGACTTTCGCGAGCCGGATGATCCGGCGTGCCTGGCGCGGATTCGCTCGATCGTGGAAAAGTGGGGATACCGGCGGCAGTCGCCCTGGGATCGCAAGAAGCCGGTCGAGCCGGCGCTGGCGGCGGAGGAGATTTATGGCATTTACGATTCCTCGCCGGCGCGGCCTTACGACATGAAAGAGATTCTGGCGCGCGTGCTCGATGGCAGCCGCTTTGATGAGTACAAGGCGGAATACGGCAAGACGGTGATCTGCGGTTATGGCCGCATTGGCGGGTTCGCGGTGGGCATTGTGGCTAATCAGAAACTGCATGCTCAACAGACTGACCACGAAGGCCACAAGCGAGTTGAGTTTGGGGGCGTGATCTATACGGAATCGGCGGAGAAGGCCGCGCGCTTCATCATGGACTGTAACCAGAATCTGATTCCGCTGGTTTTTTTCCACGACGTGAATGGGTTCATGGTGGGACGGGACGCGGAGTGGAGCGGCATTATCAAGGCGGGCGCGAAGATGGTAAACGCGGTGTCGAATTCCGTGGTGCCGAAGATTACTGTGATTGTAGGAGGGTCGTTCGGCGCTGGACATTATGCGATGTGCGGCAAGGCGTTTGATCCGCGGTTCGTTTTTGCCTGGCCGACGGCGCGCTATGCCGTGATGAGCGGCGATGCCGCGGCGGGAACTTTGGTTGAAATCAAGGTGAAGCAACTGGAGCGCGGGGGCACGAAGCTGGGCGAGGAAGAAAAGAAGGAGCTGTACGAATCGGTGAAGCGCACCTACGACGAGCAAACCGATCCGAGATATGGCGCGGCGCGGCTTTGGATTGACAAGATCATCGACCCTGCCGAGACGCGGGATGCCATTACCCAGGCTCTGGAAGCGGCAGCGCTGAATCCGGAGGTGCCGGAGTTCAAGGTGGGAGTGCTGCAAACGTAGGAGATCGAGCGGTTGAGTGATTGAGACATTGCCCCGCATCGCTCCGCGGTTTTTTCAATCGCCCAATCACTAAATCGCTCAATTACTCAATATGTCTGAGTCTGTGAAGCTTATCGAGTGTCCGCGGGATGCCTGGCAGGGGCTGAAGGGGATGATTCCGCCTGACATCAAGCGGGCCTATTTGCAGGCGCTGATCAGCGCGGGATTCAAACATATTGATGCAGTGTCGTTTGTGTCGCCGAAGGCCGTGCCACAGATGGCGGATTCGGAAGAAGTATTGAAGGAACTTGACCCACCCGACGATGTGGAGATCATCGGGATTGTGGTCAACGAAAAGGGCGCGCAGCGCGCCATTGAGACGCATGCAGTGCATACTTTGGGATTTCCTTATTCGATCTCGGAGACGTTTTTGCGGAAGAACCAGAATCAGTCTGCCGAAGATGCGCTCGATGAACTGGAGAAGATCCAGAAGAGGGCCGACGATGCAGCGCTCGACGTTGTGGTCTACATTTCGATGGCATTCGGCAATCCCTATGGCGATTTGTGGAACGTGGAAGAAGTGACTGAAGCCATCTCGCTGATGGAGGTCGACAGCCTGCGCATGATTTCGCTGGCCGACACTGTGGGTATGGCAACTCCGGAACAGGTCAGCGAACTCGTCGGTACGGTGATGGCGAAATACGATTACCTGGAAATCGGAGTGCACCTGCACAGCCGTCCCGAGCAAGCTGCGGCAAAGATTTTGGCGGCTTACGATGCCGGTTGCCGCCGGTTTGATTCGGCGATCGGCGGGCTTGGTGGATGTCCTTTTGCGCAAGATGCGCTGGTTGGCAACATCGCGACCGAGAAAGTGATCGAGGCCTTGAAGCAGCGTGGCGCGGAGTTGCCGACTCTGAAGCCGTTGGACGCTTTGCTGCGTGCTTCGGCCGAGATCGGAGCGAGGTATACGAATTCTGTCGACGACGAGTAGCTTTTTCCAGATATGACTTACAAAACGATCGAACTCGCTTACGAATCCGGCATCGCGACCATCACGCTGAATCGTCCGGAGAAGCGCAACGCCATCAGCTTTGAGCTGATTGACGATCTGCTGGGCGCCCTCGAGGAAGTGAAGACCTCCGACGCGATTGTTCTCATCGTGACGGGCGCGGGCAAAGCTTTCTCTTCCGGCATGGACCTGGATAATTTGAAAGCGCTGATTGGCCGATCACCGGAGCAGAACCTGAAAGATTCCGAGACCATGGTCCGCCTGTTTCGTAGCCTCTACGAGTTTCCTAAGGTGACAATTGCGGCGGTGAATGGAGCGGCCATCGCGGGCGGCACCGGACTGGCCTTGCTATGCGACTTCACACTGGCGGTGCCCGAAGCCAAGTTCGGCTACACAGAAGTCCGCATCGGATTTGTTCCCGCCATCGTTTCTACCTTCCTGCTGCGGCAGGTGGGAGAGAAGCAGGCGCGCGATCTATTGCTGACCGGGAGGATTATTGGGGCCGAGGAAGCGGCGCGCATGGGACTGGTCAACGAAATCGTGGCTCCGGAAGCACTGATGACGCGGGCTCGTGAATTGGCTGGGTTGCTGATGGAGAACAGTCCGGCTTCGCTGCGAGCGACGAAGAGATTGCTCACTGATCACGCCCGCGCCGAATTGGATGATCAGATTGAAGCTGCAGTGCGGGAGAATGCCGCGATCCGCAACACGGCCGACTTCCGCGAAGGCGTGGTCTCGTTTCTCGAGAAGCGCAAGCCAGTGTGGAGCGGGAAATGAACCTGAATCACCCGGAGGCGGTCAACGAAACCCGGCTGCGCGTGCGTTACGCAGAGACCGATCAGATGGGTGTGGTCTATCATTCCAATCATTTCATCTGGTTCGAAGTGGGTCGCGTCGAATTGCTGCGGCAGCTCGGGTTTTCTTACCGCGACATGGAGACCGACGATAACCGCTTCATTGCCGTGGCCGAGGCCAAGTGCCGGTATCGCGCGCCGGCACGTTACGACGAAGAGGTCGTGGTGCGAACGCAATTGTTGAATGTGCGCGAGTCGGTGGTTCACTTTGGTTACGAATTGCGGCGCGCGCATGACGGTTCTCTGCTGGCGGAAGGTGAGACAACGCATATTGTCACCGACGCCGATATGAAGATTGCCGCTTTGCCCGATAAATATTTGAAAGTCTTTCGCGCGGCGGTTGGGAAAGCGTGATCGATCCGGGTAGATAAGAGCCTTTGACCGCAAAGTTCGCGAAGGATTCGCAAAGGACGCAAAGAAAACCAAGGTTAGGAAACTCATTTGAACGCACTTCATATTAACGGCAACGATCTTACTCTGGAAGCAGTGCGCGAAGTCGCGGTAGAAAAGCGTCCCGTACTTTTGTCGGCGGACGCGCGCGAGCTGGTGAATCGGGCACGCGCGGTGGTCGATGAGATCGTCGCGAGCAACAAAATGGCCTATGCCATCACTACGGGCGTGGGCCAGCTCAGCGAGGTGCGCATCGTCGGCGAGCAGATTCGTGAACTGCAAGTCAACCTGGTACGCTCGCACGCGGCGGGAGTGGGCGAACCGCTTTCCGTAGCGGAAACGCGCGCTATGACGCTTTTGCGCGCGAGTTCACTCTCCAAGGGCCACTCGGGTGTGCGCGGGATTGTTATCGACACGCTATGCGAAATGTTGAACCGCAACGTCACGCCGTTCGTGCCGTCGCAGGGCAGTGTGGGCGCGAGCGGCGATCTGGCTCCGCTGGCCCATCTGGCGCTGGCGTTGATCGGCGAAGGCGAATGCATCGATGCATCGGGCACGCGCATTCCCAGTAGCGACGCCCTGAAGCGGGCGCAGATCAAGCCACTGGTGCTGGAGGCGAAAGAATCCATCTCGCTTATCAATGGGACGCAAGGCATGCTGGCGGTGGGCACGCTGGCACTGCTGGCTGCCGAGACCCTGGTGAATTCCGCCGACGTGCTGGGCGGGCTCTGCTGTGATGCGCTGAAAGGCACCGACACCGCCTTCGATGAGCGCATTCACCAAGCACGGCCGCACGCCGGACAGATCAAGACGGCGGCGAATCTGCGGCGGATGCTCGAAGGCAGCCAGATTCGCGAATCCCACCGCACATGCGGCCGGGTTCAAGATGCTTACTCGTTACGCTGCATTCCGCAGGTGCATGGTGCGGTGCGAGACACGCTGGCGCACTGCCGCGGCGTGTTTGAAACCGAGGCGAATTCCGCGGTGGACAATCCTCTAGTCTTCATCACCGACGCGAGGAATTCCAAGGGAGATGTAATCTCGGGCGGGAATTTTCACGGCGAGCCGCTCGCGTTCGCTTTGGACTTTCTGGGTATCGCCTTGAGCGCGCTGGCAGGCATCAGCGAGCGCAGGATTGAGCGCCTGGTGAATCCCGCGCTTAGCGAGGGTCTTCCTCCATTCCTGGCGCAAGGTGCGGGACTGAATTCGGGTTTCATGCTGGCTCAGGTTACGGCGGCGGCGCTGGTCAGCGAGAATAAAGTGCTGGCGCATCCCGCGTCGGTGGATTCGATTACGACCTCGGGAAACAAGGAAGACTTCGTCTCCATGGGCATGACCGCGGCAGTCAAGTTGAAGCGAATCGTCGACAACACGCGCAATGTGCTGGCAATTGAGGCCATGGCGGTGGCCCAGGCCATCGACTTTCTGGCGCCGCTGAAGACCTCGAAACGGGGACAGGCCGCGATTGCGGCGATCCGCTCGGTGTGTCCTACGATGGAGAAGGACCGCGTCATGTACAAAGACTTTGCGCGGCTTGCGGAGTTGATTGCGAGTGGGAAGGTGGCGGAGGTTATCCGTTGAAAGTCGTTGCCGCAACGATCGGTGCCGCAACGAGTCGACTGGGCCATACATTGACGCGGAGAGATTGACACGAAATTTCTAGACATCTAGTCTTGCTGCACTCCTGATGGCATCGCCTACCGACAGCGTCCAGGACAAGCGTCAATACGTTCATTACATTCTTCTTGCCGTGGCGGTGCTCACCTGCCTGGCCCCTTTTTCCGGCAAGGCTTTCAACATTGATGACACGTTGTTCGTTTATGAGGCGCGGCAGATCGCCCAGCACCCGCTCGATCCTTTCGGATTCAAAGTGAACTGGTTCCTCGATGCGGTACCCATGGCGTACGAAACCAAGAATCCTCCTCTGGCTTCCTACTACATCGCTGCCGCCGCTCTTATCGTCGGATGGTCGGAACGGGCGTTGCACTTTGCGTTTTTACTTCCCGCGTTAGCAGTCGTGTTGGGCACATATCGGCTGGCGTTGCGGTTTACAACTTCTCCGCTGCTAGCTGCAGCGGCGACGCTTCTCGCACCCGGGTTTCTTGTATCTGCCAACAGCGTGATGTGCGACACCATGGCATTGGCGCTTTGGCTTTGGGCTATCGTTTTCTGGGTCGAAGGGTTTGAGCCACAGAAACCGGGCTATCTGGCCATTTCTGCTGTCCTGATCACGTTGTGTGCCTTGACCAAATATTTTGGCATCGCTTTGATTCCGCTGCTGGCGCTGTATTCGGTGGCGCGGCAGCGGCGTCTCGGAAGCTGGGCTTGGTATCTGTTGCTGCCAATTCTGGCGCTGACTGGGTACCAGCGCTGGACGAAAGCGGTCTATGGACTGCGCATGATAACGGACGCGGCTCATATGTCCAGTGGCGTGCGGCAAGCGAGACAATCGTCTGCGCTGGCTAAAACGCTGGTAGATCTGAGCTTCGTTGGCGGATGCACGCTGCCCGCGCTCACGCTCGCTCCTCTTCTCTGGGCTCGCAGAAAACTTCTTGCGGTCGTCCTCCTGAGCGGGGTTGCGGGGTTTCTCATTAGCACAGGCCGAATCAGTCTCGGTGAAATGATTTGGCCGTTCGACTTTTATGGGCACTGGCTTCTGGTCGGCGTCCAACTGACGCTCTTCATTGCCGCAGGGTTCTCCGTGATAGCAATGGCGTCAGCGGACGCATGGAAACGCAGGGATGCCGACTCCCTGTTGCTGATGCTTTGGGTTTTAGGGACATTCATCTTTACCGGCTTCGTGAACTGGACCATCAACGCCCGCTCCGTGCTCCCATTGATTCCGGCTGCGGGCATCCTGCTGGCACGGCGGGTGGATGCGTTTCGCGCACCGTCGATGCGCTGGCGCCCAGCGATGTCAGCCCTGGCGTTAGCATTGGCGGGCGCGGTGTCGCTCTGGCTCACCTGGGCTGATACGGAACTCGCGGACTCGGCTCGAACCGCCGCAACGCTGATCGAGCAGAAGACCCGGAACCAACCCGGTACAGTCTGGTTCATGGGGCATTGGGGATTCCAATACTATATGGAGTCGCTCGGGGCGCGTGCTGTCGTAGTGAATGACCCGCCACACCGCCCGGGGGATTATCTTGCTGTGAACGGGAGCAGCCGGCTGTTCGAAGTGCGCCCGGAGTACGTGGCTTCACGCGATGTAATTGAGATCCCCATGCGTCTCGGAATTACAACCGCCCAAGGCAGGCTGGGCGCGGGTTTTTACTCCTTCGATTTGGGGCCTTTGCCTTTTGCCATCGGTCCGGTCCCGCCCGAGCGTTATGAACTGCTTCGGCTGGGGTCTTCGCAGAGTCCTGCCGGGAGTGCGGCGGCGCCTTAAGGGGAGGAGACAACCTTCACGGCACTTCCATCCAATCCCAACTTGTCGGCGATCGGTTTGAGCGCCTCGATGCAGAAGGCAATGTGCTCGTCCAGGTCCACGCCCAGCGCGGCCGCGCCGTTTACGATGTCGTCGCGGTTCACTTTGCGGGCGAAGGCCTTGTCCTTCATTCTTTTTCGGACTGACTTCGTGTCGACCTCGGCGAGCGATTTGCCCGGCTTGATCAGGGCTACAGCGGTGATGAAGCCGGCGAGCTCGTCGCAGGCGAAGAGAGCTTTTTCCATGGGCGTGTCGCGCGTGACACCGGTGTATTCGGCGTGCGACATGATTGCTCTGTTGATCACTTCGGGCCATCCGCGCTGCTTCAGGATCTCGTTGCCTTTGTAGGGATGGTCTTCGAGGCTGGGATATTTTTCGTAGTCGAAGTCGTGAATTAGTCCGACGATGCCCCAGAGGTCTTCCTGGGACAGTCCCTCAGGGGCTGAAGCCCCGGCGGAGCTTTGCTCCGCCGGACAGCCGAGGGCGGCTGTCCCCACATGAACCGTTTGGTCATGCCTACCGAACTTTTTCGAGCAGGCTCGCATGCAGGCCTCGACTGCGAGCGCGTGCTTGCGCAAACTTTCCGACTGAGTGAACTCAGTTAGTAAACACCACGCGGTCTCGTGATCGATCATGCTCGTTGCCCTGTTTCTGCGGGATTTCGCCGCTTAGTCTTAAGTTGTTTGCCGGAAAGATTCGCGGCTCTATGCATTTTAACCTTGACATCCACAGGCCTTGTACCGCAGATTGACACTGCGGTCGGAACCTTCCCCCAATTTCAGGTTCCAAGGAGTAGCCGGCTCTGGCACTCCCACAACCCGATGGCCACGACTCTTGCCCCAGTAGACTCTAGGGAAGTCGTCCGTTGCGATCACTGCTTGCTGGTTCAATTCCGTACGGTCAATAATAATTGCCGACGCTGCCACTCGTCCCTGGACGAAGAACCCGAGCCCGAGCCGGTGGTGATGGTACCACCGGTGATGATGCCCATGCCCGGCAACGGCCGAGGGCACCTGAACCTGGCAACATCGATCCGCTCGCTGCGCTTGCGGAGCGGGTTGAGCCAGCGGCAACTCGCGGGACGCATGTCCGTACCTCGGACTTACGTTTCCAAGATTGAAAACGAGAAAGCCACGCCTACGCTGTCGTCCCTGGAACGGCTGGCGCGAGCCCTGGAGGTGACCGTGCCGGAACTGCTAAGTGGCGGAGAAAAGAGCCGCCAGGACGAAATCAGCGAACTGGTGAAAGACCAGTTTATTGCGGAGATCCTGCCGTTTGTGTCGCAACTGAACGGGATGCAGATGTCGAGCGTCCTGACTCAGCTGCGGGACTTGACGATACGGCCGAGAAGAACCGCATAAGAAAAGATTTATGTGGGGACAGCCGCCTCGGCTGTCCGCCGGGCGAAGCCCGGCTATTGCTTTGCACAACTTTAATCCGGGCAACCAGCCAACTGAATGCCGGGACCGTTCTTGGTCCCGGCTTTTTTTCTTTTCCTAACTTCCTAGTCTTTCGGCGCTGCGATGCCTAGAAACACCAGCGTCGCGCGATTCAACCGCACCATGTCCTCCTCGGCGAGGCGCCCGACACGCGTGCCAATCCTTGATTTCGGAACGGTCGTGATCTTGTCGACCATCAGCCGGCACGGAGTACGCAGCCCGTTGGCTTCGCTTGGCTCAACCACCAGGCGGAAGAGTGGAGCATCAGTCGGGTCGGTGGTGAATGCACAGATGGTGATCGAATCCGTCCTGTCGAAACGGTCGTCTTGAAGAATTACAACCGGACGGGGCTTGCCAGCGTAGTCCTTGCCGCCGGCGGCGGTCCAAATTTCGCCCCGCTTCAACTTGACCGGCTTCACTTCGACAAGCCTGACACTCCCCAATCGGCGACGGAATCGATGAAATCCTGATCTGCCCCGGCCTGAGAGCTGTTGGCGACGGCGAGTGACTGACGGTGGGCCTGGGTGATAAAAGCTGGCGAGCGCATGTCCGGAACCCAGATTTGCAGAGGCCGCAGACCCTGCTGGCGCAGACGGCGACGGTGTGACCGGACCTTATCTCTCGACGGCTTGGATCGAGTTCGTGCCGCCATGTTCATCCCTCCCTGGTTACATGTAACCTACCGGAAGGTTGCGGTGACGTCAAGTCCAACCTGAATCCGGAATAGATCGACTGACATCTATGCAGCATGGACCTAGAAGTTGGGAATGTTTTTTCTGCTTTGTCTGCCTACCCTGCGTCTGCGAATCAAACGGAATCGAAGGCATGGGGAGAAGAGTCTCCGCGAGAGGCTGTACCGGCCGCAAGTTCCTCGCCTGACGACGATTCTCTGCTTGATGCGTACTCTCGAGCGGTCACGGGAGCTGTGGGGCGCGTCAGCCCGTCGGTGGTAAACATCGAAGTGCATCAGGCCGTCGGCAGTACGCGTTCGGGCGAGCCGCGCGAACGGCGTGGCGGAGGCTCGGGGTTCGTATTCACTCCGGATGGCCTGATTCTCACCAACAGCCACGTCGTGCATGACGCGCGCCGCATCGAGGTAACCCTGGCGGACGGACGCCGCATGCCGGCCAGCGTGATCGGAGACGATCCGGCGAGCGACCTCGCGGTGATTCGCATTGACGAAGCGCGTGTGGATGAGCCCGGCCTGACCGCGGTTGCCCTCGGCGATTCGCAGCAGCTTCGCGTGGGACAACTTGTGGTTGCGATCGGCAATCCGTATGGGTTTCAGTCGACCGTGACGGCGGGTGTGGTGAGCGCTCTGGGGCGGTCGCTGCGGTCGTATTCGGGACGGCTGATCGACGATGTTATTCAGACCGACGCCGCGCTTAACCCGGGGAACTCCGGCGGGCCGCTGGTCGATTCGGCGGGGCGCGTCGTGGGAGTAAATACGGCAACGATTTTGCCGGCGCAGGGGATCTGTTTTGCCATCGGCATCAATACGGCGAAGTTCGTGGCCAGCCGCCTGCTGCGCGATGGACGCATCCGCCGCAGTTTCATCGGAGTCTCGGCGCAGACTGTGCCGGTGCATCGGCGCGTGGTGCGGTTTTATGATCTGGCGAAGGAATCCGGGGCGCTGGTTCTGTCGGTCGAAGAGAATAGTCCGGCGAAGCGGGCGGGGCTGCGGGATGGCGACATCATTGTTGCGCTCGAAGACAAACCCGTCGCTGGGGTGGACGATCTGCACCGCGTGTTGACTGATGTTCGCGTAGGCGTGAGCTCCTCGCTGACTGTATTGCGGAGGACCGAGAAGCTGGAGCTGAAGATCGTGCCGGAGGAAGCGAAGTAGCTTTATGTGGCGCAGGCACTCCTGCCCGTTAGCGATGCTGCCACATTCCCCAGGGGCTAAAGCCCGAGTCTTGATGTGCTCTGGGCGGCACGGCTGAAGCCGTGCCCTTCCCGATCTATTTGCGCTGTTGCGGTATGCCTGAAGGCGTACCCTGATACGAATCCTGAGTTCTTCGGCGGCCTGGGAAGTCGCACTCTTCCCGATCTTGTACTCTTTCCTCGCGTCCTTCTCAGCGTGCCTTTCGCGTCATTGCAACCCTCTTCCCCACCGTGTTAGCCTCAATCCGAAGGGGATCACTTTGCTGCACAAGGTTCCCGCCGGGCTGGATCGCAAGGAAGCTGAAGTCTACCGGCATCTTGATCCAGAGCGGCTCCCAAGACACATAGCCATCATCATGGACGGCAACGGGCGCTGGGCGAAACGGCGCCACATGCCGCGCGTGGCCGGACATCGCGCCGGAGTGGCGGCGGTGCGCTCGACGGTGGAGACGGCGGCACGCGTCGGCATCGACGCGCTGACGCTTTATGCTTTTTCCGAAGAGAACTGGAAGAAGCGGCCAAAGAGCGAGGTCGACTTTCTGATGCGGCTTCTTAGCCGGTATCTGAAGGCTGAAGTTCCTACGCTGAACAAGAACAACATCCGCCTGGAATACATTGGACGGCAGCACGAACTGCCGGAGGATGTGCAAGAGCGCATGGCGTGGGCGCGCGAGAGTACGGCGCAGAATAGCGGCACGATACTGACGCTGGCGCTGAACTACAGCGCGCGCAGCGAACTGGTGGACGCGTTCCGCGCTATGGTTAACGCCGCTTCGCAGAACGGCGGCTTTGAGCATTTGCGGATTGACGAAGATACGGTCGCACGCCATCTTTATACGTCCCGCCTGCCTGACCCCGATCTGGTCGTGCGCACCTCCGGCGAGATGCGGCTTAGCAACTTTCTGCTCTGGCAGCTGGCCTATGCCGAGATCCATGTAACGCCGACTTTGTGGCCCGATTTCCGCGGCGTGCATCTGCTGGAAGCCATCGCCGAATATCAGAAGCGGGAGCGGCGCTACGGCGGGTTGAATCACGGCGAGGCTCATGCGTACTCCGAGCCCTCGAAAGTTCACAAGTAGGGTCAGTCCTATTCGCTGGCTGGAAACAGCAGGTTCCTCGCCGGGCTTTCAGCCCGACTCGGAATGACAAGGTTCGTGTCGGAATGACAAGGTTTTGTATGAGTAAGGTTTATATCGGTAAGATGGACTCACCTTGCTGAAGCGCATCGCTACTGCGGTCGTTTTGATTCCGATTGTTTTGCTGCTGGTGCTGCGCGCGCCGGTGCCAGTGCTGGCTGTCGTGGCCGGGGCTGTGGCGCTGATCACGGTTCAGGAATTTCTCAAGCTGACCGAATCCTATGGCGTGATGCCTCTGCGCCTGCCAACCTACATCTTTGTGGGACTGTTTTTTCTGCTGCTGGCCGTGAGCGCCGTTGGCGAGACGCCGCAGGTCTCGACGCTGAAATTCGTCCTTGGGTTAGGATTCGCCTGTGCCGTCGCTCCCTTTGTGTTTCTGGCTATTGGTATGCGGCGGGAGCAGATGAGCAGTGCTTATCCCGCGGCGGCGGCCTCGGCGTTTGCTTTTGCCTACATAGCGCTGCCCATGGCCATGCTGGTGCAGCTTCGCCAGCAAGTCGCGGGAGCGTTCTGGCTGCTCTACCTTCTTTTTATCGTTTGGGCCGGGGACGTTCTAGCGTATTTTGTGGGCCGCTCTCTGGGACGGGCCTTGATGACGCCGCGCATCAGTCCAAAGAAAACCTGGGAGGGCGCGGCGGCTTCGCTGGCTGCCAGCTTGCTGGTCACGAGCCTGCTTTTCAGTCACGCGCTCCAGATCAGTTCTTTCCTGCTGCGGGTGGGACTAATCGAGCGGCGCGACGGCTTGTTCGGGCTGGAGAAACCAGAGATGTGGCCTATCATCCTGCTGACGGTATTGTTGAACGTCGCGGCTCAGTTGGGCGACCTGGTGGAATCGTTGATCAAGCGTGGAGCAGGAGTGAAGGACTCAGGCACGATTCTTCCTGGCCACGGCGGTATGCTCGACCGCATCGATGCCCTGCTGTTTGCCGCGCCGGTACTATGGTTCTACGCGGCATGGCGTATTATGGAGTAGCGGTACAAAATGGCGAACTCGCCAAAACACCCTCCCCCGATACCCTTCATCCAGATAGCTCTCTCAATCCTGCCAAGCTTGCGCAGATGGAGCGGCTATCCACGGATGACTTGCGGGCTTCGTTACTACCGGGTTCGCAAGGTTGTCTGAAAACCAGACCAGATGGAACTATACTGGATGGACATCATCGAATTTACGTTCTTCGACAGCGGGACGTAGATGTTGACCGTCTTCCTCGGGATATCGTCGTGAAGGACTAGGATTATGCCGAAGGATCTCTACTGGGTCGAAGGATCGTGGCTGGGAAAACTGGCTGTGGGCCCTCGCCCTCGCGGAGGAAGCTGGCTGAAGGATGACCTCGCCAGCTGGAAGAAAGCGCACATAGACGCTGTGCTTTCACTCCTGACAGCGGACGAGGAAAGGGACTGGATCTGGCAGGTGAGGCGCACGAAGCTGGAACACAAGGGATACAGTTCACGTCGTATCCGATTCCAGATCGACAAATTCCCAGGTCAGAGGGGAAGTTGGCCGACGTTTTGGAGAGAGTTGCTGGCGACCTGTCGGCCGGTAAGAATGTGCTCGTACACTGCCGGCAAGGAATCGGGCAAAGCGGGTTGGTGGCTGCTTGCCTGCTTGTGAAAAAGGGAATGAGCCCGGGAGCGGCTGTGGACTCGGTCTCGGCGGCGCGCGGCATTCCCGTTCCAGAGACTACAGAGCAACGAGACTGGATTGACCATTACGCCGCCGCGTTGATGGGTACGAAATGACGGAGCATACGACGCTTTCCGAATGAAATGATCATGAAACGCATTGCCATCCTCGGGTCCACGGGGTCGATCGGCCGCAGCACGCTGAGCGTGGCTGAGAGCTATCCCGAGCGCTTTCAGATCGTTGCGCTGGCTGCGGGAGCCAATCTGGAAGCAGCCTTCGAGCAGGCGCGGCGCTGGCGTCCACGGATGCTTTCGATCGCGGCGGAGCCTGATGCCGATGTGCTGCGTGCGCGTCTGAAGCAGGCAGGCCTAGGCGAAATCGAAGTGGTGCATGGAGCGGCCGGTACGGTGAAGGTGGCGACTCATCCTGAAGCCGACTTCGTGGTGAGCGCCATCGTCGGTGTGGCTGGCCTTGAAGCTACTTACGAGGCGGTGAAGGCGGGAAAGACAGTCGGCGTGGCTAATAAGGAGTGTCTGGTCGCGGCCGGCGAACTGATCACGGCCGAGGCGCGCCGCCAGGGCAAACCTTTGCTGCCTATCGACAGTGAGCATAATGCCGTTCATCAGTGCCTGCGGGGCGGGCGGATGCAGGAAGTGGAACGAATCTGGCTGACCGCTTCGGGCGGGCCATTTCTGAACACGCCGGGCTCGGAGTTCAGCTCCATCACGGTGGAGCAGGCGCTCAATCATCCCACATGGAAGATGGGGAAGCGCATCACGATCGACTCGGCGACGCTGATGAATAAGGGCTTCGAGGTGATCGAGGCGTGCAGATTGTTTCACATGCCACCGGCGAAAGTGGAAGTTCTGGTGCATCCGCAGTCGACAATTCACTCGATGGTGGAGTTTATAGATGGCAGCATACTTGCTCAGTTTTCGGTGACCGATATGCGGCTGCCGATCTTGTATGCCTTGACGTATCCGGAGCGGATTCAATCAGATATGCGCTTTCCGGTGAGGCAATTACGTCATCTGGACTTCAGCCCTCCGGACATGAATAAATTTCCGTGTCTGCGTCTGGCTTATGAGGCGGCGGAGGCGGGCGGGGCTAAAACGGTCGCCCTGAACGCGGCCGATGAAGTCGCGGTAGCCGGGTTCCTTGAAGGCAGCATCACCTTTGATGAAATTCCGAGGATCATCGAAGACACGGTTTCGGCATCCAATTGTGGGATACTGGAGTCTATTGCGAAGGTGCTGGAAGCCGACGCCGAAGCCCGCCGGTATGCTCAAGAACGAGTCCTGGGAGTGAGGAAGAAAAGCCTGCGGCCGCGGGCAACATCTGTGGTTTAGTTGAGTTGAAGTCTTAGAGGGGGAGCTGGTTCCGCATTTCTCTTATGTCTGATTTACTTTTCTCCGTCGGTGCCGATGTCGTAGCCGTCGCTGTCGTCCTGGGCTTCATGATCCTGATTCACGAGTTCGGCCACTATGCGGTGGCCAAGCTGCTGGGGGTCCGGGTGGAGCAGTTCGCCATTGGATTCGGCAAGCGGCTGGTCGGCTTCCGCAAAGGCGACACCGACTATCGCATCAATGCTCTGCCGCTGGGTGGCTACGTTAAGATGAGCGGCGAGAATCCCATGGACGAGCGCACGGGCGATCCGGCCGAGTTCATGTCGCACCCGCGCTGGCACCGCTTCCTGATCGCGATTGCCGGGCCTGCGATGAATATTCTGCTGGCCATCTTCCTGCTGACCGCGGTTTACATGGTGCATTACGAGTATCCGGTGTATCTCGACAAGCCGGCGGTGATTGAGGGCGTGAAGCACGACTCTCCTGCGGCCCAGGCTGGCCTGCAGCCGGGCGACCAGATCGTAAAGATCGACAATATTGAGAATCCCACTTGGGAACAGCTGCAGCCCCGGGTGTTGCTCAGTCCCAATCAGCCTCTGACCGTCACTATTCAACGTGGAGATCAGAGATTCCAGAAAATCCTTGTGCCCAAGGCAGTGACTACTTCTGAAGTGGGTTCGGCGGGATGGTTTCCAGAGGATCCCGTGATCGTCGGCCAGGTCGAGCCCAACACACCCGCTGCCCGGGCCGGGCTGAAGGAAGACGACAGGATTGTTGCCCTGGATGGCAAGCCACTGGTTTCCCTCGAAGCCATGATTGACGGCCTTCAGCAAACCAAGACTAATCCCGTCGATCTTACGGTGATTCGGGGAGGTGAGACCCTAAGCTTTCAGGGTTTGATACCGGTGCTGGGGAAAACCGAAGACCCGAAGGAACAGAGATACCGCTTGGGGTTCGTCGCCAGGAGCGAGACCAAGGTGACGACCTTACCGTTTACCGAAGCCCTGAGCCGTTCGCTTCGCGAAAACAAGAAATACTCATTGCTGATTCTGGAGCTGGCCAAGAAGATTGTGCAAGGGAAAGTGTCGCTCCGCGCTATCTCCGGCCCGATCGGCATCGCTCAGGACGCCGGCTACGCGGCACAACAAAAAGGCTGGACGCCGCTGATGGAGTTGACGGCCGGGATCAGCCTGAACCTCGGCATCTTTAACCTGCTGCCGATCCCCATCATGGACGGCGGCGTGATCCTGTTCCTGTTTATCGAAGGGCTCATGCGGCGCGACGTCAGCCTGCGCATTAAAGAGCGCGTCTATCAAGCGGCGTTCGTCTTCCTGGTGCTGTTCGCCGTCATGGTCATCTACAACGACCTGATGAAGATTCTGCCCATGGACCGGATGCCGTAGGGGTTTTTCCTCGGAGATCCTTTGGCACTCTCGGCCTCTCCCGAAGCGCCGAATCGGTTGCCTGCAAGCTCGCAATGCATTCGGACTGCGTCTTCAAGCCTGGAAATGCCTTCGCCGTTGACCTGCCTTCACTTTGATTTCTGCTCCGCAATCCATTTGTCGGTGCGGGCCTCGAGAAGATCAAGGGGGAGGGTTCCACCGTCGAGCATCTCGTCGTGGAACTTCCGGATGTCGAACTTGGGACCTAATTCTTTCCTGGCGCGTTCGCGGAGTTCACGGATCTTCAGCTGTCCCAGCTTGTAACTGAGAGCTTGCGCCGGCCACGCGATGTAGCGGTCGGTCTCCGACTGGATAGAAGGCTCGTCGATCGCGCCGGACTTGCGGAAGAAATCCACAACTTGATCGCGGCTCCATCCTTTCGAATGGATTCCGGTATCGACCACCAGACGCACTGCACGAAAAAGTTCTGAAGACAGGCGGCCGTAGTCCGAGACCGGATCCTGGTAGAAGCCAACCTCTTTGCCGAGTTCCTCGGCGTATAGCGCCCAGCCTTCGATGTAAGCGTTGAAACCAAGACCATGGAGACGGAACTTGGGCAACCCCGTCAGCTGCTGCTGGACCGACAGCTGCATGTGATGTCCGGGGACACCTTCGTGGTAAGCGATGGCTTCATCGTCGATTAGTGAGCGTTCCTCAAACTTCGAGGTGGCCACCACGACGCGGCCGGGGCGCTTGCCATCCGGCGTGCCGGTTACGTAATGAGTTGCGGCGGCGGATTGAAAGGCCGGTATGGCTTCTACAGTGACCGGCGCCTTCGGGAGCAGGGTAAAGAGCTCGGGGAGCTTCGGCTCCATCTGGGCAATGTAGCGGCGGAAATCGTCGAGGATCTGAACGGCGGATGTAGGAATGTATTTGGGATTGGTTTTCAGTGAGGCGCGGAACGAGGCAAGGTCAGCAAAACCCGCCTTCTTGGCGATCGCCGTCATCTCGGCCTGGATGCGGTCGATCTCGCGCAGGCCGAGTTGGTGGATCTCGTCTGGCTTCATGCGGGTGGTGGTCCGGCCGTAGATGTCATTTTCGTAGCGCTTCTCGCCGTCGGGCAGAGAGGTGATGGAAAGCGTGGTCCGGCCCTCGGGAGCGTATTCCGTGCGCAAAAACGCGGCAAAGGTTTTGTAGGCGGGAAAGACATCGTTGTTGATGGCGTCGGTGATCTGCTGGGTCAGGCGCTTCTGGTCTTCGGGCGAGATCTCCGCTGGATACTTCTTCGTGGGGAGCAGAAATGGATCCGCATCGATGATGCCCTGACACTGCACGGGGAGTTTTTCCAGTAGGAAGCGGACGGGCATGAGCTTATCGTTCATGCCGGCGCGAAGCACTTCCGTAGTCTGGGTGAGGACGCGGGGAATCTGATGAAGGCGCGCGATGTAGTCCTCGTAATGTTTAACCGAGTCGAAGGGCACGGACAATGGCAGGTCCGCGAGGCTGGTATGGATGCCGTTCTGCTGATTGATCGGCATCTCGTACTCTTTGAGGTCGAAGTCGGCGATGCGCTGCTGGAGCACTCGAACCAGCAGATCGTGGGAGAGCTGGTCCTGATCGGAGAAGCCAGTGCTTGGGATGGCTTCGAGCCGGGTAAGGAACGCTTCATCAATCTTGTGGCGCTGGAGGATGGCGTCGAGTGAGTACTCGGCCAGCTTGTCGTTGTAGCGGTAGTCTCCGAAGGCCGTGGCGCGCTCGGGAAAGTTGCGGAGATCGCTCTCGTACTGCTCTTCGAAAAGAGCGTTCTGGGCGGCGAGGCGGTCGGCAACGGGTTTGTCTTGAGCGAACATGAAGCTGGTGGCGGTGACTAGAAGCAAGAGGGTTTGGGGAAGGCGCATGATTTAGGCAGGGTACCAGAAGGCTTCGCCACTGTGTTGACCCCGTATTTGAAGTGAGATACAATGTATCTCAGCGAGGATCATGCCAGCAACCGAGATGGTTCATGTTCGAGTGGAAAAGCGGATCAAGACCCAGGCCGCAAAGACGTTGGCTGCCATGGGACTGTCCGTATCGGACGCGGTGCGCGTTCTGTTGACGCGCGTGGCGGTGGAGAAAGCGCTACCCTTCGAGGTGAAGGTTCCCAACGCTGCAACCGCGGCGGCAATGCGTGAGGCTCGCAAGGGGGACCTGACCTCGTTCAAGAGTGTCTCCGAATTGATGAGCGACTTGAATGCGGAGGATTGAGTTCCTCGCCCGGCCGACCCCCGTTTCCGCGTGTTAAAATAAAGGTTCCCATGGCTATGATTCCCCGTAGAAAGACCGTTACCGTCGTCGTTGGCGGCGTGCGCGTCGGCTCGGATGCACCGATCGTGGTGCAATCCATGACCAACACTGATACTGCCGACATCGCTTCGACGGTCCAGCAGTGTGCCGCGCTGGCTCGCGCCGGGTCTGAACTGGTGCGCGTCACCGTCAACAATGAAGAGGCTGCCGCCGCCGTTCCCCGCATCGTCGAGGAACTCGATAAGCAGGGATTGCGCGTGCCCATCATCGGCGACTTCCATTACAACGGACACGTGCTGCTCACGAAATATCCCGAGTGCGCTCGCGACCTCGCCAAGTACCGCATCAATCCCGGAAACGCCAGCATCGGACGCACCGGCGATTCGAATTTCCGCACCATGATCGAAGTGGCGGTGAAGTATCAGAAGCCGGTGCGCATCGGCGTGAACTGGGGCTCGCTCGACCAGGTCTTGCTGACCCGCATGATGGACGAGAACTCGGCGCTTGCAGAACCTAAAGACGCCCGCGAAGTCACCATGGAAGCGATGGTAGTCAGTGCGCTGAACTCCGCCGATCTGGCGCAGAAGTTCGGCCTGCGTCCCGACCAGATCATCCTGAGCGCGAAAGTCAGCGGCGTGCAGGATCTGATCGACGTTTACCGGGCTCTTGCCGCGCGCTGCGATTACCCGTTGCACCTCGGCCTCACCGAAGCCGGCATGGGAGCGAAAGGCGTGGTGGCCTCAAGCGCCGCCATGGGTGTGGTGCTGCAGGAAGGCATCGGCGACACCATCCGCGTCTCGCTGACTCCGGCGCCCGGAGGCGACCGCACGGAAGAAGTTCGGGTGGCGCAGCAGATTCTGCAATCCATGGGGATTCGCAGCTTCACTCCGCAAGTCACTGCCTGCCCCGGCTGCGGACGCACCACCAGCACCTTCTTCCAGGAGATGGCCGAGCAGATTCAGACTTACCTGCGGGAGCAGATGCCAGGTTGGAAGGGCCGCTACATCGGCGTCGAAGAAATGAAGCTTGCGGTGATGGGCTGCGTGGTCAACGGCCCCGGAGAATCGAAGCACGCCAACATCGGCATCTCGCTGCCGGGCACGTTCGAGGAACCAAAGGCCCCGGTTTACGTGGATGGACGCCTGTTCACCACGCTCAAGGGCGATCGCATCGTCGCCGAGTTCATCACCATCCTCGATGAGTACGTCGACTCACATTACGCGGCCAGAGAGCTCCAAAAAGAAGAAGTAGCTGCCAGGAATTAGGGCCGCGCCTTTTGACGTCCCGAGTATTTGTCACCCCGAGTACTTCTGTCATCCCGAAGCGCAGCGAGGGATCCTGGTGTTTGCCTTGGGCCGGCTGATCAGGCGGTGCGGGCAGAAACCAGGATCCCTCGCTTCGCTTCGGGATGACAGGAGCGCTCGGGATGACAGGACGGTTCTGCCGCATCGCCCAGGATTGACGGAAACGTTCCGCGCCCGTCCGCTACTGCCCAGTCAGCATGAAAATAGGGTTCAGGTTTGCCGGGACGCCACTCGGTTGAACAGGCCCGGCGCTGAAGGCCTCAGGCAGGTCGGTGACCAGCGTATCGGGCAGAATCGGGGTACCTCCGCTGGTGTTGGAATTGCTGCCGGTGGCATTTATGTCGGCGATGGCGCCACCGTCACACATGCTCACATAGACGTGGCTGCTGTCCGTGGCTGCTGCGGTGAAAACACGGAAGCGGGTGGCGCCGGGCGCATAAAGCGCAGGCGGCACAGGCGAAACGCAAGACGCGACCGATGGAACAGCAAATTGGCCGGCGGCGAATGGGGCGGTCAGCAAAGTCAAGACCGGTAAGTCGGGATACTTCACAGTCAGGCCAGCGGCATCAAACACGCTCAGGATGGGAACCACGCAGGCCGAAGCCGCACCGACGACTGGATCGGGGCAAGAGGAAGCCGTCTGGTAGCTGGCCACGTAAAACCGGCTGCCATCCAGCAAAGCCGCCACAGAAACCGGTACCGGGGCGCTGCATCCTGGGCACGCCACCGGGTTTGTTGGCGTTTTTGTTGGACCCAGCCCCGGAACCGTCAACTGCGCCAGCAAGCTTGGTGTGTCGTTTGGCCCATTGCTGTCGGAAAAAACGTAGACTGTGCCGGTCACAGGATTCGTCACGTAAAGGCGGTTCAGGTTGGGATCAAAGAAAAGGAAGTTCGCCCCAGCGCCTACAGCAAGACTGCTCGTAACCGTGTCCGTCCCCGTATCAATGGTCACCAGTTGTCCATCGCCCTGCGTGAGCACGTAGACCTTCTGGCTGTCCCCGCGAGCTACCACCCAGACCGGGTTGATCCCGCTAAAACCGGTGACCGTGTTCGGCGATAGATCGGCAACATTCAAGCTGCTGACGGAACTGGTCGCCTGATTGGTCCCCTGGTTCGCGACGTAGAGCTTGAAGCCGTTCGGAGTTTCGGCCAGCGAAACGGGATTGACCCCGACCGTGGCGGTATTCACCACAACATTCGAAATCGCGTTTATGGCGCTGACGGAATTCGTGCCGAAGTTCGCGACATACACCGCATTGTTCTGCGTGGTGTTTACAAAGACAGGCCGCGACCCTGTCGGCAAATAAATCGTATTGACCGGGCCAAATCCAGTCGCGAACGGGGCTTGCACCGCCTCTGTAAAGGAAGAAACTACATCGATCCCGCCCGGAAGCACACTACCCGCGCTGGCGACAAACACTCGTGAAAAGTTGGGAAGAATGCCGGCATGGGTAGGAAGGACGCCGAGGTTGGGCCCGCTTTGGTCAGACGTGGGAGTTTCGGCAATGATCGAGTCTCCCGCAACGTCAATCTGCAGCGCCCCGCCCGGATTGTTCGGCGCGTTGGTCCCAATTACAAAGACAGCGTGGAAATTGGACGGGATCGCAGGCGTTTGCACCGGGCATCCCGGAATTCCGCCCACCGTGCAAGGCAGAACCACTGGACGGTAGACCTGACCGCACCCTACCCACAGCAAAGTTAAAAGCACCATCGCGACCAATCGGCCCACACGTCGAAGACTCATCAGCACCCCAAGTGGAAAGTTCCGGCAACACAAGGAATTAAACATTCTAACGGCTGGCCACGATCTGTGCCAGTGGGCAGAAGCAGTGGTCAGTGGCCAGTGAGCAGTGATCAGTGATCAGTACGCCACGACCAGCCACGCCCGCTGAAGCAGCGATATCCTCTTGATCTTGCTGACCACTGATCACTGACCACTAGTTTCTGGGATGCGCGCGGGACTGGCCAAGTTGGATGGCTGCGAGATAGCAGTGAAGATGTCGATAGCGCGGCAAGCGCGCGAACAAGATGACGGAAGCGCCAGGGTGCAGTGAAGAGTGCGCGTGCCCGAAGCCCGAAAGCCGAAGCCCGCCCTACCGTCCGCGCCGGGACTTGCCGCCGGCCGCGGCGGTCGGCTCATCTGATTTGGCGGCAGCTGCCGGCTTTTTCTTGCCTTCCATCTGCGCCAGGCTCTGCTTAAGAGCGGCCATCAGATCGATGACCGGAGCCAGCTTCTTGGGCTTCTCCACCGCTGCCACTTCCCCGCCCTCGAGCTTGGTCTCAATCAGCTTCTTCAGATTTTCCTGGAAGCTGTCTTTATACTTTTCCGGATCCCATTCATCGGCCAGCGCCTCGATGAGCTGGTGCGCGACTTTCACCTCGGCATCCTTCAACTCCACGTCAGGAGCCCCGAAGCCTTCCACCTTTTTCACTTCTTCCGCGTAGTACATGGTGTGCAGCATCAGTCCGCCTTCGTGCGGCCTTAGAAACACCGTGTACTCGCGGTTATGCATGGTGATCTTGGCGATGGCAACATACTCGCTTTCTTCCAGCGCCTTAGTAAGCAGCGCGTAAGGACGCCGCCCTGCCTCTTCCGGCAGCATGTAATACGAAGACTCAAAGTACACGGGGTCGACGTCGCCCGCCTTCACGAATTCCAGGATCTCCATGGTCTTCGCTGTTTGCGGCTCGATCTTCTTGATCTCCTCCGGCTCGATAATGATGTATTCATCCTTGCGGAACTCGTAGCCTTTCACCATGTCAGCGCGATCGACCACGACGCCCTCCAACTGGCAAATGTACTGCTGCTTGAGCCGGGATTTGTCCGTGCGATGCAGCATGTTGAAGGAGATGCCGCTACTGCGCGCGCCCGAGAACAAGCGCACCGGCATGGAGATGAGGCCAAAGGTTAAGTGTCCAGACCAGACTGAAGCTGCCATAGTTCCTCTCACTTGAAAGGATGCAACCAACATCCCACAATGGGACTGAAGGCTCCCTAAACTGCCCAGAACTGGGAGTTTAGCCTAACAAACGGACTTTAGATGCACAAATCTTGGGGCAGGGGGAATCGAAATGCGAAGCCCGAGCGAATGGGGTCGGTCCGCGTCCAGCGCTATCAGTTGTAGTTAACTGAGGGGATTCCCGATTATGGCGACCTCCCTTATCGCAAGATGGCCGCATTCAGGCCTCACTCGCACCGCAGAACTTCATTGCTTATTTTCGGCGGTTACTTTCGGTGCACAACCGTCATGTCTCCACGGTCGTGTACCAATGTGTCCTATCCTTTGTTGCTCTTAGGTGCCAGAATGGAGTCAATCGGTTATGAAGAAACACTCCCCCTTTGCACCGATAGCGCTTCTGCTGCTGACTGTTTGCCTGTCAGCGCAGGTAAATCCTTATTCCTCTGGGCGGAATTTTCTCCAAAGCGCCGGTTTTTCCCTTGCGGCTGGGTCACTGAATCCCACGCAATCCTTTAGCCCTGAAGCGCCGTTATCTCACCCTCAAAGCGTAGCTACCGTTCTCGTTTCGAAAAATCACTCGGAAAAATCAATATGAAGAATCTTAAAGTTTGGACTCGTTTCGTTTTGCTGGTAACTCTGAGCATTGGATGCACTGCCAGCCATTTAATTGGACAGACACCCTCTCTGTATGAGCAGTTCACTCCGCCAAATGGAAGCTCTTCTCAAGCCGGCACCGCCGGCCTCGATACCGCCGACAAAGCTTTTCAGGTGGATGGTCCGTGGGTTGGAACAGGGGAAAATGAGCTGCTGCCTTCGCTTGCTCTCTTCACAACTGCTGATCCAACAACCTTGGGGCAGCCGGCAACGGGATATTTGACTCTCTCGATGAGTGCAGGAACTCCCTTGCAAGGATCCGAAATTATATCCAACCAACTACCAGGGTATGGTTACGGCTACTACGAAACCTTGATGTCCGTCGATCCCACACAGGTATCCGGAGGAGTCTGCTCCTTCTTTCTGATAGCGGCAGGCGGCAGCCTCAACAGTCGAACTTATGGCCCCGGAGAATTTGATATCGAGTTTCTGTTGAATGAGGCTTGGCTTGGTTCTGCTAGTTCGGGCGCGGTTCACTACACGACCCACCCTTCTGGCGCCACCTACACTCAGACTCTCGCCTTTAACCCCGCATTGGGATATCACCGGTACGGAATGTTATGGGTCGCCGGGAGTCCTTATCCAACTCTCTCCTACACGGTGGATGGCCAGATTGTTCACGTAGTGACCAGTTCCGACACGGTTTCCCGTCCTAATGGGATGTGGATGATGGCCAACGCCTGGACCGGTGATTCAACCTGGGGAGGCGGTCCTCCCAGTGCGAAAACAAACTGCGTCTACAATTGGATTAAGTTCTGGCCCAATGTGACCTCTGTGCCGAGCGAAGGCGGAACTCAACCTCCTAACCCTCCGACAGGTCTGACTGCGGTCGTGCAATAGCTCGTGCTGTAGCGTTTGTGTAGTGAAGAAACAGCAGTACGGAACTCCGGCCTAGGTTTGGGGACGATTGGATCGCAGACCACGTCCCCAGACCGCTCCCCGCATGGTTTTGCACCCTACCCGCCTTATAGATCATCTGTGAGGAAAGACTCTCGCCCGGAGACAAACATGACCGACCTGCGTTACCCCATCGGCAAATTGGCCTACAGCGGTTCCCTTAGTGAAGATCAGAAGCAGAAGTTCATTGACGATATCGCCCAAACCCCCGCCAACCTGCGTCAAGCCGTGAAAGGACTCTCGGATCAGCAACTCGACACGCCGTACCGTCCTGATGGATGGACCGTGCGCCAGGTCGCGCACCATGTCCCGGACAGCCATCTGAATGCCTACGTGCGCTTCAAGCTGGCTCTCACTGAAGAAGAACCGACGATCAAAACCTACGCCGAAGATCGGTGGGCGCAGCTACCTGACACGCGCGCCACGCCGGTTGAAATCTCACTGACGATGCTGGATTCGCTGCACGATCGCTGGGTGCGCCTTCTGCGCTCCCTCGGTCCCGAAGACTGGAAGCGCTCTTTCCGCCATCCTGAATTGGGTTTGGTGGGCCTCGAGAAGAACCTCGCCATCTACTCCTGGCACGGACGCCATCACGTCGCCCACATCACTTCACTGCGGGAGCGGAACGGCTGGTAAGGTTTTTCGGGCTTCGGGCTTTGGGCTTCAGCAAAGCTCTCGACGCGGTCTTAAAGCTGTCTCATAACATGTGGAAACGCAGGCGAAGGATTGGCTGAAGCCCGAAGCCCGACAGCCGAAGCCCGCACTACTCCTAGCTTCCACACTAAATAGCTGCTCGCCTCGCGCATCACGGCGTATGCCCGCTGAAAAATGCCGCGCGGACGCGAATCGGGCCGGGGCGCGACATATACCGGACTAATGCCCTCGTGCTCCAACAGCCTCTTGATGCGGAACACGTGATACGCATCGCTGACGGCGACGCAACTGTGCAATCCGTTGGCGCGCATGATCACAGCTACCCGTACCGCCGATTGCGCAGTGTCGGAACCTTGGGTCTCGGCAATCAGGCTGCGCTCGGGAATTCCGCGGCGCTTCAGATAATCGCTGCCTACCCCGCCTTCGCTGAAGCTAGGGTCAGACGCCGCCCCTCCGGTGACAATCACAACGGGAGCAATGCCCTGACGAAAAAGATCGAAGGCATGATCGAGCCGCGCGCGCAACACAGGAGAAGGACGGCCGGAATACTCCGCTGCGCCGAAGACGACAATGACGTCCGCCGGGTGCACTTCCTGCTGGCGTCCTTCGCGCACAATTCCAACCGCAGTCACAGCCAGGAAAGACGCCACCCAAGCCACCACGACCAGCCCGAGCGCTCCCAGTCGCCAGCGGCGTCGCCGATGCCGGTTAACAGGATCGTCGCTCATCCTTTAGCAAAGAAGGTGGAAATCTCCTCGGCGGGAATCGCGCCTTCGCGGATCACCTTCCAGCGCGCCCCTTCGTCGGTGAGGTCGATGATGGTGGAAGCGACATCGCGCGGGGAAGTCCCGCCGTCCACGATAATGCTGATGCGGCCCTGCAACTGGTCGCGCACCTGCTCGGCGCTCGTACATTCCGCCGCCCCACTCAAGTTCGCCGACGTAGCCGTGATGGGAATCGCCGCGGCCGCCACCACCGCCCGCGGAATCTTTGCATTCGGCACGCGCAGCGCCACGTTGCCGGTATTGGCCGTCACCTTCAATGGCAGCCGCGATCCCGCTTTCACGATGATGGTCAGCGGTCCCGGCCAGTACTGCCTCGCCAGCGCATAAAACTCTTCGGGAAGCGATTTAGCCAGCTCCTCAGCCTGATCCACACTCTCGATCAGCAGCGACAAGGGTTTGTGGCGCGAGCGCGTCTTGATGTCATACACGCGGTCGACGGCGCGCAGGTTGAAAGGGTCAGCAGCCAGCCCATAGAACGTGTCCGTCGGCATGCCCAGCACTTCGCCGGCGCGAATCTGGTCGGCGGCGTACTTTACCAGAGAAATCTCCGGCGTCTCACAACTGATTCTTAGGATTTCAGCGCGCACAGCGCTCCTTTTTTGCCCGCTTCCGCTTGGAACATTTTGATCGTGGAACGTACCATAATACGGCAAAGAGCCGCAACATGGTTGCGCAGCGTATCATTCAGGCTAGATCCCGAATGAAAAAGCTTCCAGAAACCGCGCTCAGCGCACAGCACCGCCTCCGCCGCATCGAGGGACGCCACAACTCGCTGGTCAAGCAACTCCGCCAGGCATTTTCGCGCGCCGAGCTAACCGAAGCCGGAGATTGCGCCATCGAAGGCTTGCGCATCCTCGAAGAAGCCATCCGCAGCGGCCTTCGCTTCAGCGCAGTATTCTTTCGCGAGTCCGCACAGGATCGCGCCGAGCGTCTTCTGCCCCAACTCGGCGCCCAGGTCGAAACCTTGCTGCTTCCTGACAAATTATTCGACAGCCTTGTGCCCAGTGAATCCCCGCAAGGCGTAGCCGCGCTCGTGCGTCTCAAGAAATTCTCCCTCGACGATGTCGTCGAGAAGGAGCGTTTGCAAGTAGGCCCAATCGTCGTATTAGCCGGACTGCAAGACCCCGGCAACCTGGGCACAATTCTTCGCTCTGCCGAGGCGTTTGGCAGCGCGGGTGTAGTCCTCGGCGAAGGCACAGTCAGTCCCTTCAACTCCAAAGTCGTACGCGCCTCAGCAGGATCGGTATTTCGCCTGCCCGTAATTCATGGGCATGGGAAGGCAGCGACAAGACTAGCGGAAGTTTCAGA
>Ga0209169_10000043_pt1 | contig 67716 bp, 63 predicted proteins | sample HubBroMetageWRM4_FD_188346 | JGI IMG/M metagenome (GOLD analysis project Ga0209169, IMG submission 188346) | Warmed soil microbial communities from the Hubbard Brook experimental Forest, New Hampshire - Hubbard Brook CCASE Soil Metagenome WRM 4... | ecosystem: Environmental > Terrestrial > Soil...
TCGACGATTCGAATCATTTCGTCGTCCACGATGCGGTTTCGGGAAATGGCTTCGATCAGAGGAATGGAGACGATTTTATTGGCGCGGAGGGCGGCCATGCGCCCGAATTCGCCGCGGTGGACCATGTCGATGGCGCCCAAACCGTAGCGCGTGGCGAGGACGCGGTCGAAGGCGCTGGGAGAGCCGCCGCGCTGAATATGTCCGAGGACGACGGCGCGGGTTTCGTAGCCGGTGCGTTTTTCGATTTCGCGGGAGAGGATGTTGGCGATGCCGCCCAGTTTGGCGTGGCCAAACTCGTCCTTGCCCATGTCGGACATAACGGGAGCTCCCTGGCCGGGTGCCGAGGCGAATTTTGCGCCCTCGGCTACGACCACGATGGAAAAATAGCGGCCGCGTTCGTGACGCTGGCGGATGGAGTCGGCGACTTTGTCGATATCGAAGGGACGCTCCGGGATGAGGATGACGTCGGCGCCGCCGGCGATGCCGCTGTAGAGGGCGATCCAGCCTGCGTCGCGGCCCATTACCTCGACTACCATTACGCGGTTGTGGGCTTCGGCCGTGGTGTGAACGCGATCGAGGGCTTCGCAGACGATGTTGCAGGCGGTGTCGAATCCGAATGTGTAATCGGTGCCGCCGAGATCGTTGTCGATGGTTTTGGGGACACCGACAACTTTGGCGCCACGTTCGTAGAGTTTTTGGGCAACGGAGAGGGTGTCGTCACCGCCGATGGCGATGAGACCGTCGAGCTTATTTTTTTCGAGCGTGGCCAGGCAGCGGTCGATGCCGTCAGGACGCTTTGAAGGATTGGTGCGGGAAGTGCGCAGAATGGTGCCGCCGCGAGGCAGAATGCCACCGACCGCGTCGAGATTGAGCGGGATGCTGATGTCTTCAATGACGCCGCGCCAGCCTTCCATGAAGCCGATGAGTTGGTCCTCGTAGGTGAAGACGCCCTTGCGGACTACGGCGCGAATGACGGCGTTCAGGCCGGGACAATCCCCTCCGCCGGTCAACATACCAATCCTCATTGTTTACTCCGGTGCATGAATTCTGGCGAAACTCCCCGGATGCACACCGAGCGCGGGCTGGGTAGAGCGATAGCCCCAGGTTCGGGATCAGCAGTCGCCGGGAAGAACCAGATTATCATTAATCGCTGGCAGGTTGCGCGAGCCGCCGGAGCATAAGCGTTGCGCTGCGCCCTAAGTTTGGGCACAATGCTGCACGGGAATAAAGGAAATGAACAAGACGCTGAGAATTCTGGGGTGGGGAACGGTTGCCGTGCTTGGCGCCGTGGCTGTGGGGACGGTGGCCATGCGTCGCGGCGAACCCATCAATGCGTTGTGGCTGGTGGTGGCGGCTACGTGTTGCTATGCGCTGGGATATCGCTTCTACAGCAGATTTATCGCGGTGAAGATTCTCGCGCTGGATGGGTTGCGGGCGACTCCGGCGGAGCGATTGGAGAATGGGCGCGACTTTCTGGTCACCAATAAGTGGGTGGTGTTTGGACATCATTTTGCGGCGATTGCGGGGCCCGGGCCGCTGGTGGGGCCAGTGCTGGCGGCGCAGTTTGGTTATCTTCCGGGGACGATGTGGGTGCTGGCGGGGGCAGTATTTGCGGGATGCGTGCAGGACTTTGTGATCCTGCTGTTCTCGGTGCGGCGCGACGGCAAGTCGCTCACGGAGATGGCCAAGGATGAAATCGGGCGTGTCGGAGGATTCGTCGCTTACGTGTCGGTGATTTCTATTCTGATTATTCTGCTGGGCGTGGCGGCGTTGATTGTGGTGAATGCGCTGAAGGCGAGTCCCTGGGGGACGTTCACAATTGCGATGACCATGCCGATTGCGTTGTTGATGGGTTTGTATTTGCGGCGAATTCGTCCGGGGAAGGTGTTGGAAGTGTCGGCGCTGGGATTTGTTCTGGTGCTGGCGGCGATCTGGGGCGGACAGTACGTCTCGCAGAATGCGGGGCTGGCGCAGATCTTTACATTTAGCGCGCCTACGCTCGCGATTCTGATCATGGTTTATGGCTTTGCCGCTTCGGCGTTGCCGGTGTGGCTGCTGCTGGCGCCGCGCGACTATCTGAGTACGTTTGTGAAGTTGGGAACGATTGCGCTGCTGGCGGTAGGGATCGTGGCGCTGCATCCCACGCTGCACATGCCGGCGCTGACGCGGTTTGTCGATGGCACCGGGCCGGTGTTTGCGGGGAAGATATTTCCTTTTGCTTTTATCACGATTGCTTGCGGAGCGATCAGCGGATTTCATGCACTGATTTCGAGCGGGACCACTCCTAAGCTGATTGCGCGCGAGACGGAGACGCGCATGGTGGGCTATGGAGCGATGATGTGCGAATCCGCAGTGGCGGTGATGGCGATTATTGCCGCTTGCGTGATGCAGCCGGGGATTTACTTTGCGATTAACAGTCCGGCGGGGGTCGTGGGGCAGACGCCTGCCGCGGCGGCGGCGACTATTTCGAGTTGGGGGTTTCCGGTGACTGCGGCCGACATGCAGGCGCTGGCGCATGCGGTGGGCGAGCAGACGCTTTATAACCGGACCGGCGGGGCTCCGGCGTTTGCGGTGGGTATGGCGCACATTTTCTCGCACAGCCTGGGGGGCGACACGCTGATGGCCTTGTGGTACCACTTTGCCATCATGTTTGAGGCGCTGTTTATCCTGACCATTCTTGATGCTGGGACGCGGGTGGCGCGGTTCATGGTGCAGGATGCGCTGGGGCATGTGTACAAGCCGCTGGGGCGGACGAGTTGGTATCCATCGATTCTTGGGACGAGCGCTCTGATCGTTGCGGCGTGGGGATATTTTCTGTGGCAGGGAGTGAAGGATCCGCTGGGAGGAATTAATTCGTTGTGGCCGCTGTTTGGTATTTCGAATCAGTTGCTGGCAACGGTGGCGTTATGCGTGGCCACGACGATCATCATCAAGATGCACCGGGCGAGATATGCGGCGGTCACGCTGGTGCCGCTGGCGTGGCTGGTGGCGGTTACTTTTACGGCGTCGTGGCACAAGATGTTTGATCCGAATCCGCGAGTGGGATTTCTGGCACAGGCGGAGGCGCTGGCGGCGGGTCCGGCGACCGGTGCCACAGCGCGGCTGATCTTTAATAACCGGTTGGACGCGGCGGTCACTGGAGTGCTGGTGGTGATGGTTACGCTGGTGCTGGTGGAATCGGTACGGCAGTGGTGGGGGATTCTAAGTGGGACGAGAGAAGCGCCGGTGAAGGAAGCTCCGTTCGTGAGGACGCGACTGGTGGAGGAACGGGGATGACGCGGATCGTTTCTGGCTGGCGCACTTTGGTGGCGATGTTGCGGGAGATTTTTGATGAGGCGGCTTATGCGCGGTTTCTGAGTCGGGCTGGGATTGCTTCGTCGAGTGCGGCTTATGCTGCGTTTCAGCGGGAGAAGGAAGAAGGCTGCGCTCGCCGGGCTCGATGCTGTTGAGCTGGGCTCTTATTTCGGTCGTGCGGTTTGGCTTACGCGCTGGGCCGGTTGAGCAAGAGGTCCTTCGCTCCGCTCAGGATGACAACGCGCGTGAAAGACGGCTCCGCTTGGGATGACAATGCTGCGTGAAATACAGCTTCGCTCAGGATGCAACCCTTTACTTTCGCGCGCAGACTACGAAATCGCCCAGCTTCCACTGTCCGTCCAGCGATCTTTCGTAGGTCATCTTGAAGACATCAGATGACTGGCGTTCGTAACGGAAACGCTCCTGGGTTATCTTCTGGTCGAGTATTGTGGCGCGCGTGAAAGTTACCGATCCATCTTTCCAGCCATCGCTGGTAAATAACCTTGCGTTGGCGAAATTGTCTTCCGCCATTGATACCAGGGCTCCGCTGGACTGATCCACTCCCCACAGGGCCACGGCTTTGAACTGGCCTGGCGGCCGGTCGCTGTGACGATAAAGAAGCCACTTGCCGTCGAGCTCGGGGGTGAAGCTCACGTCGGCCTCGATTTTCTTGCCGTTTGCGAATTCGCCGGCGCAGCTCCAGTTGCCGCTGAAAAACTTGATCATGGCGGGATCGGTCGTGGGTTGCTGGGCGGAGCAGAAGTGGGCGCTGGCGATGACGAGGATGAACAAAGTGGACTTCATTGGATCCTCCTGATTGATTGGACGCCTTACATCCAAAATGGTTTGAACAGTAACCTTCTTTGAGAACAGAGAAGTCTATCAAGTGCGATACACTTTCTGCGTGCGAGTTTTGGGGATTGATTGTGGCGGGGAGTACACCGGGTACGGAGTGGTGGAGATGCATTCCGGAGGGCGGCTGGTGTGCCTGACCTGCGGGGCGATCAAGCTTTCGCTGCGGGAACCGCTGGCGCGGCGGCTGTCGCGCATCTACGACGAACTCGGCGTACTTATTACGGTGCATCATCCGGACGAAGTGGCGATTGAGGGGATCTTTTACGCGCTGAATGTGAAGTCGGCGTTGAAGCTGGGGCAGGTGCGGGGAGTGGCGATGTTGGCGGCGGCCACGGCCGGGCTGGAGGTTGCGGAGTATTCTCCGCTGACGATCAAATCGTCGGTGGTGGGATATGGGCGGGCAGAGAAGCAGCAGGTGCAGCACATGGTGACGCGCCTGCTGGGGTTGGCGGAAGCTCCGGAACCGATGGACGCTTCGGATGCGCTGGCGATCGCCATCTGCCATTTGCATACTGCGGGCACGCTGGAGAGACAGAGGGTCGCGGCGCGGTGATGATTCTGGCCTTCCTCCGGCATTGTGGATTTCGGTTTTGCGGTCTTCTGTTTTATCCCATGATTGGCTGGCGAGCGGTTGGGGCGGGAGTGCTGGCGGTGGTGGCGATGTCTGGGCCGTCGATGGCTCAGCAGGCGGCGAGCGGCAGTGTGACTGCGCCCGCGACGGTTACGTTCACGCTGGATTTTCCTCAGTCGAATCCCGAGCACTACTCGATCGCGGTGGACGCCAGCGGACATGCGACCTATGAGTGCACCGGGACAATCGCCGAGGACTCCGAGGAGCAAGATTACCGGGCGGAATTTGAAGTTTCGGCAGGGAACCGCGAGCGGATTTTTTCATTAGCGAAGCAGGCGGGGTACTTCGCCGGACAGATTGACTCAGGCAACGGCAAGCTGGCTTTCACTGGTGCGAAGCGGCTGAGTTATCAGAACGGGCAGCGTTCGAGCGCTGCGCGATACAACTACTCGAACCAGGCAGCGGTACAGCAGTTGACGGCGCTTTTCCAAAACATGGCAGGCACGCTGGAATATGGACGCCGGCTGACTTACTTCCATCGCTATCAGAAGCTGGCACTGGATGAGGAGTTGAAGCGTATGGAGACGCAGGCCAGGAACAATGAACTTAGTGAAATACAAGGTGTGGCGCCGGTGCTGCAGGAGATTTTTGACGACACTTCGGTGATGAACGTGGTGCGGGCGAGGGCTAAGGAATTGTTGCAGATGGGGAACAGCGGCGGGGCTGGGCGCTGATCGCGGGAGCAAAAGCCTTTAACCGTGAAGGGCGCTAAGGGTCCGCGAAGGTCGCGAAGAAATGCAAAATCGAAGGTAGGACCTGGCTTGGCTGGGGGACTTGCTGTTGTGGAGTAGGATTGTCGCGAGGCGTATGCGGTAGGGGGTTCTATGTACAAACCACGACTTCACGCGATCGTAGGGGCGGCTTTGGCCTGCGCGGTTTGGGCGCTGCCCGCGGCGGCTGATTCGCAGGCGCGCATCGTTCGCTTGAGCGATGTGCAGGGCACGGTGCAGATCGACAAGAACTCGGGACTCGGGTTTGAGAACGCTTTTGTCAATCTTCCGGTCACGCAGGGGACACAACTGCGGACCCGCGAAAACGGACGAGCTGAGATTGAGTTTGAGGATGGCAGCACGCTGCGAGTTACTCCCAACACAACGGTCGAGTTCAGCACGCTGGGCCTGAGCGATGCGGGGAAGCGCGTCTCCGTTATAGACCTGGTGGAGGGGCGGGCATACGTCAACTGGCTGGGGAAGAGTGGAGACGAGTTTACGTTGAATTTTTTCCAGGAGAAGGTGGTACTCACGCAAGCTGCGCACTTCCGGGTGGCGAGTTCCTCGAGCGCGGCGGAGGTCGCCAGTTTCAAAAGCGATTTAGAAGTTACGGGGCCGTCGGGCACGGTGAAGGTGGATAAGAAGAAGATGGTCAGCTTCGACGTGAGTGATAACGATAAGTCGACGGTAGCGAAGAATTTCGAAGAGGATCCTTACGACCAGTGGGACAAGGAATCGGTTGAATATCACGAGCAGTATTCGAAGAATGACTCCACTCCGTATGGCTACGGCTACAGCGATCTTGGCTATTACGGGGGATATAGCAACCTTCCAGGCTATGGCACGTTGTGGCAGCCTTACTTTGCGGGTGCAGGGTGGAATCCGTTTATGGATGGGGCTTGGGCGTGGTATCCGGGCATGGGATACATGTGGGCTTCGGCGTATCCGTGGGGCTGGATGCCTTATTACTACGGAAACTGGATGTTTGTCCCTGGGTATGGCTGGGGATGGCAGCCCGGCGGCTGGAACAGCTGGCGAGGCGGAATTCATTATGTTGGGGCGGCGGTTGCTGGCTTTCACACTCCAGTTGCGCCGGCGGGTACCGTTACTACGGTTGCCGTGGGCAAGGGAGGACCGGTGGTGACGAATGCCGCTCCGCTGCACTCGGTGGTGAGGAGCGGATCGGCGGGCTTGGGAATTTCGCGGGGATCGTATGAGAACCTGCGGCATTTGAATGCCGAGGTGGCGAAGAGCGGGTCTGTGGAGTTGCACGGGGCACGGCAATTTTCGGCGAGCTCTCCGCATGCGGGTGGGTATAGCGGCGGGGAACAGGCGGCGAGTGCGGGCGCGGCGGGCCGCGCGAGTGCGGGGTCGGCTGGTCATGCTTCTGGTGGACATTCTGGACACTAGGAGTCCGGCTGGTTGTTCAAGGGCAAATCAGGGCGGCTAATTCTTAACGAACGCAAACACCTGATCTCCAGAAGCTACGCATTTGAAGACGGCGAAGCCTGGTGTATTTCCCCCGCTTAGCCGACTCTGGTGGGAAGAAGCTAGTTGTCGCCTGGATCGCGCCTGACGATTGCCGCCTTTTTTGCGCTCAGGGAAGACTTTGCGGTAGCCACGTGCTGACTGATGGCAAGACGGAGCTGCCGGGCAAGCCTTCTAAGCTCCGCTTCGCTTGCGCGAGAAAACGGCTCACGACAAAGAGCTTTGATCCGTAAGCAAAGCTCTTCAATGCGGGAATCGCTTGAAGAAGGCACGCCAAATTTTATCGGAGTTATTTATTCTGTTCGATACAGTGCATCCCTGAGCAGTGCAGGTTTTGTCGGGGCGATTCTTTACTACTTCGAGGCCTGTGGTTTTCGTGCAATATCTTCGTACAGTCCGCACTCTTGCCCACTCAGGGTGCCGGTATTAAGTCCCGCGCTGTGAGCGATTTGGAAGGCCACGGTATCTCCCGCATCCTATTTTGATTTGGCAAGGTGCTTGCGTTAGGTTCTTCCATGACATCGAGAAAAAAAGAAGAAGAGTGGCGAAAGCTTTGCGAGTTGGTGGCCGAGGAGCCTGATCCGCAACGCCTGTCTGAGCTTGTCGATCAACTCATTGAAAAGTTGGATGGGCGCAGGCAAGCACTCCAGAGGAGCAAGCGAGAGGACACTGGGGGAAGGCATAACTAAGCAGCCCTGCCCGCTGCCGCCACTGACTTGGTGGAGTCCACTTTCTTCGCGAGAACTTCGCCCAGCCGTTCTGCCTGCTTCGCTTCGATCTTCCGTTCCCAGCGAAGCTGTTGCAATCGCTGCTCGTAACGTTGGGGTTCGCATTTGCCGCGTAGTTTCATAAGGAGAGGAAGATGCCCGGCCGGCCTGACGCTGAGCCGTGACGGCGAATCCAACTTTCTATTCGTGATATTAGGCGCCGCGGTTGTTTTGGACAATCCGGGAAATTCCTTAGCTTTCCAAGAAAATCTTGACTGCTCGATCACAGCAAAGCTGCCTTGCGATCGATCGTGACAATTCAGCGAATCGGATGGAGAGGCGTTCGGGACGCCAAGTCCGCCGAGCGCCGCAGTAATGGGCTCTTACGGCGGCTGAGTGGCATTCCTGCGACAATCTTTTACGCGTCTTTACACAATTACTATGCTTCGTGACAGGAGGACGGAGTACGCATGGGCGTTAAGGGGCGTCCGAGCGGAGAGTTCAGTGGTTACCGCCCGCTAACCACGGAGGCCTTATGACTCGGTCAACGATTGCTGGCGCAGCGCTTTTGGTCCTCCTTTTTGCAACGTTCGCGGTTGGCTCCGACAAGACCGTACCCACCTATCAGAAGGGGACAATCAAAGGTTGGGACACTGCCACGGATGTGATTTCTGCCGGCAATGGCGCGCTTCCCCGAAAGAAGACGGTCTACGAATTGAAAGGTGTCAACTTCATCTACCTGTTTGACTACTGCGACGCTTTCCAGGCGGGGAAATTCGAACTAGGACAAGGCGTGGACTACCGAGTGGATGAGACTAACGAGGATGATCTGAGGCTCTACATTCGTCGCGACAAAGGCAAGGAATACAAGTGCAAGATGGGGGGGAAGAAGGTGTTAGAGGATGCCAAGTCTGCGGCTCTTCCAGCCAAGCCCTAAGAGTTGGGCGCCAGGTCGCCGGGGCGGAGCAGTAAAAGAATTCTCAGGTCGATGATGGCGTGCAGTGCCATGGGCAGCCACAGGCTTCCGCTGGCGAGAAACAGCACCGCCATGACCGCGCCTAGCAGGCCAGTCCCAATGATTCCGGATAATCCCTGATAGCCGTGGGCGAGTCCGAAGGAAATGCTGGCGATCGCAACCGCCATCCAAAGGCCGGCGTGCCAGGGGCCGTTGGAAAGATATCTGATCAGAAATCCGCGATACAAAACTTCCTCGCAGATGCCTGCCGTCACCGCAACCAGGGCGAACCAGGCGCGCTCTTCCCGAGTTACAGGAAGGATGAAGGCGAGGCGCTTGAATGGGCGCAACATTTTCTCGCGCGCGGTTGCGCTGCGACGGACCAGAAACACCTGCAGCAGGGAAGCACCTGCAAATGCGGCGGCGAACCCCCAAATAAATGAGGCCTCTATTTTCTGCTGAGTCACCAGACGGACGTCGGGCCATATAAAGAAAACGCTGGATCGCAGGGTGAACCAGGAGACGATGGCGGCGGTCCAGAGGAGGAGCAGGATTCTCTGGTAGGACAAGACTTTCCTGCGGGGGTTTGCGCTGGTCTTCAGGGCTCGAGTCTCGAGCGCATCCCAGATGGGAACGCCAACAAACAGGAATAGAGCCAGGGCGTGTTGGCAAGGGATCATGGCATTCAATTTACAGCATCGGTGACCTTGGAGCATCCGTGAAGCGGACGTTTTTCCTCGGGCGGAGGCTAACGAACGACCACGCCAGCGTAACCAACGACCAGGTCGAGGTCGCCGGAGACATCGCCCGAGGTTGCGTACTTTACTAACTCAGCCGAAGTCGCGCCCAGCTTCCTCGCCGCTGTTAGCATCGCGACGGCCGGACCCATGCCGCACATGCTGATGTTCTGCTGCGTGACTACGTCGTGGAGGGTGCGGGCGTCGAGGGCGAGGATGGGTTCGATCGCGTTGTGGTCCTTGACGCGGGTGATGGCGTCGGATTCGTAATGATTCATGTCGCTGGAGGCTACGATAAGGACGGGATCGCTTTGCGCAGCGATCACATCCGCGATGGCCTCGCCTAGTTGATCGAGGGCCTCGAACTCATGGGTACCTAGCGCGATAGGGACGAACTTTAGCCGGGGCTGGCGCATTTGCAGGAAGGGCAACTCGACTTCAGCGGCATGCTCGCTGCGGTGGGCGGTGGAATCTTCGTGCAGGAGCGGGCAGCGTTGCTTGAGGGCGGTGGCGCATGCGTTGTCGATGGTGACGTCTCCGAGCGGTGTCTCCCATGCGCCTTCGCTGATGATCGCGAGGGGGCGTCCCACGCCGGTGTGGTTAGGGCACAGCACGAGGCATAGTTGAGGAATCTCAAGCGTCGCAAAGACCGCGCCGGCGACGTGGCCGGAATACATGTATCCGGCGTGGGGAGCGATGCAGCCCAGGGCGCGAACTGGTTTTTGCGGGGAAGTCTGGGAGAGGTAATTGCGGACTTGCTCACGCAGAACTTCTGGATCGCGGGGATAGAATCTTCCGGCGACCGCTGGATGGCGAACCGGAGCCGCGGTCATAGATACTCCTCTGCGCGAAAAGGCTCAGCAAGAAGCTTCAGGAAAACAAGTCGCCGGCCGAAATCATGCTACGAGCCGTCGTGGGAGTTTCGCAAGGCACGGAACAAGGCAGCGCTTTCTTCCAGAGTCAAGGTCTCGGCGCGGGCGGCTGGCTTTACTCGGGCCTGGGCGAGCGCGGCACGCAGACGAGGTTCCGGATAGTTGGACTTGAGATTGTTCCACAGAGTCTTGCGCTTCTGGCCGAAGGAGAGCTTGAGGAAGTCGATGAAGCCGTCTTTTATTTGGCCGTCGTTCACAGCACCATCCCCGTCGAGGCCCAGTTCTTTTTGTCTGGGAGCGATGGTCAGACGAAGCGCGGTGGAATGTACTTTGGGCGGTGGTGAAAATGCTGCGGGCGGCAGGGTGAAGAGTTTTTCGACGCGGGCGTAGAGCTGGGCGGTAGCGGAGAGCAGGCCATAGTCGCGGCTACCGGGCTCGGCGGCAATACGATCGGCTACTTCGCGCTGCACCAGGACCACGATCGTCTCAAAGTATTTGGAGTAGTCAAAGAGGCGAAGCAGGATGTCGGAAGTGATGTAGTAGGGAAGATTTCCGATGACCTTAGCGGGTTGGGGGCGGAATTCGATGCCGGGACGGCGCAGGCCGGGCTTGGGTCCGAACAGGGAACTGAAATCGACAGACAAGATGTCAGCCTCGATGACTTCGACGTTGGGGAACATGCCGAAGCGGAGGCGGAGTTGCGCGGCCAGCACGCGGTCGAGCTCAACGGCGATGAGGCGGCGGGCGCGCTTGGCCAGCAGGGAAGTGAGGACGCCGCGTCCTGGACCGATTTCGAGGACGGTATTTTGCGATGTGTCGCCGAGGGCGTCGACGATTTGCTGAGCAAAACTTTCGCTGACGAGGAAATGCTGTCCCAGCTTGGGTTTATGTTGAGGACGACGCGTGGACACGACCTTCGGCACGTTGACCCTCTTTTCGTCGGGCATATAGACTGGCTATGTCCCGCAACAGACATTCCATCATAACGTGCGTCCGCGAAAAGCGGGTTTCCCGGGAGGGTTCATGCATATTGCGTTTGTGGCATCGGAAGGCGTGCCGTTTTCAAAAACCGGCGGATTGGCGGATGTGGTGGGCGCATTGCCGCGTGCGCTGGCTGCGCTGGGGCATCAGGTTAGCGTGTACCTGCCTCGTTACCGGCAGACCAAGCTGGTTGATCCCGCGACCGTGGTGCGCAGTATCACGATTCCTTTCGATGACAAATATCGCTTTGCCTCGGTGGTGACGGGCGGAAGCCAGTCGGGAGTGCGTTTTTATTTTGTGGACTGTCCGGAATACTTCGATCGTGATGCGCTTTATGGCACGCCGGCGGGAGACTATCCCGATAACGCTGAGCGTTTCGCTTTATTCTCTCGTGCGGTGCTGGAAGCAACAAAGATTCTGGGAGTCCCGCAGATTTTCCATTGTCACGACTGGCAGTCGGCGCTGGTTCCCGTGTTGCTGCGGACGGTTTATGAGGAGGATCCGGCGTTCCGTGAGGTGGGAACGGTGTTTACCATCCATAACATCGGCTACCAGGGACTTTTCCCGCCTGAGACTTTGCCGCTGCTGATGCTGCCCTGGGATCTGTTCACCATGTCGAAGATGGAGTTCTTTGGGCAGGTAAATTTCCTGAAGGGAGCGCTCACTTTTTCAGATTTCATCACCACGGTGAGCCGGAAGTACAGCCAGGAAATCCAGACCGCGGAGTATGGGTTTGGGCTGGAGGGCGTGCTGCGCGACCGAGCGGCTACCGTGACGGGCATTTTGAATGGTGTGGACTATGACGAGTGGAGTCCGCAGGCGGACAAGTTCATCGCGGCGAAATATGCGCCTCAGGATCTTTCCGGAAAAGCGCAGTGCAAGCAGGATCTGCTGACAGCGTTTGGGGTGAAGAACGCCGATCCGAAGCTGCCGGTGATCGGCATTGTGTCGCGGTTTGCCTCGCAGAAGGGATTCGACTTGATTGCGCAGATCATGGACCGGCTGGCGCGTGAAGAGATGATTGTGGTCGCCTTGGGCGCTGGGGATAAGCAGTATGAAGAGATGTTTGTTCGGCTCAACAAGCAGTTCCCTAACAAGATTGCGGTGAAGGTGGCTTATGACAATGCCATCGCGCACAAGATTGAGGCTGGTTCCGACATGTTTTTAATGCCTTCAAAATACGAACCTTGCGGACTAAACCAGATCTATAGCTTGAAGTATGGCACGGTTCCGATTGTTCGCGCGACCGGCGGACTCGACGATACGATCGAGCCCTGGGATGCGCGCTCGGGCAAAGGCACAGGCTTCAAGTTCACGGAGTACAACGGCGAGTCTCTGCTGCTGACCATCAAGCATGCGCTGCAGGCTTATCGTGATCAGACTTCGTGGCAGGTGCTGATGCGGAATGGGATGAACAAGGATTTTTCGTGGAATGCTTCGGCGCGGGAGTATGGGAAGGTTTATGAGCGCGTGAAGCTGGCGCGGAGTGCGGCGCCGGTGCAGGAGAAGGTGCTGGTTTAGTTCGTCGTCGTGCGCGGGGCAGCGCCGGAGCTTCGCTCCGGGGACAGCCGAGGGCGGCTGTCCCCACATCGAGCAATGGAGCAGATTGCAGCATTCCCACTTCCATTCGCTTTTTCTGCGCCCTGAACCATCCGCTGGTACAATCCGCTCATGGCCGTCACATCTCAGCTGCCGGCTTTTGCCCGCACCATCTTTCATGTCGACATGGACGCGTTCTTTGTGTCCGTGGAAGAACTCTATGATCCCTCGTTGAAAGGCAAGGCTGTTGTGGTTGGAGGGCAGCGCCACGAGCGCGGGGTGGTTTCGGCGGCATCGTATGAGGCGCGGAAGTTTGGAGTGCACTCGGCGCTGCCGCTGCGAACTGCGGCGAAACTTTGTCCGCACGCCATTTTTGTCGATGGTCATCCGGAGCGCTATCGCGAGTGTTCGGAAAAAGTCTACAAAGTGCTCACTGCATTCTCTCCGCAGGTGGAGATGGCTTCGATTGACGAAGCTTATCTCGACATGACGGGAACGGCGCGCTTGCACGGTCCGCCTCTGAAGGCCGCGCACAAACTGCACCGTCGGATGAAGGAAGAGACGCAGCTGAATTGCTCGATTGGCATTGGAGCGTCGCGGCTGATTGCGAAGGTTTCTTCGGCGCAGGCCAAACCCAACGGCGTGCTGTGGATTGTGCCAGGAGAAGAACCGAAATTCCTTGCGCCGCTTGATGTGCGGGCGATTCCTGGCGTTGGCGAGGTGATGGAGAAGCGCCTGCACGAGTTGGGTATCAGGAAAGTGGGAGACCTGGCGCGGTTGGGAGAGACTGAACTCGAAGAGCGATTCGGCAAGTGGGGATTGGCGCTGGCCGGGAAAGCGCGCGGCGAAGATGCTGGCGGATGGTTCGACACCGAAGTTGCGGCCGATACCGAAGCGAAGTCGATTAGCCACGAGCATACTTACAACAAAGACACGGCGAACGTGGACCAGCTTGGATCCACGCTGATGCGGCTCTCGGAGATGGTGGGACGGCGCCTGCGGGAAGCGAAGCTGCACGCGCGCACGATCCAACTGAAATTGCGCTATAAGGACTTCACGACTATTACCCGCGCACACACTTTGCCGGCGCCTACACAGCTTGACGGTGAAATCTTTGAGCAGGTGAGCACGCTATTTCGCAGCAACTGGAAACCGGGCAGGGAAGTCCGGCTGCTGGGAGTGCAGGCATCGTCATTCGAGGCGCAGGCGGAGCAGATCAATCTGCTGGAGAGTGGACGGCAAAAGCGTTGGAAAGATGCGCTGGCCGTCGCTGACCGGCTGCGCGACAAGTTCGGTGAATCCAGCGTGACGTTGGCTGGGGGCATGCGCGGACGGTTCCGGGAACGGACGCACGAGAATCCCGCCGGGCTGCCGGGCAAAGACAAGGCAAAAACAAAATAAGCATTCGGTCTGACTGGAAGTTGACCTCCCCGCCGATGGCGCACTAAGATTCCCGGTCACTCCCAACCGCAGTCAGGAGCTCAATATGCGAAAGCCTCTGCCGGGGATCGCCGGCCTAGTCGTCTTTTCCTTTCTTCTGGTCGCGCAGTATTTGCCAACTGCAAATGCGCAAACTAATCCACCGCTCTTGCTGCGCTTCCCGACGTTGAGCAAGACGCAGATCGTATTCAACTACGGCGGCGACCTTTGGATTGTCAGTCGCGATGGCGGCGATGCGCGCCGGCTCACTTCCGGCGTCGGAGTGGAGACTCGGCCCGCCTTTTCTCCCGATGGAACGATGATCGCCTTTACTGGCGAGTATGACGGAAACCGAGATGTGTACGTGGTTGCGGCGACCGGCGGGGTACCCCGGCGGCTGACTTTCCATCCGGCGGAAGAAGATGTGATGGGCTGGACTCCTGACGGCAAAAAGGTTTTGTTCGGTTCCTGGGGCAGCAGCTTCCGGCACCGCGAGGACCAGCTCTATACCGTGCCGATAGAGGGCGGTTTTCCGACAAAACTCCCTATACCCATTGGCGAGGAGGCCTCGTTCTCTCCTGACGGCACTCATTTGACGTATGTTCCGCATATGCAGTGGGAGCTGGCTTGGAAGCGCTACCACGGAGGCCAAACTACGCCCATCTGGATCGCTGACTTGAAGGATTCGAGCGTGGTGAAGGTTCCGCGCGAAAACTCGAATGACCACTATCCACTGTGGGTGGGCGACACGATCTATTTTCTTTCGGACCGCAACGGTCCGGTGAGTTTGTTCGCGTATGACACGAAGAGCAAGCAAGTGTCGGAAGCTCTGCATAGTGATGGCCTGGATTTCAAGACTGCTTCAGCGGGGCCGGACGCCATTGTGATTGAGCAGTTTGGCGCAATCAAACTCTTTGACCTAGGTACACGGGAGGCGAAGAATGTTTCGATTCAAGTCACGGGCGATCTGGAAGCCGTGCGCCCGCACTTTGCCAAGGTCGAGCCCAAGCGCATTCAGAATTTCGGGATTTCGCCCACGGGTGCGCGGGCCGTGTTTGAGGCCTGGGGAGAGATTTTCACGGTACCGACCGACAAAGGCGATATCCGCAACCTGACGCGTACGCCCGCGGTTGCGGATCGCGATCCCGCCTGGTCGCCGGATGGAAAATCGATCGCATATTTCTCCGACGAGTCGGGGGAATATGAATTGTGCATTCGAAGCCAGAACGGGCTGGGTGAAGTGCGGCACATCAATCTGGGCAATCCTCCGTCTTTTTTTTACGGCCCTACGTGGTCGCCGGACGGTAAAAAGATTGCCTATTCCGATAAGCGGTTGAATCTGTGGTATCTCGATCTCGACAAGCCGCAGCCGAGACTGGTCGATGCCGATTACTTTGGCGGCTTCGCTGCTACGCAGCTTAACCAGACCTGGAGTCCGGACAATAAGTGGATCGCGTATACCAGGCAACTGGCCAGCGGACTACACGCTGTATTTGTATATTCGCTCGATCAAGGCAAGGCGTTTCAGATCACGGATGGCATGAGCGACGCGTTGTATCCCAGCTTCGACAAGAATGGGAAGTATCTCTACTTCACTGCGTCAACCGACGTCGCGCTTTCGACGGCCGGGCTCGACATGTCGAGCGATGAACACCGGGTCTCGCGCAGCGCCTATGTCGCCGTGCTGAGCAAGGATTTGCCATCGCCGCTTGCGCCGGAAAGCGATGAGGAGAAAATCGGCGCTGGCGACAAGGGCAAGCCTTCCGATAAGGAGAAGGACAAAGGTAAGGCGAGTGACAAGAGCGCCGCTGACAAAGATGCGAACAAGGATGGGAAAGACGATAAGGATAAGGACAAAGACAAAGACAAAGAGAAAAAAGAAGAGCCAGTCGTCGTCAAGATTGACCTCGACGGAATCAGCCAGCGCATTCTTGCCTTGCCGATTCCGGCCAAGAATTACGTCAATATGCTTTCGGGGAAATCCGGTGTCCTGTTCTTGTCCGAGGGGCCGATGGTGGTTACCGAGGAAGACCAGCAGAATCTCATTCAGACAATCCAGAAGTTTGATTTGAGCAAACGGAAGGTGGACAAGTGGATCGAGGAAGTCAACGACTATGCGGTTTCGTTCGACGGTGAAAAGATCCTTTACCGCAAGGGTGAGGAGTGGGCGACGGCATCGGCCGATGAAGCGCCGAGTGCAGGAGGGCCGCCTAAACCTGGTCTCGGTCCGCTCAAGTTGGAGGGCTGGGAAGTTTATGTGGAGCCCCGGGCGATGTGGAAGCAGATGTACAACGAGACCTGGCGGATCGAGCGTGACTTTTTCTACGATCCACACTACCACGGCCTCGATCTCGACAAAGTGAAGAGGAAATATGAGCCGTATCTGGACGGGATTGCCTCCCGGGAGGAACTCACTTATCTATTTCAGGAGTGCCTCGGTGAAATCACTGTAGGGCACATGTTTGTCGGCGGAGGAGAAGCTCCGGAGCCGAAGAAGTTGAAAGGCGGACTGCTGGGCGCTGACTACAGCCTGGAGAATGGCCGCTATCGGATCGCTAAGGTGTATGACGGGGAGAACTGGAATCCGGGGCTGCAGGCGCCGCTGACGCAGCCGGGGGTTAACGCGAAATCCGGTGACTACATTCTGGCGGTGAATGGGCGCGACCTGCACTCGCAGGACAACATTTATCGCTTCTTCGAGGAAACTGCCGGGAAGCAGGTGTTATTGAAGATCGGCGCAAACGCTGACGGCAAAGATTCGCGCGAGATCACGGTCGTGCCGGTGGAGAGCGAGCAGAATCTGCGGGAGCTGGCGTGGATTGAAGGCAATCGCCGCCGGGTGGATGAAGCGACCGGAGGGCGTGTTGCCTATGTTTATGTGCCCAACACTGGAGGCGGCGGTTACACCAGCTTCAATCGTTACTTCTTCTCGCAGGTAGGAAAAGAAGCGGGGATCATCGACGAACGCTTTAACGAAGGCGGCCAACTCGCCGACTACATCGTCGACTATTTGCGGCGTCCCATCATGAGCAAAGTGGTTACGCGGGAAGGGCATGACTGGTCGAGTCCGTCGGAGGCGATATTCGGGCCAAAAGTGATGATCATCAACGAAATGTCAGGTTCGGGCGGAGATGCGCTGCCGTGGTACTTCCGGAAAGCCGGGCTGGGGCCGCTGGTAGGGAAGAGAACCTGGGGAGGACTGGTGGGAATTGGCGGATATCCGGAACTAATCGATGGCGGCTTCGTCACCGCGCCGCGAGCCGCTATTTACGGCCTCAAAGGCGAGTGGGAAGTAGAGAATTCCGGAGTGGCTCCGGACATTGAAGTTGATCTTGATCCTGCTGCGTACCGGCAGGGACACGATGCGCAACTAGAGAAGGCAATCGAGGTTGTGATGCAGCAACTGAAGGAGCATCCGCTGCCCCAGTTCCAGCGGCCGGCGTATCCGAATTATCACGAGAAGGATGGGTTGGGGGTGAGGTAGTTTGTGCGAAGTACCCAGTACCTGGTACCTAGTCAAATCGCATTTCTCGGTACTCGGTACAGAGTACTGGCCAACAAACGAAGGCCGGGTATCCCGGAAGGTGATTCCGGATCCCGGCCTGCGTCTTATTGCAACTTAGGCTGTAGCCTCGCCTCTGACCCGCCGCCGGCCAGAGGCCAGCGCTACAGTTAGGACTTTAGTTGGAGCCTGGAGTTGAGTTGGCGGCAGCGGTAGCCGGTGCGGCGCTCGGGTTTGAGGCGCCGTAGCGTGCCAACCGCGGATAGAAGGGCGTAACTTCAAACGGCATCTTGTCGCGCGCCGAGGTGATGGCGACCGGAGCCGTCTTCACCATTTCCGCCTTGTCGTCCCAGGGATTAATCTTGACGCGTCCACCCAGCGGCAGAGCGGCAACCTGATCGAGTTTGTTGTTGTCGAGCGCCGGCCCCTTCGACTCGAGAGCCTGCAAGCGGCTGATGGTTCCGTTCTCAGTCAGCGGATTGCCCAGGTGTGTGGTCAACAGAGCGCTAAGCTGAGGAGTGCGGGCCTGCAGCGCCTTCAGGAACAAGCCGACGTTGTCGAGTTTCTGCGCGTACGGCGAGTTATTCAGCAACTCGATGGCTTTCTTGTCGGCTGCGGCTTCTTCTTCCGGAATGTGCTTGAAGCCCAGGTTGTTGTAGGTGGAATCATCGGAGAACAGCATGCGGTCGTTGAAGGCATACTTGCTGCCGAGATTGTGGCCGAGCACGATGTGAGCCAGTTCATGCGATAGCACGGCTGCCAGGCTGGCTTCGTCGGGGAGCACGTCGATCAATCCCCGGCTGATTACGATGGTGTTGCCCACGCTGAAGGTTTCGAGAGGCGCGGTCAGCAGCACGCGAGTGCGGACTGGACGAGGCAAGTCGATGTTGTTGGTGACCTCCAGGTTATTGACCACGGTCTGGAGAATGTGGTCGACATCGCCTTCGGGCGCCACTAGGCCGGCGCGGGTGAGGCGTTCAATGACGTTATCTTCCGCCTGCTGCTGCCATTCCCGCTCAGCCTGCAAGGGAGACGCGTCCTGCGCGGCGACGCTTTCATCCTTCACGCTGTCTACGCGAATCTGCGTGAGTTCGTCGTCCTTGTCGCCCTTCTTGAGGTCGTAGCCCCAGATGCGGGTCTGGGCCTTGAAAGCCAGCTTGTTCTTGACACCAGCGCTGAAGTCGCCTTCTTCGCTGTAGATGTAGGCAGGCACCCAGTAGCCCGGAATCAGGTTCAGGCGCCAGCTATCCATGTGAAAGAAGTAGGAATTCCGCGGCGCCGGAGCATAGGTTCCGTTGAGGCGGACGATGTTGTAGTCCTGGTCTTCGACCCAGACGCGGCCGAGGAAGCGCCCTCCCTTGCCGGATTTGGCGTCCTTCTTGGGCGTGACGTCGAACACGAGGCAACGGATGTCGCCGAGAAATTCGCGGCGGATGTAATGAAACTCATAGTGTGAGCGATCGAACTCGGTGCGGTCGGCATATACCATCCACGAGAAGCCCGTGGGCTCATACTGGACCTTGTAGAGCTTGTGGAAGCCGCCCAACAGGCGCGTCTCCATGCCCTGCATGCCGATGCCCTTATCCTGGTCCTTGAGATAGTCTTTGCGGTCGACCGTCTGGCCCATATCCATGCGGCCGAGGAAATAGTGGTCGCCGCTGGGCACGGGGCCCAGTTGCGGATCGGCGGTCAGGTCCTGCAGATAGGTCTCAACCACCGGGGTGCGGGTGGCGAGCGCCTTCATGAGCCCGTGTTCGCGCTCGATAAAGCGATCGACAACCTGATCCATGGTGGTGGGCTGCGGCAGAGTCGACGCTACCGGCGCCGGGGTTGCCTGCTGAGCCTGCGACTGCGAGATCTGGGGCTGAGACGCCGGGGCGGCTTGCGCGTCAGCGGCCGGTGGCGTGGCATCGGAAGATGACGGCGTTGGCGCGGTCTGCGTGGCGGCGGCAGCGTTAGGCTGCGCCGAAGGTTGTGACTCCGACGGCTGCTGCGCGGCGGCGCTCACCGAAACCAGCAGTGCGGCTGTGAACATCCATTTCCAAGTACGCATGACTCTTTTCTCCAAGGTTTCTTCTGAACCGATGTTTTTCATTAACGCAATCATTTCAATGAACTGATCTAAAGTGCGCCGACCTAAGCTCTGTCGCGCCGCACTCTTAGTACGCGATCTGAAAACTCACGTGCACGATCGCCGTCGAATCTACCGGCTGTCCCATACGCAGCGCCGGTTTGAAGCGCATCTTGTTGGCAGCTGCAATGGCGTTCTCATCGAGGCCGTGACCCAGGCCCCGGACCACGCGATTTACATGCAAAGATCCATTGGCGCTGAACATCACTTCCAGCAGAACCTCGCCTTCGAGCTTCAAGGTACGGGCTTCATCGGTATAAAGCGGGTTCGGCTTGAAGGTGATTTCCACCGGAGTGGTTGCTGGACCGGAATCGGCCTGCGCGAGTTTCGGTCCGCCGTGAACTACCTGCTCCGAGCCAAATCCTCCGGTAGAAATGCCGGCCCCGCCGCTGCGGCCGTCACCTTTGCCTCCGGTTGCGATGCCGTTACCAAAGTCAGCGCTGGCTATGGTTCCCTTAATGCCTTTTGCTCCGCCTGATCCGTTGCCTTGTCCCGGACCTGCGGGCATGTCAAACCCACCGGCCTGGGCGGCATACAGCTTGGCGCCTTCTTTGCCAGTTCCCTTCAAACCATTGGGGTCGCCGAAACCTCCGGTTTGCACCTTCTGCACGGCTGCGTTGACTGTGGGAGCTACCGAGCTGCCGGCGAAGTCGCCGGTGTGCAACAGTTGCGGACGGGCCCCCCCTGCTGCAGCCATCTTCAACTGCGGAGCCGCGAACGTATTCACCACCACCTTGGGCGCCTCTACCGGCTCGGGAGCATGTTGCGTATGACGCACTTCACGCGGCACGACCAGCTTCGGGGTTTCGAAAACCGGCGCGGGAGGAAGCAGTTTCGGTCTTATCACCGGCTTCACCACCTTGATCGGCTCCGGCTCCGGCCTCAGGCTGGGGAGCGGGATCAATTCGGTGACGCGGTATGTTTTCAGCTGGATCCTGTCCGGAAACAAAAGCCCGATGTTGATCAACAGCAAGAGTCCGATCACCATGAACGTATAGCTGGCGACCAGCGCACGCTTGTCGATCTTGCGCTCCGGAAGAATGCCGAGCTTGAAACCGCTTTGATACGTAGCCATGTATTAACTCCAAGGGGACCCAAGCCGAGGGAGCGGACCGGGACTGGAGTTTTCAAGATAGGGGAAAAAGGACAGGGGGTAAACGTGTCCACGGCTCTTGACCTAAGGTAACCAGGGGGAGTGGTTATGGGACGCGGTCCAGAATGGTGCGGGGGAGGGGAGTAGCAGGGCGGGTGACGGCGGGCTATGACTCCATGCGCACCTGACGCCGCCAGCGAAACCAGGAGAAAACCGGAACGCCAGCGAGTATCACGAGCAATCCATACAAAGAATTCGGCCATTCTCCGCGAAAGGTGTAGCAGAGCAAAACAGCGGCGACAATGACGAACAGCGCGGGTACGACAGGGTAGCCGAACATGCGATACGGCCGGGCCGCCTGAGGATCGCGCCAGCGGAAAACGAACACGGTGCTGCCGGCGATCATATAAAAGAGCCATTCCGCGAAGATGGTTAGGGAAAAGAGCTGACGGAAATTTCCTCCGAGCAGCAGAAGAACGATTGACAAGACCGCTTGCAACACGATGGCGACCGAGGGAGTGTGAAAGCGCGGATGCACGTCGGCGAGGGCGGAGAAAAAATATCCATCGCGAGCTACGGCGTACGGAATGCGAGCGCCGCTCATGATTGTGCCGTTCAGCGTGACCAGCATGGAGATCGCCATGCCCGCGGAGACAATGCTGGCGCCCATGCGTCCCATGACCAGGGAGACGGCGTCGGAGGCAGGCCGTGGCGAGGCGGCAATCACATTGGCAGGCAGCACATATTGCACGCCTGCATTCACCAGCACGTACAGCAGGCCAACCGTAGCCACGCCTGCGATTAACGCGATCGGAATATTTCGCTCTGGCTTCTTCACCTCGCCAGCGACCATGTTGAGATCGTTCCAGCCGTCGTAAGCCCAGAGAGCCGCGACCAACGCCGCCATGAAGCCGGCGATGCCGCCCTTCGCGCCAGTAAAGGTGGTGGCAAAGTTGCTCCAGCCGCGTCCTGCTGCGTTGCCGGCTCCGCTGAAGCAGACCACCACTATGCCGAGAATGATTGCCACCTTCAACAGCGTGAACACGAGCTGGAATTCACCAGCCTTCTTGACTCCGAAATAGTTCAGCAGAGAAATGAGAATGGCTGCGGTAATGGCCACGAGCTGGCCCCATGTGATTGCGAAAGGGGCGGTGAGAACGTTGTTCGAGAAGAACGAAAAGATTGAGAACGTCCCGAGGATGCGAACCAGCCCGATTGCGATGGTTGCTATCGACCCAGGTTTGGCGATGACGAACCACGTCCAGGCGTAGAGAAAGCCTCCGAGGGGTCCGTAGGCGTCGCGGACGTAGACGTATTCTCCGCCAGCTTGTGGTTTCATGGCGCCCAGTTCGGCATAGGTGAGAGCGCCGAAAAAAGAGAGCAGTCCACCGACCAGCCATGCTAGATAAACCAGCCGAGCGGAGCCCACGGCCTGCATCATCTCTGTGGGAACAAGAAAAATGCCGCTGCCGATGATTGTTCCCACGACCACGGCGGAGGCATGGCTGACGCCCAGGTCGCGGGCGAGTTCGGGACGCGTGGCCGTACGCTGAATTTGCTCGGGCATTAAAGGGTGTCAGTATACGTCAGGGACGCCTGCAGTCCGCTTCGGCTGCTCCGGGATAAGCAAACTGACGATATATCCCACTGCGAACGTCACCATCGTTCCAATGATTACCCACCAAGTCCAGGGGACGCGGGCTCTCCATAAATACAGTTCGGTGCTGAAGCCGAATAGCATCCCCACCATGGAGCCGCGCTGATTCGCCTTTCGCGTCAGTATGCCGAGCAGGAAGACTCCGAGCAGGGCGCCATAGGCCACGGAGGCAATCTGCAGACCGACTTCGACCACGCGACCCGCCTTTTGCAGCGCCAGCACTGCCAACACGAAGAGCACCATCGCCCAGCCAAACGTTGCCAGGCGGGAGAGGCGCATGCGTGCCTTTTCGTCGGTGTTTGGACGGAAGCGAACGAGAAAATCCATGATGGTGCTGGACGAAAGTGAATTCAGCGCCGCGCTCAGGTTCGACATAGCGGCCGCGAGGATCGCGGCAATCAGTAGCCCGGAAATTCCGTGCGGCATGTGGCTGACGATGAACGTGGGGTAGATTCGATCCGGCTTGCCGAAAGTCGCTGAGGGTACGCGGTAGAAAGCCCACAGCATCACACCCACAGTCAGGAAGAGAGCAAACTGGAACAGAATTGCCACTCCGCTCGAAAGCAGTGCTATGGCGGATTGCTTCTGCCCGCGGGCTGCCAGCAAGCGCTGAACAATGAGTTGATCAGTGCCGTGGCTTGCCGTGATGAATGCCGTGCCACCGATGACGCCTGCCCAAAATGTGTAAGGTAGCCAGAAGTTGGGCCGGAAGTCGAACACTTGCAGTTTGCCAGCGCTCGCGGCGGCGGCATGAATCGCCGGCCATCCGCCCGGCACGAGATGCAGGATCGTGACTACTCCAATCAGTGTGCCGCCGACATAAATCGCGGTTTGCACAACGTCCGTCCAGATCACCGCCGCAAGGCCGCCCTCGAATGTATAGATGAGCGTCAATGCAGTGATGATGGCAATCGAGGCGACCTGGCCTGTGCCCAGCGCGATCGACACTACGATGGACACGGCATAGACACGGACGCCTTCCGCTGCCGCGCGCGTTAACAGGAAGAGTCCGGCGGTCAGCGAGCGCAACCCGCCCCCAAAGCGGCGTTCAATCAGCTCGTAGGCAGTGTAAAGGTCGCCGCGAAAGTAATGCGGCAGCAGCACAAAGCTGATCACCACCCGGCCTACCAGGTATCCCATTACCACTTGCAGGAAGGTGAGATTGGTGTCGTAGGCGAGTCCGGGGATGCTAATGATGGTCAGGGTGCTGGTTTCGGCGGCGACGATGGAGAGGGCGATGGCCCACCAAGGAATGTCTCGTCCTGCAAGAAAGTAGTCACGCAGGGAGCGATGCCGCTTGCGGAAGCGCAGCCCGAACAGGGTAATCCCCACTAGGTACAGAGCAATGATCGCGAGATCGAGTTTGTCGAGGCCCATTTCGTTCTGCTCGCCAGACACTTTGCTACTGCTACCCAAGTTTCACTTTTGAATTATGGCGGCAATCGTCGCGCAGCGCGAGTGAGTCTTTATGGACCGGCTGGCAATACGAACTCGAACTTTCCCTGTGATAGAACTAAACCGTGGCTTACTATCTGGGCATTGACGGGGGCGGCAGCAAGACGACGTGCGCCGTGGCAGACGAATCATCGGTTCTTGCCACGGTTACGGTCGGCGCGAGCAACATCACACGTGTGGGCGAAGCTGGAGCCAGGGAAACTCTGCAGGCGGGGATAGGCGAGGCGTGCCGTAGCGCGAAGATAAATCCGCAGCAAGTGAGGCGTGTGTGTGTGGGCGCGGCCGGTGCTGGGCGTGAGGAAATTGCAACTGCCGTAGGCAAGATCGTTGCGGAGATTATTCCAGGCGAAATCGAAGTGGTGGGGGACATGGAGATCGCGCTGGCAGCGGCCTTCGGCGATGGGCCGGGCGTGATCGTCATCGCCGGAACCGGTTCGATTGCTTATGGTCGCGACGCCAGGAGAAAAACCGCCCGGGCCGGAGGTTGGGGCTTCGCGATCTCTGATGAAGGCTCGGCCCATTGGATCGGCCGTGCGGCAGTGAGCGCTGTGTTGCGGGCGGCGGATGAGGTTGGGGATGGTCGAACTGAGCAAGGTCAAGCTGAGCAAGATCAAGCTCAGCGACATCAGGTTGAAGATAATCAAGCGTGGCCGGCCTGGCGGCTTTTCCGTGAACTGAAGACCGCCTCGAACGTGGATTCGCTTTCTCAGTTAGCGCGTAGGGCCAACGCTAATTCTGACTTCGCGGCCCTTTTTCCTGCGGTGCTGGCTGCGGCTGAGTCTGGGGACGCGGTGGCTCGTCAGGTTATCGCGGAAGCCTCCGGTGAACTCGTACGACTTGCCGAGATCGTGCTGCGGCGGCTTTTTTCTGGGCCGCATTCCTCTGTTCTGTCGGCTGTCCCGTTGGCCATGGCTGGAGGCGTCTTTCGTCACGGGGCGATGATTCGCGACCTTTTCTACAATGGAGTGCGTGCGGCCAATCCGAACGTAGTATTGAATCCTGAAGTGGTCGATCCGGTCCACGGTGCATTGCGGATGGCAAGGAGAACCGCTTCGTGAGCGCCGCAATCGATCATGGATTACGAAGGGATCCAACCAGAGGGTTCAGTGCCGGGCGGGCGTGGGCGGTCTGAAAGCGCACATTCCGTGGCCGCCATTTCGTCCGCGCGCGCCGATTCTGTTGGTCCGTTGAACGAAGATATCGCTCTAGCGCTGCTCGAACGTCGCGATCTGCCGGCGGAAACTCTTGAACAACTTGGTCATGACCCGGCCTTGCTGAAGTCGCGAAAGGTGTGTGTCGCCCTGGCCGCTCATCCGCGGGCGCCGCGACATTTGGCGCTCCGCCTGTTACGCCACTTCTATACTGCCGACCTGATGCAGTTTGCCCTGCGGCCGTCGGTGGCGGCCGATTTGAAACATGTCGCCGCCGAGCAGCTTATAACGCGCCTTCCGGCGGTCACGTTGGGGGAACGCCTGATGCTGGCTCGCCGTGCCTCTGAAACAGTTGCGGCGGCGTTGTTGCTCGACAAGGAACAACGCGTGTCGCACACGGCCTTGAACAACGCGCGGGTGACGGAAGCCGCGGTTATCAAATCGCTCACGCGACCGACCGCTGGTGCGGCGTTTGTCGAAGCCGTGTGCCATCACCCAAAGTGGTCGGTGCGGCGCGAGATTCGCCTGGCGCTGCTGCGCAGCCCGCACACTCCGCTGGCCCGCGCTCTGGAGTTTGCCCGCAATTTTCCGCGGCCACTTCTGCGCGACGTTCTTCACACATCGCGTTTACCGGAGAAGATCAAGACGTACCTGCGGGAGAATCTGAAGCAAAGAAGATAGGAGTCAGTGCGTGGAACTCCTAGCGCCCGCCGCCGACCTGCAAAATGGAGCCAGTCGTGTAAGAAGCTGCGGGGGAGAGCAGCCAAAGGACTGCTTCGGCGACCTCGTGTACAGTTCCCGGCCTTTGCATCGGAATGCTCGGTATCAGCCGATTCAGCCGGTTGGGATCGCCATTGGCCGCATGCAACCCTGTGTCGATCAATCCGGGAGCGACCGCGTTCACACGGATCCCTTCTGTGGCGACTTCGCGCGCCAGACCGATTGTGAAGCTGTCGATCGCGCCTTTCGACGCCGCGTAGTGCACCCACTCTCCGGCTGAACCGATCTCGGCTGCGCGGGAGGAGATATTCACAATCGCGCCGCCAGTTCCTCCGTGGCGGGTTGACATGCGGCGCACCGCCTCGCGGGCGCACAGGAATGCTCCCGTAACATTGACTGCCATCACTTGCTCCAGAGTCTTCGCGCTCACTGAGTCGACGCGCGCAAAACCGCCGGTAATGGCGGCGTTGTTGACTAGAGCCGTGATCGGCCCCAGCTTGCGTTCGGCGGTCTCAAAGAGCCGGATGACATCTTCTTCGCGGGCAATGTCGGCTTGAATTGCACAAGCACATCCGCCTGCGGAAACGATCTGTTCAGCGACACTCTCGGCCTCGGCTCGACCGGTGCTGAAATTGACCGCCAAGGAGAAGCCGCGCTCACCTGCTAGTTCGGCTATGGCCGCGCCGATCCCGCGGCTGGCGCCGGTCACGATGAGGGTGCCGCGTTCGTCCTGGTTTGACATAGAGATAGAATATCCGCTGCTGTTCACGGAGGTTGCATGAAAACGTTTCTGATCGTTCTTGTCGCCGCTCTGTTGATTGTGATCATAGCAGTGCCCAACACACGCCCGCTCGCTTCGGCATCGGCGAAAGCCACCGCCGACACGTTACGCCAACTGGAGGGTGAGTTTATGAAAGCTGCGGCCGAGCGGGGTTCTGCTGGATACATGTCTTACTATGCCGACGACGCCGTCGAAGTGCCCAACGGCGGGCCGATCATTCAGGGAAAGGTAAACATCGCGAAGGGCATGGGGTTTCTTGATCAGAAAGACAATCACCTGACGTGGACGCCCGTCGGCGCCGACATATCCGCCTCCGCAGATTTGGGCTACACCTACGGCACGTTTGAGTTTCGCTCGAAAGACAAAGACGGGAAGCCGGTGATCGACCATGGCAAGTACACGAGTATCTGGAAGAAGCAGCAAGACGGGAGCTGGAAGGTTGTGCTCGACATGGGCAATGCGAGCCCAGCGCAGTAGGACGCCTGCGCGAACGCTTGCATTTGTTGCCTGCTATGCCTACAATTGATGCATGCAATACACCATCCGCAAAGTGCCCGAAACTTTGGACGAAGCCCTTCGCAGGGTCGCCCGTGAGCGGGGCAAAAGCCTGAATGAGGTAGCGATTGAAGCCCTTGCGCGGGGTGCTGGCGTCGTGGGTGATCCTGGACGGCAGCGCGATCTCAGCGACATCGCACGGACCTGGCGCAAAGATCCCGCATTCGATCGCGCCTTGGCCGCGCAGGACACCATTGATGAAGAGATGTGGCGGTGAGGCTGGGGCTCGATACGAACCGGTATGTCGACCTTTGCCGGGGCAATGTGTCGGTTGTCGAAGCGGTCGAACTTGCCGATGAAGTCTGGCTGCCCTTCGTCGTGGTGGGAGAATTGCGCGCCGGATTTGCCGTGGGTAGTCAAGGACCGCGCAACGAGGCTGTTTTGCGCCGTTTTCTGCTGAAGTCCGGCGTCGGTGTGCTCTATGCTGATGACCAGACCACGCACCATTACGGCGCCGTTTACCGGCAACTGCGCAAGCAGGGAACTCCCATCCCGACCAACGATATGTGGATCGCGGCCCTCGTCCTACAGCATTCGCTTGTGCTGTGTGCCCGCGATGCGCATTTTGACGCGCTGCCTCAGCTCCCACGCGTGTAGGGAACAGAAGTATCCTGTCTAGGGGTTCGCGAGCTTCGACTACTTCCGAAAGTGGTGGCTGATGGCTTCCGCCTGCACTCGGGTCACAACCGCCGACAATGCGGACGGGTCTGCCTGCTTCACTGCCTGCACGCTGCCGAAGTGTTCGAGAAGCCGCCGGGTCGTGCTTTCTCCTACACCGGGGATTTCCAGCAGTTCGGTCGAACGATCGCGCATCTGGCGGCGTTTGCGATGGAAAGTCAGGGCGAAACGGTGAGCTTCGTCGCGGATGAGTTGGATCAGGTGCAGCACCGGCGAATGGTGGTCGAGCGCGATAGGATCTTTTTCCTGTCCATAGACGTAGAGAATCTCTTCGCGCTTGGCGATAGCTGCGAGCGGCTGATTAATGATCTCGAGCGATTCCAGCGCCTCGGCGGCGGCGTGCAACTGGCCCAGGCCGCCGTCGATCAGCACGAGACTGGGCATAGGCTTTTCTTCCTGTTGCAGTCGCTTGTAGCGGCGCGTCACCACCTCCCGCATCGACGCGAAATCGTCCACGCCCTCGACGGTGCGAATGATGAACTTACGGTAATCCGATTTCTTCATCTTGCCGTCTTCCCATACCACCATTGAGGCTACGGTCTCTGCGCCTTGAATGTGAGAGATATCGAAGCACTCGATGCGTTTGGGGAGCTCCGGCAGGCTGAGCGCTTCCTGCAGTTCTTCCTGGATGGCTTTGGCGTTGGGCTTGAGCACGCGAAAACGCTGATCGTAGGATTGTTTGGCGTTGGTGCCGGCAAGGTCGATGAGAGCGCGCTTGTCTCCGCGCTGCGGGACGAGGATATGAACCAGTGTGGAGCGGGCGCTCCCGCCCGCTACTTGCTCGGAGAGCAAGTCTTCGAGAGCTTCCCGATCTTCGAAGTCCACCGGGACGTAGAGGTTTCGTGGCACATAGGGCTGGCCGATGTAGAGCTGCATGAGCAGGGCTGAGAAGAATTCACCCGGGTTGAAGGGGTCTGTGGCAGGGGAATCAGGCTCGCTGCGCTCGGCTCGACGGGCAAGAGTCCCGGTCCCCACATGTTCCTTATCTGTTCCTACATGGTCTGGGGTGAATTCTGGCAGATCTTCCCAGAAGAATTCACGGCGGTCGACTACGCGGCCGCCACGCATGTGAAACAAATTCACCGCCAGCATTCCGTTTTCATAGTGATAGCCGAAAACGTCGGCGTCATCGCCCTCTGCGGCAGCGATCCGCTGCCGCTCCTGCAACTGCTCGACGGTGGAAATCAAGTCGCGGTAGCGGGCTGCGCGCTCGTACTCCTCGGCGGCGGCGGCTTGCTCCATGCGCTCGTGCAGCGAGCGGCTCAAGTCTGTGGGACGGCCTTCCAGAAAGAGCTTCACGTCGCGCACCGCTTCCTGATAAGCCTCGGGAGTGGTCAGATCCTTCACGCAGGGGCCAAGACAGCGCTTGATGTAGTACTGCAGGCAGGGCCGAGGATGAAAACGCGTGAGGTCGACCTTGCACGAGGGAATCAGGAAATTACGGTGAATCAGGTCGACGATACGGTACGCCAGGTTAGCAGGGAAGTACGGACCGTAATAAACGCTGCCGTCCTTCCGCAAGCGCCGGGTGACGTACACGCGCGGCCAACGCTCGCCCAGCGTGAGCTTCACGTAGGGATAAGTCTTGTCGTCGCGCAGCAGGATATTGAAGCGGGGCTTGCGCTGCTTGATGAGATTGTTCTCGAGCGCGAGGGCCTCTTTATTGTTGGCGACGACGATGTAGTCGACGTCGACGGCTTCGCGCACCAAGGTGCCAGTCTTTGAGTCCTCCCAGCGGCCTTCGTGAAAATAGCTGGCTACGCGGCTGCGCAGGTTCTTGGCCTTGCCCACATAGATGACTTCGCCCTCGGCATTCTTGTAGAGGTACACGCCGGGCTCGGTGGGGATGGTGCGGATTTTGGCGAGGAGATCCATTGTGTGGGAGTGTCGATCTAATTCTATTTGATGAAGGAGCCCAGTCGCAGGTGCAGCGGGGGCGTCGGCGTATGGAGGCCGTGGGACGATGGTGATCGCTTGGAAAGTCACGAGGTGTGTTACAATTCTGCCATATGGGTCAGACACTGACAATTCGTCTTACAGACGAGCTTCTCGCCTGGCTGAAGGAAACCTCACGGCAGACCGGGGTGCCGATGGGACGACTGGTTCGCGAGCAACTCGAGCACGCTAAGTCTAACGGAGGAAAGCAGAGATTTATGCGGCATGTGGGTGCGTTCAGCGGAGGACCCGCTAATCTTTCTTCCCGCAAGGGATTCTCCCGATCATGAAAGGTATTGTGGACACGGGTTTCATTGTGGCCTTTGCCAGGAGTAATGATCAGCATCACCCGTGGGCACTCGACTTGAGCAAGCGAATCACCGAGCCTTTACTCACTTGCGAGGCAGTGCTCGCTGAAGCGGCATTCCACCTGGGGTCGACTTCCTACGTATTATCCCTGGTGGAAGACGAGTTGGTCCAAGTTGCGTTTGAGCTTTCGGAAAACATGCCTCAACTGCGGGAGTTGGCGCGTCGTTATGCAGATCGCAAGCCGGATTTAGCTGATTTGTGTCTCATCCGCATGAGCGAGCTTCGTCCTCGACACTCTGTCATTACGGTCGATGAGAGTGATTTCCGGGTTTATCGCCGGAATAAGCGGGAGACAATCCCCCTCATCTGCCCGCCTCGGGTGGGTTAGAGCGCGGTTCGCCTATCTGAGCCTAACTGTATAAAATTTCCATAAGGGATGTGGGGTTTGCGTTCTCTGCGGCCCAGCTGATTTCGGCCGCCTGCGCTAGTTTCCCCGCAACTGGTTGAAAACGTATATACTTGGCACCGGTGGTTCTGGCATGGCGAACTGGCACTTGCCGTGCAAAAGTAGGGGTGTGACACGTAAGGGTTCAAGATCTTCCAGGGACTGCAAGACAGCTGTATGCCGCGCGCGGGAGAACCCGATCGCGCTGAGACAAGAAATCCAAGGAGCCTTTTCCAATATGACCCGCACTTCGTTAACAATTCTTCTCGCAGCCAGCATGGTGGCGTCGGTAGGCTGCACCACCAAGAATTATGTGAAGCAACAGACCACTCCGCTGATCAACAAGACTAATGAATTGGATGACATGACGGCGAAGAACAGCAAGGACATCAAAGATGTTGATGCCCGAGCGCAAGCCGGCATCGCGGCCGTGAACGCCAAGACGGCGGATGTGGAGCAGAAAGCGCAAGCCGCGGGCCAGTCCGCGACATCCGCGCAGCAGATGGCAGACGCAGCCAACGGGCGCGTTGGCGTACTGACTAACACCGTCGCCAACCTGGACAATTATCATCCAGTGGCGGAGACGTCGGTAAAGTTTGGCTTCAACAAGGACAATCTGACGCCCAAGGCCAAGGAAGCGCTTGATCAGCTGGCCGGGACGATTGCCAGCACCAAGGGTTACATTATCGCGCTCGAAGGCAGCACGGATTCCGTGGGTTCGGCGGATTATAACTACGACCTGAGCCAGCGTCGCGCGAACTCAGTGATCCAGTATCTGGCCTCGAAGTACAGCGTGCCCGCACACAAGATTTACGTGATCGGTTTGGGCAAGGACAAGCCGGTCGAGACTAACAAAACTAAAGAAGGTCGTGCCGATAATCGCCGCGTGGATGTTCGTTTGATGACCAACACGGTGGGTGACACGACGCAGCCCGCGACGACGCCGGCGACGACTGGTCAGAATAATCCTTCGTCACTGTAAGACGATCGTTGTAAAACGATCGTGTTAAGACAACAAGAGTTTCTCCTCCCCCGGAGAACTTTGCTAACCAGGCCGCTCAACGCCTCCCCCCTGAGCGGCCTGCTTTTTTTCCACTGGTTTCTGACTGCTACCTGCCGGGAAACGCCTTTCCAAAGAGCCCGGTTGCGGCGGTAAAATAGAGACATGCAATGCCGGCCACATTTGTATTTGTGTTTGCTGTTGGGACTAAGCTGCGCGTCGTGGGCGCAACAGAATTCGCCACCACCTTCACCGCCGCCATCCTCACCGCCAGCCTCTCCCCCTCCTTCCGGGAATCGGGACGCCTCTGGTCTAAGCCGCGATCTTTCGTTTCCCGAGGATACGCCCGGGCAGCCCGCTCCGCCGAACGAGCCTGCGAAGAAGAAAGCTCCGAGCCTGGCGCCGCCGCGCTCGGATAGCGTGCAGGCTGATGAGTTGGGCTCCGGTGTTGGCGATAGTTCGAGCAAGGATGCGCAAGAAGATTTGAGCCCTCCGGCGGATGACGCCAAGGCGCACCCGCAGAGCGCGACGGCTCTGGCCGACGCAGCGGCTGCTGCGTCAGACAGCGGGGGAGTTGCCGAGTTTCGTGCCTGGGATCCGCACAAGGCCGCGAAGGACATTGAGGTGGGCGACTTCTATTTCAACCGCCGAAACTATCGTGCAGCCGAAGAACGCTATCGGGAGGCGCTCCACTACAAAGACGACGATGCGGTGGCGACGATCCGGCTGGCTGAATGTCTGGAGAAGCTGGGAATCTCCGACGATGCCCGCGCCGAGTACGAGAGCTATTTGAGGATTCTGCCGCACGGCCCGAAGGCGTCAGAAGCGAAGAAGGCAATTGACCGGCTGAAAGCGCAGACAGCAGGTCCTAGCTAGGTCTAATGACCGCAAGACTGGCGGATCATTTTCCTGAACCGATGGCTCCCGAGCGGACGGCGCGAAGCCGGAGTGCGGATTCTGGTTGCGAGCGATTGCCGCGCTGTGCGGCAGATTTCGCGCTGGCCTCAGCTTCGCCTTCAATTACCCTGCTCTCGGACCCTTCTCCCAGGATCAGGTGCGCAGGCCACTGCGGACCGGAATCTGCCTTGCCCCTGGTGCGGGCGGAGTGTGCAACGATAGCTTCGACCGCGTCCAGACACGAGTGAATCATCTGCGTGCGGAGCTGTCCCCGAACGCCTCCGCGGATCAGATGCATCGCGGTGCCGTGGATCAGCGACCACACAGAAAGCATGAGGCGAGTGTGTTTGCGGGGAGATCCTCCAAGGCGCTGCGCCAAGCGCAGCCGCAGCAGACTGAAAGAAGGCCACGGTTCGTAGAGGGACGGAGGCTGCGCGAATCCGTCGAAGAGCACTTCATAAGCGTGGCGATGCTCCTGGGCAAACTCCAGGTAGCGCTGGCAAGCTTGTGCGAGCGAGCGGGTGCGTCGGAGCGCAGCGAAGAGTTCGAGGCGGGTCTGGATGCGCACGGCGCGGAGTATATCGTCGCGGTCCTGGTAACGCTCGTAGAGCGTGGGAGTAGTCGTGCCGGCGGCCTTGGCGACGCCGCGAATGGTGAGAGATTTCTCGCCGCCCCGGGACCACAGCCGGCAAGCGGCGTCAAGGATGCGCTGTTCGAGTTGAGGGTCTGCTTGTCTGGGCAACGGCCCGCCTCCGTATCTTTAATTCCTGAATTCCTGCCTCTACGACTTCCTGCATGGCCCGATTGCTTTGACTACGTCTAATTAATATCGTGCGAATAAGCTCACACTAGCAATACAGTTAACCCCGCAGTCTGTGTATTACCAGCGCTCGGAGTTCCTGGTCTACTGTTTTTCCCGTAAAAGGCGGCTCCGCACACAGCTGCCGATAAGACACCAAACTTTAGGAGTTGTAGATGTCAAACGATGAATCCAGCAAGCAGGGGGATTGCTCGCCTGGGTTTCGATCTCCGCACCGCAAAAATAGAACTGCCGAGCCTGTGATGCGCCGCCGGCCTATTTCTCCTCGCGAATGAATGCGCCGCTTGAGGCGTCGATGGCAATCGCGAGCTTGGCGGTCTCTCGAGAAGTGCCGTAGATGACATGCCAGACCAGTTGGTTGGTATTGTGGTTCCACTCGCAGATGTAGATCACGGGGGTGGAGGGATCCTTTTCAAGAATCTTGTCGCCGCCGTGCTTCTGGGCCTCGGTAAAAGCCTGATCGGTGTCGACTTTCAGAAAAGCCGCATCAAAAACCTGAGTGGACGCATTGCTGGGATTGTAGACATCTTCATTGCCGGGCGAGACGCCGCGCGGGGGGGCGTCCGGGGCGTTGCTGCCCGACCAGAAAAATGGCTTCACGCCGTGTTGCGTGGCGGAAGCGTAGCTGGAGCGCCAGATTGCCGATTTACCATCCTGGCCGTTGCTCTCGCTGGAGGGAGTGGATTCGATGCGGAAGGGCTTTACGTCCGCCGCATAATTGCGGGCGGCGATAAAAGTCTTATAGAAAGCCGAGCGGCCTGTCAGCAACTCGGGAGGCTTGATTTCGGGCTTGGCCGGGGGTGTGTTTGGGGTGCTGGAGTTGCAGCCCGCAAGCAGCGCAAGAATCACCAAGAGAGTAGCTGCGAAAGCCGTCGTGGCCGGGGCACGCCCTTGGCGATGCAGCAGAGTCCAACCCTTGCCGTCACTGATTTCTTCATTAACTGCGGCAACCGCCGCGGTCTCGGGCTGAACGAAGTCCCGCATCTTCATGTGACCTTCCTGTTATAACTGGGGTGTTTTGATTGTCGCGCAACATTCTACCTGAAGCACGAAGAAACGCGAGTAGCGCTATGGATTCCCAGCTGAAAGAATTAAAGCGAGCTATGGAATCGGCAGTTGAAGGTCTGTCAAGTGCGCAGTTGAGCTGGCATCCCGAAGCCAAATGGTGCACGGCGGAGGTGCTTGAACATTTGTACCTGACCTACACCGGAACCATCAAGGGATTCACAAGAGTGATGGAATCCGGCAAGCCGCTCGCGACGCGGGCCACCATGAAGCAGCGGGTGCGGACTTTGGTGGTTGTGGGATTCAAGCACATGCCCCAGGGACGCCAGGCACCGGCTACGGCGCGGCCGAGAGGCTTGCCGGCGGAGAAGGTGAGAAACGAGGTAGGAGCCAAGCTTGCGGATATGGATGCGATCATCGCACAGTGCGAACGCCGCTTTGGGCGCGGCACGCGGCTGGTCGATCACCCGATTCTAGGGCCGCTGACCGCTGGGCAGTGGAGAAAGTTTCACGTGGTGCATGGTCGGCATCATGTGAAACAGATTCTCCGGCTGCGTGAAAAGATGAAGGAAAGTGAAGGGAACTGACAGCTGTTTGCGCGTGGAACGGTGAAACGAAAGCGCCGGCTTCTAGGGCCGGCGCTGCTTGATCACGATCTTACTCAATCGTCATCTACTCAATCATGGAAGACGGAACGCCGTCCTTGCGGGCTCCCTCCTGCATGTCAGTGAGCTTTTGTTTAGCATCGTCAACCGCCTTCTGCTTGTCGGCGATCTTTTGCTTGTAATCCGCGTCCTGCTTATCCCACTCGGCCGAGTTGCGCATGCGGTTGCCGGCGTCGGCGTACATGGCGGCGGCGCGAAGCTCGTATTCGCGCTGTAGCACGTCGAGTTCGCGGCTGGCCAACCCAATCTGATCCTTCTGTGTGGTCAGCTTGTCCTGCCAGGCTTTCCATTCCGCTTGTTTCCTGGCCTGGTCGGCGTCGGCCTTGGCTCCGGCGGCATCCTTGTCGCTAGCGGTGTTCGCCGTGTTTGGCTGACCGACAACGGAGAGCTTGTCGTCGGCGGGAAGGTTATCGTTGTCAAAGACCTTGGGTCTCGCCTTGACGGTGCCAGGGTCCTTGCGGATCTTGCGGGCATAGTCGCCGAGCGCTTGATCCTGTGCCGGCGCAGTGGTCTGTGCTACTGCCGTAGTAGCCAGCAGGGCGGTGGACAACGCGAATGCGAAACCAATCACTGTGATGCGCTTCATAAGTTCACCCTTTACTTGTACTTTTATTCCCGCTCGATCTTCCTTCACTAACCATCTTCAAATGTTGTGTCCTGCCACGGCGGCACGGGTAGCGGTGCCTGCAGTGGAGCGTTTCTCCGACAGAAATCCTCCGATATGACGGTCGAGGCGAGACGCCTCGCTGGCAATGTCGGCGGCAAGTTGCGCTGCCAGTTCAGGATCGCGATTCCGCGCCAGCTGCTGGGCGTATCCGGCGATGGTGGTTAAAGAAGTGCGCAGCTCCAGCGCCATCTCCGCGGAAATCTCGCCATGCAATTCTTCCTGACGGCGTATCCGTTCGAATTCGCTGAGGTCGCTGATCAGACAAGCCGCTCCCAGCAAGCTGCCATCGACAGCGGGCACGGGTGAAACCGTGACCGCGACGCGAAGCTTTCGGCCCGCGGGAGTGGTGTAATCGGCTTCCAGTTGCCGGCGCTTGCTTCCCTCGCGCAACACAGCATTCACTTCTTCCGTGAGCTGTTCGGGTGCGCCTCGGGGCCCATCCGCCAGGACGCCGGAAGAGTTTGCCGAGCAGACTTCGGCGCCGCGAAAGATATCCGCAGCGCTCATGCCAGCAGCGGAATGGAAACCAAGAATCTCCTTGGCAGCGGGATTGGATTGTTTCACCAATCCGTTGAGGCCGAACACGAGCACACCCGAAGAGAGATTCGAGAGCACAGCCTGACTGAAATTTTCCGTAGTGCGGGCGCGACGTTGTTCAGCCAGAGTCTGCACCTGTAACTCGTGCTTCTGCTGCTTCAGCTGCTGAATCACCGTGTTGTAAAGATGGAGCGGCAGATTCTCCAGAGTGGGTGCGGTCGAGGAGTCCAGATCAGCCTCGGCGGCAATGTTCCGGCGCAGACCGCGAATCACCCAGATGCCAAACACGAAGGCACAAATCGCTATGACCAGCACCACCGCCGCGGGCAGAACCATCGGATTGGCTAGAAGCCTTACCACCAGAACCTCCCATACCAACTCAAGAACTGATTGCCGGCGAATAGCGCTAGCAGTGCCATGCTGCCGAGGAAAACGCCGAAGGGCATTTGATAATGGCGGTAAACCATTTGCGCGGATTGCCAGCCGCGGCGGCGTGCTGCCTGCAGGTTCGCCAGCCGGCGGGTGAAGCGGTGCGTGCGCTTAATCCACACCACCATGACGGTGGTCAGGCCGAACATCGAGCCCGCCAGGGATGCGGCAAAGATCGTGAAAATAGTGAGCTTCATCCCGAGGAATGCGCCCACCATCGCCATCAGCTTCACATCTCCGAAGCCCATGCCTTCGGCTCCACGCCAGCGCAAGTAAATTGCGCCCGCCCCGTAAATGAACGAAGCGCCCAAGGCCGCGCCCAGCAGGGAATCGACCAGGGAGAACAGGCCGGCTGCGAGATCGGCGCTGATGGGTAGGTTCACCATCCCCGGCAGAAGCTGCGAAGCCATGTCATGTACGGGAACCAGCAAACTGAAGAGTAGGCCAAGCGCCAGGCCGGGCAGCGTCAGCTTATCCGGCAGCAACTTGGTTTCGGCATCGGTGAAGATGAGACCAAGCAGGAGAAATCCGAAGACGCAGTATTTCAAAGTAGCAAGCGTGAACCCGGAATAAGCGTAGCAACCGAGAAAGAGAACGCCTGTGAGCACTTCGATGAGCAGGTAGCGCGGCGAAATTCCGGTTTGGCAGTGGCGGCAGCGGCCGCGCAGAGCCAGCCAGCTCAGGACTGGCAGATTATCGTAAAAAGCGATGGGACGACTACACCGCGGGCACGCCGAACGCGGCGTCACCACCGACAAGCCCAACGGCAGACGATAGATACACACGTTCAGAAAGCTGCCGAAGGCCAGCCCGAGGAGAAAAATCGACGATGCTAGAAATGGATCCACTTAGTCTCGTGACGTCCTATGAAAGGTGCGGGCGCACTGGCGCGCACATCTTCCTGAGAACGCAAGCATTGCTGGTTCTTGAGTGGATTATAAGGCGACGAGGGCAGGCAGGACTAAGGTACTGAAGTCACTGTCCAACCGGACAGGTACGCGCCAAGCTGATCAGCGTCGGACAGCCACCGCTCACGGCACGGTAAAACGCAACATTGCGCCTTGCAGAGCGATGGCCGAAGGCTCGCGAGCGGGAAGCCGCCCCTGCCACAGATCCCAATTGCGGGGGATGAGGCGGGTCTCTGGCGCAGGCAAATCCCGCCACTTGTCGCCGATTTGCTCGCGCAGGAACACAGAAAAGGCAGAGCTGTCGCCGACCCCGTTGCTGGGGAGTGTACTGGGGAGTACACTCCACTCGAATAGACTCGCCTGCAGGTTCTCGTTGATGGATTCCCCTGGCTCCATGCAGAGGATCCAGTCGTGGCGCGCCAAGTCGAGATAGTGATTCACCGTGGCCTGATCTGCCGTTACGAGGCGCGCTCCGTATTCACGCGCAATGCGCCGAGTGGCGTCCACAGAGCGATGGTCCACAATCAGGATCTCGGCGCAGGGCAAGATCATTTCGAGCGTGCGCCCCAGGCGCAAAGCGTCATTCATCGTGTGCAACAGCGCCGTGATTGGAGGCATGGGGATGGACTACCGTGCTTCCAGAGTGTACGACGAACAGGATGGGAGGTGCGACTCGGGCTGTTTCTAGCGCGACCACATTCGAAACCCAGGGAGCAGAATTCTCACGTCCCTAGTGGATGAACTTGTAGTCGACGATTGAGGCCGCCAGCAGCCCCGTTCCGGCTTCGGCGTCCTCGTCCTGCGTTTCTTTACCCTGCTTATTCCGGGAGCGCATCACGCGGCCCTGGCACAATACATTGCGGTTCTTTTGGCCGGAGATTTCTTCCGGCATCTCAAACACCATCTCGATCAGAGCATTGACGGGCAACTGTTGCGGCCCACGAAACAGCAGTCCGCTCTGGCTCAGGTTGTCGATTGTGCCCTCATGCCACGTACTGGTGTTATTGACGCGATAGCGAAGCGCCACATCCAGCTTCAAGCGGCGGGCGCGCGGCGTCCAGGACGCACGCTTTTCCCTCGCATGGCCGCGCTGGACGACGGTTTCGGGCTTGGCGTGTTCCACCCGCTGCGTCCGCCGCATCGTGGTCCAGTCATACTTGTATTCGGCCGCACAAAGCAGACAAACCTGGTAGTAGTCTCCATCCGTGCCGCGCCGCGGCCAGGAGAATTCATGAGAGCAGTGCCCGAGCATCAGAACATCCATTATTTTCTGCGGCATGATGGTTACTTCCGAACCTGACGGGAGCGCCCGAAACTCATCATCGCCCGGAGCAGAGTTCTTGGGTAGGTTACTTTCGTGTCAGTTGCACCGTGAACGAGAAGTCAAACCAAGCTGATGCAGGTAGTTACGCTGTGGAAAAGCTTTTGGCGCAGGAGCATAGAGCTTCCGGGATGTCTTTTCCTAAAGCGGGCAAAGTGTATGATCGCGGCATGGAAAACCGCTCCGCGCGCGACCTGACCGTCTTCATCCTGGCAGGCGGTAAGAGCACGCGCATGGGTGCAGACAAGGCTTTTGTGGAGTATGAAGGCCGCACGCTGCTGGCGCGGGCGCTTGAGTTGGCCCGCTCTGTGGCCTCCAGCGTGTGGATCGTGGGCAGTAAAGAGAAGTTTGCGGCTTTTGCCGAAGTGGTGGAAGATGTATTCCGCGACTGCGGACCCTTGGGTGGCATTCATGCGGCGTTGCGAGCTTCGCCGACCGAACTCAACGTGATGTTTGCCGTTGACATGCCGTTTGTCTCATTGGATTTCTTGCAATACTTGACCGCCCAGGCGCGGGACACGCCCGATGCGGCCGTGATTGTGCCGCGCGGAGATGGGCGCCGGCAGCCGCTTTGCGCCATTTACCGCCGGGAATTTTCCGTTGCCGCGGAGCGTGCCCTGCGCGCCGGACGAAATAAGATCGATCCACTGTTCGACGAGGTTCGAACCCGAGTGATTGAGCAAGAAGAGTTGGAAGACGCCGGATTTTCATCCGCCATCTTCCGCAACCTGAACACGCCTGAGGAATTAGAGTTAGAGAAGCGACGGGCCTGACAGCCCGTTGAGCTGGAAGACCTACCGGAAAACTTACTTTCGAGAGCGCCCATGCCTGATCCTGTCCGACCCTACATCGAGTTCCGCGAGGTCTCCAAAGCTTTCGGCGATAAGGCCGTACTCGATCGCGTGAACTTCAACGTCATGCCTGGCGAGACCGTCTGCATCCTGGGGCGCAGTGGTGTGGGCAAATCCGTTTCGCTGCAGCTCATCATGGGCTTTCTCAAAGCGGACTCTGGCCAGGTGATCGTCGCCGACGAGGACATCACTCACTTTTCTGAAGAGCAGATGGAACCCATCCGCAAGAAAGTGACCATGGTCTTTCAAAACGGAGCCCTGTTTGATTCCCTCACGGTCGGCGAAAACGTGGCGTTCCCGCTGCGCGAGAGCAGGGATTTGTCCGAGGAGCAGATCTACGAGATCGTCGATGGATTGCTGAAGATGGTCGGCGTGCAGGAAATGCGCGACTTGCTGCCCTCCGATCTCTCTACCGGCATGAAGCGATCGGTTGCCATCGCCCGGGCACTGGCCTCGCGGCCGGAATGTGTTCTTTACGACGAGCCGACTACCATGGTGGATCCTCTGATGGCGCAACTGCTCGGCGATCTCATCAAGCGGCTCAAACTGCAACTCAGCCTGACCAGTATCGTCGTCACCCACGATATGCGTCTGGCCAAGAAACTGGCCGACCGGGTTGTCTTTCTCTACGAAGGCAGGGCGATTTTCTTTGGCACCTCGGCGGAGATGGAAAAATCCAAGGAGCCCATCATTCAGGAATTCTTCGAACTGGACGAGCTAAAGCTGGGAGTTTAGAGCTGGGAGCTTAAAGAGGCTTAGTGGCTCAAGTCCGAGGCGCCAAGCCTGGTCGCTTCTCGTAGCCGCTGCAAGTCAGAACCGGAAGCCGCGGATATTTCACGAACCGCGAGTCAGTGAACGAAAGCTGGCACTGCAGGAACGCCGAACCCTTGTCGCTTCTGATTATCTGAGCGTGGGCGCAGTCAGCGCATAAGCCCAGATTGTTCGCAGAGAGTTGGGACGGCGCAGCCCTGCCATTCTCCATAGTCACGAAGCCACGTGCTCGCCGCGGGGGTACTGATCACTAGCCACTGAACACTGGACACTGCTTTCAAAACCCTTGCTGCACCAGCTCCTCCACCGTAAGGAAACTCTCCGCCGGCTCCCTGCCCATCATCTTCTCAACATACTTTGCAATCAGGTCAGCCTCCAGATTCACTGGATCGCCCGGCTGAAGCGAGTTGAGGTTCGTCATCTCCACGGTGTGAGGGATGATGGCCACGGTACAGCTTCTGCCGTCGATCTTCGCCACAGTAAGGCTGATGCCCTCGATGCAAATGGAGCCCTTGTAGACGGTGTACTTCTCCACATCGCCCGGCAATTCGATGCGCAGCCACCAGTTCTCCGAATCAGAGATGCGTTCCAGTGCCGTGAGCTTGCCGACGCCATCGACGTGGCCTTGCACGATGTGGCCCCCGAAGCGGCCGTCGGCTTTCATGGAAAGTTCCAGGTTAACTTGCGCCCCTTCGCGCATGCGCGAGAACGATGTGCGCTCCCAGGTCTCCGGAGCCAGGTCGGCGCAGAATGAGCCGGGCGTGATGTCGATCGCAGTCAGGCAAACGCCGCTGACCGCGATGCTGTCGCCGGTCTTTAATTCGGTTGCCGACTTGCCGGCAGCGACGGTAATGCGACGATTTTCGCCGCGCTGTTCGATGCGGGTGACGCGTCCGACTTCTTCCACGATGCCGGTAAACATGAGCACCTCAATGTGTATGGAAATATCATAAACCCGTTGCGGAAGTGCGGGGGCAAGACCTCACCCCTCGTACGGATCGCACAAGTACCCTTCCACCGCGACGTCGTCTCCGAAGCGATGCAGATGGACATGGCTTATTTGCTGCGCCTCCAGTTGCCGAGAACCGTTATCGGTGGCAAACGGAACCGACTCCAGTCCTCCCAGAATCTTCGGTGCGTAATACAGAAAAATCTTGTCGACTACCCCTGAGGCAAGCGCGGCTCCGTTTATCGTCGATCCGCCTTCGATCATCACGCTGGTAATTTCAAATTCTCCGAGGCGACACAGAATCGCATGGATATCAGGAAGCCCATCCGATGCAGTCGATGGAACTTCCTCGACCCGAACGCCACGCGCCTCCAGTTCACTCCTCTTTTCCTTCGCGGCAGAGGAACAGAACACCAGCACATCATTCTTGCGCTCGGTTGCGACGCTCTGCACCAGGCGCGACGACAGCGGCAGTCGCAAGTGCGAATCCAGAATCACGCGCAGAAGCGGGCGGCGTCGCGGATTGCCGCTGCGATCAGTGAGCAAGGGATCGTCAGCGAGGATGGTTCCCACGCCCACGAGGATGGCGTCGCTCTGGTGACGCTGCTGCTGCACGTTGGCGCGCGCGGCTTCACCTGTAATCCAACCGCCGGCCGGAACTCCTGTCATACGCTTCATCGCCGCCGCTGGTGGCGGAGCGATCTTGCCGTCAAGCGTCATTGCGGCTTTCAGGGTAACCAGCGGAATGCCGTGACGAATATAGCGAGCGAAGGCCTCGTTCAGTTTTCGGGCCTCCGCTTCCAGCCCACCAACTTCCACAAGGATGCCAGCCTCGCGCAGCTTCTCAAACCCTCTCCCGCTTACCTTCGGGTTGGGGTCGGGCATAGATGCGACGACGCGACGAATCCCTGCCGCGATCAAAGCGTCCGTACATGGAGGCGTGCGGCCCTGGTGCGAGTGTGGTTCGAGATTAATGTAGAGGGTGCCCCCGCGTGCTTTGTCGCGGGCCTGTTCCAGAGCGCGCACCTCCGCGTGCTTTACGCCATCGTAGGTGTAAACGCCCGAGCCCACGATGCTGCCCTCTTGGCCGACGATGACGGCACCGACGTAAGGGTTGGGCGATGCCAATCCGATGCCCTGGCGCGCCAAATCAAGCGCGCGAAGCAGGAACTGCTCGTCAGTGGAGTGCTCGGGCATCTTGGCCGTGGTGAGAGATACCCTCTATTCGAACAGCGAGTCAACAAATTCCTTCGGATCGAACGGCAGCAAATCGCCCACTTTCTCACCCACCCCTACAAACCGCACGGGCAGCCCCAACTCACGCGAAATGGCCACGACGACGCCGCCCTTGGCAGTGCCGTCCAGCTTGGTGAGCACGATGCCGGTAACGCCTGCCGACTCCGTGAACAAGCGTGCCTGCTGCAAGCCATTTTGCCCGGTCGTTGCATCCATCACCAGCAATGTTTCATGCGGCGCTCCCGGGATAATGCGCTGGGCAGTCCGCTTCATCTTTTCGAGTTCCGACATCAGGCTGGCCTTGGTATGCAGCCGGCCGGCGGTGTCGACGATCACATAGTCTGTCTTGCGTGAACTTGCGGCCTGCAACGCGTCGAACAGCACCGCCGCGGGATCGCCGCCGGGCTTGGTCTTGATCACTTCTGTGCCGGTGCGCGCACCCCAGATTTCCAGCTGCTCGATCGCCGCCGCGCGGAAAGTATCCGCCGCGCACAACAGCACGGTCTTGCCCTCGGACCGAAATACCTGGGACAGCTTGCCGATGGTCGTCGTCTTGCCCGTGCCATTCACGCCGACCACCAGGATCACTTCCGGCGTGCCGTCCACTCGTTGCACGGGCCGTTTATTGGCCGCATTCAGAATCGCCAGCAACTCCTCCTTTAGAAGTCGTTTTAACTCCTGCACGTCCTTGATCTGTTTGCGATCCGCTTTTTCGCGGAGTTTGCCCAGCACTTCCTGCGTAGTAGCCGCGCCCAGGTCGGCGCCAATCAGTGTGGCTTCAAGGTCGTCAAGCGTATTGCGGTCGATTTCCTTGCCGAAGGCGACAACCTCTTCAATGCGCTCAGCCAGGTTTTCGCGCGTGCGCGTGACTGCCTGCTTCATGCGCTCGAAAAGTCCGGGCTGGGTTTCTTCGGTACTGCCGAATAAAGTTTGAATCATGAGGAGTCCTGGAACCTGATTCTTAAGACCTGATTATAGCGGTCTGCGGACTCAGACCGCGGTTGGCGGACAGGACGCGCGAGAAATAACGAAAAAACGAGAAGTAGTTAGACGCGGGTTCTTTCTAGATTGGCAACTTCAGTGGCAGACAGCGCCGAAGCAGGGGCGGCCGTGACCTCAGCGGCGGCGTCTGGGGCTGCAACCGGTCTTCTGATCGCAACGCGCTGAATGCGAATTTCGCCCCGTCCGTAAACTGCCATAAGCGCTGCGACCGGCTCGGGATCAAGTCGCTTTCCGGCAAGATTCTGGATGATCTTGAATGTCTCTTCGGGAGTGTGGGCATGCTGGTATGGACGGTTGGTGGTTAATGCGTCAAACGTATCGGCCACCGCGATCACCCGCGCCAACAGGGGAATCTGATCTCCCTTAAGGCCGTAAGGATAGCCCCGGCCGTCGAGCGCTTCGTGATGAAGCTCAATGCCGGGAAGCATCTCGGCCAGTTGGGTGACCGGACGCAGAATGTTGGCGCCCTTGGTGGTGTGAGTCTTCATCACCTCAAATTCTTCCGCGGTAAGCGCGCCCGGCTTTTTGAGAATGCGGTCTTCGATGCCGATCTTTCCCACGTCATGAAGTTGTGCGGAAATCTGCAGCGTTTCCATGAAAGGAGCCGGTAAGTTCATTTCTTTGCCGATCAGCAGTGAATAGCGTGTGACCCGGTCAGAGTGGCCGCGAGTGTAGGGGTCCTTCTCGTCGACCGCGCCCGCCAGCATCTGAATTGACCCCAGAAACAAGGCGCGGTTCTCGTCGGCTGCCCGCTTCAAATCTTCGACGAACTGTTCCAGTTCTCGCGACATAGTGTTAAAGGTCTCCGCCAATTCGCCGATCTCAGTGCGGCTCCGCAAGTGGACGCGCTGCGAGAAATCGCCACGCGCCAGAGCCCGACCGGACTGGGTAAGGACTTGCAGGGGATTGGTGATTCTACGGGCCGCGTAGATGCTTATGCCAATGCTCACCACCACCGCCAGCAGGGCCAGCAGTCGCGCCGTACGCTGCATCTCGGCAACCCCGGCGTATGCCTCGTATTGCGGCTTCTGCACAACCACAGCCCAATCGAGCGCGGTGACCGGGCTGTATGTGCCCAGCATCTCAACGTCTTTCCCGCCCTCGTGGACGTTGAATTCGTTCGTGGGAACGACCTGCGCCTTGTTGCCCTCGTCCACAAAATTACGGACGATCTCCAGGCTCTTCATGTCCTGGCCGGTCACGTATTGCGGAGTTCCCGCAGCCACCAGCCGGCCTTGTGAGTCGACGACGTAGGGAATCAGACCGCCGCCGCTCGCCTTTACCTCTTGCAGCCGGCGAATCAGAAATTGCAGATCCACCACCGCGCCCACCATCCCGAGAAAGTGCCCGCCGTAGCTGACAGGACTGCTCACCAGGACAACGGTTCGCGGCGTCTTCCCGTCCTCTACCTGCAGGGCCTGTCCGTTGTATGCCCGGCCATCGCGGGCGGCGTCAAAAGCGTGTTGTAACTCGCGCTGCAGAAATGCGTCCGGAGTGATGCGTCCCGCGGACTTTCCTTTCCCCTCTGAGTTGAGCAGAGTGGAATAAGCAATTTCATCGGAGGAAGAAACAAAGTTTTCCAGTAGCGCGCGCAATTCCGGCGCTTCTATATTCTTGCTGCCAATGTCCCCGCCGCTGGCCACTTGAATCGCCGAAGAAAGGTTAGCCAGCATCATCCGCAGAGAACGCTCATGCTGCGAAAGATCGTCGGCCAGCGAACGCGTCACCGTGTTTTGCAGCAGCTTTTCGTTGGTCTTCAGCCGCTCCTGGTTAATCCTCTCCACTTCTGAAGAGTAGAAATACATGGGGACGATGCTGATCACCAAAAGCACTCCGAGAATTACATAGAGAATGGGGATGCGCGCCTGATTAGGCGCCGTGGAAGACAAGTCGCTCCCCTGGCTCAGTTCGGAAGCGCCGTCGATCGAAGTGGCGGCGGATTTCACGGGTATCTATAGAATTTTAATGTCGATGGAGTGCCTGGAGGTGAAAACCGTGAAATTAGCCGTTACCAAAGTACCACTCGAACCAATCGTCTGGTGCTGGTTTGGCAACGGAACGCGAGGCAACAGAATGCCCGGCAACGAAACGCGCGGGAATCTCCAAGTCCGGCGCCGCGCTACGCCCGGGGAGTTTCGCTTTTGCTACTCCGAGTCATCAATTCATGAATCGCTTCGCGCGGAGCCTTACCCTCATGGAGAATCGCATACATCTGCTCGGTGATGGGCATCTCGACCCCACGCGCCCGCGCCAGCCCCACCGCCGCAGTGGTCGTAAAGATTCCTTCGGCAACCATGCCATGCATCCCGGCGAGAATGTCGGGCAACTTGCGTCCCCCGCCAAGCTCAACGCCCACGCTCCGATTGCGGGATAACCCGCCCGTGCAAGTCAGCACCAGATCGCCCAGGCCCGCGAGACCTGCCATGGTCTCTGCTTTACCTCCGCACGCCACCACCAGCCGCGTCATCTCCGCGAGACCCCGTGTAATCAGGGCGGCCACGGAGTTGTGACCGAGGCCGAGGCCCGCGCAAACCCCGGCGGCAATCGCCACCGTATTCTTCAGTGCGCCACCCAGCTCCACACCGATCGGGTCTTCATTGGTGTAAAGGCGAAAGCTGGCATGACTAAACTCCTGCTGCGCGAAGCGCGCCAGCTCCTTATCCTGTGACGCAATGGCGATTGCCGTCGGGTCTCCCCGCGCCGCTTCCAGCGCGAAGGATGGGCCGCTAAGCGCTCCGATCCTGGGCTCCGGAATGCCCGGACCCTTGACCACCTGCAGAATCACCTCGGTCATGCGCAGCAAGGAGTCTTCCTCCAATCCCTTGGTTGCACTGACGATCATGGTTTGCGGCCTCAGATGCGGCCGCATCTGCTCAAACAGCCCGCGGCAATGTTGAGAGGGCATCACGCTCACAACGATGTCCGCACCCGCGAGCGCTTCCGCGAAATCGTTGCAGGGCACGACGCTTTTCGGGACAGTCTGCCCTGGAAGAAACCGTTCGTTCACGCGTTGCCGTGTGATGCTTTCGCAAACATCTTTTTCATGAGCCCATAGCCGAACCTGATGAGTCTCCTTGCGCCCGAGAATAATCGACAGCGCCGTGCCCCAGGCTCCCGCGCCGACGATTGCGATCTCACTCATGCGCTCTTCGCCCCCACGCGGCTTTCCGTGCCGGCGCGCAGACGGCGAATGTTTTCAGAATGCCGCGCGATGATGAGGAGGCAAGTGATCACTATGAGTGACAAAATCAATGGCACTTTGCCATACCCGTAAATGCCGAATACCAAGAATGGAAAAGAGGCGACGGCGAGAATTGATCCCAGTGATACATAGCGAAAGATTGCCACCGTCGCGATAAAAACGCCAGCTGCTATCAAAATTGCTTGAGGCGCAATAAAGGCGAACGAGCCCAACCCGGTAGCCACTCCTTTACCTCCACGGAACTTCAGCCATACCGGAAACATGTGTCCGATAACAGCGAACAGGGCCGCTATCGAGACTGGTTCAAACGGAAGAACGTCGAGAACCCCAGTTCGAAAGCCCATCCGAATCCATAAGAAGTATGCGAGGAGTGCGGCGATCGTTCCTTTTAGGGCGTCCAGCACCAGAGTCACGACCCCAAGCGCCGGCGATCTGCGGGAGACATTCGTCGCCCCGATGTTTCCGCTGCCGCTTAGCCGTACATCTTCGCCACGGAAGATACGCACCAGCAGATAGCCGAAGGGAATTGACCCCAGCAGGTAGCTCAGCCCGGCAATCATGAACACTGTTTGCAAACTCGTCACTTTTTTGGATGGTTGCGGCTACCGCAAATTAAAACCCGCCAGCTTCGAGTAATTTGAGCCGCCGGGCGAGAGTTGGCTGCGGTACAGAAAAAATTCGCGGGCGGTCATCCTACCAAACTCCGGCAAAGGCAGGGGCGCGAGCTTTTCCTGCATCAGCTGAAAGCCCCTTTTCGGATCCTCCCGTTTGCGCCCGCGTGGCGCGCCCGAGCTTCCCGCGCCCCGCGCCAGCGTGAGGTGCGGATTGAAAACATGCTCTTCTTTCGGGATGTCGAGCTGTGCCAGAGTTTCATCCACGGTTGCGGCCAGAGAAGTCAATTTCGGCCCACCCTCAATGGCGACCCAGAAAACTCGCGGCGCTTGCGCCCCCGGAAAAAATCCATGGCCGCGAAAATTCACTTCGAACATCGGCGCTTCAATCGTCTCCAGCACCCGTTTGATGTTCTCAACCTCTTCTTCCGGCTTCTCTCCGATAAACTTCAGCGTAACGTGCAGGGATTCGGGTCGCACCCAGCGCGCATCCGGCGCAAAACCTCGCACGCCGTCGAGAAAGCGGGCGATGCGGCCGCGAATAACATCGTCGATATCGAGAGCGACGAAAAGGCGCATAAATGCAAGCTCCAGCCTCCGCCCCTAGCTTGGGAAAGCTAATTCTCTTCACATCAGCTTTCGTCGCACCATATCCAGCGCGAGCGTTGTCGCGAACCAGCGGATACGCTTGCGATCGCCAGGAAAGTTCCGCTCGATCACTTCCGTCCCGCCATCGCTGGCCAGAGCGTGGAACACCAATCCCACGGGCTTCTCCGGAGTTCCTCCGCCGGGCCCCGCCACGCCCGTAATACCGACTCCGAGCGTTGCCTCGCAACGATACCGGATACCCTCCGCGAGCGCCGCCGCCACTTCACGGCTCACCGCCCCGTGGCGCTCAATCATGTCGGCCGGCACTCCCGCCATTTCGGTCTTCATTGCATTCGAGTAGACGATCGCGCCGCCCATAAAATAGCGCGAACTGCCGGCGACCGAAGTAATCCGCTCGCCCAACAGACCGCCGGTGCATGATTCAGCCACCGCCAGCGTGGCGTTCCGCATCTGCAGCCAGTAGCCGACGATTTGTTCGAGCGATTCGCCATCCCGCGAGTAGACGGCATCATCCAGCTCTTCCTCGACCGCGTCCGCCGCTTCATCCACTCGCGCCTGAGCCGCTTCCCTGGTTCCGGCGCGAGACGTGAAATGCAGTTGAATCTCTCCCGCTCCTGCCAGGATGGTGGTTTGAACGTCGCTGAATCGTTTGTAGATCGGCGCCACCCGCGCATCCACAAGAGATTCGCCGAGCATGGCGACTTTCAGTACGCGGGTTACGAGGAATGCCGTCGGCAACTTCGCACGCAGCCGCTCGCGGCACTCCGCCTCGAACAAAGCCTTCAACTCGTGCGGAGGCCCGGGCAGCAGGATGACAACGCGCTCGCGCCCATCAAACTTGCCACTCATCCACTGTCCCGGCGCGGTCCCGTTGGCATTGGGAAGCACGGTCGCGCCTTCAAGTACGTCCGCCTGCTTGGCATTGTTGCTGGACATCTTCCAGCCACGCGCCGCAAACCGCTGCTCGATCCCGGCAAGAACTACTTCATCGCGACGCAAGGGGACGCCCAGCGCTTCGGCAACCGCTTCGCGGGTAAGGTCATCTTCGGTAGGCCCGAGACCGCCGCTGAAAACCACAATTTCTGAGCGGAACAGAGCGTGCTGCGCCGCCTCGACCAGGCGTTTGAGATCATCGCCTACCACGCTCTTGAAAATTACTTCAACGCCCAGTTGGTTGATCTGCTCGGTCAGATAGAGAGAGTTAGTGTCCGTTCGGAAAGGCGTCAGCAACTCGGACCCAACCGCGATAATCTCAGCGTTCACGACTAGAAGTGTAAATGATAAGGGCAGTACCCAGTACCTAGTACCCAGCGAAGCGGGTCAAGTGTTTTGATAACTAGGTACTGAGTACCAGGTACTGGAGTACTTACTCGGGCAGCAGGGGCAGCCCCGCAATGTTCCACGAGAGATGATGCACAGCGTCCGTGGTCGCCAGAATGACACTGCGTCCCGGCGCAAAAGCCAGTCCCACCAGTCCGTGGCCAGCTACTTCCAGGCTGGCCTTGCCGTCTGGAGTGATCTTCACAATACCCCGCTTGCCCGAGAGCGATGCCGCTACATACAGGTTGCCCACCGAGTCAAAAGCCAGCCCCTGCGGACGTCCCAGGCCGCGGAAGAATGTATGTACACTGCCTTGCGGGTCGATTTTGTGTACGCAATCAAAACTCGAAGTAGTGGGTCCAGTCACAAATAAATCGCCTTGCGGACCGAAGGCCAGGTGGTAGGCCGAGACGCTCGGCTCCAACGTGGCGAACACGAACACCTGCTGATCGCGGCCAATCTTGAAGATGGTACCGCTGCGGTCGCCCACGTAAAGGTTATGGTTCTTATCAAAAGCTATACCAGTAGCCACTCCCATGCCCTCGGCATAGGTGGTCATGTTGCCGTTTGGCGCCACGCGATAGACGGCACCGTCATGGCGTGACGAAACATACATCTGTCCCTGACGATCGAAGGCGATCGAGGTCGCATTCATCATCTCTGCGACGAACGGTTTCACCGTGTAGTTGGTGTCAATCTTGAAGATCGCGACCGGAACTTTTTGTCCGCGCGAACCGGAAAAGGTCGCGTAGATATTGCCTTGAGCATCAAGCGCCGGATTTGTGACCGGATGCAAATTCTCCGCAATCGGAACCGCGACCTTCACCGTGTGCGCATTGCTGACATGCCCATCGGTGGCCACCACCACCGGCCCCGAACTCGCCCCTTCCGGAACCCGGGCCACCAGAAACGAATCCGAACTGATCACCACCCCGCCCTCGACTTCGCCAAACTGCACGCGCGGACGCTGGTACTGCTGCGGCCGCAGTCCCGAACCAGCGATGCGGACCTCGCCCCCCGTCAACGCCAGCACCGGCGAGACGGACTCGATGTGCGGTCCGCCATTCACATTTTTCTTGCCCAGGATGCGGTCGGAGAATCCCATGAGGAAAGCACTCGCACTACGTTAGAAGACACTATCTTAGAAGACCAAGCCTTATCGTACCGAAGTGCAACAAGACATGCATCGTTGCCAACGCGTAGAGACCAGCCGCCACGTCGTCCAGCACAATCCCGGCGCCTTCCGGAATCGCCTCTAATTGTCGTACCGGCGGCGGCTTGACGATATCGAAGACACGAAAAAGTATAAAGCCCGCCAAAAAAGATTTCCACGCCAGCGGCACGGCAATCAGCGCTACAAGTTGTCCGGCGACCTCATCAACCACCACAAACTGCGGATCTTTTGTCCCAGAGCCTCGCGCGACCTGCGTCGCCGCAGGAATTCCGATCAGCGTGATCAGCACGGCCAAGGCGATCACGACTGGAGTGCGCAAGGACGGCGAAAGCACGCTAGCCAACGCCGCCCACAGCAACACGGTCGCCGCCGACCCCCAAGTCCCCGGCCCAGGCCTCAGCTTTCCAATGCCGAAAAACGTGCCGACCAACGTAGCCCAAAGCGGAGTTCGGGACTCTACTCCTCCCGAAGGGACAGCTGGCGGGACGCCGGCGCTAGTGTCGGGCTTCCGCTTATCCAGCTTATCCATCACGATTCTTCGTCCAGATCTTCCGGAGTGCTGGATCGAATCTCCTCCTCCGCATCCGCGACCGGCGATGGAATCACATAAGCGCCGCTAGCCCACTTGCCCAGATCGATGGTGCGGCAGCGGTCGCTGCAGAAGGGAAACTCCGGGTCGCCGCTCTTCACGACTTTCTTGCAGATCGGGCAGCGAAGTTTCAACGCGCGCTTGCGAGGCATGGTTGGGGAACGTTCCAGGTTCCTGCTGAGTTAAACCAATGAATCAAGAACGAACAGGTTGCTACACAATCTTCGCCACCAGATCATAGTCATGCGCTTCCGTGATCTGACAACGATAAAACTCGCCCGGCTGGGGCTCAGCCTCTACCGGAAAATCGTTCACGAAGACTTTGCCGTCGATTTCAGGGGCATGCATCGACGTGCGCCCCTCCATCAACAGATCGGTCTCTTCCGACGTCCCCTCCAGCAACAGGTCGAACTCTTGTCCCACGAGCGCCTTCTTTTTCTTCTTGCTGATCTGCCGCTGGATTCCCATCAAATGTTTGCGCCGCCGTTCGATTTCACGGACCGAGAGCTTCTTATCCAACCCATACGCGTCGGCGCCTTCCTGATCGGAGTAGGAGAAAGTTCCCATCCAATCAAACTGCGCCTCGCGCACGAAATCACACAACTCTTCAAATTCCTTCTCGGTTTCTCCCGGAAAGCCCACAATAAACGACGTTCGCAAAGTCAGGCCGGGGATCGTGCGCCGCATTTTGCTGATCGAACGCAGAAACACATCCGCCCCGCCGCCTCGTTTCATGCGCTTCAGCACCTGCGCCGATGCATGCTGCAGCGGCACATCCATGTAGGAGCAAATCTTATCCGACGATGCGATCGTCTCCAGCAGATTGCCCGTGATCTTATTGGGATAGGCATAGAGAAACCGGATCCAGCGCAGATCTTCAATCTTTGCCAGCTTCTCGAGCAGCAGCGCCAGCCCATCCTTCAGACCGAAGTCTTCGCCGTAACAAGTTGTATCTTGCCCGATCAGAGTAATTTCTCGAACTCCACTCCGTGCCAACCGCTCGGCCTCCGCCACCACTGATTCGAAGCGTCGCGAGCGAAACTGCCCCCGCAGCTGCGGAATAATGCAAAACGTGCAAGGATGGTCGCAACCCTCAGCGATCTTGATGTAGGCCGTGGATTTCGGTGTCGCCAGAATGCGCGGCGTCTCATCGTCATATAAATAATTCGGCAGATCCGCGATCGCTCCGTCCCATCCCTCGCGCGAGAATCGTCCCTGCGCCGCCCGCGCATCGCCTTCGGCCCGCGAAGGCAAAACCACAAACGGGGAATCGCTCTGCGGCAGATCCCAGCGCGGCGAAGCGGGCAGAATGCCGGTCGCCGCCAGAATGTTCTGCAACTCCCCAGTCCCTACCACAGCATCCACTTCCGGAATGCGCTTGCGGATTTCACCCCTGAACCGCTCCACCAGACAGCCCGCCACCACCAACTTCTTCGCGCGCCCTGAGGTCTTGTGCTGGGCCATCTCGAGAATCGCATTCACCGACTCCTGTTGCGCACTCTCGATGAACGAGCAGGTATTCACCACAATTACGTCGGCGTCCTCGGCCCGAGGCGAGAGTTCGGCCCCAGCCCGCGCCAGCAGGCCCATCATCACTTCGCTGTCGACCAGGTTTTTGGGGCATCCCAGGCTGACGAAGCCGACCTTCTGAGGACGTGCATCCGGCTCATGGGCAATCGACGCAGCGCTGGTTATTTTTTCGCCCGAGCCAGTGATAGTGAGGGTTTTCGAGGGCATGTAATCTGACTATTTTAACATTTTCCCGCGAGTTTCCCGGTGAAACCTTCCACGGACTAGATGCATCCATTTACCGTCTGCCGGTAGGATCGCGAAAATACGGCAACCAGTGGACGAAAACTCTATGCTTCGTGCTACCCTATTGCCTTACCGAAGAAGAGCTTAAGTTAGTAGCAAAGTAAGTCCCGCATCCTGGAGGGGAAATGTCTGGGAAACAGGCCGTAATCGCAATCCTGGCAGTGGTGATGTCTATTCTGGGTAGTTCCGCAGTGGCCCAGGACGAGAAGAACGAGTTAACCGGCATCATTGGCCGCGTCTTCATCAGCGACCAAGGCATCCCCGGTGCCACTAATTTCAATGCGGTGGTCCACTCCGGTGCAGGACTCAGCTTCGAAGTCAACTATGCGCGCCGACTCTTCGGCAATCCTGTCTTTGCGATCTCGGGAGAGGTACCCGCCGTCTTCAACCTTGATGAAAACCTCAACTCCGGCTCGAACGTGGTTCCTAAAAGCTACAAACAGATATTCGTTACTCCCTCGGCTCGCCTGAATCTGTTCCCCGCGACCGCGGTTTCGCCTTGGGTGAGTCTCGGCGGCGGCTTCAGCTATTTCACCGAGAGCGATACCCTGATCTACGGCGGCACCAACCCCGGGAACTGGACCACCTCAGGCGTGCTTCAGGGCGGATTCGGCCTCGACGTTCGGGTCCTGCACAACTTCAGCATTCGCCTCGATGTTCGCGACTTCTGGTCCGGCACCCCTAGTCTGCCCTTGGCTGACACTGGAAAGAGCCGCCAGAACAATTACTTTGTCGGCGGCGGAGTGGTCTGGCATTTCTAGTCAGGCCGCGGACTGGTTGCCGGTAGACTTACTTCCGCGTTGCCGATTCCACCTCTTCGAGCAACTCCGGCAAACGCACTGCGTCCTCGGATGAATTTCCAAAGCGTGCCGACTCATAGGCATCCGTGAACTGTCCGACGCGTAAACGCAAAGGCTCATCCCGAATGGCTCGCACAAATTCCTGCGCCGTCTGCGTCCCGGATTTTCGCATGCCCCGCCCCGCCAGATAGCGAACCATCCGTTCGTACCACATCGTGGCAGCCTGGTCCGGCGAGCGCTCTGGATGTGCCTCCAGGCGTCTTGTACGCATCATCCGGGCAATCCGCCCGGCGTTGCCCAGCACCAGCAACAGAAGAGCAACCGCCACACTGATCGCGAACCATCGTCCGGGCGCGTGCCCTGCACTCCGCTGGCTTCGACGCGCCCAATTCAACATCCGCTCATACCGCAGACGACCCCACATCCGTGCCCGTTCCCAGAAACCCCGTGTCCCGGTCAGTACCGAGTGCCCCAAAATGTACTGATGCGAAGTGTCATAACTGATCACCCACTCCCGCCAGAACGACGCCGCCGCATCCAGGTAGAGCATCACCCGACCCCAGCCCTGCGGTGACCCTCCCGCTCCACCCGGCGTGGGATCGAACGTCACCCACCCGTAGCCCGGAAAGTATGCTTCCACCCAGGAGTGCGCATTCTTTGCCCGAACCACGTAATTGCCCGTGAGATCGTTGAACTCATCACTGCGGAAACCGTTCACCACGCGCGCCGGAATCTGCAGCGTCCGCAGCATCACGGCCATCGAAGAAGCGAAATATTCGCAGTGTCCTTGCTTGCGCTCGAAAAGAAAGTTGGCCAGGGGATCGGCAACCGGCTTTTGCGGCAACTGCAAGGTGTATCCGTAATGCGTCCGCAAATATCTTTCAACCGCAACCGCCTTGTCGTAGCTGTTCGAAGCCGAGCCTGTAATCTGAGCCGCCAGCCGCGGAATGCGCGAGTCAAGCCCCGGCAATTGCAGATAGGCCAGGGCAAATTCCGGAAGATTATCTCCGGCGCTTCGAAGTTGTTGGGGCGAAGGTGTGGAGATATCTGAGTCCGCTTCGTAGAGGCTTATCGAACGCTGGCTGTCGAGATCCGACACCGCTCCGCCATCGTCGATCTGCAACGTGCGATACGCTCCTTTCACCCGCCGCGCCCACGGAGCAAGAAAAAACACGTTGGTGCCGATCGGCTCCATCAGCACCCGGTAATGAATGAGGTTGATTGCTTTTCGCGGCGCCTTTTGACCGCGAGCCATACCTTGCGAAACTTCCTGGTCGAGCAGCGGGATGGTGAAGCTGCCATCCCCCTGCCGCTCCAGCACATACTTCTGCCGCGGATTGGACCAGCTCTTGCCGTTGAAATTCGCCAACGCGACTCCGCGCCAGTTCAGGTCGTACTTGCCGTCTCGATCCCCGTCAATCTGGATGTGCATCACCACCGCGTCCGATTGCTGAATCTGTCCGATCCGGCCCAATTGCACCTGATCGCTGAAGCCCGTCGAAAAATCAGTGCCGTACGTGTAACCGCCCAGGTAGCCCGCCGACATACGGGGCAGCAGAAAGAACACTGCCGTAGCGCCCACCAGTATCATCAGCATCAAACCCGGCGTTACCCGTGCCAGCGAGAAGGCCAGCTGCCGCCGTTCCCGCATATCGCCGGAGTGTCGTGCCTGAAAGTGCGCCGCCAGCCCAGACCTTCGCATCTCCATCAGGATGAACGTGGCCACCGCCATCACCATGAACGCGGCAAAGAAAAGCATGAAAACGCTATCCACGGTCAACACGGCCGATGCCAATACCATCAGAAACGCGAGGATGGCTAGCATCGTGTAGTCGCGATCGCGCCGCAGCGAAAACGAGCGCACCACCGCAGCGAACAGCACCAGATGCACCGTCGCCGTTAGAAAGCTGTGCGATAACAGAAAGAAATCCACCAGGTAGAACACGAAATAAGCGATAGTCAGTGGCGTGGTCCAGCGTTCCGAAATCGCGACGGGCCGCCGCTCCGCCAGCAGATAGCCGCGCAAAGCCAGCGCCGTTCCCGCCAAAAGGATCGCCGGCAGATCCAGACCGCCAGTACTCGCCAAAGTTCCAAAGCCAACCAGAACAAGCAAATAAAGGGAAAACTCGAAGTATCGGTTAATTGTTTCCGAGAGCGGGACCAGCTCGATTTGTGCGTTGGCTTGCGGCATCGCAGATCGCGGATGGCGCCCAGAGGCCGTCCGCCTTGACACTGTATCGTCCGAGTTCAGTTCAGATTGTTTCAGCTTCTATTGTTCGCCAAGTTCCATCAAGAAGGGAAGGCTTTCATATGCCTTTCTTGCACCAAAAGTCACCACCCCTTCGCCCGCGCCGCCCCATCGAAACAGGCAGTGATGCAGTTTAACGATGACAAGACGACTGTCATCGTGAATTGGAATCCTGAAATTGTCATCCTGAGCGGAGCCGCTTTTCAGGCGCAGCGAAGGATCTCCAGCTCAACCGGCCCAACGCGCAAGCGAAACGCCACGACCACCGAAGCACAACCGGGCCGAAGCCAAGCTCTCATTTGCTAGAATGATTCTGGTCAGGCATCGGTCTCACGCGACGTACTCTCGCCAACCCCGCCAGGTCCGGAAGGAAGCAACGGTAACGGGCTCTTGCGTGTGCAGTGGGTCCCCGGTGCCTGGCTTATTTTTTCCACTCCGTCGCCAAACATTTCTTTACAACTCTTTGCGCAAGAAACACCTCCCAATTCCGTCCCCGGTAGTACGCTCACACACGAGCCTGGTGAAAGCACTCGAGGAGAGAATATGCGCAATTTTCCATCGCAGCCAGCGTCCCCAACCGTCACCATCCGAGTCTCCGGCCGTTTGTCGGAAGGTCATCTTTCGTACCTCGACCAACTCGTTGTCTCAGCCATCGACTGCGTCCTGTGGCCATTGCTCGACCTGGCTCGGCTGGAGGAGTTGGATCATTTTGCGCTGATGTATCTCATCGGCGGCGAAGGCCGCCGCTTCGGCATCGTCGGCTGCCCGAATTTTATCCGCGAGTGGATGCAGCACGAAAAAGAACGCTGCGCCGCAGCCTGACACCCAAATGTGGGGACAGCCGCCCCGGCTGTCCGTCGAGCGAAGCTCGACTCTCTATCCGTACCGCTCGCGAGTTAGACATTCTGCGCGCAATCCTGCAGAATACTGAGTTCCATACCCTGGAGCTCGAATTGACGAATCCTATTCGCGCCAAGATCAGCGCCCTCGGCACCTACGTGCCGCCGAAACTCCTCACCAACGCCGACCTCGAAAAAATGGTCGACACCACCAATGACTGGATCCTCGAACGCGTCGGCATCCACGAACGCCACATCGTAGAAAAAGGCGTGGCCACCAGCGACCTCGCAGTCGAAGCCGCCAAGAAGGCGCTCGCGCAGCGCGGCCTTGCTCCCAGCGACCTCGATGCCATTATCGTCGGCACCGTCACGCCCGATATGTTCTTCCCCTCAACCGCCTGCCTCGTCCAGCACAAACTGGGTGCCACGGGAGTTTGGGGATTCGATCTCTCCGCCGCCTGCTCCGCCTTCGTTTATGCCGTGCAGACGGGCGCGCAATTCATCGCCACCGGTACGCACAAGCGCATCCTCGTCATCGGCGCCGATGTGATGTCTTCCATCATCGACTATGCCGACCGCGCCACCTGCGTGATCTTCGGCGACGGCGCCGGCGCCGTCATTCTCGAACCCGCCGAGGACGATTCCGTCGGCCTGATCGATTTCATCCACGAAGTCGACGGCTCCGGCGGATGCTTCCTCCAAATGCCCGGCGGGGGCAGTCTGAACCCCTCAACCCGTGAAACCGTCGACAAGAAAATGCACTATGTTCACCAGGACGGCCAGCAAGTCTTCAAGTTCGCCGTGCGCAAGCAAACCGAAGCCTGCCTGAAGCTGCTCGAACGAAACGGCCTCAAGGGTTCGGATATCGACGCCTTCATCCCCCACCAGGCCAACCTCCGCATCATCAACGCCACCGCCGAACGCCTGGGCCTACGCCCCGAAAGCGTGATCGTCAATATCCAATGCTTCGGCAACACCACTGCAGGAACAATTCCGCTAGCCATGAACACGGCCGTAGAACAAGGAAAACTAAAAAAGGGAAGCTTGGTCCTGATGGCCTCAGTAGGTGCAGGATTCACAGTAGGCGCCGCCCTACTCCGCTGGGCCTTCTAAAGTAGCGCCGGCGTCCCGCCGGCTTTCTGTGCAGCCATGCCAACGACGGGTGTCCCATTCAAGCCGTACTCTGGCTTGAGTGGGACATTCCTGATGGGGGTCAAGGCTCCGCAGCTGAGTCCTTGACAGGTCTAGCTTCAGGGGGGCTAGCGCTTCAGCGCTGCCTCAAGCCGCCCCCGGAGACGAGGGCTTCAGCCCCCGAGGTACGTTCGTAACGCTCCCTCCCGCATTTAAATACCGCGGCCTCCAACCAACTGTTATGTTTTCCCGAGCGTCTGCCTCACGTGGGGATGTGGCAGACGAGCAACACCATGCGTCGTGTCACATGCTGCTGTCTTCTGCTCGCCCTCGCCGCCGTCGGAGGGGCTGCCCAAAAGTCAAAAGACGACTCACAAGAAACCAAGCTGCTCATCCTCGAACATTTGTGGAATGAAGCCCAGGTGAATCGCGACGCCCGCGTCCTCGACGCGATGATCGGCAGCGAGTTCGTCAACACTGAGTACGATGGCGAGGTCAGTGACAAGGCCAAGTTCCTGGCCGACATCAAGGATCCCCAATTCAAACCCACTAGCCTGACCATTCAAGACCTTAAGGTCAACATGTACGCCGACTCAGCTGTAGTCGTTGGCATCTATCACACGAAAGGCATGTACCAGAGCAAGCCCTACGAACACTTCGGCCGCTTCACCGACACCTGGGTCTACTCCGAAGGCCGCTGGCAATGCGTAGCCAGCCACACCAGCCTGCTAAAGAAGTAGCGCCGGCGTCCCGCCGGCTTCATGCGACGATTAACGACAGGTGGCCCATTCAAGCCGCACTTTGGCTTGAGTGGGGATATCCATCGAGCGTAAACAACCCGAGTCGAACGCCGCAGCTCAACGGGTTCCCGCGCAGCCTCGAATTGGAACTGCGCCCACAGACAAGACGTATATTACGCACAGACAGGAACGTAGGGGACGGGAGGAATAATGATGAGGCTTGCGACCTGGGGAGCGCGGAAGGCGTTGATCGTCGCCGTGATGGGATGCATAAGCGTGATCCCAGCTGTGGAACAGGAAAAGGCTGATTCCACCGTCGCGGCGATGAAAGATGGACGAGCGGAGATCGCCGCCCATGCGGCGGAATGGTTAAGAGTGAGCGACGTGCCAAGCGTAGCGGTGGCCTACATCGCAGGCCGAAAGGTGGCGTGGACAGCAGTGTATGGGGAGCAGAGTCCGGGAGTCCCCGCGACTGGAAAAACGCTGTACAACATGGCATCGCTGACCAAGCCCGTTACGGCGGAGGCACTCTTGCGACTGGCCTCTGCAGGGAAGCTTTCGCTGGACGAATCAATCTCGCCGTACTGGCTCGACCCCGATATAAAAGATGATCCCTGGAGCAAATTGCTGACGCCGCGGTTGTGCCTGTCGCACCAGACTGGATTTGCGAACTGGCGGCGAATGACCGGCGGAGTGTTGAAGATCAGATGGGAGCCAGGAACCCAAACAGGTTATTCGGGAGAGGGATACAACTACGTTGGCAGGTTCGCCGAAAAGAAAATGGCAAAGCCCTTTGATGTCCTCGCGCAGGAGATTGTGTTCGATCCAATCGGCATGAAGGAGACGTCGTATACGGCGAAAGATTGGCATGCCGGGCGGTTGGCGGTTCCGCATGGGCCAAAGACAGAAAAGCCTGTAAACACGGTTGCGACAACGTGGAATGGCGCGGACCTGCTGCGAACGACGATTGGCGACTATGCGAAATTCGTGGTGAGCGTGATGCGCGATGAGGGTCTCACCAAGGAGATTGCGGCAGAACGCGCGACGATGACGCGGAATCAGGTGAAGCCGGAAGCTTTGGAGAAAGCATGCAACCAAGCTGGAAAGCCGGAACCCTGCAATGTGTCGGCCGGAATGGGTTTGGGATGGGAAGTAGAAACAGTGAATGGAGTAAAGATTCTGGATCATGACGGCTCCGATTGGGGAGTCAAAACCTTCGCGATGTTTGTGCCCTCGCAAGGAATCGGAGTCGTGGTTTTTACCAATGGTGAGAATGGGACAGAGGTCATCCGAAAAGTAGTCGAGACCCTGTACCCAAACAGGCTATACGTGGCAACGATGTGAGCCGTGTACAAAAGTGGGCCGGGTGGCCCATTCAAGCCGTACTTTGGCTTGATTGGGGATCTTCATATCGCTTGAAAAGTCCCGGCGTGGTCCGCAGAAGAGTAGGCGAACATGCTCCGGCACGCCACGTAAACCGCATCACAAAATGGGCTCGGGAAGGGCACGAATTTATTCGTGCCGTTAAGCCGCCAAAAACGTAACCGCGCTTCAGCGCCTCGGGTCTTCTCCCGAACGGCCAGAGCGGCCGGGCGGGGATCTTACATTGCTCGATGTATCGTGTTAGGGCGCCACGCTCCACACTTGATTTTCGCGACGAAACTCCTTACGGCCGCGTCATCTTCTCCGGCTTCACCAAGAGATCAAACTCCTCACCAGTAAGATACCCAAGCTTCAACGCCGCTTCGCGCAAGCTGCTGTGCTCCACGTGCGCCGTGTGCGCGATCTTCGCGGCCTTGTCATACCCCACTTTCGGAGTCAGCGCCGTCACCAGCATCAGAGAATTCTTCACGTACCACTCCACCTTGGCGCGATCAACCTCGATTCCCTTGATCATGTATTCAACATATCCATGGCAAGCGTCGGCGACCAGAGTGACCGAGTGCAGAAAGTTGTAGATAATCACCGGCTTGTAAACGTTAAGTTCAAAGTTGCCCTGCGACCCGGCGAACCCCACCGCGGCCGTCGCGCCGTGAACCTGCACGCATACCATCGTCATCGCTTCACACTGCGTCGGATTCACCTTGCCCGGCATAATGGAAGACCCAGGTTCATTCTCCGGGATGGAGATCTCGCCCAGCCCGCATCGCGGCCCGGAGGCCAGCCAGCGGATGTCATTCGAGATCTTCATCAGCGAAGCCGCCAGCGTTTCCATCGCGCCCTGAGCATAGACAATCTCATCATGCGCCGAAAGCGCAGCGAACTTGTTGCCATGCGACCGGAAGGGAAGTCCCGTGAGTTCAGCAACTGTCTTTGCGGCACGCTCCGCAAACTCGGGATGAGTGTTCAACCCGGTTCCAACGGCGGTTCCACCGATTGCGAGATCGTACAGACCCTCCAGCACTTGTTCCAACCGCTTGATGTCACGCTCCAGCAAACTCGCCCAGCCTCCAAACTCCTGGCCGAAGGTCAAAGGCACAGCATCCTGCAAGTGCGTGCGTCCGATCTTTACTACATCGTTGAATTCCCGCGCCTTGGCCGCAATCGCGTCGTGCACGTTCTCGACCGCCGGAATCAGCACGTTCTTTACCTGTGATGCCGCCGCAATATGCATCGCCGCCGGAAACGTGTCATTCGACGACTGCGACATATTCACATCATCATTAGGATGGATCGGCTTCTTCGATCCCATCACGCCGCCCGCAATTTCAATGGCGCGATTCGAGATGACCTCATTCACGTTCATGTTGGTCTGCGTGCCGCTGCCCGTCTGCCAGATGCGTAACGGAAACTGGTCGTACAGCTTGCCCGCAATCACCTCGTCAGCCGCCTGCACGATCAGCTTCGCTTTTTCGGCTGGCAATTTGCCAAGGTCCTGGTTCACCAGAGCGCAAGCCTTCTTGAGCGTGCCAAACGCGCGGATCATCTCCGGCGGCATGGTGTCGCGCCCAATGTTGAAGTGCAGCAGCGAGCGCTGGGTCTGCGCTCCCCAGTAAACATTCGCCGGGACTTCGATCTGTCCCATGCTGTCGGATTCAATCCGCGTACGAATCGCGGAGTCTGCAGAGATTGACATAGGGTCCTAATTAGAACGCGATTGATGAAGTAACCCAAAATTATAGCAAGCAGCCTGCGCCGCACCGGGTCTCAAGGCAGGGCACAATCAAACGCGAGTTGTTTAACGCTTGACGTTACACGCTACGCGGAATACAATAGCTTTCGTGATCAGGTCGTTCCGGTGCGCTGAGACAGCGCGGCTTCACCACCGCCAGCGTAGCCGGCGCTTTCAGGCCGTCGAGCAGATTGCCCGCAGAAAGCTCAGGCAGTTGGACAGCGCCACCGAATTGCGGGATCTGACAGCACCGCCGGGTAATCGCTTGGAAGCTTTGCACGGGGAACGAAAGGGATATCACAGCATAAGGATCAACGACCAGTGGCGTCTTTGTTTCGCCTGGCGGGATGAAAACGCCTACGAGGTTGAGATCGTCGATTATCGCTAGGGACATCCATGCCTAAGACTCAAAAACTTCTACCTCCCATCCATCCCGGCGAGATCCTCCGCGCCGAGTTCATGGAGCCGCTTCACCTCAGCATGAACCGGCTGGCGCTCGACCTTCGCGTCCCAGTGACGCGAGTGGCTGAGATTGTCCACGAACGCCGCGGCATTACTCCGGACACTGCTTTGCGCCTGGCACGGTATTTCAACACCAGCGCCGGCTTCTGGTTGAATCTTCAGTCCGCGTATGATCTCGAAGTTGCGCAAGACAAGCTCTCGCGCACGATCGACCGGGAGGTTCGCCCGGCCTCATTCGCGAGTGCGAACGCCACTTCCTAGTCCGTCGTAGCCACTTCAGACTTCGCCGTTCCGCGCATGCTAAAATCATCGGCTTCTGGCCACCTCGTTTCATCACGGAATCCATGCCCGAATTTCTCGCCGCCGCGGAAGTCGAAACTCAACCCAAGCCCCAACTCCGTCCGCATCCCGAGACGCGCACTGACGTTCTGGTCATAGGAGCCGGGCCCACCGGCCTGGCCTGCGCCATTGAAGCGCAAAAGCTCGGCCTCAAGGTCGTCGTCCTCGACAAAGGATGCCTGGTGAATTCACTTTTTCACTATCCTGCGGGCATGACTTTTTTTACCACGCCCGAGTTGCTGGAGATTGGCGACATCCCTTTCACCACCGCCCTGCAGAAGCCCACTCGCGAGGAGGCTCTCGAGTATTACCGCAAGGTCACCGAGCACTATCATCTCGACATTCGCCAGTACGAGTGGGTCAAGACAGTCATGGGCGAAGACGGAAACTTCAGCATCACGGCCACCGACCGCGCGGGCCGGCCTCACGACTACTGCACCCGCAAGGTGATCGCCTCCACTGGATATTACGATCTTGCCAACCAACTCGGGCTTCCTGGTGAAGAGCTGCCCAAGGTCTCGCACTATTACGCCGAAGCTCATCCCTACTACGACACCGATGTGCTGGTGATTGGGGGCAAGAATTCGGCCGCGATTGCGGCTCTCGATCTTTGGCGTCATGGCGCGCGCGTCACGCTCGTCTATCGCGGGAGCCAACTTCACCGCCACGTCAAATACTGGATCAAACCCGACCTCGAAAATCGCATCAAGAACGGAAACATCACCGCCCATTTCGACAGCCACGTGCAGGAGATCGGGATCGACCACGTTGTCATCGTCACGCCACGCGGGCCGATCCGGCTGAAGAACGACTTCGTGCTGGCCCTGATTGGCTACCATCCTGACTACGACTTTCTGCGCAGCATGGGTATCGAACTCTCCGGAGAGCAGTGCCGTCCGATCTGCGATCCAGTGTCGCTGGAGAGCAACGTGCCCGGAATCTATGTGGCTGGAGTGATTGTCGCCGGCTCCAGCACCAACGAAATCTTCATCGAGAACGGCCGTTTCCACGGCAAGCAGATTGCCGATGACCTCAAGAGAAAGCTGCATCTCGAGAGCTAAAGTCGACTCCATTCCACGCGCAGCCGAAGCCAGCAGCCCGAAAGCCGAAGCCCGATCTTTGCTACTCTGACCATTCGCATGGACCCTCAACCAGAACAAGCGGCTCCGACGATCTCGATGGCGGCTTATTGGCAGCTGGTGCGCGGCAACCGGAATTTTCGCCGGTTGTGGCTGGCGCAGATTGTCAGCGAGATCGGCGACTGGTTCTACACTCTCTCCATCTACACTCTGCTGCTGCAGTTCACCGGACACGCCAGTTCAGTGGCGCTGGCGCTGGTTCTGCAAGTTCTGCCCCAAACCTTCGTTGGTCCGGCAGCGGGAGTGGTGAACGATCGCTTGCGCCGCAAGCAGGTGATGATTGCCGCTGACCTCGTTCGTTTCGGCGTGGTGCTGGCGATGTTGCTGGTGCGTTCGCGATCCATGGTATGGCTGGTGTATCCGTTGCTGCTGGCGGAAACCGTCATGGCAGCGTTCTTCGAGCCGGCGCGCAGTTCGGTGATCCCGAACATCGCTGCCAGAGGAGAGGTGCTGATTGCCAACACACTCTCTTCAGCGACATGGTCGGTGAATCTGCTGATTGGCGCATCGGTCGGAGGACTAGTCGCGGCATTCTTCGGACGAGACGCTGTCTTCATCCTGAATGCATTGTCGTTTCTGGCGTCAGCGGTGCTGATCGGAGGAATGCGATTTGCCGAACCGCATGCGGAATCCGCAGCTCCACTGCATCCGCGCGATCTGGTTGACTTCTCTCCGGTGCTGGAAGGCATTCGCTACGTCCGCAGTCATCGCACGCTGCTTCCAACAGTCTTTGCGAAGGCCGGCGAACTCATGATTGGGCCGAGTTGGGTGATCTTCACCGTGTTGGGCGCACATGAGTTTGCGGTGCATTGGCACAACGTCGACGCTGCGCGCGGATCGATGCTGGGAATGAGCATCCTGCTGGGCGGGCGCGGTTTGGGAGCGATGGTCGGACCACTGGTCGCGGCGCGATGGGCGGCGCGCGACGACCGGCGACTGCAACTCGGCATCCTCTTCGGTTATCTCACCGTTGCGGTTGGATATGGAATGCTTGGGAGCAGTCGTACGGTTTGGATGGCTAGCGCGTGCGCGATGCTGGCGCACATGGGAGGATCGACAGTTTGGGTTTTCTCCACGACGCTGTTGCAATTGCACACCGATGATCGCTTTCGTGGCCGCGTCTTCTCGGCCGACCTGGGCTTCTCGATGCTGACGATTGCGGCGGGCGCTTATCTGTGCGGGCGCTTGCTCGACGCGGGCGTCGCTGCGCGCACGGTCGCGACCTGGACGGGACTGATCATGGTGATTCCTGCGGGGTTGTGGGCGTTGGCGATGCGAGTGGGTGCTGAGGGGCGCGTACCACCACAAGCGTCGCGTTGATCTTTATCGGTTCCGTTTTGGGACGCGTGAGGTTTTGGTGGGTTACCCCCCTCCCCCCTGGTCTTGTGGAATCATCGGGTTGGGGCGATTTTGTGAAAAAATCCTAGCGGTAGAACAACTTGCGGGCAAAATATTCCGGAATAAGGACTTAGCTGGTTGTCAGAGAGCTTTCTTGCTGCTACTTCGAGGATAGCGGCGTGATGCTGTCAGGTCAAGAACCGAATTGGGAAGTGGTGAGAGTGATAGGGAAGCGAGCCAAACGCGCCCTTCGGTCGCTTAGGCTCTCTCAGGGCAGGCTCCGTGAATTCGCGCGGCTCGCCCCGGATCCTTCACTGCGCGAAGGGCGCTTGTTCAGGATGACAATCATGTCATGCTGCGAGGCGGTCGATCTTGGCGGCCATGATGAAGTCGCTCTCGGTCAGGCCGTCGATCTTGTGGGTCCACATTGTGACTTCGGCTTTGCCCCAGGTTAGAAGAATGTCGGGATGATGGCCTTGCTCCTCGGCCAGCGCTCCGACTCGATTCACGAAATCGAGCGCCTGCTTGAAATCGGGGAAAGTGAAGGCGCGAGTGATGTGGTGCTGGTTGATTACGCTCCACTGGGGGACGATCTTGTGCAGGGCATCGAGTTCCTTGCCTTTGAGTGGAGGTACTCCGCCGCGGCAGGGGACGCATTTCTTGTCAGCTAGTTGTTCGGTCATGGGGAAGTATTGTACTGCGTCGTGGGCTGCATTAGGTTTCAAGCAAAAGCCTTTAACCGCGAAGTGCGCAAAGGATTCGCGAAGGTCGCTAAGAAAGGCAAATCAAAAGCAGGGCACTACCAGGTCTTATCGCCGGTCACAGCGCGGGTCCGGCGGACGAGGGCTGGTAAGACATCTCTGGTTTCACTGGGCCGGATTCGGCTGGGCCGCGGAAGAAACGCTTGATCCAGATCATGTATCCGAGGAAAAGGATCATCAACACCACGCTCCACCACAACATCAACGTGCCGCTGCGGAATGCCGGGTTGGCGCTCATCTGTTGGAGTTGAGTATCCGACAACCCCATCTTCGAATAGGCTTCCATCAAGTCGGCGCGGCGGAAAGTCAGGATTACCGAGATCACGCGCAACACGAGGGCGCTGACGGCGAGCCACCATCCGGCCAGACTCACGCGGTAAAGCAGAACGGCGAGGAAACAGTCGATACCAGCCATGACCACCAAGACAGCGGCCGCAGGCAAGCCAGTCAGATACCTTCCGAAAAACGCGATAAAAGGAGTAGTGACTGCCATCAGCAGGAAATAGACTGCGCTGGAGCCTAGAAGCAGGCTCACCGCCAGCACGGGCAAGGGACAGCGATCCGTCCACCGCTCCTCGGGATCGCGACGTTTGCAGGTTTCCTCAACGTCTTTGCGGCCGTAGAACAGCAGGAACGCGAGGGGCAGGATCACCAGGAAGAAAGACATGAACACGATGACGAGCGTGAGGATGACGGCGAACACTCCGGTCGGCAGAGGCGGCGCGTTGGGAGTCTGCGCAGCGGCTTGCTGGAAGCCGGCAGCAAATATCCGGGGCATGAACACGGTGATCGCGACGGTTGCGACCACTCCGACGATCAGCCAGTACCACGACAGAATCAGATTGAGGGCCCAAGACCAACGCCGGGCCCGAATGGCGCCAATGCCCAGAGTCACTAACACAGCCGCGGCGAATGTATAGGAGCAGATGCCGCTTACATAGGTGCCGGCGGGCATGGCTCCGCCGGCGATTTTGCGGGAGAAGGCGGCGCCCAGCAACATCACAGGAGCCATGAGTGCGGCCAGTGCACCCAGGATCATCTCGATGATGCCGAAGATTGTGAGTCCCGTGCTGCGGTCTTTATAGGTCACACCATAGGCCACGGCTTCGGGGACGAGAGCGATGTCAGGGACAGCCGGAGGTGCGGGGTCTTGTGGCAGTTGTTCCACAGGGAGCCTCCCGAGCGAAGCTGTATCTTAGCAGGCAGTGGGGTTTGGGTGGTGGGAGGGTTTCTTTCAGTTACGCAAGCCCTGAGAGCGTGTCGGGGCGCCTCGCTGCGCTTGGCGGGACAGCCGAGGCGGCTGTCCCCACATATGCGCATGCGGATCAGCGTTCCTTGCTAGAACGGGATGTCTTCATCTGTGATTGGGCCGGAGCCGGCTGTGGCGTGTTCGGGTTCGGGTTCGGGCGTGCGCTGGTCGAAATTATTCCCGCCGCTGGCTGACGAGCCGCGCGAGCTTTCTTTGAAGTCTCCACCGCCGCCTTCACCGCGTCCGCCGAGCAGGATCAGGTCGCTGGCTACCACTTCGGTCATGTATTTCTTCTGCCCGCTGGTCTTATCGTCCCAGGAACGGGTTTGCAGGCGGCCTTCGATGTACACCTTGCCGCCCTTCTTGAGATACTCGCCCGCAATCTCGGCCAGCCGCTGCCAGAGCACTACGTTGTGCCACTCGGTGCGGTCCTGCCATTCGCCGCTCTTGTCTTTGAAGCGCTCGTTGGTGGCGATGGTCAGCTTGGCCACGGGCGTGCCCTGCGGCGTGTACTTAACTTCTGGATCTTTCCCGAGATTACCGATCAGTTGAACCCGGTTCAGACTTTTTCCTGCCATGG